>ENA-OREN01000110-OREN01000110.1-marine-metagenome-genome-assembly--contig:-NODE-110-length-117029-cov-4.428920_pt1 | contig 117029 bp, 101 predicted proteins | sample MGYA00248624_ERZ508555 | MGnify/ENA primary metagenome ERZ508555 (study PRJEB26222, sample SAMN06267773) | marine metagenome | isolation source: Saanich Inlet, British Columbia, Canada | place... | reverse complement strand
GTCTTAATGACCGAGATCGGGTTAATGATTTCTCTGTAGGCATTGAGCTCGTCGGATCCGACGATACTGCATTCGAGGTGCCACAGTATACGGCGCTTGCCTCCCTAATCTGGGCGCTCCAAAGCGCCTATCCATCGATTTCCAATGCGCGAATTGTGGGTCATTCGGACATCGCACCTGGCCGAAAAACAGATCCTGGCCCCCGGTTTGACTGGAGTCATCTACGCCAACTATTGGCTAGGATGTCAGTTGAAGAGGCATAACTGCTAGCGTGTTCCTCAGGTTTGGTTAGCGCTATCGGATGATGGTTGCCTCTTCCAAAGGATGTCCGATTCTCCGGCGGATTGATTGAGACTTCGTGCCATGACAAAAAGGAGGTCGGACAAGCGATTAATGTACTGACGGGATGGATTCCCAACAGAATGATCGTCCTTGATCAACCATAGCGCTCGTTCTGCCCTTCTGCACACGCTTCTTGCAACGTGACACAATGATGCCGCTCGCGTTCCACCTGGCAAAATGAATTCTTCGAGGGGTGCTAGAGATTCATTTAAAGTGTCGAGCATCTTTTCGAGTTCGACGGTTCGCTCGTACTCTACTAGCGTGAATCCCGGGAGGCTTAATTCTCCCCCAAGATCGAACAGGCAATGTTGGATCGAAACCAAACATTCTCGAATATCGTCAGGGAGTTGCTCGGTCAGCATTAACCCGATAAGACTGTTAAGTTCATCGACCTGACCCATGGCTTCTACTCTTGCTGAGCATTTAGCGACTCGATTACCGTCCCCCAGGCCCGTGGTGCCATCATCTCCCGTCCGGGTATAAATTTTACTTAACCGTTTTCCCACAAGAATTTATCCAAAAATCTAAAACACAATTTTAGTTCAATCGGAATGAGGAATATAGGCGATCGCACGAAAGTCATTCACATTTGTATAGGTAGGACCCGTTGTGACGAGATCATCGAGTAAGGTAAAAAAGGAGCCCGCGTCGTTGTTTTCGAGGCAGTCCTTTGGATTTATTCCGCGTTCCGCGGCGCGGGAAAGTGTGGAGGGCGTAATCACCGCTCCAGCTGCCGTCGTTGCGCCGTCGATGCCATCGGTATCACAGGCGATGCCAAAAAGGTTCTCAAGCCCATTTAGCTCAATTGCCAGCGCGAGCAGGTACTCTTGATTGGGACCCCCTGATCCCTCTCCCGTGATCTGAACTGTCGCTTCACCCCCTGAAAGTAGCAGGGTTCGCTGATTATTCTCAAAAAGTTTCTCCGTACGGATCAAATGTGCGTGATGCTTTGCAATCTCTGCCGCCAAACCCTCTACCTGATCTCCAAGATTAATGACATTGAATCCGCAATTTTTGGCACGATTCGATGCTGCCCCAAGCGCTTTGCCGGGTCCAGCGACCACCGCATATCGGGAAAACCGCAGCGCGGGGTCATCTGGCGCTGGCGTTTCTGACTGATCGGATTGCATGATGCGACGGATGGTGGGGGAGACCGCGATGGAGAATCGATCCAGAACGTCACTTGCTTCGGCACACGTTGAGGGATCTCCTACTGTGGGGCCTGAAGCGATAGTCGAGATATGATTTCCGGGGACATCTGATACCGCCAGGGTAAATGTTGAAGCTGGATATGACGCGGCTGCCAGCCTGCCACCTTTTATTGCGGAAAGATGTTTGCGGACGGTATTTATCTCATTAATTGTTGCGCCGGAACTGAGAAGACTTCTGGTGATCGCTTGTTTTTCAGCGAGAGCAATTCCTGGCAACGGTAGATTCAGTAACGCACTTCCTCCGCCCGATAATAGGCAGAGCAACAGATCATCTGACTTAAGAGAGCGAGCCATCTCAAGTATATGAATGGCACCTTCAAGGCCTATTCTGTCGGGCACAGGATGACTTGCCTCGATGATGTTAATCGACTCGGTTTTTAGGCTATGCCCCTGAGGGACGATGATCAAGCTGTCGTCGATTGACCCCAACGATTTTTCAAGCGTTTGAGCCATCGACGCGCCGGCTTTTCCGGCCCCAACAACAACTGTTTTCCCGCGAGGTGGTTCAGGTAAAAGCTCCGCCAGCTCACGGCCAGGGTAGGCGCTCTCGACGGCAGCGTCGAAAAGATTTCGAAGCAGTGTGACGGCGTACTCAAAGTGTGGGCTCTCAGCTGCCATTTGCGAAGGGCGATTCCTTATTTATTACGGCATTATGCACTAGTTCTTGACATGTTAATGGCTCTCCGATTTATAGTACGCTGTCCGAGTTGACCTTTAAAACGTCGACTCTCGGTAATGCACCAGCCCAAAATCAAAAACGGAGATTCCATGTTCCAGTACGAGGCTTACAACGACCCGATTCAACGTCCAAGGTATACCGGTCTTCCAACTTTTATGCGAGCGCCTTATCGAGAAGATTTAGAAGGGCTCGAGATCGGTCTTGTGGGGGTTCCATTCGATGGCGGCGTAACCAATAGGACAGGTGCTCGACATGGGCCTCGGGAAATCAGGAATCAGTCGAGCTTGATGCGGCGACGCAATCAGGCCAGCGGTATCGGCCCTCATGATCTTTGCTCGGTGGCAGATGTGGGTGATGCCTGGGTGCAGTCGCCTTTTGAATTGGAAAAAAGCCTTGATGAAATTCGATCGTTTTATGCTGAGCTTCATCAGGCGGGGATCGTGCCCATATCAGCCGGGGGAGATCACTCTGTTACATTGCCAATCCTTCGGGCCATCGCGTCTGACCAGCCCGTTGGTCTGGTTCATTTTGACGCGCACTGCGATACCGGAGATGATTATCTTGGCTCTAAATTTCATCACGGGGCGCCGTTTCGTCGAGCAGTCGAGGAAGGATTGGTTGATCCAAAGCGCACCATTCAAATCGGAATTCGAGGGTCGCTCAACGATCTCGATCAGTGGAAGTTTAGTCATGACACAGGTATGCGGGTCATCTACATGGAGGAGTTTTATGAGATGGGGGTCAAATCTGTAATCGACGAAATTCGGCGAGTTGCAGGCGATGCACCGACTTACCTTACTTTTGACGTTGACGGACTTGACCCGGTTTACGCGGCAGGCACAGGAACGCCTGAGGTTGGGGGATTTAGCACCGTTGAGGCTCAATTAATGATTCGTGGATGCCAGGGATTAAACTTAATCGGCGGCGATGTTGTGGAGGTTGCGCCGCCGTTTGATCCAAGCGGCAATACGGCTCTGACCGGGGCGACTATGATGTTTGAAGTTTTATGTGTTGTCGCCGACGCCGTTGCGCGTCGCAGGGACGAGTAGACCTGGTCGATTGGTTAGATCCTTCGGATACGTAAGAATTTAACGTCAGCCGATTAACCAGGACGCTTATCGAAAGCTGAAACCTCTTCAGGAATGTGATGAAAGTCCTGTTTGTCGCAGGTAAATATTGCTACCGTTGGCGCAAATATCGACGGGTCGTCCAGCGTGCCTACCTTGATAATCATCGCGCCTGGTCGATTAGGCGTTTCTGACCCTACCCCAGTGCCGCAGTTGCTGCAGAAATAGCGGGTGACTGCCACGTCGAGATCATCGCGTCTAAATTCGCTTAATTCCCCTTGGGTCAAATGAAAAGCCTCTTTCGGGAAAATGATGAGCGCGGCAGGATTGCCGCCGCTGATGTACTGGCACTCTCGACAATAGCATTGCAACGACGCTTGGGGTTCGCCGTTGAGTTCGTATTGGACGTCTCCGCAGTAACATCTTCCGTGTAATGCCATTTTTCCCCCTTCGATTGGGTTGTAAAGTGAAATGACGATACCATAATTTCTTTGTCAAGATAGGCAAAATTCTTCGTTAATAGCGTCTATTCGTGGTCAGTTAGAAATTGATTCATTCACGTGCTCAAACCTATAATCACCGGTAATTTCACCACTGTCCTTTATTTTGTTTGATAAAAAAGAGTAACGTAATGCCAGAATATATCGCCCCGATTGATGACCTTCGTTTTGCGCTAAAGCTCTCCAATAAAGAGGACTTGACGACTTGGCCTGGATTTGAGGATGCGAGTCCTGATCTCATTGACGCCGTGCTCGGGGAGGCGGCTCGTTTCTCGAAGGATGTCTTATCGCCTATCAACTATTTGGGTGACCAGACGCCACCCGCTGTAAACGAGGGAGTGGTCACAACATCTCCTGAATGGAGGGCTGCGTACACCCAGTTTATTGAAGGTGGCTGGACAGGCCTTGCGCTGGATCCGTCATTCGGTGGCCAAGGGCTTCCTCAGGTGTTGGCATGCGCGGTTCAAGAGATGTGGGACGCGTCTAACATGGCATTTGGACTGTGTCCGATGCTCTCACAAACCGCTGCAGAGGCAATTCTAGCTAAAGGGAGTGAGGAGCAGAAATCGCGTTTCTTGCCCAAAATGGTATCCGGTGAGTGGACGGGAACGATGAATCTGACCGAACCTCAGGCAGGCTCTGATCTTTCAGCAGTACGTACTCGTGCCGTGCCCTCGAGCGAAGATCACTATTTGTTGAGTGGCCAAAAAATCTACATTACGTATGGCGAACATGATTTGGCTGAAAACATTATTCATCTCGTGCTGGCTCGTACACCTGATGCGCCTGAGGGAGTGAAAGGCATTTCTTTATTTATTGTGCCTAAATTTATTCCTGATTCGAATGGTAATCCGGGTCAGCGAAATGATGTTTACTGTGTATCACTTGAACATAAATTGGGTATTCATGGCAGTCCGACCGCAGTGCTATCGTATGGAGACAATGGCGGCGCGGTAGGTTACTTGGTAGGCGAAGAAAATCGCGGGCTCGAGTATATGTTCATAATGATGAATCGCGCTCGCCATGCCGTTGGGATCGAGAGTTACGCCGTTGCGGAACGGGCCTATCAACGCTCACTGAGTTATGCGCGGGATCGGGTGCAAGGAAGAGTCGTTGGTGATGCTACAGGGGATCGATCACCGATCGCTAATCATCCGGATGTTCAGCGAATGATGCTGAGCATGAGAAGCCGGATTGAAGCGATGCGCGCACTTTCACTTTATACGGCATCCTGCGCAGATAGGGCGTCTAATCATCCTGACCCGAAACAACGCTCACTCGGGCAGCAGCGTGTTGACGTTCTCACTCCAGTGGTCAAAGGCTGGAGTTCTGAAGTGGGCAATGAGGTAACCGCGCTCGCGCTTCAGGTGCATGGCGGAATGGGGTTTATTGAAGAAACAGGAGCCGCGCAACACTATAGAGACGCACGGATTACCACGATTTACGAGGGCACAACAGGTATTCAGGCTGCAGATCTCGTCGGTCGGAAATTGATTCGTGACGGTGGACAGATGGTTAGCGAGATGATCAGCGAAATTCGCAATGATATTTCGTTAGCATCCATGCAGGGTGACTTCGTTGTTCAGGAGATCGCGGTTGCCGTGGCAGAGTCAGTTACCGACCTTGAGGACGCGACCCAGAGTATTCTGGAGTCTGCAAAAGATAATCCTAGATCACCGTTTTTTGACTCTTTTAATTACTTGATGCTCTGGGGCGTTGCCGCAGGCGGATGGCAGATGGCCAAAGCGGCCCGCGAGGCAAAAAATATGCTTGATGCGCAAGAGGGAAGTGACACTTTTTTACGCTCAAAAATGCTGAGCAGCCTCTACTACGCTCGGCAAATTTCCCCGCAGTCCACTGCGTTTAGTCGGGCGGTCTGTGCGCCGAACCTGCCCCGTGACGATCTCGACGAACTGGTGGCCTGAAATCAGGCGAGCTTGAGCCCGTTGGGAACGGGTCGATCCGGCTTAGCAAGCACGACGGTGCCCTGGTCAAGCGAAAAGCCGGTAACAAGACATTGAGACTTTATCGGACCGATTTGTTTTGACGGAAAGTTCACAACACCAATGACTTGGGTTCCGGTTAGTTCTTCAGGTTTATAGAGGTCGGTAATCTGGGCGCTGGATTTTAGAATGCCAATTTCTTCACCGAAATCAACCTGAAGTATGTAGGCGGGCTTTCTCGCCTCTTTAAATACTTCCGCGGTGATAATGGTGCCCACGCGAATCTCGACTCGCTCAAAATCGGACCAAGAAATTGTTTCCATATTGCGTCTCGCTAGGTTTTTGGGTTGTTATTGGGTCAAGATATCTCAAGCGTCGAGCGGATCTTGACTAAATCTATTTGAGTTGGTACTCCCCGGTCGCCAATCACCTGATCCAGCCACTCTTTTAGGGGCGCTAGGACTGGGAATTGCAGATTTTTTCGAAGCAATCGTAGGACGCGCGTTAAATGAGCAAGATATTGAGTTTTATGGTCTCGAATCGCCAGCCGGCTAAAAATACCTAAAACCTTGCAATGCCTTTGTGCGGCAAGTACGCAGTACCATAGTTCAAAATTTTGCATATCCAAGAGCGGCATGGCGTCGGTATAACGTTCAAGCATTTTTGAGGCAAATGGCTCAGGTATGTCACGTCGAGCATCTTCAAGAAGAGAGACAATGTCATAGGCCATCGGGCCAATTCTTGCATCTTGAAAATCGAGTAACCCGATTTGATGGTTTGAGGTATTTCCACAGATCAGCATGAGGTTGTCGACATGAAAATCCCGTAGCACAAGAGAAACCGCGGGGGACGGAAGCTGAGACAGGATTGCAGACCATGCATTGGTATATTGCTCTTCCAAGCTCGACGACAGAGCTTGATCATTGACGACGGGCAAGAACCAGTCGGTTAGCAGATGAGCCTCGGTCATCAATGTTTGAAGATCGTAGGAAGGAATGTCAATTGCCATGGCATTCTGATGCTGGTGCAGGTGGACTAAAAGATCGATTGCGGGTCCATAAAGACCTTCAGGATCTTTATGATCATTAAGGAGTTTGGTGAAGGTGTTGTCGCCAAAGTCTTCGATTAGGGCGAACCCGTTAACTTGATCTGCTTTAAATATTTTTGGAGGATGTAGGTCGATTGCGGTGAGATGAGAGGCGATGTCAATCCATTTACCTAGATCTTCCTGTGGCGGAGGTGCATCCATTAGCAGGCGTCGATGCCGTTCATCACTGAGTCGAAAATATCGACGAAATGACGCATCTTGATGCATAGGATCAAGATGCATATGTTCAGCATTAGCATCTTTCAGAAATTGTCGACGAAGAATGTCGCGATGAACTGACACAGGTTTAAAATTTATTTAATGAATAGGTTGGGGACTTGGTGATACTAAAAGATACCATGCAGATGCCAGCTGCCACTATCAAGATCGCGAAATATCCATAATTTTATGGAAGCGGTTTCAGCAAAGTAATAATCACGCCTCACTGCTTGGTCATCCCACCATCCGCTACAGATACGCTCACGCGACGGTTGAATCGATAAGGTTTGATTGCCGAAGAACAGCCGGCCATTCGATACACGAATAGATTTTGGCGTTTCTAAAAGCCAAAGAGGTCGTGCACCACCAAACAGTGTTGCCCCTATTTGTCCAGGGTCGCATCGGTCCCATGCTTTTTCAGGTCGATGATCTGCCTGAGTTCTTAAGCCATGCACGGCATTTTTGCCAAGGCGGTTTCTTAATTTCTCGACTATAGAGTTGCTTTCATTTCTGTTTTCAGTTCGAGTCTCAAAGAGATCCTTGCTGCTAGGTATAAAAACTGAAAATCGATTAACTTGAAGCATGATGGCAGTGATAGGCGCTTTGACTTGAGCGTTTTCAAACGCTAATCGAGATAGCTCACTCAGCGAGACAAGCTCCCGATTTGGCTTAGTGAGCAATACTGGAATATTATAAATTTCCTCGCGATCATTAGTGAGTTGCCACTGCATCTCCTCTGCTTGCGCGTGCTTTTTATATAAGTAGTCGCATAGTTTTTCTAGCAGCTGGTGCGTAAGGGGTTGTAGCAATGCCATGTTACTAACTGCCACATCCAGAGAGAATTGCTCTGAAAATTTTAATGCCGACTTGAAAGCGATTTGCGGGTCAGGAGCATCTCCCACGAGTTGATCTAGTTGAGTAATCAAGTTTGGTGTAAAACGCCTCGCCAACCCATCACGAGGCAGCCGAAGAAGATCGCCTATTGTGCGAGCGCCAATTTGCGTCAACAATCGACGACCTTTTATGTCAGTGATTAAGTACGTCGCTGGCAACTTGTTTATAGCAGGACGAATATCTTTTTTTGAATTAACAATTAGTGATTCTCCGGATCGCCCACAAAGAATAGCGCTCGCTGCTGTTGGCATCACGGCTATACAGGGGTTAATTGCGATTTCAAAAATCCATATTTGAATTTGATCCACTAAAGAGGTGATCCCGCCAAAAAGTCGAATACTGCCTGCAATATTGAGCAATAGGCCATCCTCGAGGAGTGTGATGTCTGGCGTCCAATGTCCAGCCTGTATAGCGAGCTGGCGAAGATATGTTTTTTCTAAGTCGATACTTTGCTGTACGGTCTGAAGAGATGGAACGAGTGCTCGCGCTGCACTGAGGGACATACGAGTATGGATGCCGCTATTTTGAGCGGCCGGATTTGCAGTAACAATTTGTTGTTCTCGGTTACCTTGTGTGTAGACTGCGGTCGGCCAATTTTTCTGTTGACACCCTAAAGCCTCCAAGGGCAGCAAAGGCAGATGAAGGGCTAGCCATAGATGACTGGTTTGCGTTCCAGTGGGGGCGGTGGGAGTATCTGGCCACTCGGCTTTAGCGAGCGTCAGCTGATGACGCCTGGCTTTATTAATCCGCTCAGGATTTTTCTGTGGATACAACTGAGCCATTATGTGTTTATAGTGGCTGAAGTATTACCTCTTAATCTATGTAGAGAGATATTTTGGTGTAATGGCCCGCCTCGGCATTTAAGAAAGTCAATCTCCATTCCATCGGGTGACTCATAGCATCGCATTCTTAGGGTTGCCATGCTGTGCTGTCGTAAAGCGGTTTGATTGCGAAAACAAATGCCCAATGTGTCTCCATCTTCCGCAGCAAGTTGTAACCGACGCATCTCTGTTTGGGTTAGTTTGCTAGGCCAGCAGATAACAGTACTACATGCTCTCGAACGCAATGCTTGCTCAGTGGACCATAAGATCTCGGCATGATCCTTAGTTTCAATAAGAAGAGTTTTTGATAAATCGATGCCACTTTGATCTAGTCCAGGTGGGTAGGGTAGAGCAGGTGGATTAATCCAGGCCTGCCAGGATCGCAATGTCGTCAGCGCTGCCAGCATGGGCAAGATCAACCACAGCGGGCTACGAATAACATTCTCAACAAGAATTTCTGTCAATGCGCCTTTTGGCCAACCCCCTCCAGGTAAGCGGTGGTCAAGAGCCTCAAATCCAGTTGCAACCGCATCGGATGACTTTGATATTTTTCTGCTGCGCCAGATATCCTGTCGCTGCAGACAGGACTCTAGAGTCATGAGATCGGCTCGTTTCGTATTACACCTACGCCAATACCCTCAATAACCAGAGGCTGCTCACGCAAGTCCACTTTAACAGGCTCAAATTCAGGATTCTTGGGTGTAAGCGTTACTATATTTCCGCGCCTTCGAAATTCTTTTACAGTGACCTCATCTTCTAAGCGCGCGACAACAATTTGACCGTTAGCCGCTTCTTGAGTGCGATGTACGGCTAGTAGGTCGCGGTTAAGGATTCCCGCATCTTGCATGCTCATGCCACGCACACGCAGGAGGTAATGCGCTCTGGGGTTAAACAGTTTGGGTGGTAGAGGATAATGATCTTCAATATGTTCTGTAGCAAGAATAGGATTGCCAGCTGCAACCTCACCCACCACTGGTATGCCGGACGGCGATAGCAGTCGAATGCCACGTGATGCACCAGACTGAAGTTCAATTGCGCCTTTGCGCGCGAGCGCCCGCAGATGATCTTCTGCTGCATTAGCTGATCGAAATCCTAGCTGCTTGGCAATTTCTGCACGCGTAGGCGGCATGCCAGTGGCTTCAACAAAAGATTGAATGCATTCAAGCACTTGTAATTGTCGGTTGGTTAGAGGCGTGTTCATGAGGCTAATGATTGGGTTGAAATAATTAAAACATCTTAAGTACTGTTTATATATACAGTTATGATTTGAAACTGTCTAGTCTTTTTTAATTAGCAGATAAAGATTCATGATAAATTTTTAATCCCTAAAATTGAGCGTAACCAAATTTTTATATGAGCCAAAAAAATCGGATTTTGACGGTCGTTCATCAGGAGGTTTCCACTCCCGGCCTTCTGGGAAGAAATCTCATTGCGAGAGGTTATGAGCTTGATCGCTTTTGCCCTTGTATTGGTGATCAATTGCCTCGGGACCTTTCTGCTTATAAGGCGGTTATTGTCTTTGGCGGTCCTCAGAGTGCTACTGATGATAATGATCCGGGAATTAAAGCCGAACTTAATTGGATCGAAAAAACAGTTTTGCCTCAGAGAGTCCCTATGTTGGGTATTTGCCTTGGCGCCCAGCAACTGGCGCGCGTGTTAGGCGCCAAGGTGGGACCACGGGGGGACAACGTGGTTGAGATTGGTTACTGGCCTGTTCTGCCAACTGAAAAGGGCGGTAACTTTTTACAGGAAGAGACATACTTTTTTCAGTGGCACTCTGAAACTTTCGAGATTCCACAGGACGCTGTTCATCTTGCGAGAAATAGCCAGTTTAATGGCCAGGCATTTTCATACGCTGACCATGCTTTCGCAATTGAGTTTCATCCGGAAATTACGCGTGAGATGATCAATCGATGGTGTACGTCAGAGCGTGGTAAACCTAAATTAAAACTCGAAGGGGCACAGTCCCTAGATCAGCAATTGGCAAGTCATACTGTTCATTCTGCCGCCGCCCGAAACTGGCTAGATCACTTTTTAGATGATTATCTTTTTTCGCAGTCGATTACTTGACCAAACTAAGCCGCTTTCTCAAGAACAAGCACAATAATAGCGCCGATGAGTAGCACCGCACCGGTAATTTCTGTTGTACTCACTTTTTCGCGAAATATAAAAATAGAAACAACAAAGGTAAATAAAAGCTCAATTTGACCCAAGGCTCTCACGTAGGCAGCTTGGGTTAGGGTAAAAGCCATGAACCAGCACAATGAGGCCGCCCAACCTGAAAATCCAACGAGTCCGCAGATTTTCCATTGGGCAGTGGTTTTCTTAAGTTGGCCGGGCTGTGTAATGGCAAGCCAAGCGAGGAGAAACAGGGTTTGAACACTGGTTGCAACAGCCAGCGTAAAGGCGGATCGCATCAGCAATCCACTATCCTCCAGTGATAACGCTGCCCCCCTGAAGAGAACAGAGGAGAGGCCGAGCATGAGGCCGCAGGTAAGGCCAATCACGATCGTTTTCTGGCCGAGACCCGAAATCATGCTAGTCATTGATGAGCGAGACTTTCCAAGCGTCATGACAAAGACACCCAAAAAAGCAACGACAATCGCGAGTAGCGACCTGAGCGTTATTTCGGTGTGCAGCAATACAGCCTCAAGCAGGACTACCTGTACCACCTCGGTCTTGGAAAGCGCGGTTCCAACCGTAAAGTTAGACAGAGAGAAGAGCCACATTAACAGTATGGTGAAGATGATTTGGCTTATAGACCCACCAAGCGCCCAGATTATGAATGCTGTATTCGGCTCAGGGAGTGAGAGCTCACCAAGCCACGCAATCCCGGCGAGCCATATTAGTGCAAACGGGGCGGCATATATAAAACGAACGGATGCCGCTCCCAGATCAGTAAGTTCAGATTTTAGGTGGCGCTGAATAGCCGACCGTAGGTTCTGGAAGAACGCGGCAGATACGGTCAGGGGAATCCAAAGCATGAGTGATCATCTTTTTTGAGCGCTAGCAGATTAGAAGCGAGATCAACTTAACGCACAAGTATTCAATTGAGTCTCTGTCGAACATTACTATACTGCGGGTCTTAGTTAAAAATCTAAACTAATCCGTGTGCTGCCGTTGTGTGAGAGGGGCAGAACGCTTTCATTAAGGATTTTGGTGATGAGAGGAAGTTCAACAACCCGCGCGCATGGAGCAATGCTTCTGTTTTCGGCTCTGGTCGCCGGGTCTTTCAGTTTGGGCCATATCATCGCGAATGATATTAGCCCGGCCGCTTTGACGGCTATGCGATTTTTGTTGGCGGTGCTTGTGATGGGTGTCTGGGTGTGGCGTAGCGGACAAATGTCTCGCGATGATCTTCGAGCTTCTTGGCGGTATTTCCTTTTGGGCGGTCTGATGGGGATTTATTTCGTGCTGATGTTTGAAGGACTAAAAACCGCGTCTGCTGTATCAACCGCCGCGGTATTTACGCTAACCCCGGTGATCAGCGGCGTATTTGCTTTTTTTATTTTAGGCCAGATTGTGACCCGACGCGTGGCGGCTGCTCTTTTGTTGGGGGCGCTTGGGGCGGTGTGGGTCATTTTCCGAGCGGACTTTAACGCGTTGGTTGCTCTAGAGATTGGTAGGGGAGAGGCGATTTATTTCTTGGGATGTCTGGCGCACGCCCTATATACGCCGTTGGTTCCGAAGCTGAACAGGGGTCAGTCACCCATTGTATTTACCTTCGGTATGATGGTGGCCGCGTTATTGCTAATGTCAATCTATGCCATCGATGATTTAAGAGAGACAGAATTTTCATCATTGCGTCCGGTGGTTTGGGTAACTTTGATGTACTTGGCCGTCTGTGCAAGTGCGGCCTCGTTTTTTCTGTTGCAATACTCGGCCCTTCATTTGCCAACGAGCAAGGTCATGGCGTATACGTATATGACGCCAACTTGGGTCATCCTGTGGGAGATTGCACTCGGAGAGGCGCTGCCCCCAACTGGAATATGGATCGGTGTGATGTTGACAGTGGGCGCTCTCGTGTTGCTATTAAAAAATGAAAATAAAAGTCGAAAAAACCCGCTTTTGCCGGGTGGGTAGAGTCGCCAAGAAAATGAAAGCTAATCTGGCCAACTTTTAAAGGAATTCTCAACTGACGATGTCTAAAACTAAGATTCCTATTCTCCGCGGCGCTGGTTTATCGGTCGCACTTTTACTGTTGCTCGGTTTATTGTGGGGGGGCTCAACGAATATTGCCCGTTACGTTGGCTCTGTCGGAGTACCGGCACTTGCCTATGCATTCTGGATTGCGCTGATCGGTTCAATTGTATTGTCGGTCATAAACCTTGTGAGGCGACAAGCGATCCCCACGTCGAAACGACACTTACTTTATTTTTTGGGTGCAGGCGCCCTGACATCAGGATTGCCTACTGCAAATATGTTTCTTTGCCTGAATTACATCAGCGTTGGGGCAATGTCGCTTGTTCTGACGATGGTGCCCATTTTTACTTACCTACTTTCTCTATTACTGCTTATTGAAAAGCCAAACGTGAGAAGGGGCATCGGAATTAGCTTAGGCCTCGCGGGCGCCTTGCTTGTGGTTTTGCCGGATAACGGTTTGCCGGCCGATCAACCGGTTGGATGGTTTATGTTGGCGTTTCTATCGCCTCTCAGTTATGCCGCTGGAAACGTTTTTACCGCTAAAGTGAGACCGCAAGATATTGATGATTTGGCGAGCGCTAATGGAATGTTGTTCGCATCTGCCTTGATCCTTTTAATAGCCTCGCTCGCGACCCAACAATGGTTCTCGATCTGGAGTGAGGTGTCACTGGCAAATAGCTTGGTCATGATGCATGGTCTGATCTCAGCAATCGCGTTTACCTTGTTTTTTTTGCTGGTGAGGATTGCGGGCCCGGTGTACTTTAGTCAGGTCGCTTATCTGGTGACCTTTTTCGGCATTGCAATTGCGATGGTTGTTTTTGATGAGCGCTACAGCGTATGGCATTGGGCGGCCTTTGCAGTGACCGTGACAGGAGTCATTCTGGTGAATCGTGCCCAAACGCGAGGCGTTAATGCGGCGCAAAAAAGTTGAGGCCTCGCCAAAGGAGTCTGGGGCGGCGCTACTGACGAAAAGATTGATCTTCGCGATCGAGCATCCGGATAAGCGCCTGCCAGTTTTGTGGCAAATAGTTGTCGGGGTCTCCAGCGTTCGCTTTGCCAACCAAACTGAACGGCTCAACGTTGGCGATTGCATTCCGATTGGGAATGATCTGCTCTGCACCTGACGCCATCACATCCACCTGAATCTTGCAGGCGTTTTCTAGGGTGAATAGCAGATAAAAAGCCTCGGCCGAATCACGCCCTACCGTCAGCAGTCCATGGTTTTTCATGATCATTGCCCATTTGTCGGCGAGGTCTTCACCGAGACGGCCGCACTCGTGTTTTTCTCTCCAATTCGGTGATCAGCACACTTAGCCTGCATAAACTAGATTGACATCGTCCCAACGAATGGGTAGTTTTATACAAACTGCGGTCGTTTGTAGGCCAATTTTTCCTCGTGGCGACCTGAGAAGTCGCCTCGGTGCCAAAATATTAACCATGGAGGAGTAAGGGATATGTACGAAAAACAGAAAGTAGAGCTGAATCGGCTTCAAGAAAAGGTAGCTAAAGGCAAAATTAGCCGACGTGAGTTTATGTCACGGGTCTCGGCGATGGGTCTTGGTGCAATGGCGCCCGGGCTTTATATGCAAAGTGCTATGGCGGCACCGAAGCAGGGTGGCCGATTCCGTCAGGGTGTAACGGGTGGCGCAACGAGTGACGTGATGGATCCGGGTCAGATTCTTGATCATTACATGCTGAACGTACAATTTGGTCAACTCAGAAACAATTTGACTGAGGTCGCCCCATCTGGCGAACTGGTTCCAGAATTGGCCGAGAGCTGGGAAGGTAGCAATGGTGCAAAAACATGGAACTTCAAAATCCGTCAGGGCGTCGAGTTTCATAATGGAAAATCACTGACCGCCGAAGACGTTGTAGATTCGCTTAATCATCATCTTGGTGAGGAATCAAAGTCGGCAGCCAAGGGACAGCTGGGCGCCGTGACATCGGTTAAAGCAGATGGCAAGTACGGTGTTGTGGTTGAACTTTCCGGCGGCGACGCTGATTTCCCGTTTATTCTTACCGACTATCACCTTCTCATTTGTCCGTCGAATGGAGACGGCACGATTGATTGGCAGTCCGGCACAGGCACGGGAGGCTTTACTTTAGTCGAGCACGAGCCAGGCGTTCGGACCCTAACCAAAGCGAATCCAAATTACTGGAAGCCCAATCGAAGATTTTTCGATGAGGTCGAAACCCTGCAAATCGCAGATTCTGCTGCACGTGAAGCGGCCCTGCGCACGGGTGAGCTCGATGCGATGAATAATGTTTCCGCAAAAACCGCAGATCTACTGAAACGTCAGCCCGGCATTGTTGTTGACGCGACCAAAGGAAATAAGCAGATCACGCTTCCGATGTTGACTAACGTAGCACCGTTTGACAGCAACGACGTGAGAACGGCGATGAAATACATTGTCGATCGTGAGCAGTGGCTGAAGGTTGTTGCGCGAGGCTATGGTGAGTTGGGTAACGATAACCCGATTGGACCTGCTAATTTCTATCGGGCCTCAAATGACGAACTGCCGCAACGCGCCTATGATCCTGATAAGGCTAAATATCACCTCAAGAAAGCCGGCATGGACAGTCTGAACGTGAAGTTTCACGCGGCTGAAACAGGGTTCGGTGGATCGATTGATGCAGGCCAGTTGATGGCGGAAACGGCTCGACCGGCTGGCATCAACATTGAAGTCGTTCGCGAGCCGGATGATGGTTACTGGTCTAATGTATGGATGAAAAAGCCATTTTCAGCCTGTTACTGGTCGGGCCGACCCACTGAGAACATGATGTTCTCAACGGTATATGCCGGAGATGCGGCCTGGAACGACACCTATTGGAAAAATGCGCAGTTCGACAAGCTTTTGAAAATGGGTCGTGTTGAAACTGATCAAAACAAACGTCGGGATATTTATGTCGAGATGCAACAGATTGTGCATAACGATGGCGGCACCGTGCTTCCGTTGTTCCTGCAGGATATCTTTGCGACTAACGATAAGGTTCGGCATCCGGACGTTATCGCTGGAAACTGGGAGCTCGACGGATGTAAGGCAGCGGAGCGCTGGTGGTTCGCCTAAAGTCGCAGTCGCGGTAGTTAAAACCATTAACCCTGGTGTGGCATTCGTGTCGCGCCAGGGTTTTTGGACGTTTGGACATTTAATTTCGTTACAAAACTGAGTTGAGGTGCCCTGGTGTCTTCCGTACTAAAAATCGTTTTGCAACGTTTGGGTCTCGGTCTTCTGACGCTGTTCGCGGTATCGATTATTATCGCGTTTGTCGTGGAGTTACTTCCTGGCGATATCACACAAGCAATTTTAGGTCAGTCCGCAACTCCAGAGACCGTTGCCGCATTCCGAAAAGAGATTGGACTTGATCGTCCGGCACACATTCGCTATTTCGAATGGCTAGGGGGTATGGTTCAGGGCGATCTTGGCCAATCCTTGGCCAGTAAGCGGGAGATTTCCGAATTTGTGGGCACCCGTTTGTCGAATACTTTGTTTTTGGGCGGGCTTGCCTCGGCGATTGCGGTTCCTTTAGCGCTAATCCTCGGTCTTCTGGCGGCACTCTACCGAAACAGTATCTACGATCGGATCGTCAATCTCCTGACATTGACATCAATATCATTTCCCGAATTCTTTGTTGCTTATATCCTGATTCTTTTTTTGTCGGTAAAGGCGGGGTTCTTTCCAGGAATCTCAAATGTCAGTACCGATCTTGCATTTTCGGAACAACTGTTTCGCACAATTTTACCAGCGCTTACGCTTACTCTGGTCGTGCTTGCCCATATGTTGCGAATGACACGGGCGGCGATTATTAATCTGCTATCCAGTCCATACATCGAGATGGCAAGCCTAAAAGGTACAAAGCCATTCCGCATTATTTTTCATCACGCGCTACCGAATGCATGGGGTCCGATCGTGAATGTGATCGCCTTGAATCTCGCTTATCTGGTTGTAGGTGTGGTGGTCGTGGAGGTAGTCTTTGTTTATCCCGGGCTTGGGCAGTTGTTGGTCGATAGTGTCTCGAAACGGGATTTGCCGGTCGTGCAGGCCTGCTCAATAATTTTTGCCGCGGTCTACATTCTGCTGAATTTGTTTGCCGATATTGTTTCTATTATTTCGAATCCCCGATTGCTTCACCCAAGATGATCAACATGAAACGGCTTGCGAAGTGTTAAAAACGCTCTGGTCTGCCCCCCTTACCGCAAAACTGGGCGTGCTGGTTATCATTTGCTACGTTGTCGTGGCGGTGTTCGCACCTGTGTTAGCGCCCTATAAAGAGACTTCAATTGTTGGCGCCTCTTATGAGTTGTGGTCTGATGAATATCTGTTAGGCACCGACAATATTGGTCGAGATATGCTGACTCGTTTGATCTTTGGCGCCCGAAACACGATCGGCATCGCTTTTGCGACCGTATTACTTGCATTTATCGTTGGCGGAACGCTTGGGATGTTGGCTGCTATTCTGGGTGGATGGTATGACCTAGTCATAGGCCGTATTGTTGATATCTTGATGGCAATTCCTTCCCTGGTTTTCGCACTTTTATTATTGACGGTTTTTGGCACCTCTATTCCTTCGCTCATTATTATTATCGCTCTTTTGGATAGTACTCGAGTATTTCGGATATCCCGTTCTGCTGCGATGAATGTTGTCGTGATGGAGTTTGTTGAGGCGGCACGTTTAAGAGGAGAGGGCATGGCTTGGATTATTCGTAAAGAACTCCTGCCCAATATTACGGCTCCGTTGTTGGCCGAATTCGGATTGAGATTCTGCTTTGTGTTTTTGTTTATTGCATCATTGAGTTTTCTGGGGTTGGGTATCCAGCCACCGCTCGCGGATTGGGGATCAATGGTGCGCGAGAACGCCACGCTGATCACCTACAACGACATCACACCTTTATTGCCTGCTGTTGCAATAGCGGGACTTACGGTTGCTGTTAACTTCGTTGTAGACTGGATGTTGCATTTATCAAGCGGCCTGAAGAAAGAACATCAATAACTGTTTTGAGTTCACACAGTCTGGCGAATCAGCTCGTTTGGGTGATGGTAAAGGTGAAATTTCCAAGCGCTGCCTTTAGCTTATAACCAATCTTGACAATAATGCCTTGGATATTTCAGGTAGAAATTTTCAACGACTACCTGGGATCAATTTCAATTTTTAAACGACGTGTTCAGGAGAGTGATCATGGATGAGGATGTTTTTAATATTCAACTGCGTAAATTTCTTAAAAAAGTGGGTATTCAATCCCAGCGCGAAATTGAACAAGCCGTCCGAGCAGGGGTTGCGAGCGGAAAGCTTGATGGCACTGAAGTTTTAAAGGCTTCTGTTCAGCTAAAGCTATCCAGCACAGAAGTTGATGTAATGATTGAGGACGACATAAAGCTTTCATGAGAGCGTGACGAATATGAGCGCTCACAAGCACAAGACCGATAATTCGATTCCGCTGATTGAGATAAATGACGCGACAGTGGTTCGCGGTGAGAACACGATCTTTGACGGACTGAATTTGACGCTAGCGCAGAATGAGAGTGTTGCGATTCTGGGTCCGAACGGTGCCGGGAAGACCACGTTACTCAAATTATTGACTCGAGATTTATATCCAATCTGGAAGGAGCATCCGGTTGTGCGTGTCCTGGGTAAGGAGCGAGGTGATATCTGGTCTCTTCGCCGGCAACTGGGGATTATTTCCAATGAGTTGCAAGAGACTTATTCGCCTGAGGTGAAGGGTTATCAAGTCGTGCTATCAGGATTTTTTAGCAGTGTTGGCATTTGGGGTCATCAATTGGTTTCAGAGAGTCAACGTCAGCAGGTGGACGCAGTGCTTACCCGGCTCGGTATTTCAGACCTCGCGGATCGGGCTTTCGGGGAATTATCTTCAGGTCAGCAACGTCGTTTGCTGTTAGGGCGAGCGTTAGTCAATCGACCGGCTAATCTAATTCTCGATGAGCCTACAACTGGACTGGATCTGGCCGCAACATTTAGCTACTTGCAGACCATGCGCGACCTGATTCGATCAGCTTGTGCGCTCGTGTTGGTAACGCATCACATTCATGAAATCCCACCCGAGATTTCTCGGGTTGTCATGCTCAATGAGGGTAAAGTCTGGGCAGACGGCGCTAAGCGAGATGTATTGACCGCAGACCGACTATCGGAACTGTATGGTGTAGGAATCGGACTGGTTGAATCCTCAGGATGGTATCAGGCGGTTCCAGTTTAATTGTGATTGAATTAATCCTGTAGTTACGAGCGCTTTTCCGGTATCTCATCGTAAATAACGGTGTCGTCTCCGTTATAGACCAGAAAGTGGCGACCTTTGGCTCGGGCAACCATTGTGACACCCAGATCTTGGGCAAGTTCTAAACCCATACAGGTGATGCCCGAGCGAGAAATCAGTACGGGCACGCCCATGTGGGCTGCCTTCATGACAATTTCGGACGTCAGTCTTCCAGTCGTGTAAAAGATCTTATCGTTACCTGAAATGCCATCAAGCCACATTTCACCGGCGATCGTGTCGGTTGCATTGTGACGTCCGACATCTTCGACAAAATAAAGAATATTGGCGCCATCACAAAGGGCGCACCCATGGACCGCGCCTGCCGCTCGATAAATTTCGTTGTGCGAGTTAATCGTTTTGAGAAGAGCATAAATGGTGGATTGTTTTATTTCGACCCGCGGGAGGCGGGTGTCATAAAGCTTGTCGAGGGTGCAACTGAAAATAGTACCTTGTCCGCAACCGCTCGTAACAGTGCGTTTTGAAATTTTTTCATGCAGATCGACGATACCTTTTCCCTGCGCAGTTAAGACATCAACCGTCTCCCGTTCCCAGTCAACCTTAACCTCTGCTATATCCGAAATATCATCAATTAGTCGCTGGTTTCGAAGGTATCCAAGGGTCAACTTTTCAGGATAGGTGCCCAAAGTCATCAAGGTGACCACTTCAGCATCGTCTACTTTTATCGTTAATGGATACTCACCGGCGATGTTAAGCGCTCGTTCTTCTCCAAACTCGTCTTTGGCATTGACTGGCCTGGTAGGGTCTAGTCCCTGATCAGACAAAATTGGCTGATCTATTTGTTGAGTGTTTTCCCCTGTTGCAGGCATGGTTATGTAACGCGTTATGTTGAGATAGTTGATGAACCACGGTTATAGTGAGGCTTTCTCGTTCGAGAGGCAACCCCAAGATTTCTGATGAAAAATCGTTTTCCAGTGTCGATCGTGGTTCAGCGGCGATCCTATCCGGACAAGCGCTGGATGGTAGACAGTTGGTCTGCCGTTGGTGTCTTGCCGGCGAGGGAAACAAAAAAAGGGATGTCCTGCACCAGTATTTATCGAGATGAGGAAAATGAACAATTTCTCCACGAAGGTTACTTCATCGAATTATTTGACGATGAAGCAGAGAGTTACTATGCCAATTTAACGGGCGCCAAGCCGGCCGTATTTGTCATTGGCGCTGAAGACGAAGAAGAAGATACCTTCGAGCCTTTGCTTGTGACATTGAGTTATAGCGAGATGACTTCGTACATGGAGGTCGATACACCGGTTTTTGATTTGCCGATTCCAGCGCCGATATATGAGTGGGTTGAGGGATGGGTGCTTGAAAATTATTATCCGGAAAAGAAGCACAAGCGAAAAAGGAAAAAATGGGTAGACGAGACCTGGAAACCAATGCGACAGCCAGTTGATCGATGACGATTTACAAGACGACAATTGATGATGAGTGACTCAGACGAGGCATTTCTAGGGCGTTGGTCGCGTCGAAAAGCGCTGAAACAGCAGGACAGCGACCTCGAGTCGACCAATGAAGCCAAAGATAATGAGCAGAATCTTGACCAACCGAGCGAGGAGCCAGTTGATCCACCGCTCACCGATAAAGACATGCCTCCAGTCGAATCGCTCGGGGAGGATGACGACTTCAGTGGATTTCTTTCGCCAGAAATTAGCGAGAAACTCAGAAAGGTCGCGCTCCGAAAATTATTCCATGGAGCGGGATTTAATGTCAGAGATGGACTGGACGACTACGATGACGACTTTACCGTTTTTGAGCCTCTCGGCGATATTGTTACGGCGGATATGCGTCATCAGCAAGAAATGCTGGAACGCAAGGCGCGTGAAGCAGCCGAAAAAGAGGCAGAGTTGGTAACGGCCGACGACGGCGCGTCGGAGGGTTGCGAGCAAGAAGCGTCACCGAATGAGGAAGATGAAAAAATCGACGAGACGTCTTCTGAGATGCAAGATGGTGACACTGAGAACGATGTGCCGGATAGTGAATCGATCAGCGAAAAAGAACTGGAGCATCCCGTCTCGGCTAATCAATTGGGTTTATCGAAAGATAAAATGGATGAGACTTTTACTCAGAAGTCTGAACGGTTAGCCGGTGATATTAGCGATCAGGAAAAGAAAATATGAGTACGCAGGACAGTAATGCAGTTCAAGAGTTTCTCGGGATAAATTTATCCCACCATTCAGAAATATCTCAGGCGCGAATGAACGCGCTGAGAGAGGCGATCCGTGGTGATGTGACGCCCACTTCACTCGTCTCTTTTAATTCATCAGGAATTGTTGCGTTGGTTGGACCTTTACCTTCTGCCTTGCAGGTTGTAGAGGGGCTCGACGAGATATCCACTTGTGTGGTTATTGCGACTGACGGAGGGAAGGTGGGTCAGACCGAGACCCGCGATATCAACGGGCGTACGGTCGCGATTATCTTTGGCCGACCTACCTCGATAAGCGGCTACCTCGGAAACTTTGAGATTACACTCAGTCGTGAGGAAGGCGATATTGGTGTGGCCGCATCAATGGGGTTGGCTGACGATGCGATCGATGTCGTTCTCGATTTATCCCGCGAGCCACTTCTCACTCAGGACGTGCTACCCGTGGGTTATTTTGCCCCGCGTGGCGACAACGATGCTTTGCTCATCGCGTGTCAATCGATATCGGATTTAAAAGGTCAATTTCAGAAGCCGCGTTATGTCCTGTACAACGCTGATATATGTGCGCATGGCGCGCGAGGGATTAAGGGTTGTCGACGATGTCTCGATGTGTGCCCAGCGGACGCGCTTAGCTCGTTGGGGGAAAAGATTTCGGTCGAGACTCATTTGTGTCATGGCTTAGGTGCTTGCACGTCATCTTGTCCAACGGGTGCCCTGAGTTATAGCTATCCGAATCGAGCAGATTCGTTAAATCAATTGCGGCGCGTGATTGCCAGTTTCCGAGAGCAAACGAGCGCCGCTCCTAACATCTTGTTTTTTGGGGGAGAAGAAGGTCCCACGGAGCTTTCAGCAGCAGTAAACGATTTGCCCGATGAGGTGATCCCCTGGAAGGTTGAAGAATTGGGCAGCGTTGGGCCGGAGATATGGCTATCGTGTCTTGCGTATGGGGCAAAGGCGGTGATGATGCTCCAAACATCGGACACCCCATCGAGCGTGTTGAACGAGATTTCTAAACAAATAAAACAGATGAGCGCGTTGATCTCTGCGCTTGGGCGACCAAGCCACGCGATTGGTTTAATCAGTCTTGATGAGCACTTCGAGGCGAACTGCCGGCAGTCAGTGGAGTGTCCTAGCAATGACGAGGGACGGTTCGCAAGCTATGGCGGCATGGAAGAAAAGCGAGCTGTATTTCGTGCGGCGATCGATCACCTAATAGATGAAGCTGCTAGTGTTCCCGAGCAAATCCCGTTGCCGAGCGGTACGCCTTTCGGTGAGGTCTTGATTGATTCAAGTAAATGCACGCTTTGCATGGGCTGTGTTGCGGTATGTCCGGCGGGGGCGTTGATTGATAATAAGGAGCGACCCTGCCTTTCATTTATCGAATGGAATTGTGTTCAATGCGGTCTTTGTGAGAACACGTGTCCCGAGAAAGCAATTACGCTCAATCCTCGTTTGCTAGCGGACAGTAATGCGCGCATGGCTCGCCGGGTTCTAAATGAGGAAGAGCCTTTTAAATGTGTCGAGTGCGGTAAGCCGTTTACGACCCAAAGTATGGTGAGTCGAATGGAGGAGAAACTGTCGGGACATAGAATGTTTTCTGGGGATGGGATTAGGCGTTTGAGACTCTGTGAGGATTGCCGAGTTAAAGATATGTTTAAAGATGGAGGCTAAGCGACTGAAAGATAAAAGCCTTAAACTTTCAATCATGAAATACCTTAACATTAATGCGGCAATATTACTTTCTCTTATTGCTTTGATTAGTCTTGATTATAATTTGGAAAATCGGCACAATAGTTTTTGAGTATGAGCTGATTTATATTATAAATAATAATCATTCGCATTTAATATCGCGACAAAAACGATAAGAAGATAATTTGTCATGAGTTCGCAACCCGCATCATCGATTCTGCCAGAAGAGGAGCTTGCACGATCAGGGGTGTACGCCTTACTGGGCGCCTTGCTGACCGCTCCGTGTTCAGAAGCACTTCGAGATTTTATTACTTCGATTAACGATGAAGACGGGAACCCTCATTCGACACTGTCCTGGAAAAATCTTAAGGACGAGGTCTCGAATGCAAATCTTACTGAAGCGGCTCAGGATTATCACGATCTCTTCATTGGTCTCGGACGAGGCGAGCTCTTACCGTATGGCTCGGTATATCTCTCAGGCTTTCTTCAGGAGAAGCCACTAGCGGAATTGCGCATTGATCTTGGGCGTCTTGGTTTTGAGGCTCGGGAAGACACACATGAACCTGAAGATCATGCAGGCGCATTATGTGAGGTCATGAGCATCATAGTTGGCGCTCCAAATGAATTTTCCTACGATACCCAAAGCAATTTTTTTGCGCAGCACATGGGGTCGTGGATGACAGAGTTCTTCGATGATTTGATAAAGGCCCGCGAGTCGGGTTTTTATCGAGTTGTTGGTGAATTTGGTAAGGCCTTCATTGAAATTGAAAAGCAGTATTTTGAAATGGAGATCTAGCTGAAGGTGCGTTGTTGGAACCTAATTAACTCTTCCACAGCGAGGTAAGAAGAAATGAGTACGAAGCAAAAACAAAAGGCAAAGGACGCCGTTGGCCGACGAACCTTCCTCAAGGGTGCGGCAGCTGCAAGCGGGGCCGCGATCTTGGCAACCGGTGAAAGTGCGGTGGCAGCAACAGATCAGCTATCCACTGATTCAACAGCTGGCGCTGGCTACCACGAGTCAGGGCATGTTCGGGACTATTACAAAACCACTCGGCTGTAGTTAATGCCCCGTGATTTTTGTCCTAAAAACCCATTCCTGAATTTGATTTCAGGAAGAAGGAGGAAAAAAGATGAAACTGATCAGAACCGCGACTGAACCGGCCCCAAGCCTTAAGAAAGAGGGTGCTGGTGACGCAATTGATCGTCGTACATTCCTGAAACGCTCAGGAGTGACACTAGGAGGTGCTGCAGCGGCTGCTGCTATTGCGCCCACGATGATGCGAAAAGCTGAAGCTGCAACGATTCCATCCGGCGGCGATGGAACCAAAACGGTGCGAACTGTTTGTACCCACTGCTCGGTTGGGTGCGGCATCAACGCCGAAGTAAATAACGGAGTTTGGGTGGGGCAGGAACCCGCCTTTGATCACCCCTTTAATCTAGGCGCTCATTGTGCAAAAGGGGCTGCTGTTCGAGAGCACGGTCACGGTGAACGTCGCCTTAAATACCCAACCAAATTGGTTGGAGGTAAGTGGGTTCGAATTAGTTGGGAAGAGGCGATCAATGAGATCGGCGACCAGATGCTACAGATTCGAGAGCAGTCCAGCCCGGATTCTGTTTACTGGCTAGGTTCGGCTAAATTTAATAACGAGCAGTCTTATCTGTTCCGTAAGTTTTACGCGCTTTGGGGTTCAAACAACGGCGATCATCAGGCTCGAATTTGTCACTCAACCACGGTAGCCGGTGTTGCGAACACCTGGGGCTACGGTGCGATGACTAACTCGTACAATGATATCCATAACAGTAAGGCGATGCTGGTGATCGGCGGTAATCCCGCTGAAGCGCACCCTGTGTCGCTTGTGCACTTAATGCGCGCGAAAGAGCGAAATAATGCGCCGTTGATTGTTATTGATCCTCGGTTTACTCGGACGGCTGCGCATGCTGATCTTTACTTAAAGATTAGACCAGGAACGGACGTCGCAATTATCTGGGGGATGATGTGGCATATCTTCCAGAACGGTTGGGAGGATAAGGAATTTATTCATCAACGCGTTTGGGGGATGGATGAGATCCGAAAAGAAGTAGCAAACTGGACACCTGATGTTACCTACGACGTCACAGGCGTTCGGGAAGAACTGGTTTATCAAGCTGCTAAGATGATGGCTGACAATCGACCGAGCACCTTTATTTGGTGTATGGGGGGTACTCAGCACACCATTGGCAACAACAATACCCGCGCATATTGCAACTTTCAGTTGGCACTTGGAAATATGGGTAAGTCTGGCGGTGGCACGAACATCTTCCGTGGTCACGATAATGTTCAGGGTGCAACTGACTTTTGCATACTGTCTCACTCGCTTCCGGGCTATTACGGTTTGTCGGCGGGCGCTTGGAAGCACTGGTCTCGCGTCTGGGATTTGGACTACGAGTGGGTTAAAGGCCGCTTCGATCAAGCAAGCTATGAAGGAACAGCAGAAAAACCCAAGTATGCGATGAATAGTGCAGGCATACCGGTATCGCGGTGGATTGATGGTGTTCTCGAGGAAAAAGACAATATCGCCCAGAAGGATAATATCCGGGCGATGGTGCTTTGGGGTCACGCACCCAATAGCCAGTCTCGTGGATTAGAGCAGAAAAAAGCCTTTGAGAAACTGGATCTGCTAGTGGTTATTGATCCGTACCCAACCGTAAGTGCCGTGATGCACGATAGGACCGATGGTGTATACCTCCTGCCGGCGTCGACACAATTTGAAACCTATGGTTCCGTGACGGCTTCGAATCGGTCTTTGCAGTGGCGGGATAAAGTCATTGAACCATTGTTTGAGTCAATGCCTGATCACACCATTATGTACAAGTTGGCCAGTAAGCTTGGTTTTGCGAGTGAACTGACTAAGCATATCAAGGTTGAGAACGATGAACCGTTGATCGAAGACATCACTCGTGAGTACAACACGGGAATGTGGACGATTGGGTATACCGGGCAGAGTCCAGAACGCATGAAGAAACAGCAGGCAAATTGGGGCACGTTTAATGTCACCAGTCTGAAAGCTGAGGGTGGTCCATGTGATGGTGAGTACTACGGTTTGCCATGGCCCTGTTGGGGTACGCCTGAAATGGCGCATCCCGGTACGCCGAATCTTTATGATCCAAGTAAGCCGGTAGCGGATGGCGGCCTCTGTTTTAGAGCGCGGTTTGGAGTCGAGCGCGATGGTGAGAGCCTTCTTGCTAACGGCTCATATCCTGCGGGCTCGGAGATTAAAGATGGTTATCCCCAGTTTGATCACAAACTGCTCAAGCAGCTCGGGTGGTGGGATGACCTTAGCGCTGAAGAGAAGTCGGCCGCTGAGGGTAAAAACTGGAAAACGGATATGTCCGGTGGCATTCAACGAGTGGCAATCAAGCATGGCTGCGCACCCTTTGGTAATGCGAAGGCTCGAGCCGTAGTGTGGACATTTCCGGATCCAGTTCCGGTGCATCGTGAGCCGCTGTACACGAATCGGCGAGATCTGGTTGAAAAGTATCCAACCTACGAAGATCGTAAGAGCCATTATCGACTCCCGACCCGATACGCTTCAATTCAAAAGACCGATTACTCCAAGGAATATCCATTGATTCTGACGAGCGGTCGTCTGGTTGAGTACGAAGGTGGCGGTGATGAGAGTCGATCCAATCCATGGCTCGCAGAACTTCAGCAGGACATGTTTGCTGAAGTGCATCCGAGCGATGCAAACGATAACGGCATACGCGATGGGCAGATGATTTGGCTTGAAGGAGCCGAAGGGGCCAGGCTTAAGGTCAAGGCTCAGGTGACCAGGCGTGTGGCTCCGGGCGTCGTCTTTATGCCATTCCATTTCGGTGGCCATCTTGAAGGAGTCGATCTTCGTAGCAAGTATCCGGAAGGCGCTGATCCTTATGTATTAGGAGAATCAGCGAATACGGCGTTTACGTATGGCTATGACTCTGTCACTCAGATGCAGGAGACGAAGTGCTCTCTTTGCAACATTAGCGCAGCCTAGAGGAGGGAATAAATCATGGCAAGAATGAAGTTTCTTTGTGATGCTGAGCGATGCATCGAATGCAACGCATGTGTAACGGCGTGCAAGAATGAGCACGAAGTGCCTTGGGGCGTGAACCGCCGTCGAGTGGTTACCATCAATGATGGCGAGCCAGGAGAGCGGTCAATATCGGTTGCTTGTATGCACTGTTCTGAAGCGCCCTGTGCAACCGTTTGTCCGGTGGACTGCTTCTATACGACCAATGATGGAGTTGTCCTGCACGATAAGGATATCTGTATTGGCTGTGGCTACTGCTTTTACGCCTGTCCATTTGGTGCACCACAGTTTCCGGAAACCGGAGCATTTGGGTCAAGAGGCAAAATGGATAAGTGTACGTTCTGTGCCGGCGGTCCTGAGACGGATACGTCGAACGCTGAATTCCGGAAGTACGGCCGGAATCGCTTAGCCGAAGGTAAACTCCCTTTATGCGCCGAAATGTGCTCAACCAAAGCGCTTTTGGCGGGAGATGGCGATAAGGTTTCGGATATTTTCCGTGAGCGCGTCATGTACCGAGGCGCAGGAGCCTTACAATGGGGATGGGGCGTCGCTTACGATAAGCAAGGCCTTAAAGGATAATCTTCGACTAGATGTCTCGACCGGATGTGGGTTTGGTGGGCCTCAAAGGCCCACCAGGCTCGGTTCCGAGTGACTCTAACGATGATTGCATGAAAGGCGCTCCGAAGTGGGCGCCTTTTTTACAGACCTCAGGTTTGTTGGTCATTTTAGAGGCTACCCCAAAACGTCGGCTGCATTTTGGTCATCGACCCAAATACTGAAGATTTCTTATAGCGCTAGCTAAGGAGTAAAAAGTGCGAAGTACAAGATATTCGATATTTTTTTTATGGTTCTTGGCGTTACCGTTACTCGTAGCAATTGCCCCTGAGTACGCGGTGGGCGATCAGGAACCGTTACCAGCGATCAATAATCCTAATCCTGGCAGTGACCTCTGGGAAGCAGTGAGAGGTCGACTGGATTCTCCTGCGATCACGCAGGTCGAGGGTTTTGACAGCGCAGTATTGGTCAATCAACAGGGGGAACTCTGGACAACGATCAGAAATACAAAGCTGTTGCCTATTGGTGCGGACATCCTAATTGTTGTCCTGTTAATGATTGGAGCGGTTTACGCGATCCGAGGTCCGGTTACCGTCAAGGCAGGCTCCTCGGGAAGTGAGATCCCAAGGCATACTGTTAACGCGAGATTCGTGCATTGGTTTCTCGCAGGCCTTTTCATCGTGTTGGGTATAACGGGGTTGGTTCTTTTGTATGGCCGACCTTTATTAATACCATTAATCGGAAAGTCAGCATTTGGAGTGTTGGCAGCGGGCGCAAAGAATGCCCATAACTTTGTCGGGCCGTTATTTCCCGTCGCGATATTTCTGCTCTTCGTAAATATGGTGAGCAAAAATCTCTATGAAAGGGGTGATCTCAAGTGGTTCGCGCAGGGCGGCGGAATGTTCGGACAGGGTCACGCTAGCGCCGGAAAGTTTAATGGTGGCGAGAAGATTCTTTTTTGGCTGACCATTTTTCTTGGGATTGGAATCTCTGTTACTGGATATATTTTGGACTTTCCAGCGATTGCGTCCTGGATCGTTTCGACTTTCCCAGAATTTTCGCAGTATCGCCATGTAATGGAGTTCTCTCACGTGGTGCATACCGTTATCGGGATCCTCTTTATTGCACTGGTTTTTGGACATATTTTTTTGGCCGTGTTCTTCGTCCCGGGAACGCTTCAAGGAATGGTCAGCGGAAAAGTCGATGCAAATTGGGCCAAAGAACATCATGATCGCTGGTACGCTGAAGTGCAGGCAAGCAGCGAGAGAGAGTAATCGTGTTTCTGATGTGATAGGCAAACTGACTAGCCAGGACGCGAGATCAAAAGCGTCCTGGCATTTTTTTTGGATTCCTTTTTTGCTTTTGTGTGGGCTGGCACCTTCCATGCCGGCAAGCGCGGGGAATGTTGAAATTTTCGATGTGTCGGGGAAGACTTCAATACAAGCCGACCAAAAAAAATGGATTCTTGCGGTTAAAGCTCGAGATATCACGATGCTGTCTGATCTGTTAGACGCGGGGTACCTCGGCGTTAACTCGATAACAGAAAGCGGGAAAACGGCATTGATGGTGGCTGCTCAGGCGGCTAGTGAATCGCTTTGCGTTGATCTAGTTGCTTTGGGTGCCGATGTGGGCGCCAAGAACAAGAACGGTGGAACCCCACTGATGCACGCGTCGGTTGGTGGCAGCCTTGATATTGTTAATTTACTCTTAAGAGAGGGTGCTGAAGTCAATGAGCGGGCGAGCAATGGGTGGTCTGCCCTTATGCTTGCGTCAGCAAAGGGCTTCTCTCGAATTGTTAAACGCTTAATTCAAGTAAACGGTGAACCCAATAGTCGGGACGTATTCGGCTGGACACCCCTGATGCATGCTGTAGAGCAAAATCGAAAGGATGTTATCGAGTTACTTGTATCGTCGTCAAACGGGGAAATTGATAATAGGAATATTGATGGCGTCACTGCGCTCCATCGAGCCGCTGCACTTGGGTATATCGAAATTGTAAAGATTTTATTAGCTGCAGGCGCAAGAGCGGATCTTCCCGATCAAACAGGGCGCACAGCAGTTGATTACGCGATGGAGTCGGGAAACCTCCAAATCGCTAAAGAGCTTTCTAATTGACAATGAGAACTCAACATAGAATTTGTCGTCCACAGTAATCTTCCAGCCGCATTACTCGGGTTGTATCTTCTATTTGTTTATCGATGTGATCAGTCTTAAATTCAAGCCTCAAACGATCTGCAAATAGTTTAAAAAAGGGTTCGAACATGGTTTCACCGGCGACCCCGACGGCATAAAGATGATCGGTTTGTGGCTCATGCTCGAGTAAAACCGCAGCGAGTGGATTGGGCGCTGGGCCACCGAGTACGCGCCCGCCTTCGGCGGGATCATAGACGCTTCCCTCGGAGCAGCAGAAAATTACCCCTGATCTTTTGTGAAACTTTCGGTCTGCTCCTGCAAATTGAACTTCTTCGCGCCGATAATTAATAAAACTGACTTGGGAAGTCGGATGGCTCATCTTGTGAGCACAGATAGCAGAGAATGCAACTATCTGTTGATTCTGTCCTGCTCCGCCGGTCCATTCGTATTCTTCCCCCAAAGCCGTTTGTAACCGAATAACTGCTTTGACTTGACGATCCAGGCGAATCAAAAAGCATGGAGTCGATATAAATGGGTAAAAAAATACGTAACTTTGATCTTGGATTAGGCGACTGGCCCGGAGGGGGTGTCCAGTATTATCCAAAAGGAGAGTGCGATTAAAGAATTCTCCGGACCCAACGCTACCGATGAGTGTCTCGGGATAGGATGCGGCAGTAGCAGCAGCGCCGGCACATAGTTTTATAAAGCTCCGTCGGTCGCTAGATTCCTTGTCGCTCATAATATTTGGGTCGCTGATAAATCGGTTTAAGTCCTGTATTATCTTCAGGATTCGATCCTTTCCAGAATCCTTGAAAAGCTCATGATAAAATAATAGGGCATTTTTATCATTCGATGAGTCAAAAGGTCAAATTAACTGATTGCTCGTTTCGTCAGTCGGATGTTCAGGAGAGGTGGCAGAGCTTGGTTTATTGTGACGGTCTCGAAAACCGTTGTACCCTAAAGGTACCGTGGGTTCGAATCCCACCCTCTCCGCCATTTTCAGTCTGCTGCCGTTTTTAAATTTTTCACCAAAAACACCATTATGGATAAGTGCATATTCTGTGAGTTCAGTAATAGTGAACTGATTGAAGAGGGTTCGCTTTGTTATGCCAGAAGAGACGGGTATCCGGTCTCAGACCATCATACCCTTGTCATTCCGAAGCGACATGTGGAATCTTATTTTGATCTCGAGGAATCGGAGTTAATCGAGATATATCAAATGCTGAGACTGATGCGAGAAAGGATTCAGGAGATGGATCCGACTGTTAGCGCGTTTAATGTAGGCGTTAACATCGGTCGAGATGCAGGACAGTCAATTTTTCACGTACATATGCATCTCATACCGAGACGACAAGGAGACATCGACAATCCGCAGGGCGGTGTGCGCGGCGTTATCCCCTCGAAAAGAACTTACATAAAACGCTCAAAAGAATAAAATCCTGTTAGCCAATGGGCTGCAAAGACTGACGCGTTTACCGTTGACTAGCCACCCGCAGATTGAGGAACCGACTCTCCGAGTGCACGAAGGTTGTTAGCAGCGGCTTGATTACCCTGCGCTGCCGCCTCGTTAAACCAGTGAATTGCAACTGCCCGGTTAGGGGCCACGCCGTCATAGCCATTAAAATAAAGCCATCCTAAATTGGTCTGCGCGGGGGCATATCCTTGCTCGGCTGCGCGTTGGTACCAGACTGCTGCCGTTCGCCGGTCTTGATCGATAACTAAACCATCAAAATAGTAATCGGCAAGGTCAGATTGAGCCCATGCATGCCCTTGACTCGCGGTGAGCTGTATCGGTGCCAGTGCTGCACTAAACATGCGTATCGCCTCTGGTTTATCGCGACCTGTTGCTCGAGCCTCAAGGAGCATTCTCGCAACGCGAACCTGTGCACGAGGATCGTTTTTATCAGCGAGCGGTTTTAGGAATTGAAGCGCTTGAGCATAATCGCCATCGTAGTACGCTTGAATGCCACTATACAGATTAAGCTGATCTTGCTCGTCTGACATTTGCTGCGCAAGATTTATGTTTACCCTTGCTTCTGCTTGAAGACGTTGCTGTTCGGTTACGAGGTATTTTCGTCGCTGTAACTGTTGGTTAAGGCTGAGTGCTGCCTTGTTTTCAGGATTAATGGATAACGCTATTTCAAGATGATCGGCAGTGCCTTCAAGATTGTTTATAGAAAGAGAATCACGAGCTTGGCGTATGTATATTGACGATATGTTTCCTAGGCCATTGCGGGCTCTCTGGTTGCTGGGATCGAGGTCAAGCGTAGCGCGATAAAGTGTTAGTGCATTTTCACCAGGAGGAGAGACTAATCGGTTGTCGTTAAACGCGGTAAGCGCCTTCGAGAGGAGTTTTTCAATCTGTTGCTTGCGTTGCCGCTCGGCAGTTGCTTTTTTTGCGTCAGCATCAATTCTCGCCTGTTCAGCGATTGCTTGTTGGTTTCGTGTCTCTTCGGCGATTCTTATTGATTCATTCTTTAGCTTGAGCTTCTGATTATCAGGAGCGAGTTTCTGAGCGATCGACAGCATCTCGCTCGCGCTGGCAAAATCGAATTGAACAATCAGGCCATCGACCTCAGAGACTATCTGCGTGAGCACGCTATCTAGCCCCAGGCGGGCTTCTTTATTGCTTGGGTCCATTCGAACGACGGCTGAATACTCGCTATAAGCGTTTGCGTTGGGTGGAGATATGAGCGCGCCATTCGCAAGAAACTCTCTTGCGCGCGCTAAATGAGGCTCGCTCAAGCGCGATAGCCGTTCTGCATCCCGATAAGCATTCACTCGAGTAAGATCGTCGTTACGTGCAAACTCAGAATCAGTAACTGAAGTATTAAACGACCCGAAGTCCACAGCGGCGATCTCAAGCCCTTGTGGCTTGTCTGGGGTAATTGTGTTGCCGCCGATGATTTCAATAGTCGTTGGCGCAGTGTTAGTGCCTGCCGGTCTCGGCGGCGTAACGACAATATAGACACCGGTCAGAACAATAAGAATGATGGTGATCGTCAATGCGAGTCGGAGGCTTGACCCTTTGATCGGGTTTTTAAACTTGGAGTGAAATTGATCTTTTGCTTTGGAAAAACTATTTTCCAATCGACTGACCTGGGTGTTCAGGAAAAAGAATGCTGCAGACAAAAACTGATCAAGACTGAATGGAGCCTTTGAGGATTTCTGACTGGACGTATTGCCTGCGAGAGTGCGTCGAGCAACTTCAAGGTCGTTAACAATTTCGGATGAACGCGGCGATTTACTTCCGAGGTCTGGAAGGTCGAGTTCCTCTTTAATAACAGTTTGAGACGAGTTGAAAATAGGCTCTTTTCGAGTGTCCTTGGTTTTGGCTGATCGTGACTTGGTCTGCGGCGACGGTTTATTGACCTTCTTTTTTTCTGAATTTGGCGATAGGAGCACGGACCTGGTTTTATCTAGCGCCGATACAGCAATTGCAGAGGCGCCACGAAAACGCTTTGCAACGGTCTCATCTTTTGGTGTTGAATCACTCTTTGAGACCGGAGTTGGGATGCCAGCGGATGGTGGCGAAGCAGGAGGCGGTATTACAGGTAAATCGCCAACAGCGCCCATCTGCTCAACTTTTGTGTTGATGGCGTCACTTAGACCGCCCGTGTCGACTAAATTATCAGTCAGTGTGTCAGCATTCTGGGGTCGATCGCCAGGTTTAAGCATTAGAAGGCTTTCGATTAACGACAGTGTTGGACCGGAAAAAAAACCTTTTCCGAGAATTTTGGCTGACGTTAAGGGATCGGGAGTTTGTTTATCCACTGCATCGAGTCGAGTAAGCGCGTCAGGGGGATTAACCCTGCACGCCCCCTGATACAAAATGGCGCCTAGCGAATAGTAGTCGGTCGATTTCCCTAAATGGCCGCGAAAACTGGCAAGTTCGGGCGCTCGATAGTCATGAGATGCGGTTAAATCTTCAGGAGGATAGTGAAGCTTATCTGTTGAGAAGCCACAGATAAGTAATTTGTCTTCTTCCGCAAGTAAGATGCGCTCGGGTGTTAATTCAAGATGTAATAAGCCGACATGGTGTGCCGCCTCGAGATAGGTCACGGCTGATTGGAAAATCGTTTTTAAGTTTTCTTCGGGTAAGCGTTGTCCGGTAGCTAAAAGATCGGCAAGGCTTGCCTTGACGGGTAGCTCGACTGAGTACCACGCCGCGCCATCGTTTTCTTCGTAGCGCGCAACTCGACCGGGATGGTCTAGCTGACTTAGCACGCGCGCTAATAATAAAAATTCAGTTAAGCCTTGTTCATAGTCGTGGTTAAATTTTGAATCGCATAACAGCAAAGAGATACCGTCAACGTCTCGTACTGCGAATTGTTGTGGGAAAAATTCCTGAACAACCGTGCGCCCATCATTGGCAAGATAGGTATAACCGCTGTCAGATGTGACAAGAAGCCTGCTAATGACATTAGGGCCGAGCCGCGCGCCATCAACGATTGGAGCAGGTGCGTACTCATGATCGGTATCCGATTTTTCAGTTGTTGAAGACTGAGATCCGATGTTGATTTCGATTTCGGAGGTCATTAAGCCGCCACTAGCGATGCAGATGGATGTAATGCGACGAGTGTCTCGCCTCTAAATCCAAACATTTTTTTAACTGAAAAAGGGATGTTTTTGGGTTTTCTGATGTTGATCATCGCGCTTGGTTTGGTCTTATTTATCAGGCTTCAGCAACGATGCAAGAATTGAGGTAATTGATGCACTCTATAATACCTTGATTATTTGAACGAGAAAATAACCTGACGCATATTTTTCTTCAGAAACGGCGAAGTCGATACTCATGAAGCGAGTAACAACACCTCCACAAATCGATGACAGGCAGTTGCCACAGACGAGATTGAGTCAATGCATCTGAGTCAAAGAATGGCGCGTGTTCAGCAACCCATCATTCCTGTGATTGGCGACTGGATTCGTGCAAATCCCGATACAATTTCTCTTGGACAGGGGATTGTTCATTATTCGCCCCCACCCTCGATTAGTGGCACGATTGCACGATTTTGGGATGATCCTTCTGCCCATCAATATGGCCCGGTGGAGGGTCTTGACCCTCTTCGCGATGCAATCGCCGAAAAGCTCGAGGCGGAAAATAGGATGTCGTTGGGTCATCGCGCCATTGCGGTCACTGCCGGCAGTAACATGGGGTTTTTGAACATGTTGCTGGCGATTACTGATCCGGGCGATGAGATTATTTTACCGAAGCCGTTTTACTTTAATCAGGAAATGGCAATAAGGATCGCGGACTGTGTTCCCGTGACGGTCCCGACAGATGTCAACGGCGCGCTGGATGTTGAGGCCCTCAGCCATTCGATTTCCACGAGGACACGAGCGATCGTGACCGTGTCTCCCAACAATCCGACAGGCGTTGTTTATTCGGAGCGATCACTACGAGCGGTAAATGCCTTGTGCAAGGCTAACGAGATTTATCACATCAGTGACGAAGCTTATGAATACTTTCTTTACGATGGGGACAAGCATTTCTCTCCCGCCTCAATCGAAGGGAGCGAAGGGCATACTATTTCACTTTACTCCTTGAGTAAGGCCTACGGGTTTGCCAGTTGGCGAATTGGTTATGCTGTGATCCCGGAAGAACTCTTTGGATCGTTGCGAAAGGTTCAGGACACCAACGTGATTTGCGCGACAGCAATTTCCCAGTACGCAGCGCTGGGTGCCCTTGAAGCCGGACCAGCCTACTGCGAACCATTCGTGGCTGAAATGGCAAATGTTCGCCAGCAAGGTCTCGAGGCATTTGATACGCTAAATAATCGGGTACGACCGCTTCTCAGTACGGGCGCTTTTTATTTCTTTGTTGAGATACCAGATTATTCGGGCGATGATTTGACACTTGCCCGACAGCTTATTGAAAAGTTTGGCGTCGCTGTAATCCCGAGCAGTGCTTTCGGAGCGGGCGAGCATTGTGGCTTCCGCGCGTCTTATGGCGCGCTAAAAACTGACTCAGCAATAGAGGGGTTGGAGCGCCTGATTTCAGGCCTCAGTCAGCTCACCTAGTTTATTCAGTTTGCGTTGAGCGGTTAACTCGGATACCCTTTGCCGCGCTGCGGAGAGGTGGCTGAGCGGTTGAAAGCGCACGCCTGGAAAGTGTGTATACGTTAATAGCGTATCGAGGGTTCGAATCCCTCTCTCTCCGCCATTATCTTCTTTTCTCGATAACAACTATTGATCGAGATACCGGAAGGCAAAAGATATTTGGTCGTGGGGCGAGCGGAGCGTTAATTGATTTAAAGTCGCAACCGTCCGTGTTTTGCGATCTGTCATGACCTCTTTGTCTTGAGCAGACTAAAATCAACGATTGAATTCACGTCCTCGGGCAGGCCTTCTCTTTGACTTCAGAAAATCGACCCATCGCTGTTATTGGCGCCGGAATCGTTGGAATTGCCACTGCATATTATTTGGCTCGGAATCATAGTCGAACGAATATTACGCTCGTAGATCAGTTTCAGCCAATGTCGTTCACCTCAGCTCAATCGGGGAATAACTTTAGAAACTGGTGGCCGCATTCCGCGATGGTGTCCCTGACGAACCGCTCCATTGATTTAATGGAGCAGATCTCTCGTGATACCGATAATCGTATCGGCATGACACGTCGTGGTTATGTGGTTGCGACCCGGGAACAAAATATTGACACACTCGTGTCACAACTGCGTAGCGGTCTCGGAGATGAATCGGACACTCTAGTCCGTTATTATGATCAAGCCGAAGCACCGAGATACCTCGGACCTAGCGGCTCCGATTGCAGTCTCGACGTAAATGGCGTTGATATATTGTGTCACTACGATTTGATTCGGAAACATTTTCCTCATTACGATCCGGAAGTACAGACTGTTGTTCATATTCGTCGAGGTGGTGAGATCAACAGTCAGCAGTTGGCGACATATATGCTCGAATATCTTAAGTCAGTGGGCGCGAAAAGGCTGATGGGGCAGGTTCGGCAGATCAATCCAGGAAATAACTATCAAATTGAAATTGATACCGGTTCTGGCTCGGTAGAAGTAGTTGCAGACCAGATTGTTAATGCCGCAGGTCCTTTTGCAGGCGAGATTGCAAAGTGGATTGACGTTGAACTTCCGATTATTAACGTTTTTCAGCAGAAAATTGCTTTCGAGGATCATCTCATGGCGGTTCCCCGAAATCAGCCTTTCTCAATCGATCTCGATCGTCAACAAATTGATTGGTCAGATAGTGAACGATCAGCTCTGAGGGATGATCCTCAATTTGCCCGATTTGCGGGTGATATGCCCGGTGGAACTCACTGTCGACCGGAGGGTGGTGATGGTGGGAAGTGGATTAAGTTAGGCTGGGCGTATAACGAAGAAGCCGCGCTGGATATTGATGATCAACCTCTAGATGCCCATTTTCCGGAAATTGTGCTCCGAGGCGCAGCCAGACTTAACCCTGGTTTGCGTTCGTATTACGGACGGTTGCCTCAAAAATGTCATCACTATGGTGGCTGGTACTCAATGACCGAGGAAAATTGGCCATTGATCGGCGGTATGGGGCCAGAAGGCGCTTTCATGAATTGTGCAATGTCAGGTTTTGGGACGATGACAGCGTGCGCGAGCGGTGAACTTTGTGCCGCTACGATTTGCGAAGCTCGTTTGCCGAGTTATGCAGAAGCGTTCTCGCTGGCCCGGTATGAGGATTTGACCCAGATAGACAAGCTTCGCGCATCGAACAAGGGTATTTTATAGCTGTTGATGATTCTGTAATCGGTTAGATAACATCAGCCGTCGTAATTGATGCTTCCATTCTGCCTGTGCCATAGTCGATAAAGATGACGTCTCTTGGCAGGATCAGCGCTGTCTTCGAAGCTCGAGCGATAGTGTCCGAGTTCGTGATTATTGAGATACTGGATTTGTCCACGCTCTAAGGGTGCTTCGACCCATAGGTCGGGAGAAGTTGTCACGCGCTCGACGGCATCGAGGGCTTCGATCAGTATTTGATCCATTTCCGTGTCCGCAACCTTGTATCCTTTGCGAACCAGTGATGTGTTTGCCCGACAGCGGAGCCTGCCATTTTTCCATGAGAAAAAAGGTGCCCAAGAGGTTTTGGGGGCGTTTTTATGGTGTTCAGCCTGTCTGTCAAACAGCATGGGCTTAAAGAGTCGCTGTAACTGGTTAGGAAAGTTGGCTTCCAAACGGTTATGAACGGTGTAAAGACTACAAAACCGGCTCAGTCCGCCAGATTCAGCGGCATGCTCGCAAAAAAGTCCGACATAGTCGGGTACTCTCATCCCAAATGCGTTGTCGGTGTGGAAATTAAGCTCAACTGAGGTCGCTGAACCTCTAACCCCATAACCAAACTCCTGTCCGGTGTCTGTGACGTCATAAATCATGGTGCCGTCCCATTTTTGGGCAACGTTACGCCCGATGAGTTGGCCGAGTGTCCAATAAATATCAATCATCGGTTGAGTTTCGAACTCAGCCATTGGCAGGCCATCCAGAACTGCAAATCCAACACCGTGGTCACAGATCGCCTTAATTTTTCGGTAGGCAGCAGCTAGACTCGGAATCTCGAATTGATCTGGGTGTCTTAATAGTGTCGGCAATCGCGTTTCTGCCATCTGTTCTGCCATTGCACGAATTTCGGCGAGAGCGTCATCATTTAAATCGACGCTCCAGTCTTGCTTCCTGATCTCAGCCGCTACCCACCCGCGGTTGGCGCAGGAAGGTATGCGCGCAACGTCTTCAATTGATTCGCTGGATAAGTCAATGAATTTCTGCATGACACTTGATCTATTTTTTCTTCTGGCGTTAGTTTAATTGGCAAGCATCAACCAGAGGCTCACTTGCGTCGATACTGATAGTTTTGGCCAAAACGCTCAAGGATGTAATCACCATAACGTATTGGATTCCAGCGGTTATCAGAATCTCTGACCTCCACTAACGGATTTATTTGCGCGTCAAAATCAGGATCGAAAAAAAATGCCGTTGATTGCCGAGGCTCCGGACCCAAGATAACGCGATGTGGAGTAGATTTCCATCGGCCATTCGAGATTATAGAAAGCATATCCGCTACATTCAGGACGAGCGTATTCGGAATAGGACTTACCGGTATCCATCGGCCGTTTGAATTCAGTACTTCAAGGCCACCTGTATCGTCCTGCAGCACGAGCGTCATAAATCCATGATCGGTGTGAGGTGCAGACCCAAACGGTGCGGGAGAATCATTTGGATCCAAGAGAGGATACTGTATCAGGCGAAGAAAATATGTGGGATCATTGAATAAGTCTAATAGTGTATTCGGGCCTAAACCCAAAGCAACACCCAGTCGTTGCACAAGTTCTAACGATAGTTTTTCCATTGCTTCGGCGTAGGCTATACAGTGCTTTTTAAGTTCTGGAATCAGGGTGTCGGGCCATTGATTGGGTCCAAATAGTTGAGATCCAAATCGCGGATCGCTCGGCGGTATTTCTCGCATCATCATGAATGACTCCGAGCGATTGGGCTGTGTTGCGGACTCAATCGACGATGTGATGGTTTGGCTCGTTTCGGATTCGATATAGCCTCGGTGGTAGGGATTTATCTTAAGGCGTTTCTTTTTGGCGATGGGCAAAAGGTGAAATTCGTGAGCGCTATTTTGGAGATTTTGGGTAACTTCAGTAGCAATGGTGTGCCCACTGATGTAACAGAATCCGAATTGACTCAGCGCGGCATTGAGTAATGTAGCGACAGCGCGATCATCAACGGCTGAGGTCGATGAACGGATATCAACGATCGGGATGGCATCGAGCATAGAAAATTGAAATAGGAGGTTCTGCGAGATCGGGGAGGGTACAGATTTTGATTATGGGTGTATCAGTAATTTTTAGGCTAATAGCGCCGGTGAATTCATTCAAAAATTAAAAAAAAATAAAAAATAACAAGCGTTTAGGCTAAACTCGCCCGACTAAAAATTCTACCTCTTTTAGGATTAAGCATGCGAAACGGGCAGGAAAGATCAGTGCCAGGAGAAAATATGAGCGAGAGCCCGACAAAAATCAAATATCGCGCGTTGATTTTAGGTGCTTCTTACGGGTCGCTCCTTTCGACAAAGTTCATCATGGCTGGACACTCCGCAACGTTAATTTGTCGAGCGTCGACTGCGAATATTTTTAACAAAGAAGGCTCTGTAGTGCGAATGCCTATCAAAGGGCGAGAAGGACTCTTTGATATTGAGTCTGGACCACTCCCAGGCGATTTGGATGCCGCGTCGCCAGAGGGTGTGGATCCTTCGGAGTACGATTTTGTGGTGCTCGCTATGCAAGAGCCTCAATATAGTGCAGTCGGGGTGCGGGAGTTAATGGATCGAATTGCAAAGGCCGGCGTGCCTTGTGTCGCAATTACCAACATGCCATTGCTGCCATTTCTTCGTCGGATCCCCGGTCTTGATACCGAAACGTTACGAGAGTGCTTCCATGACCCGTCGATATGGGATGCATTTGATCCAAATCTAGTGACGCTTTGCAGTCCGGATCCTCAGGCATTTCGTCCACCTGAAGAGCAACCGAATGTCCTTCAGGTCCGGTTACCCACTAATTTTAAAGCGGCACGTTTTTCCTCAGATCAACATACCGACATGTTGCGTCAGATTGAAGCTGATATTGATTCCGTTCGGATGGAGTTGCCGGCCGGAGAAGAGGTTGAGGTTCCGGTAAAGTTGCGAGTCTATGAATCGTTATTTGTGCCGTTCGCGAAATGGGCAATGTTAATGGCGGGCAATTATCGATGTGTGCAAATGGATGAGATGCGCCCGATCAAGGATGCGGTTCATTCGAACCTTGTCGAGACTGAGGCTGTTTATAATTGGGTCGTCGAACTCTGTTGTGAACTTGGAGGTGAAGCCTCTGATTTTGTGCCGTTTTCAAAATATGCAAAGGCAGCCGAGTCCCTACTCAATCCGTCGTCGGTCGCAAGAGCACTCGCAGGTGGCTCACATAATATTGAACGAGTTGATAAGCTCGTTTCGCTTATTGCCAAGCAACGGGGACAAAGTCTCCAAACCGTTGATGAAACCGTCACCGTGGTCGAGGACTGGCTCTCGCGCAACCAATCTCTGTAATTACACTGAAATTTCCAATAGGCTTTTACGCGAACCCGGGGAGTGACGGGCGCTGCGCTCAGGAGTGGTCTGGCAAGCAGAGTTCAACGGGCTTTTGGTCCTTGGGTGTCCCAAAGAACGGCTTTGTGCCGGGGCGCGCGTGTGGAAGGGCAAGGCTCTTTCTGGTTTCCGTCGTAATACCGCCTTCTGATTCGGGACAGAATTGAATCAGGGTCCTCGGGATCGGGCCAGCTGCTTCTTCTCTCGCGGGAAATAGTTGATAAAAAAACACTCTTTTGGTGGTTTGATTCAAAAATATATGGTATTTTGTATACCAGAAGAAGCGTGTTATTACAAAATGTGTTTTCTAGATTACTTTCGGACAGGAATTAAGTGTAATGCGAGCTGTAACCCAAGCGAGTTTTGGCGGCCCTGAAGAGCTAAAGATAGATCTGATCGACAAACCGATCGCGGCAGCCGGACAGGTCCTGGTGAAGGTGATCGCGACGAGCGTTAATCGTCCAGATGTCATTCAACGGCAGGGCAATTACCCGCCCCCTCCGGGTGATTCTGAGGTCCTTGGCCTCGAGATTGCCGGAGAGGTCGCTGAGGTAGGCGCGGGGATTTCGCGTTGGAAGGTTGGCGATAAGGTGATGGGCTTAGTCGGTGGCGGGGGGTACGCAGAGTTCGCAACCGCTTGGGAGCATCATCTCATGGCGGTGCCCGAAACCCTAACCTGGGCGCAGGCGGCAAGTGTGAGTGAAACATATATCACTGCCCATCTTAATTTATTTCAGTACCCGGGTCTGTCAGATGGACAGAGCGTTCTTCTTCATGGCGGTGGAGGAGGGGTAAATATCGCAGCCATTCAACTTTGCCAAGCACTGGTGCCCGGAAGCGCTTTGTTTGTAACCTGCTCTCCGACAAAGGTTGATCGGGTAAAGGCTGTGGGAGACGTACACGTCATTGATTATAAAAATGAGGATTTCGCGAAGATATTAAAGGAAGTGACGAAAGGCCAAGGGGTTGATCTAATCCTTGATCACATCGGGGCGGCTTACCTAGAGCGGAACTTAAAATCACTCTCAATTGGCGGGAGTCTTGTGTTGATTGGAGTGATGGGCGGTGTTAAGAGTGAGATCAATCTTGCGCAATTAATGGTTCGTCGCCAGAAAATCTGTGGCTCTGTTTTAAGGCCGAGATCAGTTGAAGAAAAAGCGCACATCATCCAGAATTTTTACCAACAAGCGCTGCCACACTTTTTGAATGAAAAACTTAGTCCAGTTGTTGATCAGGTATTCCTGCTGGAAGACGTTAGGAGCGCGCACGAGTTGATGGATGCGTCCGGCCATTTTGGGAAGATTGTGTTGCAAGTTGACGCCTCAATCCCGATTGTGTGATCTGCTCTCGCGACAAATGGTAAGCCTCAGAATTCAGCATGTATCTATTTGAGTATCAGGCAAAAGAGCTGATGCGTCAGGTTGGGATTTCGGTTCTGCCTGGCGCAGTCGCCACCACGGAATCTCGGGCAGTCGCGGCTGCTGGTGAATTGGGTGCTGGCCCGTGGGCGGTTAAAGCTCAGGTGCTGGCTGGCGGCCGGGCCCAAGGATTTTTTAATAATGATCGACATTTACCGGGCGTCGTATTCGCTGAAACCTCCCTCGAGGTCGGCAGCGTTGCTCAGTCGATGTTGGGATCGGTACTGATCACCCCTCAAACCACCAGTGAGGGTGAAATGGTTAACGCGGTTTACATTGAACCCGCTATAGCGGTGCCCCAAGAAGTTTTTTTAGCAATGCTGGTTGACGGAGACAGTGGCCAGATAGTTTGTTTGTTAAGTAAAAAAGGCGGGCAGCATGTCGAGCAGGCGGTTGGAGTTGATCCAGACTCGCTTATTCGCTGCAATCTGGGTTCTGGAGAGATGCTCACAACCGAAGCAAGTCTTGAGACCGCTAAGAAGCTTGAATTATCGTCCTCTGTCACTGAAGGCCTCAGTGTCGTTTTGAAAAAACTTCACCGATTGTTTATCGAAAAAGACCTTTCTCTAATCGAAATTAATCCGCTCGGAATTCGACAAAATGACGCGTTGATTGCTTTAGACGCGCGGCTAACAGTTGATGATAATGCGCTTTTTCGTCAATCAAAAATGGCCGCATTAGGTTCAAGGTCAGTCTCAAGTTCTGCTGAGCAAATCGCCCTTCGGGAGGGATTTAATTATGTACCGCTCGATGGCAACGTCGGCACCTTTTCCAGCGGCGCTGGACTCGCAATGGCAACCGTAGACGCGGTTGCAAATTGTGGTGCAAGACCTGCAAATTTTCTTGACGTACCACCCGTGCTTGAGGTGAGTCGGGTAAAGCAGGCTTTTTTACTTCTTTTTTCCAATCAAAAGATTAATTGCCTGATTGTTAATGTTTTTGGGGCGGGAATTATGCGGTGCGACACGATCGCAGATGGATTATTGCTTGCACATCTAGAGGCGCCTGTTGGCATTCCTATCGTGATGCGTCTTGCAGGGACGAATTCGGAACTCGCTATTTCTCGTCTTGAAAAATCCGGCCTTCCTATTCAATTTGTCGAGAATCTTGAAGCTGGAGCAGAAAAAATCGTTTATATCGAGGAGCAGAATGGAAACACCTCAACTCATTCGAGTTGGGCAAAGACTGCTTGGTTACGAATTCGAAATTTGATTTGAAAGAACAATAATGGCCATTCTAGTCAACACTTCAACAAGGATTATCTGTCAGGGAATTACGGGTCGGCAGGGTTCATTTCACTGTGAGCGAGCAATCGCGAGTGGCACGAACATCGTTGGAGGCGTTCGAAAGGGAAAAGGGGGCTCCCGGCACCTTGGGGTCCCCGTATTTGACTCGGTTGACGAGGCGGTCGAGGTTACCCAAGCTAATGCGAGTGTAATTTTCGTGCCGCCAGCGAATGCAGCGGATGCGATTATTGAAGCAGTTGATGCGGGATTAGATCTGGTTGTATGTGTGACAGAAAGAATACCGGTGCTTGACATGGTTCGAGTGAGGCATCGCCTCAACACCGGTTCAACCCTATTAGTTGGCCCAAACTCCCCCGGGATCGCAGTTCCTGGAGTCAGCACACTTGGAATAATGCCACAGGGGATTTTCTTGCCCGGCAGGGTTGGCATTGTTTCTCGCGCGAGTACGCTCACTTATGAGGCTGTAGATCAAACAACCCGAAATGGACTTGGACAGTCTACTTGTGTGGGGGTTGGCGCGGATCCAGTTGTTGGCGCGTCTGTGGTCCAATGCCTGGAAAAATTTATGCGAGATGAGCAGACAGAGGGGATTATTCTCATTGGGGAAGTGGGAGGTACATCAGAAGAGCGAGCGGCTGAGTATCTATCTTCTTTAACGCATCGAAAACCTGTGGTGGCCTACATTGCTGGGCAAACGGTGCCTCAGGGGCGACGAATGGGCCATGCGGGCACTATTATTCATTATGGTACCGGAACAGCAGAATCGAAAATTGACGCGCTTCAGGAGGCCGGCGTAACAGTCGTTTCATCCCCTATTGATATCGGTCGAGCAATGGCGGATCGACTCCCGTCTCGACAAAACACTCACGCCCAATAATTGGACATCTAATGTCAATCTCCGTGACACCAATTGAGGCGAACAGTAGTCTAAAAGAGCAAGTATTCAAGAGCCTGCGTGAGGCTGTTGCAGGGATGGACATCTATTCCGGAGCGGAACCCCCACGCCTTGATGAGCGAAAGTTGGCGGAAAGTCTTGGGGTGAGTCGAACCCCCGTTCGGGAAGCCATATCGCGACTCGAGCAAGCAGGCCTGGTTCGGCATGTGCCTCGGCGTGGCACGTTTGTCGTGCGGAAAACAAAAAAAGAAGTGTTGGAGATTATTTATGCATGGGCTTCTTTAGAAAGTATGGCGGCGCGTCTCGCCACCTTCCGAGCTGACGATCAGGAAATTTTAGGCCTGAGGGAAAAATTTGGTCCTCGGTCAGAATCAGATGGACGCGCACCGATTGACGAGTATTCGCGGACCAATATCAACTTTCATCAGGCAATTGTTGCCTTGGCGCACAGCGACCAACTCACTGATTTGGCCGACAGCTTGTTTATACATATGCGTGCAATTCGATCCCGCGCCATTCATGATGGTGATCGGGCTCAGCGTTCCGTTATTGATCATGCACGCATTATTCAGGCAATTGAAGAGCGAGACACATTAACCGCTGAAGCGCTTGTGCGAGATCATGCATTGAATCTCGCGGAGCACGTACAGAAAAACGTCAATTACCTCGATTAGTTCTGAGCGAGCCAAAAAAATATCTTTTTCTTAATACCATTGCAACGGAGAAATTCTTATGAAAGCACTTGAGGGTGTCCGAATTCTTGATATGACGCACGTCCAATCGGGACCGACCTGTACACAGTTACTGGGATGGTTTGGGGCTGACGTCATAAAAGTTGAGCGTCCAGGGGTTGGAGATGCGACCCGTGGCCAACTCCGAGATATTCCAGATGTCGATAGCCTTTACTTTACGATGCTTAATCACAACAAGAGAAGCATTACATTGAATACGAAGGATGAGAAGGGTAAGGAAGTTTTTACCCGATTAATCGAAACATGCGACGTTATGGTTGAAAACTTCGCTCCAGGCGCGCTTGATCGCATGGGATTCACGTGGGAGCGAATTCAGGAAATCAACCCTCGGATGATTTACGCATCGGTCAAAGGCTTTGGCCAAGGCCCTTATTCAGAGTGCAAAGTCTATGAGAATGTTGCGCAGTGCGCTGGCGGTTCCGCGTCAACGACCGGTTTTCTAGACGGCCCGCCCACGGTAACAGGTGCCCAGATTGGGGATTCCGGTACAGGCCTTCATCTGGCCTTAGGCATCGTGACTGCGTTATATCACCGTGAGCACTCGGGCCGAGGGCAGCGGGTGCTTGCGTCTATGCAGGACGGCGTTCTCAACCTTTGCCGCGTAAAACTTCGGGATCAGCAGCGACTTGACCATGGTCCTTTGAAGGAGTACTCCCAGTTTGGCGAGGATATCCCCTTCAGTGATGCAACGCCACGAGCGGGTAATGATTCGGGAGGCGGACAGCCTGGTCGAATTTTGAAGTGTAAAGGATGGGAAACTGACGCAAATGCGTATACGTATTTTATTACCCAGGCAGCTGCTTGGGGCAGGATCTGCGATGTCATCGGACGACCGGAGTGGAAAGAAAATCCAGATTTCTCAACGCCTCCTGCACGGTTGCCACGACTTAATGAAGTGTTTGAGGCCATCGAGCAATGGACGATGACAAAGACCAAGTTTGAGGTAATGGAGGTCTGTAATCCTCTCGATATCCCGGTGGGCCCGATTCTTTCCATGAAGGAGTTGAGCGAAGAACCGTCGTTGCGAGAGACGGGCACGATCGTTGAGGTAGATCACCCAACGAGAGGAAAATATTTGACGGTGGGGAACCCCGTCAAACTTTCAGATTCTCCTGTGGAAGTGGCGCGCTCGCCTTTGCTTGGGGAGCATACTGCGGAAATTCTTCAGGAAGTACTTGGGTATAACGCGGAAGAGGTGTCACAGCTTCGGGGTAACGGCGTTGTCGGGAAGGAGGAGTACAGCGTCTGATTGCAGGCCGTTTTGGATCAGTTTAAAAAGCACTGTCTTTTTATTGAAGTAAGGAACTTTTCTCTAGATTGATAGTGCCTTTTATTTTCTGTCCATGCACTTGTTGGACCTGTATTGGCAGGTACAGGTTTTCATCTGCAAACCAGTAATACAGTTCTCGTGAACTATTTCGGTCAATAAAAAAACGGCTTGTGCTCACAGCGTAGTCTCCAGGATATAAAGTATGGTTCTCTTTCTCGATGAAGCGATACTCCCGAACGCGATGACCTTCGTTCACTTCCATTGAAAAATCTTTAATGCCTTTAATTAGATTGAGTCGAGCCATCAACTCAAAGCTGAGGGGATCTTGGATCCCAAGAGAAATTGGAAAGCTTTGTGCTTCCCCTTTTGCATAACCCGAACTCATGCCAGTTTCCCAGTTAAACTCAATTTGAATATCGCGCTTGGGGTTAGGTTTTTTTTCACTAATGGTGTAACGAGATGGTCGGACAACGCCGCCGACAATCGAAAAACGTGAGACTTCGTATACCGGGCCATATCCAGAGAGTCGTGCGATGCCTTTTAACGTAGTGATTGCATTCAGCACATATTCGTCACCAACAGTCTCGAGGGTGATCACTCTTTTTGCACTAAATCCTGAGTAATCAACAGCATACTCAGCGCGGTAAGGTAAGAATAATTCGGTCTCGGTACTGGATTCGCCCAGTTGCGGAAAAAGAATTAAGGCCAAAACGAGAGCGCTACCTTGAAAAGGTCGAAGCAGTTTTTTTGTGATGTATGACATTGAGATGCGAGATATTGCCTTAGTCTGGGCTGTCAGTTACGCCCTAATTTTAAGGTAAAGTTAAACAGATGAAAATTAAAGTATTAACGTACAACATACACAAATGTGTTGGTGGTGTCGATCGACGTTATGATTTAGGTCGAATTGTTGAGATTATTAATCATCATCAGCCTGACATTGCTTTATTGCAGGAAGTGGTCCGCCATAGTAAGTCGTTGAGTGATACCCTCCAGGTAGATGTCATAGGAGAGGCGATTGGCCTTTCCCATCGGGTTTGGGTGCCAAATGTGCGAGTGTCGGAGGCAAGAGGTTATGGCAATGCAATTTTTAGTCGTTGGCCCCTCATCGAATCTGTCAATATTGATCTGACAATTGGACCCAAAAAGAAACGCAGCGCTCTGTATGCCCGGGTTCGCGCGCCAATTTTCAGTCAGCGGGCTGGACAGTCTCAGACCCGAAGTCTTCATCTGTTTAATCTTCATTTGGGGTTGTCAGGAATAGAGCGTCGTATGCAATTGAAGAAACTGCTGTTGCATGCGAGTGTGCAGCGGGTTGCAAAAAATACACCCATTATTGTCGCGGGCGATCTTAACGATGTCTGGGGCAGTTTAGGTCGTCAGGTCATGGGGCCTGCGGGATTTCATGGGGTTCGACGAAAGCCAAAGACCTTCCCGGCGTATGCACCAGTGCGTCCACTAGATAGTCTTTACGTGCGCGGCGGAATCAGGGTCGAAAATCTTTTGCCGTCCCGGCTCGCCGTTGCACGACAGGCGTCCGATCATTTACCACTGGTCGCTGAGTTAATTTTAGGCCAAGAGTGAGAATAGAAATTTAATCCTATTCTCACTCTACTATGCGGCCAAACTATTTTGTAGCTTCTAACGCCTGATCGATGTCCTCAATAATATCGTCGATGTGCTCAATCCCGATGGACAGTCGGATCAGGTCTTCTGACACGCCAGAAGTCGCAAGCTCCTCAGGCGATAATTGTCGATGAGTCGTGCTCGCTGGATGACAGGCTAACGACTTGGCATCCCCGATATTAACGAGTCTGGTGATGAGGTTAACGGCGTCAATAAATTTCGGCGCAGCCTCCTTTCCTCCTTTGACGCCGAAGCTCATGACTCCAGAACCGCGACCGCCCATATATTTGTCAAGAAGCGCCTTATGCGGGCTACTATCGAGGCCGGCATAACGTACCCATTCGACTTGAGAATGGTCTTCTAGGTATTTTGCAACCGCAAGGGTGTTGTCACAGATTCGATCCATCCGAAGGGCGAGCGTTTCAATTCCTTGCATGATCAGGAACGAATTCATGGGTGTTTGTGAAGCGCCCATATTGCGAAGGGGAACAACTCTTGCGCGAAGAATGTAGGGTGGTAGCCCTGTTTCAGTGTAGACGACCCCATGGTAGGAAACATCAGGTTCGTTTAGCCGATCGAAACGCTCTTTGTTTGCAACCCAGTCAAACTGGTTTGAGTCGACGATGATTCCACCGATGATTGTGCCATGACCCGACATGTATTTAGTGAGGGAGTGGACGACAATGTCGCAGCCATGCTCGAAAGGTCGGCACAGGTAGGGCGTGGGAACGGTGTTATCGACGATTACCGGAACACCGTGTGCATGCGCAATTTCGGCAACTCGCGCGAGGTCAACTACATTCCCCGCCGGGTTGCCAATTGATTCGCAGTAAACGGCTTTAGTTTTGTTATCGAAGAGTTTCTCCATTTCATCCAGATTTTCTGGATTAACAAATCGAGGTGTTATCCCTAACTGCGGAAATGTATGAGCAAATAGGTTGTAAGTGCCGCCATAAAGGGTCGACATGCAAATAAAGTTATCCCCGGCTTCTGTAATCGTTAGGAGCGAATAAGTCGTCGCAGCCTGCCCAGATGCAAGTGCTAGAGCCGCCACACCACCCTCCATATCAGCTACCCGCTGTTCCAGCACGTCACTCGTGGGATTCATAATTCGTGTGTAGATATTTCCAAGCTCAGCCAAGTTAAAAAGATCTGCCCCGTGTTGGGTGTCCCTAAACGAGTAGGAGGCTGTTTGATAAATAGGAACCGCAACCGAGTTAGTGGTAGGGTCGGGCTTGTAGCCCGAGTGGATCATCTTTGTTTCGATTTTCATTTTTTCTCCTTTGGATAGATCATTTTTCTAACGAAAAAATTTTTTAACTTATGGATCGTCTGTGTTTGTAAATATAATTAGCGTGCCGATTTTTTTCTATGTTACAGTTTTTAAATTAAGATTAAAGGTTTTATTATTTTGAGCAATATCTAGGTCTACGAAAGGTATTTTTGATGATTAGTCTAATTTCGCAAGGCCAATGGACGCTATTTTTGATAATTCTTGTAGCGTTGGTGATCTCACTTTCTTTCCATGAATTCGGACATGCTTTCGCCGCAATGCGCTTCGGTGACGATACCGCTAAGCGGGCAGGCCGCTTAACGATTAACCCGTTGGCGCATATTGATCCTGTTGGTCTAATGATGGTGATTTTTGTCGGGTTCGGGTACGCACGACCTGTGCCAACTGATCCTCGACTGTTCCGCTCTCGTTATGCTGAGCTTGTTGTGGCAGCAGCTGGACCATTGATGAATTTGTTGCTCGCTGTGATTACCATCAATACGTATCTACTGGGATTGAAATGGGGGTATATTGACCTTGATGATTCGGGGGCTCAGTTATTTTTTATCTATTTAGCTCAAATAAACTTGCTGCTAATGATTTTTAATTTATTGCCGGTTGGCGCATTGGATGGTCATTACATCCTGCCATATCTTCTTCCTCGTCGGTTGGCTGCTTTTTATCGATACTACAATGCCCGCTATGGCAACTACGCGTTGCTGGCGATAGTGGGGCTCGCAATATTAGGCGTACCGATTTTTTCAACTGTGATTAACTGGAGTTCCGCTATTCTTCCGTTGATTGCGGTTATTTAACCAACTTAAGTAATTAGCTATGCCACAGTCCGATCCAAATAAAAAATTCGCCGATGAATCATCAAAAAAACTGTTAAAGCGGGCCTATAGCCTAAGCACATCAGATGACGCCAAAAAGCTTTATCGCGATTGGGCGCAAACTTATGATCATCATCTCGAAACAGGTCTGAAGTATCAGGGTCCTAAAAAAATAGCGACACTGTTTGCCAACGCAATGACTGATCGATCGAGTCCAGTTCTTGATATAGGTTGTGGAACCGGATTGGTTGCCGATCACTTGGTCGGAGAGTCTTTTGCCAATGTTGTTGGTTTAGATTTCTCACCGGAGATGCTTGCCGAAGCCGATCAAAAGGATATTTATCGTTTTTTGATCGAGGCAGACCTTGAGGAGAAACTGCTCATCGAGGATGCTACTTACGCAGGCGCAATTTCGTGCGGCACTTTTACCCACGGTCATGTGGGGCCGTCTGCGTTTCGCGAGATATTTCGGGTGTTAGAGCAAGGCGCCCCCTTTGCCTGTACGATCCATAGCCAACTTTGGACATCGGCTGGGTTCGACCAAGCGCTTGCGATATTGGAAAATGAACGGGTGATGTCAATAGAAACCATAAGTGATGAGTCGTATTTTGAGGGCGAATCTGCAGACGGGAAGTTTTGTATTTTTCGAAAAATATGAGGCACCATATAAAACCGGCGACTAATTGGGCGCGGTCCGAGTGCTACAATCTAGTTATTGCGTAGATAGGTTTAAGTGAAAAGTTTATGGCGGTGACAGTCGGTCTCCCCGATGGCGAGAGGGTGTGAACCCGGTCAGGTCCGGAAGGAAGCAGCCGCAGCATCCAACTTGGGTGTCGGGGTAAGGCGGGCTGGCGCCGTCTCCATTTCATGTTTTATAAAGTAGGATTTTTATCACCGCTCGTAACGGGTTGAGATAGCAAATGAGTTACCAAGCACTCGCCCGAAAATGGCGCCCCCAAATTTTTGAGGATGTTGTCGGACAGAGCCACGTTGTTTCAGCATTGAGCAACGCGCTTGAGCAAGATCGCGTTCATCATGCATTTTTGTTTAGTGGAACCCGCGGTGTGGGCAAGACAACGCTTGCACGGATTCTGGCGAAATCTCTCAATTGCGAAACCGGCCCCTCTGCTTCACCTTGTGGTGTTTGCTCGACATGCCAAAGCGTTGATGAAGGGCGTTTTATTGATCTTATCGAGATTGACGCGGCATCGCGCACGCGTGTTGATGATACACGAGAGATTCTTGACAATGTCCAGTATGCACCGACCATGGGTCGTTACAAGATTTACCTGATCGACGAAGTGCATATGTTGTCCGGTCACAGTTTTAATGCATTACTGAAGACGCTTGAGGAGCCGCCACCTCATGTGAAGTTTTTGCTGGCAACAACGGATCCTCAGAAATTACCAGCGACCATTCTTTCGAGATGCCTGCAGTTTAATCTGCGCGCGCTGTCGGCTGTTGAGATTTCAAGCCAACTCAAAAAAATCGCTGATGCGGAAGGTCTACCGACTGATGATGGCGGGCTGCAAATTCTTTCCCGAGCAGCAAATGGGAGTATGCGGGATGCCCTTAGCTTAATGGACCAGGGCATTGCTTTCGGTAAAGGAACGGTTAGGGGTCAGGATGTCCGGGACATGCTCGGGATGATTGAAGTCCATCATGTGGATACAATTCTGCGATCGCTCGCGCGGGGTGATGGCGTCGTTTTGATGGAGACCGTTTCACAGATGAATGAGCGAGCGATTGATTACAATAATGCCCTCGATGAGATTCTAATGACGTTCCATAACGTATCTCTTTATCAGGTAGTGCCCGAAGCAGTCAAGGTTAAGCAGGCGGATACCGAACTCGTCCAATTTCTCGCAGAAATTTTTTCAAAACAGGATGTGCAGCTCTTTTATCAAATTGGTTTAGTGGGTAAAAAAGATTTGCGCTTTGCACCGGATGCGGCTTCTGGTTTTGAGATGGTGCTATTAAGAATGCTTGCGTTTCAGGTGAATAATGACTCATCAACGCTAGTGACAGGCGACACGGGCTCAATTAGAAAAAAGGCGGCGAATCCGAAAATTATCAAGCGAACGAGCGAGACGCCGGAGCCCGAACCGACACCGCACGCTAGTGATGATGCGCGTCACGAAAAGGCTGATCCGAAGGCATCAATGATGCTCAAAGACGGGGGGAATGTGATCTCAAATCTATGCAGCGCCGCTGCTTGGACTGATTTTGTAGATCAATCAGGAGTGACAGGCGTGACTAAAGAGTTAGCGATGAATATCGCGCCTGAAAGATATGATTCCGCAAACAGCACCCTGTTCCTGGTCATCGAACAAAGGTTATCGGGTTTATTAACCGATTCGCGTCAGGAAGCGTTGACACAATTGCTGAGCAAATACTGCACGGATTCCGTCAAAATTAATATTGTTGAGAAGGAAGAGGTGACAGCAGAGACACCAGCGGTTGTACACGCACGGCAGGAGCAGGAAGACAAAGATCGAGCTTACAAAAAATTGATCGAAGACCCTACTGTACAAGACTTAGTGTCAGTTTTTAATGCCACTGTTATTCCTGAATCTGTAAAGTCTGGAAATCTAGAGAGGAAAAGTTAATGAAAGGACCGTTAGGCAACATAATGCGGCAAGCGCAGGAAATGCAGGAGAAGCTCAAGTCCGCACAAGAGACTCTTGCAGCCATGGAGGTGGTTGGATCAGCAGGGGGAGGATTGGTTGAAGTTGTAATGACTGGTCGCCATGACGTTCGCCGAGTTCAGATTGATGATAGCCTCTTGGGAGACGATAAAGCAGTTTTGGAAGATTTAATTGCAGCGGCGATGAATGACGCTGTTCGAAGAGTCGAAAAAGTAACTCAGGAAAAAATGGGGGGGCTGACCTCGGGCATTGATATCCCGGGTCTAAACCTGTCAGGCCTCAATGGCTAGTGATCAAGCGATTGAAAACCTAAAGGACGCGCTTAGGAGGCTTCCAGGCGTCGGGCCTCGGACAGCTGGACGGATGGCTTTCCATCTTTTAGAGCGTGACCGAGAGGGTGGAAAGGTAATCGCAGAAGCTTTAAACGCGGCAATTTCCAGCGTCAACCATTGCGCCCGCTGCAATAATTTCAGCGAGGAGGAATTTTGCGGGATTTGCAGTTCGGGTAAGAGAGATAGTTCAATTTTATGCGTGGTTGAAACACCTGCAGATCTAGATACGATAGAGCAAGCAGGGGCTTACACCGGCTACTATTTTGTATTGATGGGCCATCTATCCCCACTCGATGGTGTGGGTCCTGAGCAGTTAGGGTTTGACCGGTTGCTCGGTGTGGTGACTAAAGATGACGTAGCCGAGGTTATCTTGGGCACAAACTTAACGGTCGAAGGTCAGGCGACTGCGGACTATTTGTATGACCTCCTTGAGGATAAACCGGTAAAGATCTCTCGACTTGCCCGTGGTGTGCCGGCAGGGGGTGAACTTGAATATATGGATGCCAATACGCTGAATCAGGCATTTGCTGATCGACGGATGCTCGGCGAAAAATCCTAAATTTTATTCTAGCTCGCGATTATTGCGAAGAGTAAGTAAGCGCTTTTCCATAAACGTTGTCGCGAACAATGCCGTTATCAAAAACGATGTTCCCGCCTACGATAGTGTAAATGGGCCACCCGGTAAGCGCTCTTCCAGAAAAAGGACTCCATTTAACCTTGCTGAACACTTCTTCATCGGTAACCACCTTACTGGCGTCTAAATTGACAAGCGTTAAATCAGCATCGAAACCTTCACGGATCGCACCTTTGTTTGGAATTCCGTAAAGAGTCGCTGGCCCGGAACACATCCATTTTTGGATTTGAGCAAGATCGCATTTACCTTCCTGCATTGCGGTTAGCATAAGAGGAAGAGACGTTTCCACCCCTGGCATTCCCGAAGGAGAATATGGGTAAGGCTTGCCCTTGTCGCTCAATAGATGGGGAGCATGATCAGTCGCAATGATGTCGATAGTGCCGTCGTGTAACCCGGCCCAAAGTTCTGGAGTGTTCTCTGGATCGCGAATCGGGGGGTTCATCTGTACCCGGGAGCCGAGGGTTTTATAATCATCAGTGTTTAGGAAAAGGTGATTAGGGATCGCTTCACATGAGACCCAATCAGGCTTGTCATGTCGGAGTCTTTTAACTTCTTCAGCAGTTGATAGATGAAGAACATGGAGCCGCCTTTCATATTTCTTGCTGAGCGATAGGGCTCGCTCGGTCGCGATCAGCGCAGTCTGAGGATCTCGAATTACGGAGTGAATAGAATAGTCAGGATTCTCATTACCATCCAGGAGCGATTTTGTTCGATCTTGAATGCGAGTCTCATCTTCTGCGTGGACGGCTATCAGGCGACTTCCGTTGCCAAAGATTTGATCCAGATGCTTTTCATCATCAACCAAAAGATCGCCCGTGCTTGACCCCATAAAGATCTTTATGCCACATGCTGGCTGTGCGTCGTTAAGCGAACGCAGGTTACCGCTGGTCGCGCCGATAAAGAATCCAAAATTTGCAACACTCGTCTTAGATGCACGATCGATTTTCCAGGAGAGCTGCTCTTGATCGGTTGTTGGGGGTTTGCAGTTAGGCATCTCAAGAAAACTAGTGACACCCCCACGCACAGCGGCTCTGGATCCTGACGCAAGATTTTCGCGTTCATCGCCCCCTGGCTCTCGAAAATGCACTTGCGGATCAATAACGCCCGGCATAAGTAGATGCCCCTCTGCATCGATCTGCTCAACCGCGTCGGTTGAAATTTCCGGGGCAATCTTCTCAATGCGGCCTTGGTTGCACGCTAAGTCGCTTTCAAAAGAACTGCCATCAGGGTTGGCAATCTGCGCATTTCGAATGATAAGTTGATACATGGCGTGTTACTCGATGTTTAAGGCGGGAAGGCGCCAAACATTTTACCTGTTTCCTGACCGCAAACCATGAGAGTCATGGTGCGCTATTGACGGGCGTCTAAAGTTCAAATTTCAAGCATTTTGCTTTTCGCGTATCTCGCTGAGGGATTTACAGTCAATACAAAGGGAAGCGGTGGGCCGCGCCTCAAGTCGTTTGATTCCGATGTCGACTCCGCAATCTTCACAATAACCGTAATCCCTTTTATCAAGATCGACTAGCGAGTCATTGATTTTTTTGACAAGTTTTCTTTCACGATCACGAGTGCGAAGCTCAAGCGACCGATCGGTCTCCAGGGTTGCTCTGTCATTTGGATCAGGAAGGTTGATGTTTTCATCCTGCATCACCGACATGATTTTATTAATATCGTCGAGAAGCTCTTTTTTCCAGGCGTTAAGAATCTCGCGAAAATGAGCTGATTGGACATCGCCCATATAGGGCTCGCCCCGCCTGGGCTTATGGGGCTTAACGCCATGGATTAGCTCTTCGACGACCTTTTTCTTTGCTGCTGGCATTGGGTTAAACTCGATAAAGTGATTTTTGGTGACAATCTGGATACTTTTTTGAGGCGGCGCAATCTACCAGTTTAATGGTCTCAGTGCAACGGGTGAGCTAAACCCCCAATCATGCATCGATTAATGAAAATGAAACTACTTTATTCCGCAACTTCACCTTTTGTTCGAAAGGTGAGCATTGTGCTAATCGAAACAGGATTATCTGATCGGGTTGAGACTGTGCCGACTAATCCGTGGGATCCGAAAACGGATCTTCCGGCTCGAAACCCAATTGGAAAAGTACCCACTTTGATTTCCTCACAAGGGGTTGAGATATTTGACTCTTCGGTAATTTGTGAGTTTCTGGACAATCTGCATTCCGGGCCAAAAATGTTCCCGATTGATGCGGAAAGTCGGATAACGGCTACCCAATTGCAGTCTCTCGCAGATGGAATGATGGATGCTGCTGTTTTGGCGTTTATCGAAAATTCTCGCCGACCGGAAGATCGTCGTTGGGGTGAATGGTCAGATCGTCAGGTCGCTGCAATTGCTCGTAGCTTAAATTGGCTTGAAGAACGATATCAAACCTTGAATCAAACTTCGAATATTGGAACAATCAGCGTAGCCTGTGCGCTCGACTACCTCGATTTTCGCTTTGCTGATCATGATTGGCGTCGTCATCACGAGCACTTAACTGAGTGGTTCGAACAGTTCGCTCAGCGGGAATCGATTCGGGCGACGACTCCTGTTGAATCGTAGTTAGCGTTATTCGGGGGCCTACAACCGCGTCAGTTCCGATATAATCCACGTCAGTTTAAACGGCTTTCTCATCCATGTTTTTTTTCGCGTTTCTATCTTCAGGATCGGGAAAAAGAGCGGAAGGAACGCCGACTATCAGCTCGTTCACTTGTTGCTAATTTCTTCTTAATGCGCCTAAAAAAAATTAACGTTTCAGGATTTAAGTCTTTTGTTGATTCCACGACAATCACGATTCCGGCTGATCTGACAGGGATAATTGGTCCAAATGGCTGCGGAAAATCTAATGTAATCGATGCTGTTCGATGGGTTATGGGCGAGAGTTCAGCCCGTAAACTTCGCGGCGATAGTATGGCCGATGTAATCTTTAATGGTTCAGAAGCGCGTAAACCTGTGGGTAAGGCTTCGGTTGAGCTCGTATTTGATAATACAGATGGGAAAAGCGCCCAGGCCTATGCCCGATTCAGCGAGATCTCAGTAAGACGCACGTTATCTCGAGACGGTACTTCCGAATATTCGCTCAATAAGGCGTCGTGTCGGCGCCGAGACATTACAGACTTGTTTCGTGGCACGGGATTAGGGCATCGATCCTACTCCATCATCGAGCAAGGCATGGTTAGTCGAATTGTTGAAGCAAGACCTGAAGACCTTAGAAGTTTTGTCGAGGAGGCTGCGGGTATTTCTCACTACAAGGATCGTCGGCGCGAAACGGAGACCCGGATGCGCCACACTCATGAGAATCTGGACCGGGTAAATGACATTCGAAAAGAGCTTGATTTACAGCTTCGAAGATTGCAGAGACAGTCCCAGGCCGCCCGTCGATATACGAAGCTGAAAGAGGAAGAGAGAGAAACCAATGGACAGTTAATGGCCCTGAGATATCTCAATCAAAAAAAACTTGTAGAAAAACAGTCTGGGGATACATCGCGCGCACAAACGGTGGTGGAAGGGTATCTCGTTCAACAACGGACTCTTGAAAGTCGGATAGAAGCACTTCGATCTGATGAGTTGAGTGTGCAACAGCGGGTGAATGATCTTCAAGCCGCTTTCTATGCTGCCGGAGCAGAGGTGGCTTCAGTTGAGCAGGCGATTGAGCATGCGAAAGAGACGGGTGAACAACAGCGCGCGGAGTTTGAACGGCTCGAGATTACAGTTGGTGAATTGGGGTCTGAGCACCTCCATGACGAGCAAAAGATATCCGAGCTAGAGAACGAGGTTTCCCGCTTGACGTCGGAGCGCATGCAGCAAAGTGGGATTCTTGATCACGCCATTAGGGATCAAAGCGAATGGGAAGAGAAATTTGAGAATTGGCAACATCGTTGGGGAGATTTTTCCCAACGAGTCAGCACGCCTTTCAAGGATCAGGAAGTTCAAAAAACGCGAATCGAACAGCTCGAGGCCGTGGATGCTAAGGCTCAGGAGCGACTTGCGCGACTTGACGAGGAAGTCACTTCATTATTGCAAGAAGAAGAAACGCTGGAAATTGAGAAGGCCCGAGCGGATTCTGAGGCAAAAAGTGTTGAGCTGAAGGAGTCCGAAGAGCGTTTAGACGAGGCAATTCGAAACATTAGCTCAGAACGAGAAGATCTCGAATCCAAGGCTCAGATACTCGATCAGGATCGACAGGTTATGGTTGCGGCGCGTAGCCGTCTCCAGTCATTATTAGATCTTCAGACCGATTCGCGAGATCGAAATCAGGATTATGAACACTGGTTGAAGCGTCGAGGTTTAGCACATGCTTCTGTCTTGGCAAGCGAAGTTCGGGTTAATAGTGGATGGGAGAGGGCAGCGGATGCAGTCCTGGGTCAACGCGTAACGGGGCTTGGTGTGAGTGATCTCAAGGGTTCGCTCGTGGACGAGTCTGATCTGCCAGCACAAAGTTTATTTCTGATCGAATCAAGTTCTGATCGCCATGTCGCCGAAGTTGGAGAACTTTTGTCTCACGTTGAATGTGATCGTTATGATCTTTTACCGTTTCTGCAGGGCATTTATACCGCGGAAACTCTAGAAGAGGCGCTAGCGCGTCGTTCTGGACTGGCCCCATCGGAAAGCATTGTGACCCGCTCAGGGGTTTTGATCGGGAAAAACTGGGCTCAAGTGGCCGGCGAGAAAGGGGCTTCGGAGGGCTTGCTGCAGCGCGAGGAGGAGATGACACGACTTCAGAATGAAGTGCCTCAAAAAGTGCGACAAGTAGCTGAACATGAACGTGAAGTCGATCAGCTCAGAAATGATCTCAAGACACTTGAAGCACAACAGGAGTTGTTTCAGGTGGATACATTAAAAGTTAGGGAAGCCTTTCAATCCCTAAGACAAGCTCTTTCAGACAAGCAGGCTCGATTCGACCAGATCGAAGCGCGTCGTCAACAAATGCAGCTAGAGACCAACGAAATACTTTCTGAATTGAGTAAGACCGGGGCAGATCTTAGTGATGCACGACGTCATTTTGCGATTGCAGAAGACGAGAGCGGCGAACTCGAGCGGCAGCGAAACGCCTTTCTGGGTGAGAAAGATAATTTGAGTCAAAATCTTTCACAGGCTCGACTCGCGGTTCAGCAGGCTCGCGATGATCGGCATCAAATTGAATTAGCTTTGCAGCACAGCCAGGCCTCTCTTGAATCCCATCAGGCCAGCCTCCAACGTCTTAATGCTCAGAGTGAGCGCATGAAGCGGCGTTATGATGAACTCGAGCGGCTTATCCAATCAGGCGATCAACCAGATATCGCATTGGGAGAGCGCCTGCAGATGTTGCTTAAGCAGAAAACAGAGGCCGAAACGGCGCTCGCTGTCGGCAGGCACGATCATTCTTCCATCGAGACCCAAATTCGAGATCTTCACTCGTCTTTGTCTGAGCGTGAGCAGGAGGTTGCTGTCGCTCGAGATCTTCTTCAAGATGAGAAGCTCAAGGGACAAGAAGTTGCTGTTCGTCTCGAGACACTCTCTGAACAGGCGAGTGTCGATAAATATAATCTTGACGAATTAATCTCTGGATTACCGGATACGGCAAACGAAGCCGATTGGTATGAGCAATCCGAGAAACTTGCACAGAAAATATCGAATATTGGCCCTGTCAATTTGGTCGCTATCGAGGAATATGAAGAGCAAGCCGAACGGAAAGAGTATTTAGATGCGCAGCATGCTGATTTGGTGGAAGCGCTGGAGACGCTGTCGGGCGTTATTCGGAAGATAGATCGTGAGACCAAAGAGCGTTTCAAGGCGACATTTGACGAACTCAACAACGGATTTACCGATTTTTTCCCAAGCCTGTTCGGTGGCGGGAGTGCCGTATTGGAACTGACCGAGGAAGATCTTTTAACCGCTGGAGTGACCGTAATGGCACGGCCGCCAGGCAAGCGCAACAGTACGATTCAGCTGTTGTCGGGAGGTGAGAAAGCATTGACGGCGGTTGCCTTGCTGTTCTCACTCTTTCGTTTAAATCCCGCACCGTTCTGTATCCTCGATGAAGTTGATGCTCCCCTTGATGATCGTAACGTTGAGCGTTATTGCAAAACGTTGAGATCTCTCGCCGAAGTGTCCCAGTTAATCGTTATTACCCACAACAAGATTACGATGGAATCCGCAGATGTTTTACTGGGTGTTACGATGGGGGAACCCGGTGTTTCGTCTATTGTCTCGGTCGACATCGATGAGGCGGTGAAGTTGGCGGCAATCTAATCATGAGTCTACAATTTGCCTTAATTATCATGGGAATTTCGGCCTTATTAATTGTGGCCGCGGTATCCCTGATGCAAACTGAGGAGAGCCGAAAGAAGATTTTCGCGCCCCTTAAAAGCTGGACTGGTCAATCATTATCAGCTGCCAAGCGCATGTTTGTTGGATCTATCGAACGGTTAAAGCCGCACGGATTAGCCGCTCGTCTCTCTCAGCGTGAGCCGTCTTTAATGCCTTCGAGAGATTTTGCGCCAGGCGATGAGAATCAATCTACCCCCATCATCGATCGAGGGTTAGGCTCAAAGACTGACGCTGACACGCATGATGCTAATTCGGTTGATAACCGCACGCTTCCGGTAGATTCCAGTCCAAAACCGCTCAAGATCGACTACTGGGTTCGCTTGCCGGGGGAGGGGGTCGTGTCTCGAGATCTTGCACTCTCAGTGTTTCGTGAGCATGAGATTACACTTGAAAGGCCCCGGGCAGTGCATGGCCGCACTGAGCCTGGAAACGCGTGGCTTGATCTAACCAGCGCTCAATCCGACGAAGTTTTTTCCGATTTAATTCTGAGCCTTCAGATGGCGACCCGGGGAAGTGTGACTAATGAGTCCGAGTTGACCCGGTTTAACAACCTCGCTTACCAGATGGCCGAGTCGCTGGGGCGGCCCATAAATTTCGATATGTCAATCGAAGAAGCACTCCCTGAAGCAGCGCGACTTGCGCGTTTTTGTGATCAGTTTGATTTAGTTGCTGTCATACACATTGAGCCCAAACCCGGAACAGGGTTTCAAGGTGTTGATGTGTCGCGAGCACTGGATCGCGCGGGTATGCGTTTGGGAAAAGATGATGTTTACCACCTTTTCGATGCGCGCACCGGCGTTAGCCGATTCAGCTTAACGAATCGATCAGAAAGTGGATCATTTAGTTATGAAGATCTTGAATCTGGAGTTCTCCGCGGTTTGGTTTTATATATGAATGTGCCCCGTGTGGCGCGACCTTCGGTGACATTTTCAGATTTAGTATCTGTCGCCCAGTACGTTTGCGTTGAAATTGATGGCACCTTGACGGACCCGGAAGGGGAAGCAATTAATGAAACCCATTTCGACGCGATTCGTCGCCAGATTAGGTCACTCGAGGGTTCTATGAAGAAATACGGTATCGATCCTGGCTCTGAAGAGGCGAGACGACTTTTCTAAGCGGTATGGCGAAAAAGAAAAACGTATCGGGAGCCAAGAAGATAAAAGCGCTTCGCGAGGAGATTGAAGCGCATAACTATCACTACTACGTGCTAGATGCACCGGTGATTCCCGATTCACATTTCGATAAGCTGTTACAGGATCTCCAGGCGCTTGAGGAAGAGCGTCCTGACCTCATCACTGAGGATTCTCCAACGCAAAGGGTTGGGGGCGCGCCGCTTGATCGGTTCGAAACGGTCGTGCACCAAGTACCAATGCTCTCGCTCCAGAATGTCTTTTCAGAAGACGAACTCTTCGATTTTGATCGTCGTTGTCGGGAGGGTGCAGGCCGGACATTGATGACTTACATGGCTGAACCTAAAATTGACGGTCTCGCAATCAGTCTGCGTTATGAGAATGGACAACTAACGCGTGCCGCAACTCGTGGAGATGGGCGCAATGGCGAGGATGTGACATCAAATGCAAGAACCATCTCCTCAATTCCGCTTCGGCTAGTCGGTAAAAATCCACCGACTGAACTAGAGGTGCGTGGGGAAGTGTTTATGCCTGTAGCCGGATTTAATCATTTGAATGATCAGCAGAGGATAAACGGTGAGAAGTTGTACGCTAACCCGAGAAATGCGGCTGCCGGCAGCCTTCGTCAGCTTGACCCCAAGGTCTGCGCCAATAGACCACTGTCTTTTTTCTGTTATGCCCTTGGCGCTTTAAACGGTGTTTCGCAACCCGATAATCAAAATGATCTTTTGAAATTTTTTAAAGATATCGGCTTGCCGGTTAATTCAATCAGTCGGGAGGTTCAAGGGGTCGATCAATGCCTGACCTATTATGAAGAGATTCTTGAAGTTCGATCGACTCTCGATTATGAGATTGATGGGGTTGTTTATAAGGTCAGTTCCTTTCAAGATCAGGAGCGTATTGGATTTGTTTCCCGTGCTCCTCGTTGGGCAATGGCGCATAAATTTCCGGCACAAGAGGAGACAACCCAAGTTAAAGTCATTGAGATTCAGGTGGGTCGTTCCGGCGCGTTAACGCCGGTTGCACGATTGGAGCCCGTTTTTGTCGGCGGGGTGACGGTATCAAATGCCACCCTGCATAACGCGGCGGAGATCGATCGACTAGACGTTCGTGAAGGCGACACGGTTGTGATTCGCAGAGCTGGAGATGTTATCCCCGAGGTAGTTTCTGTTATCAAGGAGAGGAGGAAACAGAACGCCAAACGTTATCGTTTTCCTGAGCATTGTCCGGTATGCGGGTCAGAAGCGTCCGTTGATGCGGGAGGAATTATTCAGCGCTGTAGCGCGGGACTGTCTTGTTCAGCACAAGTCAAGGAATCGATAAAGCATTTTGTCTCGAGAAAAGCGCTTGATGTTGAAGGTCTGGGCTCAAAATTGATTGAGCAGCTTGTCGACAATGGGCGGATCCGCTCTGCGGCAGATCTTTTCACCTTAACTCAATCAGGGCTTTCAAAACTAGACAGAATGGGAGAGAAGTCTGCGGCCAATCTGATCAGTGCGCTTGATAAAAGTCGGGCAACCACTTTGCCGCGGTTCCTCTATTCTCTGGGAATCCCGCAGGTTGGGGAGACTACCTCCCAAACGCTTGCAAGTTCTTTTGGTTCGCTAGAGGCACTTGTGGAAAGTTCGATCGACACTCTTGAAGCGGTTCCTGATGTCGGGCCAGTGGTTGCTGGCGAGATTCGCCGATTTTTTGATCAAAATCATAATGTTTTAATCATTAATTCGCTTATCGGACATGGTATTTTCTGGGATACGACTCCCACTCAGTCAAATCCAGCTGGAGTGCTTAAAAATAAAACAGTTGTTGTGACGGGCACTTTGCCTTCAATGAGTCGTGATCAGGCCCGCGAATGGCTGATCGAACAGGGAGCTAAGGTGAGTGCCAGTGTTTCGAAACGAACCGACTATCTCGTCGCGGGTGCTGATCCGGGATCCAAGCTTGAAAAAGCATTAGCGCTCGGCGTTCAGGTGCTTGATGAAGAGCAGCTGAAAGCGCTTGCCAGCTCTGAGGTGGCGTAATTTTTAAACTACCGCCAATTGTTCCATAGAGCGTACAGGTTATTTTGATAAAATCGTTAAGAGTAAAAAACACTTTCGTAAATGGAGAATTCGCCGTTGTCAGTTAAAAACACTTTTGGCACAAAGACGACCCTAGAGGTCAATGAAAAAAACTATGAGATTCATGCGCTTGATCTGCTTAGCGAGCGCTTTGATCTTAACCGGATGCCTATTACCCTAAAGATCCTGCTTGAGAATTTACTTCGGACAGAGGATGGTATAAGCGTGACCTCGGACGACGTCGAGGTGCTTGCAAGCTGGACTCCTGAATCCCTCCAGTCAACAGAGATAGCGTTTAGCCCGGCTCGAGTGCTCATGCAGGATTTTACGGGCGTGCCGGCGGTAGTTGACCTTGCCGCGATGCGAGAGGCGGTTGCCGAGCTTGGGGGTGATTCTTCGAAGGTTAATCCGTTGTCGCCGGCTGATTTGGTCATCGATCACTCGGTTATGGTGGACCATTTTGGTGATCCCGCGGCATTACAAAAAAATTCAGCGCTAGAGTATTCCAGGAACGCTGAACGGTACGCGTTTTTGCGATGGGGGCAATCTGCGTTTAGCGACTTTCAAGTGGTGCCACCATCAACAGGTATTGTGCATCAGGTAAATGTTGAGTTTCTTGCGAGCGTCGTGTTCAGTCGCGAGCAAGATGATAAATTGATTGCTTATCCTGATACGGTTGTAGGAACTGATTCCCACACCACGATGATTAATGGCCTTGGCGTTCTGGGTTGGGGTGTTGGAGGGATTGAAGCAGAAGCTGCGATGCTCGGACAAGCAGTCACCATGCTAATTCCTGAGGTGGTCGGTTTTGAATTGAAGGGTCAACTACCCGAGGGCACTACAGCCACTGATCTGGTTCTGACCGTGGTAGAAATTCTCAGAGAGGCTGGCGTTGTCGGAAAATTTGTAGAGTTTTTTGGTGATGGGCTTGATCATCTCTCTCTCGCTGATAAGGCCACTATTGCGAACATGGCACCCGAGTATGGCGCGACCTGCGGATTCTTCCCAGTCGATCAGGAGGCTCTAAATTATCTTAAATTGACTGGCCGCTCTCAAGACGAGATCGATCTGGTGGAGGCATACACTCGTCGGCAAGGCATGTTTCGGGATGACGAAACCCCAAAGGCTGACTTTAATAATGTCATCACGCTTAACCTAGACTCTGTAGTCGCAAGTATTGCGGGACCAAAGCGCCCCCAAGATCGGATTGCATTATCGGATGCCAAGCATGAAATCCGCTCAGCCCTGACAGAGGTCCGTCAAGGCAAAGAGAAGGAGTCTGCAATCATCTCAATAAATGATCGGGACGAAGAATTGTCAGACCTATCGGTTGTGATTGCCGCAATTACCAGCTGCACGAATACGTCTAATCCTGGAGTCATCATGGCGGCGGGATTGCTTGCGCAGAATGCTCGACAACGAGGTATGACGGTCAAGCCATGGGTTAAAACCTCTCTCGCACCTGGTTCTCAGGTCGTGACTGACTATTTGCGGGATGCTGATTTGCTCGATGATCTTGAGAGTATCGGGTTCGCAGTTGTGGGCTACGGCTGCACAACCTGCATTGGAAACTCTGGGCCTTTGCCCGAGGCGGTCTCGGGCGCGATAAAAGATAAAGACCTGGTTGTTTCGTCGGTCCTATCGGGGAACAGGAATTTTGAGGGTCGAGTCCATTCAGATGTCCGAATGAACTTCCTAGCATCTCCCCCGCTTGTTGTGGCTTACGCGCTCGCGGGCACTACGGATATCGACTTCTCCTCCGAGCCTATTGGATTAGATCGTGAAGGCCTCCCGGTGATGTTGCAGGATATTTGGCCTGATACCGGGGAGGTCAATCGGACTATCAATAGCCACGTCACACGAGAAATGTTCAAAGCCCGATATGCCGACGTATTTGCAGGGGACAGCCTCTGGAAAGAGGTTCCCGTGACTGAGGGTGCGCAGTTTCACTGGGATAACGACTCCACTTATGTGCGCAGACCGCCGTACTTTGATCAGATGAGTCGAACGCCACCGGGAATACCCGAAATTTCGGAGGCGAGAATACTCGCGGTCTTGGGAGATAGCATTACAACGGATCACATCTCTCCCGCTGGCGCCATTGCGGTAGATAGTCCGGCAGGACGGTATCTGTCGGATCGAGAGGTCGGGATTAAGGATTTCAACTCTTATGGATCCCGTCGCGGGAATCATGAGGTCATGATGCGTGGGACATTCGCGAATATTCGCCTGCGAAATTTAATGGTGCCGGGTGTTGAGGGTGGCTGGACGTTATTGCATCCCGGTCGTGAGCAAATGACAATTTATGATGCCGCGATGGGTTACGCCGAACAGGAGACGCCGTTAGTTGTTGTTGGGGGTAAGGAATACGGCACGGGTTCATCCAGGGATTGGGCGGCAAAAGGCGCTGCTTTGCTAGGTGTAAGGTCAGTACTGGTTGAGAGTTTTGAGCGGATTCATCGGTCTAATCTTGTCGGAATGGGCGTGCTGCCGCTGCAATTTCTCGACGGGCAGAATGCGAAGACTCTTGCAATTACCGGTGAGGAAATAATCAATATCGATCAGCCGAGTGTCGGTGATCAACACGTTAAAGTTTGCCTGACACGTCCGAGTGGTGACACGGAGTCATTTAATGCTCGAGTCAGGATTGATACCCCCAAAGAGTGGGAGTACTACATTAATGGCGGGATACTCCCGTTCATGGTAAGACAGTTAGCCGATTAAGTTTTTAAAGCCCGTGTTAGGTTCTTTCGAGGTCGGACAATGTTGATAGAGATCACTACCAAGGTTAGCGCGGTGATCAACTTCCATGAGAACATCTCGTTTAAAAAAAGCACTCCCCAAAGGGCGCCGAGCACAGGAACGATGTAATTCACTTGAGCAAAGCGGTTTGCGCCGAGTTGTGAAATCAAGTGAAAGAAAATGAGCATCGCGATCGCTGTGGGTCCGACGCCAAGATATGCAATCGCCAGCCAACCACTAGCGGTGATCGATTGAGTCAAGGGGTTTTCAATTAGGAATGTGACCGGCGTCATCCATAAGCATGCGCAAATCATAGTGCCGCCGGCAATTTGCTTTCCGGTCCAATGACCCGAGAAAAAGCGCGTGAACGTGGTAGACGCCCCATAACAAATCGCGCTTAATACCACGGCGAGTTGGGCAACCAAGGGTCCGTTTAAACCCTCAAAGGCGGCAGGCCCAACAAGAACCGCGACACTTCCAAATCCAACAATAATGCCCAGTCCCGTTCGGGCGGTGAAAGGCTCATCTTTGATAAAAATATGCGCCAGGACGGCAGTGGTTATTGGCATGACGCCCATCAGCACAGCCGTCAAACCGCTGTCAATCCGAGTTTCACCCCAACTAATTAGGCTGAAAGGGAGTGCATTCCCAATAAGACCAATGAAGGCGCATATTTTCCAGTATCCGAGATTCCGAGGGAGTCGTATCGAGTTAAGTTTCAGCCACATCATCAATAAAAGTGCCGCAATGCTGAGTCGCGCCCAAGTCAGTGTCAGAGGGCCAACAGATTCCACCCCAATTTTAATGAAGGCAAATGATCCGCTCCACAGAACCGCTAGGAGAAGAAGAAGCGAATAGTTTTTTACATGAGAAGACAAATCAGTGATTTCCCGAAGTGCGTTGACTATGATGGACGGTTCTGTCGATCAAATGATCATTTACAATTAACCACCAAGTTAATAGATTAATTTTTTAAAAAAAAATACATAATGTTGTTATCAAAAAACGACTCACTGCCTTTTAAGGTTTATAACGAAACGTGCGATACGCCGGTATTATTGGTCTGCGATCATGCTGGCAATGAAATTCCTGAGAATTTAAAACGGCTTGGTTTATCTCGTGAGGTGCTTGAGACTCACATCGCAATCGATCTAGGTTGTCGGGATCTCGCTATAGCGCTTTCTGATTTGATGAAGTCTACGCTAATAATAGCGAGTTATTCACGACTCACGATTGATTTGAATCGGTCACCGTATGATGAAACGCTGATTACGCCAATTAGCGATGATATCGAGATTCCCGGAAATCAAAACCTGTCAAAGATTGATCAGGAGAGTCGACTCGAGGAGATCTTTAATCCTTATCATGCAGCTATTGACGGAGAGATCAAGCGATTGCAGAGTCGCCGGAGTCGAGTTGGTGTTATTTCGATGCATAGTTTTACACCGTCAATGAGTGGCCGAAGTCGGCCTTGGGAAATAGGTATTCTGTGGGCCAAGGATGAGCGTATTAGTCGACCCTTAATCAATAGTCTTCGGTCTGAGACCGACCTTTGTGTAGGCGATAACGAACCTTATGACGCGCGCGAAAACTATGGGTATACGGTGGAATCTCATGGCGAAAAAGCAGAAGTCCCCAGTGTTTTGATTGAAGTCCGGCAAGATCAAATAGATTCAGATTTGGGTGTTAAAAAATGGGCAGATAAAATTTTTCAGCACCTCAGCCCAATCTTGCTCGACCTTACTCTATCGCTCGATCAACCCAGATAACGCTATTTTTTTCGGAATATGTGACTAGAGCGAAGTAATCCCCTATCGCAGTCCGACGCCTTGGCAGTCCAGATCAAATTGCTCGAGGGACTGTAAAAAATGACGCTTACTTTTCGGCATCGGCACTCGGACGCCAGCCATATATGAAATAAGATCAGCGCCCTCAGCAAGCAAGCGAGCACCTTTTTGGAGTTGTAGCCGAGCAAGTGCGCTCAGTCCTTGCTGTGAATCAGGCTCAAAAGCTTTTATTTTTTCTTTCAACGTCACAAATTCCGGCCAGTTTTTAAAAAAATCGGGATCACTCTTCATCAACTCAGTTTCGACCCGGGCTGCTCGTGCAAAGTCACGAACGGTGACCCCTGTTGCGTGAAAGCAGGGTACGGACTCAAATGTATCAACTATTCTTTGGGCAACATCGTCAATTGCTCGCATTGTTTGAGAAATTTTGACATAGCGACTGTCATAGTAATTCGCGATTGAGTGCGTAAACACCTTAAACGGTTCTCCCCAGAGTTCATCAACACCTTCATGGCCGCTGGGGTGACGCACTTGTTTCCCCAGTTCAAGCGCTTCTTCAAAACAGGCGCTGCATTCGAGCATCAGATTATTATCCTGATTGACTGCAATCCCTTTACTCTCAAGATCAACAATGCTTGTAAAGATATCAGTTGCTCGATTAAAAAGAGCACCTGCGAGCATGGCAGCATTTACTCTTTTTTTCGCCGGATCCTGTTCAGAAACGAAACTCAATCTTGCAGACTCAACTTTACGCCCGGGTGTATTAATTCCCGGTTCCGTGTGATGAAAAGTACGCCGTGTCAGCATCACAAGAAGATCTCGCTTGGCAGACAACGTCTCTGGTGGCGGCGCATAATAGCGAATCCAGTACCCGTCATAGAAAATATGCGGTCGATCGTTAATATTTTTCCGCGAGCCGTTTTTGATACTTGTGCTCATAAGATGAAGGTTTGGGTCTATTGCGGAGCGCGCGCCGAATTGTACGCTCCCACAACAGCGTAGGAAACCCATCAGTCGAAATTAGTAAATCGCGGGCCGTCCCGAGGCAACCGCCGTGACGCGGGCTTCAAAAAACACCGTAGATTCAGAGTCCGGATCATCGACTTCGTCAAGATCATGATGAGAAATGACGCGAATTTCAGATGCACCTGCGCCCTGCGCTCGTTCGTTCGCTATCTGATGGGCGGCACGTTCGGCCGCGTCCAACGCTTTGGACAAGCGCGGATAGTCTTCTGGACCATTGGGAAGGAAGACGCGAAATACTCCCTGACTCGGTTGGGTAATGGTAATTTGCGCACGCTGAACAACGCTGCTGGCGACGGCGCCAATCGCGTTGGCCACAGATCCGTGACTTGGTAATGCTAGTTGGATATCAAATTTTTCTGCTACCGCGGGATAGTAAAGATTTGCAGGCGCACCTACTGCGACTAACGTCCGCTGTGTGTCTACTTTGAGCGAGAACAAGCCGCTATCAATGTTACTTGTGTCCGTGATCCAGTCACTGAAGATCTGGGCGGTGCGGTTACGATCTTTCTCATCGGTTGCATTTGGGTCTGTCGCCAGGCAGGCCGAGACCAGAGTCGAACAGATTGCTTTGATCACGTGCTCTTCAATTGCCTGACTGGGACCAACCGGATCGTCCTCGGGAAATTGTCCCCACCCATAGATTTGACGCATTTGCTTAGCCCAGATGACCGCTGATATTTTGGAAGCTTGCGTCGACCAGTGATTACTTTTCCCAAGTACGTGAGCCGCGTCGGTGGGAGTAAAGCCGCTGTAAATCGCGATCCCATCTCGGACGAGTCTTGCGGCGGCTCTGGCGAGATCTCGGTCTGAATTCGCAAGCGCTTCTAGGTCCACTGGACCTTCTGCAAGTCGCCGCCAGACTTCTTTCTCGTCTTCTGTAAATCTCAGCCGTTGACTGGATTCTGCGAAAAGTGGAACAGCGAATCTAATGCTTCTGGGATTGACTGGTCCACGTTCTCGAGTCTCGAGCAACTTCAGGGTATCGGGATAATGATGGGCGAGAAGACTCATGGGAACGACGCGGCGAGGCCCAATTGCGAGACCCACACCCCCTTGAAAGCGGGCTTCACTATCGCCTCCGAGCCCAATTGAAAACACACGTACGGCTTCAACCATGGGTCGCCAGTCCCCAATAACGGTCGCCTCAGCGCTTATGACGGGACGACCGTCCGTAACAATTGCAATATCGGTTGTGGTGCCCCCCATGTCAGCGATGATTGCGTTGTCATGACGGCTTATTTGTGCGGCCCCCATGACACTTGCCGCGGGTCCTGAGAGAATGGTTTCCACCGGTCGTTGAAGGGCTGCTGAGGCGCTTATTAATGAGCCATCTCCCTTAACCATCATTAACGGCGCGCGAATTTGACGAATCTCGAGAATAGATTCGATAGCACGAATTAACTCATCAATATAGGGGATGAGGGAAGCGTTAAAAGCAACAGTCAGGGCTCTTCTTGGTGCATCAAGTCTTGAGGCAAGTTCATGTCCGCAGGTCACGGGTTTATTGCTTACTGATCGTACGAGATCCTGGAGCGCGAGTTCGTGCTCGGGATTTCGAACTGCGAACATGCTGGAGATTCCGAAAGCTGCAACATCATCCTGCCGAGACTTGATAATTATGCGAGCCGCTTCCAAGTCAAGAGGAGACTGTTCGACCCCGCTCGCATTGTGCCCACCTGTCAAAATCTCGCAGTAACCCCCTCGGACGATTTTCTCAAGTTGAGCTCGATTAACTTGATGTGTGTTGTAGCCCGCAAGCAGCAGGCAGACCGGTGTTCCTCGACCCTCAACCACTGCGTTAGTGGCTAAGGTTGTTGATAAGGAAACAAGCGAGACATGATCTAACTTTTCGGCTGGAAGCTGATTTAGTGCGTTATTGATGCCATGACTCAACGAGTGATGCGTGGTCAAGGATTTGCCCGTACCGACGACACTCCCGTTCTCGGCTAACAGCACCGCATCCGTATAGGTGCCACCGGTATCAATGCCTAAACGCAGAGAGTTCATAGTCAAGAGCCGATCAGTTAACGGTAAAACCAATTGTTTTTGCCACTGGGAATCTTATCTCAGCCCCCGTATTGATAAAAACCACGGCCGGTTTTACGGCCAAGATATCCCGCATCGACCATTTGTTTCAGGAGCGGGCAGGGACGGAATTTCGAGTCTCCGAATTCCTCATGGAGCACATTCATAACCCAGAGACAGACGTCCAATCCAATCATGTCTGCAAGCGCAAGTGGACCCATGGGATGAGCGGCACCCAGTTTCATTGCAGCATCAATGTCTTCGGCTTGAGCAAGACCTTCATAAAGAATAAACACCGCTTCATTAATCATGGGAACAAGCATCCGGTTCACAACAAAGCCTGGACTATCTTTTACACTGACGGGGGTTTTGCCAAGGCTGTTGGCAAGAGTTTCAATTGCGTTATAAGTCTTATCTGAGGTCTGGAGCGCTCGGATGACCTCTACGAGTGCCATGAGCGGAACCGGGTTGAAAAAATGCATGCCAACGACTCGGTCTGCTCGGCCACTGGCTGCCGCTATTCGAGTGAGTGACAACGATGAGGTATTTGTTGCCAGAATGGTGGAATCTGGACAAATTTCATTAAGTTGAGTGAAAACCCCAAGTTTTATTTCGATATTTTCACTGGCAGCTTCGATGACAAGATCGCGGTCTGTCATTGCATTGATATCGGTTGTTGTTTTTAGGCGAGCTAATGCAGCCTCATAATCCGCTGTACTAATTTTTTCTTTACCAACAAGTCGCTCAAGGCTTTTCTGGATCGTCTTCATCCCGTTATCAAGTGGAGCCTGCGCAATATCTTGCATGACGACGTCAAAGCCGCATAGCGCGCAAGTCTGAGCAATACCGTTTCCCATTGTTCCGGCGCCGATTACACCAATATTTTTTAATGTCATTAAAATTAGGCCTCAAATAGGTTGTTACAATCAAAGAGCCGCAAGGCTACCCGAAAACTGTTTATGATGAAATAGATATTTTCGAAAGAATTCCAATCTCATTTGCGACCCAGAGGGGGTTTACAGAACGTTATGGAAAGCATCTCCTTAATTCAACATTTGGTTGGATACAACACGGTGTCGAGAGATAGTAATCTGCCACTAATTGATTTTATTCAAAATTACCTTTTTGATTTGGGCGTGGACTCCCGTCGCGTGCTGAGTCAGGATGGAAAAAAATCGAATTTGATTGCGACCGTCGGCCCTCAGGACGAGGGCGGTGTGGTGCTTTCAGGACATACGGACGTTGTGCCCGTTGATGGTCAAGAGTGGTCCTCGGATCCGTTCGTAATCCGCAGGGATAACGGCCGGCTTTATGGCCGCGGCAGTTGTGATATGAAAGGATTTATTGGGATAGCGCTGTCAAAGTTGCCCGAAATGAAATCGCTAACGAGACCGATTCATTTCGCCTTGTCCTATGATGAAGAGGTCGGCTGCTTAGGCGCTCCCGATATGATCGATGTGATAAGTCAAGAATTACCTGCTCCGTTGGGCGTGATCGTGGGTGAGCCAACGAGTATGCGCGCAGTGACAGGGCATAAAGGCATTGTTGCCCTTCGGACAACGGTAAAAGGATTCGAAGCGCATTCAAGCCAGACTCACCGGGGCGTGAGTGCTGTGATGACGGCTGCCCGACTCGTGAACCATCTTGATGGGGTTGCGAATCGTCTGGCGGATGAAACTCCGCGGGATAATGGATTTGAGCCTCACGCCACTTCGGTCCATGTCGGCGTTATCAATGGGGGAACGGCGTTGAATATTATTTCCGGGCAATGTCAGTTCACATGGGATATCCGCAATCTTCCGGGAGATGATCCTCAACGATTGATTGAGAATTTTGAGAAATTCTGTGCTGACGAGATATTGCCAACAATGCGAGCGCGCCACAGCGCGTGCAGCATTAACACCCGAGTTCTGGCGCGTTGCCCCGCTTTCGAAGACGCCTCAAATCCTATTTTGAGTTTGGTGCAGGGATTGACCGGTAATTTAGAAACAAGCAAGGTTGCTTATACAGCAGAGGCTGGGCAGTATCAGGGGGCTGGTTTTCCAACCGTGTTGTGTGGGCCGGGTTCAATTGATCAGGCACACCAGCCGGATGAATATCTCGAGTCTTCAGAAGTAGAGAACGGGGAGCATTTTATCGATTCGTTGATTGCTAACCTTTCCGTTAAGAAATAGGCATTTTTTCTAACTTGTACTTTTGCGCTCGAAGTAATTGTCCAGAAATTTTTCAAAACCGACTGTGTCACTCTCCTCTATTTCTTGTGCCTTTTTTATTGACTCATCTGCACTTTCTTTCAGAGATTGATTCCAGGCTGGATCAATTTCGGCAATTTTAAAATTTTTCTCGTGGTACTCAGCCTGAGTCTTGGCAAAGTAAAAAAAGGTATTGTCGTGTTTCTTGATTTCTTCAAACGCTCTGGCGGATGGCGTTGCCGATGGATCTTCAAACAGGTTTTTATAATAAGCGAGTGCATTACAGTACCCGCTATCGTATTGGTCCATTAACTCTGCAATCGGGGCCAACCGCTCCACAAGACCTAATCCGCACCGGTCAATGGAGCACTGACTGCCGTCCGCAAGCGTAATACGCAGTTCGGGGTCTCGCCCGCGTTCTGCAACCTGATTGCGAGTGTGGCGTAGGCGATTAAATTCTTCCAAGTCCATCATGGGGCTAGCTTCAAGCAAGCAGGAGATCATCATTAGGTCTAGGAAACGGATGCCGTCCTCGCTAATGCCAACCGGCAGGAAAGGATCTAGATCGAGCGACCTGAGTTCGATGTATTCCACGCCACGTGACCGAAGAGCATGGCTTGGTCGTTCGCCTGATTTAGCGATTCGCTTGGGCCGCATTGACGCATAGTATTCGTTCTCAATTTGCAACAACGAGTCGTTAAGCTGGCGATATTCACCGTCGACTTGAATGCCAATTTTTTGATAGGGGATGTAGGATTCACTGGTGGCTTTAATCAGAGACTCTGTGTATTCATCTAAACTGTTTAAACTCAGATGCACGGAATCTTGAGCAACGCTGCGATAGCCCAGATCGGTCAATCGTAGACTGGTCGCAAATGGGAGACAGTAACTATGATCGCCCAGCGGCTGAAGGTGGTGCTCGCGGCCTTCAAGGAAGGTGCCGCATACCGCCGGTGATGCCCCAAATAGATAGGGTATCGCCCAGTCTGAACGGTAAAAGTTGCGCATGAGCCCGAGATATTCTTCAGACTTAAAATCACGAAGGGGGATCGTAGACCCTTTTATCTGCCGATAGCATTGCCAAAATGTTTCATCAAGCGAGAAGTTAAAGTGGATGCCTGCAATCGTCTGCATGAGTTTTCCGTAACGATGCCCAAGCCCCTCGCGATAGACGACTTTCATCCGGCCCGCATTCGATTGACCGTAGTCGGCAATGGGAATGCTCTTTTCACCGTGTAAAATGCAAGGCATGCTGTTAACCCAAAGTTTTTCTTCCCCAATATTTCGGTAGGTGAATCCGTGAAGACCGGTAAGGAATTGGATAAGATCGGGGATGTTTTTGATAACAGGTGTAACAAATTCGAGCAATGCTTCTGAGTAGTCTGTAGTGATGTGCGGGTGAGTGAGCGCGGCGCCTAAGGTATGCGGGTGAGGCGTTTGCGCAAGGACTCCATCGTTATCAATCCGGAGACTTTCTTTCTCGAGGCCGCGACGGATCGACTCAGATAAGAGCCCCGGAGTGGAGTGGTCGATCTCGGCTAGGCGTTGCGTTAAATTTTCATGCACGTCAGTTTTTATCCTCTAGAAAATGGATTTCGTCAAAAAATGAATGTTTTTCAAAGAGATCTAAATATTCCAACTCCGGGTCGCGGTTTTGTTGATATTTCTTGTTTTATTGAGAAACTATTGGTTGAATCTAGGATTGCGGTAGGGTTATGCCATATTTTCTGTATGCATACCAGCGCTTCGCTTACGATTACGGAGAATGCTGATCCTAGCGTGCATGTTGACTTACTTCACTTTATGAAGGAACTTGTTCCAGACGGTAGTCCTGTTTATACGCATCGTAGTGAGGGTGATGATGATTTGCCCGCACACGTTCGAAGTGTACTGACAGATTCATCTCTTACCGTACCGATCACTAATGGGCGCTTGAATCTGGGCATCTGGCAGGGCATTTATTTATTAGAGCACCGCTACAAGCCCGCCTCGAGAGACATTTGCGTCACAATTACGGGCAAAGATGCGGATGGAACAAAATCTTAAAAAAATGAACAACTCCGATTATCGATTTTGCGTGGCGCCAATGATGGATTGGACTGACCCGCACGAGCGATATTTTCTGCGATTGATTTCTCGGCGTGCTCGCCTGTACACCGAGATGGTAACGACGGGCGCTGTTATTTTTGGAGATCGAAATCGATTTCTTGCGTTTTCTGCAGAAGAGCACCCGGTTGCGTTGCAGTTAGGCGGGAGCAATCCCCGCGACATGGCGCTGTGTGCAAGATTGGGAGAAGATGCTGGTTTCGATGAAATCAACGTCAACGTGGGATGTCCCTCAGATCGTGTGCAGGCGGGTCGCTTTGGTGCTTGTCTGATGCGTGAACCGCGACTCGTTGCCGAATGTATTAATGAGATGCGTGCTCGGGTCAGTATTCCTGTCACCGTAAAGTGCCGAATTGGAGTTGATCGATCTGATTCTTATGAAGAGCTTTGTGAATTCACCCAGCAAATTTCTGATGCGGGTTGTGAAGTCCTGATCGTGCACGCCCGAAAGGCGTGGTTATCCGGGTTAAGCCCAAAAGAGAATCGCGAAATTCCGCCTTTAAACTATCCGCGAGTCTATGAATTAAAAAGACAGTTCCCAGAACTTACTGTTGTTATCAATGGTGGAATTACGACTCTTGATGAAGCCGCCTGCCATCTCTTTCAGGTCGATGGCGTAATGGTGGGGCGTGCGGCTTATCAAAATCCATGGAGTTTGCAGGCAGTTGATGCGCGAATATTTGGTGATTCTTGGGCGCCTGTTTCGCGATGGGACGTGCTTGATTCTTACAAGAGTTATATAGGCCGACAATTAGAGTCTGGCGTTCCATTAAAACGGTTAGCTCGTCATCTGCTGGGACTGTTTCAAGGTCAGCCCGGCGCAAGGATTTGGAGACGCACCCTGTCAGAATGCGCTTTTCGAAGTGGAGCGGGGATGGATGCGCTTGAAGCTGCGGAAAGAAGTATGGATCCGTTTCGAAAATCTGGCATTGAAAGCGTGGTTGATCCTTCACCTAGTACATTGCTAACCGCATGACTCGCACTGTTCGATTTTCGCTTTATGCGATTGCATTATCATTTGTACTGCTGGTGACATTGGCCGGTTGGATCGTTTTCTTCTTTGATGCCTCCAAATTTCGAGAACCCATTTCAAACTTAGTCGAGTCCAGATCGGGCTATCGATTTAGTTTTGATGGCCCGATTCAGATTGATTTTGATTTGGATAAAGGACTTGTTGCTCGTTTAGCAGTTAGCAAAGTGTCGCTAGTCAAGATCGGAGGGGTGACAACCGCGGGTGCGCTTGATATCAATTCCCTATCACTAAATTTAAATTGGACTCAAATTAAGGCAATCTTGAGAGGTGAGCATATTCAAGGATCGGGATCCTTTGTTATTTCCCAAATAGATATTCGGACACTTAGTAATGAACTTGATGTTGACTGGACAATCTTCAATTCCAATGCTTTTCAACAAGCGTCGGGTCGTGGTGATTTTGAAATTAGCAACCGTCAAATTGAAGTAAGAGACTTTCAGTTCCAGATAGCGGATACACAGGTTTCCGGAGCACTGGTAATTAAAGACTGGGAAAAGACGCCATCATCTCAGTTCGAAATATCTATTCCCACTCTTGATATTAGGCATTATCTGCGAACTGACCATCAAAGTTTCCTTGATGGTTTTATTCTCCTCAGTTTGCCCGCGCTCGCGGTTTCAGCGATTGATGTAGAGGGTTTGGTCAGTATCGGTTCGCTGCATTCAGCTGGGATTGTGATGAAGGATGTGCGTGTACCTGTTCACTCAAGAGACGGTCAGGTCGTTTCCTCCCCTGTATCTGCAAAACTTTATGGCGGCTCGATATTAATTGATACGTTAATGTCTCGGGAAGATGACCGCGCTTATTTTTATTCCTATCAACAAATTACTGACATTCAGATTGGGCAGGCGCTAGCGGATATTGGATTAACCGAAATGGTTGAAGCGCGGGCGGATTTAGATTTGGCGCTCGCTTTTTCGTCACAAGATTTAAGTGAAGGAATGACAAGTGCGGACGGAGTTATCTTGTTGACTGGGACCAACGGCAAGTTAAAAGGTTTTGATCTCCAGAGGTTAATTCAACAGTTAACCGAGGGTGATAATGTAGATGCCTCTCTATGGCTTGGAGACGGGTTAACAACCCCGGTCGGCGATTTTTCAGTTTCGGTCAAAGTGGCGAACGGCCGGGTGGAAAGCGAGGATTTAGCGATTGAGATAGCGGATCTTGAAGCGCGCGGTGCAGGACAGTATCGGCTTGAATCAGAACGATTGAATTACCGCTTGTTATTATCACTTGAAGGATCGGACGTTGCCAAGTTGTTGCCTGCGCCCTTGAATTCTGGTCTCATGGTGCTGCCCCTCAAAATCTCCGGAAACCGAGAGAAGCCCGATGTTTCGATTGATATGCCCGCGTTCTTTCAGATACAAATGAATCATTTGATGGGTGGAAGCTCGCCGATCAAAAAGCAGGCAGTTGATCCGGAGTCAGTATCAAAGCTCCGAGTAATCCAAGCGACAGTAAACAAAGGAATTAATGCTTTCGTTACGAATAGATTGTTGGAAGTTGAGGTCAAAGCGGAATGAGACTTTTAAGATTTGGAAAAAAAGGAAAGGAAAGACCGGGTCTGCTTGACCCCGATGGGAAGATTCGGGATCTTGGCGATGTGATAGATGACTTGGGCCCCCGGACTGTTGACCCTAATACAATTGACTTTCTTCGGGCGTTGGACCCTTGGTCTTTGCCTCTGGTCGATAAAGACGTGCGTATAGGAAGTTGCATTAGTCATCCAGGGAAATTTGTTTGCATCGGCCTCAACTATCACGATCATGCTGAGGAAACGGGTATCCCGCCGCCCAGCGAGCCTGTTGTATTTATGAAAGCGGTGAGCTCGATCGGCGGCCCCTATGACGACATCTCTTTGATCCGGGGGTCTACAAAAAGCGATTGGGAAGTTGAACTCGGCATTGTGATAGGCCGTCATGCCAAATACATATCGATTGACCAGGCCGCAGATTATGTAGCAGGTTTCTGTCTGATCAATGATTTGTCAGAACGAGAGTGGCAGCTGGAACGGGGAGGCAATTGGTCAAAGGGCAAGTCTGGTGATGGGTATGGTCCTGTGGGTCCATGGTTGGTCACAAAAGAGGATGTTATTGATCCCCAGAAGCTTGAAATGTGGCTGGAGGTAAATGATAAGCGAATGCAACGAGGAACGACCGCCGACATGATTTTTCCAGTTACCGAGATTGTGGCCTATCTCAGTCATTGCATGAGTCTTAATCCAGGCGATATTATTGCGACTGGAACTCCTGCGGGCGTCGGCCTAGGGCGCAACCCGCCGCGGTTTCTTTGCGATAATGACGAGCTTCGATTGGGGATTACAGGCCTTGGCGAGCAGTCTTACCGGATTCTTAAAGATGATATTTAAAAAGATCAGATTAGTCTCTGGATCTTTTCAAGGTGTGTTGAGTGACGGCAACTCGATAACCTGCTTTTTACTGATGTCGTATATGGAGAAATTTCATGAGTGAAAAACTAAACAAGGTGAGTTCCCGAATTACACAGCCTCGCTCTCAGGGTGCGTCCCAGGCAATGCTTTACGGCACTGGCATGACGCGAGAAGACATGGATAAAGCGCAGGTTGGAATCGCGAGTATGTGGTGGGAAGGAAATACTTGCAATATGCATCTGAATGATCTTGCCGAGAGAATTGGAGAGGGGGTTACAGAGGCGGGTCTTGTGAGTATGCGGTTCAACACAATTGGCGTGAGCGACGGCATTTCAATGGGCACCTCTGGGATGCGTTATTCGCTTCAGTCTCGTGATTTGATTGCAGATTCGATTGAGACGGTGATGGGTGGACAGTGGTATGACGCGCTTGTGACTGTGCCGGGGTGCGATAAAAATATGCCGGGCTGCTTAATGGCGATGGGTCGAGTCAACCGACCGGCGCTAATGGTTTATGGGGGAACGATCAAGCCGGGACACGCAAATAATCAAGTCGTTGATATCGTCTCCGCGTTTCAGAGTTACGGACAATATCTTGCTCAGTCAATTGATGACGGCGAGCGCCAGGAGATTGTAAATCAAGCTTGCCCTGGGGCGGGCGCTTGTGGTGGCATGTACACTGCAAATACCATGGCGAGTGCGATTGAAGCGATGGGTATGTCGTTACCTTTTAGTTCGTCAACTCCGGCGGTGACCCCAGAAAAGCTTGAAGAGTGTTTTCAAGTGGGAGGGGCCGTCCGAAATTTGCTCGAGCTTGATCTGCGGCCTCGCGACATTATGACTCGAGAGGCATTCGAGAACGCGATGGTAATGGTTTCGGCTTTAGGGGGCTCCACAAATGCTGTGCTTCATTTGATCGCAATGGCGCGATCAGTGGACGTCCCCCTGGGGATTGATGACTTTCAATCTGTTAGTGATCGCATTCCGTTCCTTGCGGATCTCAAGCCAAGCGGTCTTTATGTCATGGAAGACTTGCATACCGTCGGCGGGATTCCAGCCGTAATGCGCTTCTTAATCAAGGAAGGCTTGATGTCAGGCGATTGCATGACTGTCACGGGCAAGACCATTTCAGAAAACCTAGAGAAGATCCCCGATTTAAGCCAGGGACAGAAAGTGATCCATTCGCTGGCGAATCCTATTAAGGAAACAGGCCATATTCGGATCCTCAAGGGCAATCTTGCACCCGGTGGCTCAGTTGCAAAAATTACCGGAAAAGAGGGTCGACAATTTAAGGGACCGGCACGGATTTTTGATGATGAGGAGACGATGTTGACAGCTCTTGAAGATGGCGAAATCAAAAAAGGTGACGTGATTGTGATTCGTTATTCGGGCCCGAAGGGTGGTCCGGGAATGCCGGAAATGTTGACCCCCACTTCTGCAATTATGGGTGCCGGGTTAGGCGCGGACGTGGCGTTGATCACCGATGGTCGATTTTCAGGAGGTTCTCATGGCTTTATCGTCGGCCACGTGGTTCCGGAGGCGCAAGAGGGTGGGCCGATTGGCTTGATTAAAAATGGTGATGTGATTCGACTTGACGCTGATGCCAACACGATTGATGTTGAACTTTCTGAAGAGGAGATGGCGGAGAGACGATCTAACTGGACAATGCCACCGTATAAATCAGATCGCGGGACACTTTTCAAATACATCAAGAATGTCAAAACAGCGAGCGATGGCTGTGTCACCGATGAATAAAGGGATGTGTCAGGTTATCGATTCGGCGGTTTTATTGACTACTCAGAGCTAATTCTGAGGGCGGCACTGGTCGCGATGGGGGCCAGCGCGATCGCGCCCATTGCGATCGCGCCCAACATGTAGAGGTGTCCAGCAGTAGGAAGTCCAGACTGGGCCGCTGACGCAGCGCCGGCACCAAAAATTAGGACTGGAATATATAAAGGTAAAACCAGTAATGTCACGAGCAGTCCGGCGCGACGAATACTGATGGTTAACGCAGAGCCGATGGCGCCGACCAAACTCAGGGTAGGGGTTCCGAGCAAGAGTGATCCGATAAGAACGACCAGAGTTGATTTATCGAGACCGAGCAAGATGCCTAACAGCGGTGTGACGATGATTAGGGGCAGACCTGTCACGAACCAGTGAACCAAAATTTTTCCAAGGATTAGAACGCTCAGAGGATGTTCGCTCAAAATTAATTGCTCAAGGGAGCCGTCATCAAAATCAGATCGAAATAGACTATCGAGCGCGAGCAGTGTGGCGAGTAGTGCGCCCACCCAAACAATGCCGGGCCCGATCGCAGTAAGTTGATCTGGATTTGAGCCGACACCAAAAGGAAAAACTGAAACAACGATTATGAAGAAGACAACGGGTTGAGCAATTTCGCTCGGTTGGCGAATGGCGAGGCGAATGTCTCGTTTTATCACCGCTTGAAATGCATGTATCAAGCTGGGCATGCTGTGCCCTGAATTCGAAATTCTTCTACGGGGTGGCGATCGAGCGCGATGGGTTGATGACTTGTTATGACGACAAGTCCGCCGCGGTCGAGGTGAGCATCAATGGTTTGACAGACGCTTTTTATACCGCTGCTATCGAGCGCCGTTAATGGTTCATCGAGAATCCAGACTAACGCATCATTGATTTGAAAGCGGGCGATCGCCGCTCTACGGCGTTGCCCAGCAGAAAGATAACGGCAGGCAATATGGGCCTGATCTTTAAGGCCAACCTGAATGAGGGCGTCGGCTGGTGGTGTTCGGGATATGCCATATAGCGAAGACCAGAACTCGAGGTTCTCGGTTGGGGTGAGATCAAGCTTTAAACCGATACTATGTCCGAGATAAGCAAGTAATGATCGAAACTTGTCTGGATGCCGTTGAATAGGTTCCCCGTTCCAAAGCACGGCGCCTTCTTCAGGAGGACTAAGTCCTGCCAAGATTTTCAGGAGACTGGTTTTCCCGGTCCCGTTTGCGCCCGATATCTGATAAATCTGCCCGGGATGGATGCTTAGGTCCAGATGATCAAACAGGACATGATCGCCCTTGACGCAGGTGAGAGAGGCAGCCTGTAACATAGTTGAACTGACGTGGATGATGCCTTGATCGTGTCTTAGAGCTTAATTATGAGGCTAAATTGAAAGGCATGCCGAGTTTCTAATTGAATCCGGTGACCCTATGCGGCAAATATCATGAAAACCGGATTTTTTACAGGGAGATTGATTAAGAACGAATCTCTCCCCCGAATCCAATCAGATCATCTAAAAAGGCTATCAAAAACGACGCTTTGTACCGGTACAATGCGGACTGGTTAACTGCGGTAGATTTGTTGCATGAAGAAATCAGGTGGAAAGCGCGCTCGTCCAAGAGCGGCAGGTAAGGGGCATGCCATTGATCCTGAGGCAAGGTCTGAGGTAAGCGCGCTCATTAAAGGGCTTGATCTTACGCGGGATAATTTAATCGAGTGTTTGCATTGTATTCAGGATGCTCACAAGCATCTTTCAGATCGTCATCTCGTTGCATTAGCAGATATCCTCAAGCTGGCGCCGACCGAGGTGTTTGAGGTCGCTACTTTTTATCATCACTTTGATGTCGTTCGTCATAACGAAGTGCCACCTCCCAGTTTGACGGTTAGGGTTTGTGACTCTGTGAGTTGCAGCATGACAGGAGCCGAGGAGCTTATTGAAGACCTCGAGAGTCGATTGGGCGCTGATGTGCGCGTGCAGCGTGTGCCCTGTGTGGGTCGATGCGAGCAAGCGCCGGTCGCCGTCGTTGGGCAAAGACCAATTGGCAATGCTGATATTGATGTTGTTTTGTCCGCAGTTGAACAAGGGAATATTGGTCCCGCGACACCGACAACGTGGATTCGGTTTGACGAGTACCGAGCCGCTGGCGGTTATCAGACGGCTGGTCGAGTTTATGATGATTCGACGTTTGCTGAAGGCATTGTTGATGCGCTTGATTCATCAGGGCTGCGAGGTTTGGGCGGAGCCGGTTTTCCGGCTGGCCGAAAGTGGCGGATCCTGCAAGGACAGCCTTCCCCTCGCCTAATGGCGGTTAACATCGATGAGGGCGAGCCAGGCACTTTTAAGGATCGTTATTATCTTGAGCGCGATCCGCATCGCTTTTTAGAGGGGGTGTTAATCGCGGCTCAAGTTGTCGGTATCGACCGCTGTTACCTTTACATTCGGGACGAATACCCTGGTGTGATTGAAATTTTACACATGGCGATAGCTGAACTCCGCAGTGACTGGGACTACACTCTTCCGGAAATCATTATTCGCAGGGGAGCAGGTGCATACATCTGCGGAGAGGAGTCTGCGATGATTGAGTCAATAGAGGGTAAGCGGGGGCTCCCTCGATTGCGTCCACCCTATGTCGCAGAAGTCGGACTTTTTGGCCGACCGACGCTAGAGCATAATTGTGAGACTCTATACTGGGTGCGGGACATCATCGAAAAAGGAGCCGATTGGTTTGCGTCGCAGGGGCGGCGTGGCAGAAAGGGTTTACGATCATTTTCAGTGAGTGGGCGTGTAAAGAAACCGGGCGTACATTTAGCGCCGGCGGGCATTAGTCTTCGTGAGTTGATTGCTGAATATTGTGGTGGGATGACTGAAGGCCATGAGCTTTATGGATATTTTCCAGGTGGGGCATCAGGCGGTGTGCTTCCGGAATCACTTGCAGATGAGCCCTTAGATTTTGATACGCTTCAGGCGCACGGGTGTTTCATCGGTTCAGCGGCTATCGTCGTGATCTCAAACCATGACAGTGTTCGTGAGCTTGCCAGGAATACAATGAAATTTTTTGCCCATGAGTCATGCGGTCAATGTACCCCGTGCCGAGTGGGCTGTGATCGTGCGGTTAAATTAATGGAAGATAAGAATTGGAATCAAGACCTTCTTGAGGATCTTGCAACCGTAATGGAGGATGCATCAATCTGCGGTCTCGGTCAGGCTGCGCCAAACCCGATACGATGCACGATCAAATATTTCCCACATGAGATTATTAGCGAGTGACGATAACGCAAGACACCCGCGTGAGTTTCACGCTGAATGAAAAATTAGTTGAGGCCCATCCCGGAGAGACGATACTTCAGGCGGCCCGTAGAGAAGGTATAGAAATTCCTCATCTATGTTACTCGGATGGGCTGGCGATGGCCGGTAATTGTCGAGCTTGCGTTGTTGAGATAGAAGGTGAGCGCGTGCTTGCGCCTTCTTGCTGTCGAGCGCCATCTGACGGTATGAAGGTCTCAACGGATAACGAGCGAGCTCGACGATCACAAACGTTAGTTTTGGAGTTATTGCGCGGTGAAGTTGGAGATACCAGTCACACGCAACATTCTGAGCTTGATGACTGGTGCCAGAAACATCAAGTGAAGTCGAGTCGCTTTGGGGGGCGCGAGCAGCCGATCCAAGACGTTTCACATCCTGCGATCGCGGTCAATCTTGAGAGCTGCATTCAATGTACGCGATGCGTTCGTGCCTGCCGCGAAGAGCAGATGAACGACGTCATTGGTCTTGCCTTCCGAGGTGCTCACTCACAAATTGTTTTTGACTTAGGCGACGACATGGGTGCGAGCTCCTGCGTGGGTTGTGGGGAATGCGTACAGGCTTGTCCAACCGGCGCCTTAATGCCCTCGGGAGATGTAGGGCTTGAAGAGATTGATCGAGAAGTTGACTCGGTGTGCCCATACTGCGGTGTCGGTTGTCTGCTGAAGTATCACATCAAAGACAATCAGATTCGGTACGTCACAGGGCGAGATGGCCCCGCGAATAAAGGGCGTCTTTGTGTAAAAGGTCGATACGGTTTTGACTACGTGAGTCATCCGGAACGATTGACTAAACCAATGATCCGAAAAGAGGGTATCCCGAAGGGACTCAATGAATTTTTTGATCCGGCCGATCCTTCAAAAATGTTCCGAGAAGCCTCTTGGGAAGAGGCGTTGGATTTTGCCGCGGCTGGCCTGCAGGAAACTCGTGACACGATAGGTGCAAATGGATTAGCGGGTTTCGGTTCTGCGAAGGGGAGCAATGAAGAGGCTTATTTGTTTCAAAAATTAGTTCGAGCGGGCTTTGGCACGAATAACGTCGATCACTGCACCCGTCTTTGTCACGCCTCTTCGGTTGCCGCTCTATTGGAAGGGATTGGATCCGGTGCGGTATCGAATCAGGTCGAAGACGCGGCGCACGCAGACGTTATTGTCGTTATCGGCGCAAATCCGACTGGAAACCATCCGGTCGCAGCCACGTTTATAAAGAATGCCGCGCGCAAAGGCGCGACATTGATTGTGATGGATCCGCGACGAACGGATTTGGCTAGACACGCTGATTATTTTCTCCAGTTCAGGGCTGATACCGATGTCGCACTTTTAAACGCGATGATCCATACGATTATTGATGAAGATTTAACCGATCAGGCGTTTATCGAATCCCGGACCCGTAATTTTAAAGAACTGCAAGAGCGTGTGAAACTATTCAGTCCTGAAGAAATGGCGCCCATCTGTGGAATTGACGCCGACGTCATCCGACGCTGCGCAAGAGCTTATGCAACTTCAAAAGGCTCAATAATCTTTTGGGGTATGGGGGTCAGTCAGCATGTTCACGGCACTGATAATGCCAGATGCTTGATTGCGTTGTCGCTGATGACCGGAAATATTGGTCGTTCAGGCACTGGACTCCATCCGCTTCGCGGGCAGAATAATGTTCAAGGCGCTTCTGACGCCGGCCTGATTCCTATGATGTTCCCCGACTACCGACGGGTCGACGACGAGGCGGCTCATGCTTTTTTCTCTGACTATTGGAATGCTGAATTAGACCCCAATCCCGGCCTCACGGTCGTTGAGATTATGGATAAAGCGTGTGAGGGAGAGATCCGCGGTATGTATGTGATGGGTGAGAATCCGGCCATGTCTGACCCCGACTTAAATCATTCTCGAGCCGGGCTTGCTGCACTCGATCATCTGGTGCTGCAGGATATTTTCTTGACAGAGACGGGAGCGTTTGCTGATGTTTTGCTTCCCGCTTCAGCGTTTCCGGAAAAAGATGGCACATTTTCAAATACCGATCGACGGGTGCAGCTCGGACGAAAGGCTTTGGACTGTCCCGGGGACGCTCGACAGGATCTTTGGATTATTCAGGAAATTGCGAAACGAATGGGACTGGACTGGAGTTACCGCGGCGCTCAAGATGTTTTTGAGGAGATGGGGGGTGCAATGCCCAGCATCGGTGGAATGACCTGGGAACGTCTCGAAAATCAACACAGCATTACTTATCCTTGTGACGGTGACGATGATCCGGGTCAGGGCGTCGTTTTTAAAGAGACTTTCCCAACTTCAGATGGTAAAGGGCGGTTTGTGCCGGCGAGTCTCGAGAGTGCTAACGAGTTGCCGGACGAGGAATTTCCCTATGTACTGATAACCGGGCGGCAGCTCGAGCATTGGCATACAGGCTCAATGACCCGACGGTCTCGCGCGCTAAGCGCTATCGAACCGGACGCAGTGGTTAGCGCCCACCCCGATGATCTGGAACGTGTTGGCGTTGCTGAAGGGGATTCGATAAAGGTGGCATCGAGACGTGGAGAGATTGTTGCGTTAGCGCGGGCTGATCGAGGTATGCGCCCGGGAGAAGTGTTCATACCATTTTGTTTTAATGAGGCGGCTGCAAACTTACTAACCAATTCTGCTCTGGATCCCGTTGGGAAAATTGCAGAAGTTAAATATTGCGCGGTAAAAGTCAGCGCGCCCTGAGGAATCGATATGGCAGAAAAAATTGATGGCAAAGCGTTTGCTCAAGATCTTCGTGATCGTGTGGGAAAAGCAGTCGCGCAGCTTACAAAAGACCACGGTTTGGTCCCCGGCTTGGCCGTGGTGTTAGTGGGAGAGGACCCGGCGAGTCAGGTTTACGTTCGTAACAAAGGAAAGCAGACCCTAGAAGCGGGTATGCATTCTTTTGAGCATAAACTTCCGGTAACAACCAGCGAAACTGAATTGTTGGAATTGATTGCAACACTTAACGCGGATTCTGCAGTGCACGGCATTCTTGTGCAGTTACCGCTACCCAAGCAGATTGATTCTCATGCGGTCATTAACGCGATCGATCCAAATAAGGATGTGGACGGGTTTCATCTCATTAATGTGGGCCGCTTGTCGACGGGCGCGGCGGGACTGGTTCCATGCACCCCGTTGGGTTGCTTGATGTTGCTCAAAGATTCATTAGGCGACCTCTCAGGCAAAAACGCGGTAGTTGTGGGGCGATCCAATATTGTAGGTAAGCCGATGGCTGCACTCCTTCTTGCTGAAAGCTGCACGGTTACCGTTGCACATTCGAGAACGCAAAACCTTGAGGCCGTGTGTCGAGAGGCAGATATCCTGGTTGCTGCGGTAGGGCGCCCGGAAATGATTTCGGGCGAGTGGGTTAAACCCGGCGCGGTGGTTATTGATGTGGGGATTAACCGCGTTGATGGTGAAGCGGGCAAGACTAGGCTCGTTGGAGATGTTGATTATTTGTCTGCGGAAAAAGTGGCTGGAGCAATCACGCCAGTGCCAGGCGGTGTTGGACCAATGACGATCGCTTGCCTGCTTCGCAATACAGTTCAGGCAGCTTGTGCTTCGCGCGATATCAACTTTAACCTCGATTAATAGTTTCACATTAGGAAGATTGAGCTGAGCGTTTGTTATTGGAAATCTCGGCTATAGGTTGTCAGATCGCCTAGAAGGCGGGTGTAATCTTTTAATCGATGGGCAATAACATGAGTAACTTGCCCTTCCTTTTGCACTTTTCCATACACGCCGAGCAGTCTTGACCCGATTAGCGTTTGATGTTGCTGCGCTGCCAGTGCTTGCCAGACGATAAGATTTATATTGCCATTTTCATCCTCTAAGCTAATGAATGTGACGCTTTTTGCGCTAGATGGTTTTTGTCGAACAGTCACGATTCCGGCGGTATGCACAAGACATCCGTCTTCTAGATTATTAACGACCTGACTGCTTAGGGCGCCTAAACGCTCAAGGTTATCCCTTAGTAGGGCCAATGGATGAGGCCCTAATGTAAGACCTAGACTGGCGTAGTCTGCGCATACAGATTCTCCTGCTTGAGGCGCGCGCAGCATAGGCAACGCCTCTCTTATTTTTAGGGCAGGAAAAATTGGAGAAGGTTTTTCGATTCCACTTGCCACCCATCCAGCCTGCTTCCGATGTCCTTGAATCAGGTTGGAAAGGGCATCAGCACCAGCCAGCGCCTGAAGATCACGCTGATCAAGATCAGCACGATGCCTGAGATCTTCAAGACTTGTAAAACCGGCCTGCTGACGTGCTTTTATTAATCGCATTGCACCCAAGCGGCTAAGATGCTTGATCAGCCTTAACCCTAATCGAAGATCAAGTCCGGATCGATTTTCCTCTATCGTGCAATCCCACTCACTTTGGGTGACATCTACTGAAAGAACTTGGACGCCGTGACGTTTTGCGTCCTGGATTAATTGAGAGGGAGAGTAAAAGCCCATTGGCTGACTGTTGAGGAGGGCGCAAGTAAAAATGGCAGGCTCATGACACTTTAGCCAGGCAGATACATAAACCAGCAGGGCAAAACTTGCAGCGTGTGATTCAGGAAACCCATATTCACCAAAACCTAGAATCTGCCGATAAATGCGCTTCGCAAATTCTGCGCTGTATCCGCGCGCAATCATTCCTCTTGTTAATTTTTCTTCATAGTGGTTTAGTCCGCCATGTTGCTTCCATGCGGCCATATCCCGTCTGAGTCCGTCAGCTTCGCCAGGTGAAAATCCTGCAGCCACCATTGCCAACTTAATCACTTGTTCTTGAAAGATAGGAACCCCTAAGGTTCGATCTAAAACCTCACGCACCGCATCACTTGGATAGGAAATGGCCTCATGGCCGTTACGCCGACGAAGATAAGGGTGCACCATATCACCCTGAATCGGGCCTGGCCGGACGATTGCCACTTCAATCACAAGATCATAAAAGCAACGCGGTTGAAGGCGCGGCAGCATCACCATTTGAGCGCGAGATTCAATTTGGAACACGCCAACGGTGTCAGCGCGACTGATCATTTTGTATACCTCAGGATCTTCAGCAGGGACGTTTGCCATAGTTAAAGAGGTCCCGCGATATTTTTTAAAAAGATCAAAAGCTTTATGAATTGCGGTCAGCATCCCAAGCGCTAAGCAGTCAACTTTTAAGAGCCCAAGATTATCGATATCATTCTTGTCCCATTGAATGATGGTTCTTTCTGCCATGGCGGCGTTCTCAATAGGTACTAGATCGCACAGCGGATCATGTGAAATAACAAATCCTCCGGAATGTTGCGACAAGTGACGAGGAAAACCAATAAGTTGCTCTGCAAGTTTTAGAACTCTATTGAGCACCGGGTTCTTTGGATCTAGTCCAATATCCTTTATCCGCTGTTCAACGATTTTTTTGTCATGCCACGATCCAGTATTTTTTGCTAGACAGTCAATCTGATCCTGCGAGAGTCCTAATGCTCGACCCACATCACGGATGGCACTTCGGGGGCGGTAAGTGATAACGGCACTCACGAGTGCAGCCCGATTACGTCCATATCGCCGATAGACATACTGCATGACTTCTTCGCGGCGTTCATGCTCAAAATCAACATCAATATCAGGCGGCTCGTTACGTTCTCGAGAGACAAATCGCTCAAACAACATCTCCATTCGGGCTGGGTCAACTTCGGTAATACCGAGAGCAAAACACACTGCAGAGTTTGCCGCCGAGCCACGTCCCTGACATAAAATCTCACGTGAGCGCGCGAAGCCGACAATGTCATAAACAGTCAGAAAGTATCCTTCATAGTTAAGTTCTGCGATTAAGCTAAGTTCATGCTCAATCTGATTCAGGACTTTTTCGATAGGACCATCTGGCCAACGACGAGTGGCGCCAAGTTCAACTAACTGGCGTAGATACTGTGTAGCACTCAGACCATCAGGAATGAGTTCACTAGGGTATTGATAATGTAGTTCATCAAGGGAGAAATGACACTGTTCGGCGATTTGGATGCTGTGATTTAGTGCAGTTTTACGGTAAAGATGCTTAAGAAATTTTTTGCTTCTAAGATGTCGCTCTGCATTAGCCGCCAGGCAATGCTTTATATTGAGAATACTTTTTTGATGCCTTATAGCGGTTAGGGTATCCTGGAGAGGTTGGCGTGCTCTGCAATGCATATGCACATTGCCTGTTGCAACGATAGGGATTTGCAGATTTTCTGAAAGCGCTTCTAGGTTTTTTTGATGGCACTCATCAGTGCCATAGCCGGGCTGCTCTAATGTTAGCCAGACTCTATTCGGCATAAGGGATTTAAATCGCTTGGCGTGATCCGAAATGGCCTGAAATTTAGCGTGTTTTCTCTCCATAGGTGTTGGAGAAGGGTCGCAGACTACGAGCGAAAGGCAATCTGAGAGTGATTTCGCGCGAAGATCATCTACCGTCAAGTGATACTCGCCCTTTGGAGCTCGACGGCGGGCGAGGGTAATCAGTCGAGTGAGTTGGCGATATCCATTTTTGTTGGTAACCAGGAGAACAAACTTATCGCCATTGTTTAACGTAAATTCACTTCCGATAATGAACTGCAAACCAAGTTCGCGGGCTGCAACATGCGCCCGAACGACCCCTGATATGCTGCATTCATCTGTGAGAGCGAGTGCTCGGTAGCCAAGCGCATAGGCCTGGTGAACAAGTTCAGCAGGATGTGAGGCGCCTCGTAAAAAAGTGAAATTTGAAAGGCAGTGGAGTTCTGCGTAGCTCGACATGACGGTATTCCCAATATACTGTATATTTATACAGTATATTGGGAATTGTCAATTCAACCGTCATTAATAAATTAGATATTACGAGTGTCGGGCAAGCGCAATGAGTCCAACTGCTGCCGTTGACAATCCACCCGCAAGTGCAAAGCTCGCCAACAAGTTGAAATCACCCGCCAGCCCGGCAAGAAGTGCGCCAAGAGCGCCTACGCCATCCAGAACAACGAAGACAAATCCCATTGAAGTCGCGGCATGCTTGCTTGAGTGATCAATCGCCATTGCAAGCACGCCTGATCGAATCATGACTAGAATCGCCATTGCACCGACTAATGACCCCACCACGATTAAAGGGGTGTCTAAAAAAATCGCGGACACCGTTAGCGCAGTTGCTAAGACGGATGAAAACACAAAAATCCAAAAACGACCTCGCCGGTCAGATAAACGACCAATAATCGGTTGTCCTATTGACCCCACTAACATTGCCAAAGCAAATGTGGTGCCCGCCTCCACAGAACTAAAATCATAGGTCCGTTGGATAAAAAGCGGCGTCATGGTCATTAGCGCAATTAAGGCCATGTTGTAGCTCGCAATACCTGCAATCAAAAAAAGTCCTGACCGAGTTCGCCACTGATTTGCAAATGCAATCAGGTCGATTCGGCTGAGAGTTGTTTTGGCGTGTCGAGCTGGAATCTTGCGAAATACAAATAAGAAGGCAATACCCATTAATACGGTAGGGAGGACTGACAGCTGCAGTGCCTGCTGCCAGTTCATAATCGAAAGCAAAAACCCGACCATTAGTGGAGATAGAACTTCTGCGAGTGTGCCTCCAAGCGCGTGGATTCCAAGCGCTTGACCGCGTTGATTTGGCATTTGTCGAACGAGCATTCCGGTTGCAATGGGATGCCACGCAGCATCCCCCATACCTGCTATCGCCAACAAGATCGCCAATGACCAAAACCCGGGCGCCCATGACGCCACAAAATATCCAATCGCGACCCACCAGAAAGTCCACAAAAGCAGTTTTCCTTGGGCGTGCACCCGATCAGCGAGAACGCCAGCTGGAAAATAGGCAAGCGAGGCGCCCACTGAGTGAATCATGAGTAAAAGTCCGATTTCGGACGGTTTTAGATTGAGCGCGAGTCCAATGGCAGGTGCCAAAATCCAGATTGCGCCCGGAACCCAGTCATTTGCCAGATGACCCGTGACGCAAATGGCTTGCAGTTTTTTAAGTCCAATTGCTTTGATGGGACGCTCTTCGGGAGAACTTTGCGGATTTATTAGAGACATTGTGTCAGAATTATTGGTAACAAAAAACTAATGTGAGCCCATAAATGGATACTGCCGTTTCTTATCATCAAAGCTTAAAAACCTATCGATCCCCTGAAGAGGTCGTTTCAGTTTTGCAGCCTAGTTATCCGGTTTTTTGTGTCCGCCCGCATAAGATTCGTGCGATTGCAAGGCAGTTCCTGGAAGGATTTCCGGGCGACGTACTTTATGCGGTGAAGTGTAACCCTGAAGTGCACATACTTGACACCCTATATGATGCGGGAATTCGTCATTTTGATACGGCGTCGTTGGCCGAAGTATCGCTTGTCGCCAATCGCCTTGCGGACGCTACAAGCTATTTCATGCATCCGGTAAAAAGTCGTGAAGCAATTCATCAGTCCTATCAGCAATACGGCGTGCGTCATTTTGTTGTCGATCACATCTCAGAACTGGAGAAAATCTCGGAAACCGTAACAGACAGGGATGGTGTGGTAATCGTGGTTCGTCTCGCTATCCACGATACGGGCGCCGTTTATGAGCTTTCCAGCAAGTTTGGCGCGACAGTCGAAGACGCGATTGTACTGGTGCAAAAAGCGATTCAGCAGGGGTTTCGATATGGCGTCGCATTTCATGTTGGATCCCAGTGTCTGGATGGAGATGGGTTTGTTCAGGGCCTTGAGTTAGTTGATCAGGTGATACGCCAAGCGGGTGAAAGTCCGGTTTGTGTTGATGTCGGCGGCGGCTTCCCAGGTGAATATACAAACTCGCAAGGTCAGGTAATGGAGCAATACTTCGAAAGCATTCGTTACGGGCTTCAAAAGCTGTCTCTGCCGGAAGATTGCCGAGTGCTCTGTGAGCCAGGCAGAGCGCTTTGCGTCGATGCAGAATCATTAATCACGCAAGTGCATCTTCGCAAAAACGACGCCGTGTATCTAAACGATGGCATGTACGGCAGCTTCATTGAAGAGAAATACAAACTGCATTTGCCAGTCCGGATGGTCGCGACTCGGAGATTTTCTGGGCAGCAAAAAGAATTCACAATCTATGGGCCGACTTGTGACTCCCTTGATATTTTCCCGAGAACCATTAGTCTTCCCGAAGATATTCGGGAAGGTGATTGGATTGAATTTGATCGGATTGGTGCTTATGGCGCTGCGTGCCGTACTCATTTCAACGGATTTTTTGCGGACACATTTGTAACGGTCGAAAATAATTTTGATGACTAGATGGTTGCTAATGCAGATGCGCCAGATTAAGTTATGAAGAATGTTATCGATTAAGCGACCCTTGGTAATGAACGGCAAGTAATTTGACCGTTGGGACAGCATTTGTGAGTTCATTTATTTTTTACCGGTAATTTTTATGGATCATGTAATACGTATTCATCAAACTGGAGGCGCTGATGTTCTTCAGTATGAAAATCAGGAAATTCCTCAGCCTAAACCTGGAGAGGTCTTGCTTCGACAAACCGCGATCGGATTAAATTTTATTGATGTTTATTTTAGAACCGGGGTCTATCCTGCGCCTCAACTACCTTTTATTCCGGGTTTAGAGGGCGCCGGAATCGTTGAGTCGTTGGGTGAGGGTGTCACCGGATTATCACTTGGGGATCGCGTGGGTTATGCAGCGCAGCCCTTGGGCGCCTATGCGCAGGCTCGAGTCATTCCGGCTGAGCGGGTTGTGCGATTACCCGACGAGGTAGATGACCGAGTAGCAGCCGCGATGATGTTAAAGGGGATGACGGCTCAGTATTTGCTTCGGAGTACCGTCCAGTTGAAATCGGGCGATACCATTCTCTTTCATGCGGCAGCTGGCGGTGTTGGATTGATTGTGTGTCAGTGGGCCAAGCACCTGGGTGTCAATATTATTGGCACGGTAGGATCTGAAGAAAAAGCCCAACTTGCTAAATCCCATGGATGCACTCACACCGTTCGATACAACGATGAGGATTTTGTTGAGCGCGTCAATGATATTACCGATGGAAAAGGTGTTGATGCTGTTTATGACTCAGTCGGGAAAGATACGTTTGATAAAAGTATGGATTGCTTAAAGAAACGGGGCACGCTTGTCCTGTTTGGCCAGAGCTCTGGGAAAGTGCCCAGTTTTGATCCAGCTGCTCTGTCGGCCAAAGGGTCGATATATCTTACCCGGCCTACTTTATTTCATTACACCGATACCCGGGAAGATCTCGTGAGCTGTTCATCTGAACTTTTTGATGCACTGATCAATGGCGCAGTGACGCCTGACATAAATCAGGAATATCCGTTGGCTGATGCTCGCCAAGCTCATGAAGATCTCGAGGGGCGCCGGACAACGGGGGCCACTATACTCATACCCTAAATGCCTGCCATTTAGGTTCAATTGCCTGATCCATGAATATTCAAGAATCCATTCGAAAAGTAACCCAAGGATTCAATCTCTCAACCGAAGAGATTGGTGACGTCATGCGGATCATTATGAAGGGTGATGCGACGCCAGCTCAAATTGGATCTGTATTGACCGCACTGCAGATGAAAGGGGAGACTGTGGAAGAGTTAACCGGTGCGGCAATTGTGATGCGTGATTTCGCTGCTACTGTATCTCTGAAGTCGACTCAGGTCTCTGATTCGGTAGGGACCGGTGGAGACGGTGCCAGCATTTTTAACGTGTCGACCGCAGCGTCTTTTGTGGCCTGTGCCGCGGGTGCAGTGATAGCCAAGCACGGCAACAGAGCTGCAACAGGTAAATCTGGGAGCGCTGATTTTCTTGAGGCCGCGGGCGTGAATATTGCGCTTAGTCCTGACCAGGTGGCGGAAACGATAGACGCTGTTGGAGTCGGTTTTATGTTCGCACCGACTCATCATGGTGCGACCCGCCATGCGGTTGGGCCACGGCGGGAAATTGGCGTGCGGACTATATTTAATTTGCTCGGGCCTTTAACGAATCCTGCCGGTGCGAGATGGCAGTTGGTGGGAGTATTTGATCAATCCTGGGTGCGTCCAATGGCCGAGGCTTTTGCGAAGCTTGGGAGCGTGCATACGTTGGTCGTTTGCTCAGATGATGGCTTGGATGAGATAAGCCTCGCGGAGGAGACTTCGGTTTCTGAGCTCAAGAACGACGTCATCACCGACTATCGCATATCACCGGAGCAGTTTGGAATTCAGCGCCAGCCGCTATCATCTTTAGTTGTGAACAGCGCTAATGAGAGTCTGGACCTCATACGTGCCGTGCTCGGAGGCGAAGCGGGGCCCGCGAGTGATATGGTCGCTCTTAATGCGGGCGCTACTATTTATTCAGCTGATCTCGTTGATTCTCTGGAAGCAGGTGTTGTCCGGGCGCAAGAAATTCTGTCTGTTGGCACGGGCCTGGAAAAGCTTGAAGCGCTTGTGGAGTTTACCCAGCGCTTTTCTGAGACTAATTAATGTTGTTTTATGGTGCGGCAGTTCGTTTGATCTAATAGGCGGAAGACTAAAGTGTCAAGATAAAAAGGGCCGGTAAAGACCGGCCCTTTTTATAAATGCCTGAATTGGCTATTGAGATTGTGCGACCATGTGATCAACCGCAGCTTTCACTTCATCATCGGAGAGGCCTGCGTTCCCGCCTTTTGCAGGCATAACCCCCGCATTACCCTGAAAACCGCCAATCGCGTGTGTATAAAGTGTTTCGCTACCCTGAGCGATACGGTTCGCCCATGCGCCAATGTCACCGGTTTTGGGCGCGCCAGCGATCCCGGCTGCGTGACAGGCCATGCACGCATTCTGGTAAACCTGACCGCCATTAATGTTGGCTGCTGCAACTTCGATAGATTCGACAGGCTGTGTGGCAATTGCACCTACATTTATCTGTCCAACGGGCTGCAGAAGCGTTGAGGCATCGCTTTCGACTAGAGCATTTCGCTCATCCAAAACCCGCTGTCCGATTGTGCCTGCGTTCACAAAGCCCATCATGACAAGAAAGAGGGTCAAGATGACACCGAAAATAAGGAAAATTATAGATTTTTTCAGGAACTGCTGTTCGCTCATGGTGGTTGACATGCAAGAGGTCCTCCGTACGCCAATTGCCTAGATGGTTGGAACTTTTATTAAAACTTGAGGGTCGAATTATACTTAAAAAATATTTTTTTGGGCGTTGCATCACCTAACTTTTTGAAGATATGAAGCCGAAGGGCCAATAATGAAAACGTCGGGCAAAATAGAGTTGGGTCTTAGAAGGGCGGTTTGGGAACTCCCAGCAGAGCTTGCTAACCTCCACCATAAGGTGCCAATCAATTCCAGCCGCTTTTTGAAACTGGCGCCGAGGCCCTCAAGGCACTGGAATGCTCGGCGTGCAGCGGAAATTGCGGTAGGGGCTGGATTTACGCTAGATAAACCTTGTTTTTTTCGATCCCAAATTGCTTTTTTGAAAGTCACAAAAATTGAAAGCTTGCCAGATAGTGTCGGTCCAAAAATGCAGACGTTGATGGTGGGACTTAACCCGAGCCCGTACTCATCGGCGAGTCGGATGCCTTATGGAAGACCTGGTAATCGATTTTGGCCCGCGGCCCATAGGGCAGGTCTGATCTCAATGGATCGGGATATTCATCACGCACTTGTCCATCACGGGGTAGGGTTTACCGATCTCGTACGCCGGACGACCCGACGGGCTGAGGAGGTTGATGCATCAGAGTTCCGTAGTGGGTTTGGTCGAGTAACAAGCTTGATTGAGTGGCTGAAGCCCAAGGTGGTTTGCTTCGTCGGTCTTTCAGGGTGGCGAATTGTTAGCAACCCTAAAGCGAAAGCCGGAATTCAGCCGGAATCAATCGGATTAACTACTGTTTATGTAATGCCGCATCCGAGTGGTTTAAATGCTCATGCGAACTTGAAAGACCTTATTGGGCATTTTTCGAAGGTCAAGAGACTGAGCGCATGATGACACGTTAAGATTGCCCTCGCAAAATTAAACTGAGGTTTAAGATGATTGGCATTAAAACCTACAAGGCAAAACTTTTTCTCACTTTGACCTCTCGTGAAGGTCAGAAATTTGAGCAGGTAGTGGAACTCGTGATTGATGCAGACAGTAAAAAAGAGGCCGAAAAGAGAGTAAAGGATCTTGATGCCTCGGTGAAGTTGGATAGTATTGCGATTACGTCGATTCACCATGTGGGTACTAAAACGCGGGCAGAGCTGAAGAAGTCTCATTAAATGCCTAGAGACCAAGACTGACTATGTCTATCCAATCACAATCAATTAGGAAAAGAATTTTGCGGTTATTGACTGGGAGTGTGGTATTTTTTTCGATACTGATGTCGGGTTGTGTTGGATCTAAATCCTGTAACTGCGAGACCCCAAGAGCCTGTTGCAGGGGTTTGGTGCCCGAGTGTGCGGCGTGTGAAATGGATTTGGATTTGGAGGAGTGGTTTAACCAGACATGTCCAAATGGGGAAAAGGACGCACATTACGGCGGTTGGGATGAAATCAATCAAAAATCAATTTGGATTTGCGACAATAGTGAACGCCAGAGAATTGAGATTAGTGATTGATGGATGTGGTGAATTCAAAAATTTTTCAAGGTTCGAATTCGAATTTAATGGAAGATGTTCCGGTTATCTTTATTGGACCCCAGTAGCGATTCACTGTTGCTGTCATCGCCTGAACCAACTTGCTTTCGATAACGATTAGTTTCACAGGGTTGCGGTCGTTTAGCATTTTCGCCCGTTCCAGCGATTCAGTACAGTAAGACTGACGGCTTTCAAAGGTAAGGAGCGGCAACTGGTAGGGAGCCTTTTGCACCACCTGAATACTTGCTGAAACAATGAAAATTTTTGAAGGGCAACAAGTCTTTTGGCGACCGATCGCATGGCCCTTGCGGTAAAGAATAATTTTTCGGTTCTTGATTGGGTTTTCAGAACAAATTTTTCATTACGGACAACCTCCGGTGACTTTTGACCAACGGCTAATCCCTCGCAGTCATGCTTGAGTTCATTGAAGTTTTGCCAGCGCCTCGGACTTTGCTCCCCGTTCAAAATTCCAAGTGCATTTTGATAAAGAATATAGTCAGCAAGTTGAAGATTAAAAATCTTGAGTCGAAATTCTTCAGACGATACAAGGCCATTATCCAAGACAGGATGAGAACGGTTTTGGGCAGAGCGGGGTGGAATAATTTGGGTGTGATTATTCCCCCGATTCTCTGATATAACGGCTTTGATAAAAGGATCAAGACCGGATTCAACACTGAATCCGTCCAATTCGAGCAAGCGTGCGTAGCATCGGGCGGAAAACAAATTAAAGTCGTCGGTACGTAATCGCCCACTATTCATAAGGGAGAGGGATCGGCATTGATTATTCAGGAATGACCCAAAGTACCGATTTAATACATTGGGAACATTCTGCGGGCGATTTAACGCCTCAAGGCAGACGTGCATGAGAATACGAAATTGGTAAAGGGGCATTCGCGCTAGGGATAAGTAGGAGCCACATAATGTCTCCGCTTGCCAGTTGATTTGTGAAATGAGTTGATTGATCGGATTGCGAAGCAGGACAAAATATCTCGTATCTTTTTCAGGAGGGAAGATGCGGGTGAGCGTGTCGTAACGGACATGACCGGAAATCCATGTCGACCGGTTCGATAATTGACGTCTGGTTGGGGTGTGTTTAATGCTTTCCGATGAATCAATAAATCGCTGAATATGATCGACAACGGCTAGGCCGTTTGCGCGAAGACAATTATTAAAGAAAGTGCCGGCGGTTCGTGGGATATGAATAAGAATATTGTGGCCGATTAAGTCTTCATACGCGACCGGTCTGGGGTGAAAAATGTGGGACTTCTGCATAAATATGGGGCAAAGAAACCTGCTACATTAAATCATCAATATTTTGAATATCGAAAGAGCATGATTGCCAAGAAAGGGCTCGGAGCCTCCCTGAAAGTGAGTTTAACTGGCCGTCAAGAAATCGATCGCAGCTTGCGCGCCCCCACTTTTGTGTGGAATTTGCGCAAGTTTTAATCCCATTTCAACCCCGCCTAGCGTACCGATGAGAGACAGTTCATTAAAATCACCGAGGTGCCCGATTCGAAACACCTTGCCTGACAATTGACCAAGACCATTGCCTAAAGACATATTGAAATTTTTTAATATTATTTTTCTAAGTTGATCTGCGTCATGGCCATCCGGGACTAGGACGGCCGTCAGAGAGTTACTGAATCTATCCGCATTTTGACAAAGGATCTCAAGCCCCCATGCTCGAACCGCGCATCGAGCAGCTTCGGCCAACCGCAGATGACGCGAGAACACATTCTCCAAACCTTCGTCAAGAAGCATATCGAGCGCTGCCTGCAGGCCATACAGTAGGTTGGTCGAAGGGGTGTAAGGAAACTGCCCCTCCTTGTTAGACGCCAGGATGTGATCCCAATCCCAATAGGCGCTAGGAAGAGTCGATTGTTTTGACGCTTGAAGTGCTCTAGCGCTAATGGCATTGAAGCTCAAGCCGGGGGGCAGCATTAAGCCTTTTTGAGATCCGGCAACGGTGACATCGACACCCCATTCGTCATGACGGTAGTCGAGGGAGGCGAGAGAGGAGATAGTATCCACCATGAGCAGTGCGGGATGGTTGGCCTGGCTGATCGCGGCTCGGATCGCTTTGATATTTGAAACTACGCCGGTTGATGTTTCGTTATGCACAACACAGACCGCTTTAATAAGATGATTGTCATCTTTTTCGAGGCGGGTTTTAATTGCGTCTGGATCGACTCCCTGTCGCCAGTCAGTGGGAATAATCTCGGCATTCAGTCCAATTTTGTTTGCGAGACGGCTCCATCCCTTTGCAAAATGGCCTGTGTCACACATCAGGATCTTATCAGCCGGAGAAAGACAATTTACAAGCGCGGCTTCCCATGCACCTGTTCCGGAGGCTGGAAAAATAATAACCGGACCCTGCGTTTGGAATACCCTAGGAAGTTTGTCAAGAATATCGAGAGTCAGCGCGGCAAATTCAGGCCCACGATGGTCAATCGTTGGCGCGTTAATTGCGCGTAGAATCGAATCTGGGACATTTGTCGGTCCGGGGATTTGGAGAAAGTGACGTCCGCTCATTGCCGTGCGATGGGTAAACATAATCAAGCGCTAATTGTATCCTTCCTAGCGCTAAAGAAAGTGCAAATTAATAAGGTATATCAAGGAAAACCTCTTGGCAGCGAATCCAAAATTTGAAGCTTTTAGTCAATCTGACTTTGCGCAGCGATTACGGTCAGGACTCGAGGGAGAGGTCTATTTCGATTCGTTTTCAAAGGGGCGATATTCCACGGATGCCTCGATTTACCAAATCGAGCCCATCGGGGTTGTTATTCCACGAAGTTGGCAGGATGTGGTTTGTGCATTACAAATCGCGAAAGAAGCCGGGGTGCCTGTTTTGCCCCGAGGGGCCGGAACCTCTCAATGCGGTCAGACGGTCGCGGAAGCTCTGGTGATTGATAACACCGCTTATCTGAATCAGCTGATTGAAATTGATCGGGAGAATAAAACGGCCACCGTCGAGCCGGGGATGGTGCTCGATCATTTAAATCGTGCGCTTGCAAAAGAGGGTCTTATGTTTCCGGTGGATGTATCAACGGGAAGTCGTGCAACGATCGGCGGGATGACCGGTAATAATAGTTGTGGCGCTCGTTCCATTCGTTATGGAACCATGCGGGATAATGTGTCCGCACTGGAGGCAATTTTCATTGACGGTAGCCGCCATCAATTCGGCTTGTCGTCTCGTGACAATGAACCCAATCGATTCAATCGGCAACTATTCGATATCGGCGATAAATATGCCGAGGAGGTAGCTCATCGCTTTCCAGACGTGCAACGTCGGGTAGGTGGATATAACATTGACGCCCTTGCTCGATTGCCGAATGGAACCAACAATCTGGCTCATCTTCTTGTCGGCTCTGAGGGCACACTTGCTTACTCCGAGCGTATTCAACTTCACCTATCTAATATTCCGAGCCATAAAGTGCTCGGGGTCTGTCACTTTCCAACTTTTTATGCCGCGATGGATTCGGCTCAACATATTGTCAAATTAGGTCCGAGTGCCGTCGAACTGGTTGATCGCACCATGATTGAGTTGGCGCGCGACATACCACTGTTTCGGGACGTCATCGGTCAGATCGTCGTTGGCCAGCCTGACGCTTTATTGCTCGTCGAATTTTCAGGCGATGATTTTGACGCTCAGTTGCAAGGCTTAAAGCAATTGCAAGAACTCATGAGTGATCTTGGGTTTTCGGGTGGTGTCACTGAAGCCCTTAATCCAGGGTTTCAAAAAGAGATATGGGAGGTTCGTAAATCAGGCCTCAATATCATGATGTCGATGAAAGGCGATGGCAAGCCGGTATCTTTCATCGAAGATTGTGCTGTGCGTCTTGAAGATCTAGCCGAGTACACCAGACGGTTGACCGAAATCTTTTCAAAATACGAGACTTCTGGAACCTGGTATGCGCATGCATCTGTAGGCTGTTTACACGTTCGACCGGTTTTGAATGTAAAACAGGATATCGAGGTTATTAAAATGCGAGCGATTGCCGAGGAAGCATTTGAGATGGTGCGTGAATATAAGGGATCGCATTCTGGTGAACATGGAGATGGGTTGGTTCGCTCGGAGTTCCATGCGGCGATGTTCGGTGAAAAGATGATCACTGCCTTTACCGATGTCAAAAATCTGTTTGATCCGAGTGGCCTTCTTAATCCCGGGAAAATTGTAAGACCCTCAAAGATGGATGATCGAAGTCTGTTCCGCTACAAGCCAGGTTACAAGACAAAGCCCATGGAAAACGGCCTCGACTGGTCAGCGTGGGGTGGTTTTGGCGGAGCGGTTGAGATGTGCAATAACAACGGAGCCTGTCGAAAATTTGATTCAGCTGTCATGTGCCCGTCTTATCGAGTAACGCGGGACGAAAAGCATTTAACGCGAGGTCGTGCGAACAGCCTACGGCTTGCGATTTCTGGTCAGCTTGGCGCATCCGGCTTCACAGATCCTGAACTTTACGACTCAATGAAACTTTGTGTTGGATGTAAAGGTTGTAAGCGTGAGTGTCCGACGGGCGTGGATATGGCAAAGATGAAAGTTGAATTTTTACATCACTACCACCAAAGTCATAACCGTTCGTTCCGAGACCATCTACTATCAAGCCTGCCAAAGTATGCACCCGTCCTAAGTCGATTTTCTCCCATAGTGAATACTGTCGGGAGTAGCCTACTGGGTAGAACTTTTGCTGATAAAATTTTGGGCCTAAGCGCTAAACGATCGTTACCGATTTGGCACAGAGCCTCAAGACAGAAGCAAGACGTCTGTGTCGGGTCAGGCGATTTAGGCGACGTAGTGCTTTTTGCTGATACCTTTAATCGTTATTTTGAGCCTGATAACTTGAGCGCAGCCATTGAGGTCCTAACAGCTGCAGGCTTTAAAGTGCATCAACCTGTCGCAGCCGACGGGGAGGCTCGCCCTTTATGCTGTGGTCGAACTTATCTTTCGACGGGTATGGTTGATAAAGCGCGGGCAGAAGCAAATCGGACGATAAAGGCCTTCAAGCCTTACCTGCAAAAGAAAATTCCAATTCTCGGGCTGGAACCTTCATGCCTTTTCACTTTTAAAGATGAATTTCTGAGCCTCATCGACGATGATGTAGCGCCTGTTTTGGCTAAAAGCGCAATGCTGTTAGAGGAATTTTTAGCGGGAGACGGATTGCAAGGCTTCTCAAGACTTAAGTTTCAGCGCACGCAAGGAAGAGTAGCCTGGGTCCATGGCCATTGTCATCAAAAAGCGTTTAACAGTATGGATGCCGTTGAGCAAATGCTTCAGCGGGTGCCGGACCTCACTACCAAAATGATCCCTTCTGGATGTTGCGGTATGGCCGGGGCCTTTGGATATCAATCGGAGACCTATGACGCCTCGATTGGGATGGCGCAACTTGATCTTGTCCCTGCACTTGCAGCAGTAGATCACGATGACTGGCTTCTCGCTGATGGATTCAGCTGCCGACATCAAATTAGTGATGTGACTGGCAAATCGCCGCGTCATGTTGCGCAATTCCTCGCACGATCGCTTCAGTGATTTTGTTTCTTGCAAAAAGAATATTTGAATGACGTTTGCTGACTGGTTTATTGTCGGCTGGTGCGGAGTCGCCCTTTTTTTGGGTGGGCTCATTAAAGGGGCGTTGGGGGTAGGGACGCCTTTACTTACGGTGCCCTTAATGGCTTTAGTGTTACCACCACAGATGGCCGTTGTCCTGATGGCGGTGCCGGTCGTTGTTGCGAATGTCTGGCAAGCTTTTAAAGCAAAACAAATTAGGTCAGCGGTTTCACGTTTTTGGCCAGCTTTTCTGACCATCTTAATTGGCACCTATTTTGGTGTTGCAATCCTTGCTGATATTGACGATCGATCTCTTTTCATTGTCGTTGGGGTGATCGTAATTTCAGCGGCATTTTTTCAAGGCTCCTCATTTAAGTTTCATTTGACACCGGCGTTTGAAAAGCCGGCGGGGTTTATCTTTGGAGCTGCGAGCGGCCTCATCGGGGGCCTTTCCTCTTTATTTGGACCGATGCTTATTATTTATCTGCTATCGATCCCTGATCTTGGAAAAGAGCGGTTCGTTGCATCGATGAGCTTTCTATATATCGCCTGCGTCGTGCCTTGGGCGGTAATGCTGGTGCTTTTTGGCATCCTTGACCAGAGAATGGCATTTTTGTCCACATTATCGGTGGTTCCGGTCATGGTAGGTCTGATCGGTGGGGAGAGGCTCAGGAAGCGAATGAGTGACGAGCGCTTTCAGCGGCTTATTCTTCTCGTATTATTAATATCCGGATTTACGATGCTTTGGCGGGCGTTTTCGGGGTAAACAGACGGAATGCTTTGACACCTATAGAGGGGTGGGATACTATTTTTTATGATCTAAATAAAAAAGTCTGAATTAAACGGGAGGAGGAAATATGAGACGTAATAAGTTTCTGATGACAGCCGGTTCAATGTTGGCGGCCACGATGTTTTCCGCGAGCAGTGCCTACGCAGCTTGCGCAACTGATGGACTGCCGGGCACCATGGCAAAACCGGGCGGGTTTCCAGAGCGGTCGCTTGCAATGATTGTCCCTTACGGACCTGCCGGCGGATCAGGACAGGTCGCACAGGCAATGGCGCAAGCCGTAACCGAATTAACGGGAGTGTCGATCAATCGGGATCATAAGCCGGGCGGCTCCGGCACAGTGGGCATGACGGCCTACTTGGCAATGCCAACGGATGGATATACTGTTTTGGAGCATATTGATGATGCATCCAGCGCGCACGCGCTTGATTCTGGTCGTCCGAATCCCGCAGAAGATCTGATTCCGCTTGTAATCTCCCAGATTACTTTTTCTCAGATCTACATTCGAACCAACGAAGATCGTTTCACCGATTGGGATTCGTTTGTAAGCTGGGTGAAAGCCCAGGACGGAAAAGCAACGATTGCTAACGTTTCAAAAGAGGGCTCGATGGAACGCATCAATATGAAGTACCTGACTGATTCGACCGGAATGAAAATTCAGCAGATCTCATTTGATAAGGGCGCGCCAAGGTATGGTGCCCTAGCAGGTGGACAGGTTGATGCGTTGTTTGAGCAGCCAGGCGATGTCCGAAAATTTCTAGACTCGGGAACTTTCCGCCCAATCCTTACGCTTCTGCACTCTCGACCGGGCGTTTTTGCTGATGTCCCCAGTCTTAAAGATGCGGGCTTCGATTTTGAACCGTTGCTTCGCTTTAGAGGTTTTTACGTTCATAAAGATGCCCCTGCAGATCGCGTGGAGTGGTTGCAATGGGCATTCCAAAAAGGTTTCTGTGAGCCGAGTTATCAAGCATTTAATGAGAAGAAGTATATGAATCTTATTGAAAGCTACAGGGATACCGCTGGCGGGAAGGAACTGATTACAGGGACGATTGCTCAATATCGTCAGGTTTATAAAGAGCTTGGCTTAGAAGTTAAGTAGATCTGCGATTGACCATAGGTTTTGGAGAGTGGGCCGGGTGCAGGTCTCTGCATCCGGCCGTTTTCTATAATGTGAAAAGATTTTTTTGCGACCATTAACGATGGGAAAACTGCGCCCCGTACATTTTGTTGAGGCAGCTTTTTGGCTGTTGCTCTCGGCGTTTCTTTATATTGAATCATTTGATTTCGATCGTAGTATCGAGATTTATAAATTTGGCGCAACCGCGTGGCCTCGCACGCTTATTTTATTAATGGCCCTCGCTGCACTTGGCCAGCTTTTATTTCAATACTATGCCGGTGATCGTCCAACAGGCTCACTGGGCGCCGCAACCGATGATGGCGCGCAAGAGGCCGCTCGGAAGGCGGGGCACTCCTCGGTATCATGGTACGCATCTACGTTTCTGCTATTAGCGATTCCATTTTTATATATGCGCGCGCCGGACTTTGTTGGGTTATTGACGACTCTTGATAAGCAGGGGGTTCATCTCGTTAAGGGTGTTACTGCCCCGATTTTGTTTGTTGTCTATCTGGTTTTTATGCGGGGTAATCATGTTGGGGCCATTCTTGCCTTGCCAATCTTTTTTGCCGCGCTACTCGAAGATATGGGTTTTTATGCGATGGCGCCTCTTTTTATAATCGGAGTGACCCTGTTAATGGGGGAGAGACGCTTGCAATGGATTGCTTTAACCATCGCTCTTATTATGGGAGTCTTGTTATTGATGTTCGTCAGCCTGCTTTACGTTGGACTGCCAACTGGAAACTTGAGCCCCTTTTATGAATTTAGCAATCAACTGATTATTCTGCTTCAGTAAGGCGGGACACGGGACAGTCATGGACGCTTACGCAAATTTCATCAATGGCACGATCACGTTGTTTAGTGATCCGATGGGGATTTTAATCTTCTTCGGCGGTGTGGTTGGGGGCATGCTCTTTGGCGCCATTCCTGGTGTAAGCATGCTTACGCTTGCCGCAATTTTGCTACCGTTTACCGCTCATTTATCCGCTGAGCATGGGATTATGCTGTTCTCTGTTATTTACTGTACCGGGGTTTATGGCGGAGCCATAACCGCTATTTTGTTTAATATCCCGGGGGCGCCTGAAAACGCGCCAACCGCCTTCGATGGCTATCCGATGACCAAAAATGGCGAGGCGGGCAGAGCCGTTGGCGCCGCGGTGATGTGTTCTGCTATCGGTGGCACTGTTGCAGCAGTGATAATGATGCTGGCCACCGCACCGATTGCTAATTGGGCAATTTCCGCGTTTGGCCCGCCCGAGATTTTCGCACTGGTGTTTTTTGGTCTCGCGGTCGCGGCAACCGTGGGTGCTAAGACTCTTTGGAAAGGTTGGCTTTCGATTTTGGTTGGACTGCTGATCGCGGTTGTCGGTATGGATCCCGTTGGGGGGATTGAGCGTTATGATTTCAACATGCCCTATTTGCTCGCAGGCATTCACTTTATTCCGACAATTCTTGGATTCTTCGCGGTTTCAGAAATCTTTATTCAAGCCGAAAAAAAGGCAACGGGATCCTTTAAAGCACCAAAAATCAGTGTTGATTTTCCGAGTGTCGCAGAACTGCTCGCCCACAAAGTCGCTGTTATTCGTTCGATTGTCATTGGATTCTTCTGCGGCGTGTTGCCGGGGATCGGCGCTACGCTTGCTGCCTTTATGGGATATAACGAAGCTGTCCGGTGGTCAAAGGATAAGAGTCAATTCGGCAAAGGTAAGCTTGAGGGCGTGATCTCATCAGAGACTGCAAACAATGCTGCAACCGGGGCAGCGATGATTCCATTATTGGCGCTGGGTCTTCCAGGCGGTGCGCTTACCGCAATGATGGTGGGTGTGTTTCAAATGCATGATATGGAGCCTGGGCCTTTAGTCTTTCTGAATAGTCCAGATTTGGTTTGGGTCGTATTTTCAGCAATGTTCTTTGCTAATTTATCGATTCTGCTCGTTGGATATCTTGAAACGAAAACCATTATCAATCTGCTTCGTATTCCTTTTCAATTCCTCGCACCTTTAATTCTTTTGCTTGCGACGGTAGGCGCATATGCGGTTCGTGGCCTTGTGATCGATGTATTAGTCATGTTTATTGCAGGCGCGGCAGGATTTTTTCTCCGCCGGTCAGGATATTCACTTGCGGGGATCGTCCTTGGACTAATTCTTGGTAAAATTGGCGAACAAACTTTTGCCCAAGCGATGCAGATGCTGCATTTCGAATGGCTAGGTTTTCTGGATCGGCCGGTCGCCTCCGTGCTAATCGCTGCAGCTTTTTTGACAATTCTCAGCAGTATTTATAGTGCCTTTTTTAAAAAGCACACGCAATAACCTTTTATTCTCATCAACAAGAATCCATCCCCTGTCAAAGAGTGGCGGGCCGAACTGCAGACTTAAACGTCGCCGTGAATTCGTGTTGAGTGATCCGATCTTGAGATTTTGCAAATTCATGAGTCTTATAGAAGATGAACTCTCTGCGGAACAAGTAATTGGGTTGGGATGATTATCCAAAGCAAAATGCTCGACACCTTTACGCGACAATTTATAAAGACGGCAGGCGCAGAAATTTTGGTCCGATCTGCAGGAGTGGGGGAGCCACTTGTTTTGCTTCACGGCTATCCCCAGACGGGTGTCATGTGGAGTCGGGTCGCCAGTCAACTGGCCAATGATTTTTTCGTAGTCTGTCCAGATCTCCGCGGGTACGGGGACAGTAGCAAGCCAGATGCTGGTTTGAACCATGAAATGTATTCAAAGCGTGCGATGGCCCAGGATATTATTGATGTCATGCAAAATTTGGGTTTCAACGAATTTTTTGTTGCGGGTCATGACCGGGGAGGGCGAGTTGCACATCGACTTGCTCTGGATCATCCGAAAAGCATAAAAAGGATTTGCGTTATGGACATTGTGCCGACGCTTCATATGTTCGATCATACAGACCAGAATTTCGCGACCGGCTATTACCACTGGTTTTTCTTGATTCAGGGGGAAGATCTACCGGAGAGAATGATTGGCGCAAATCCGGAATATTATCTACGAATGAAACTTGGACAATGGAGTGGACCAGAAGCAATCTTTGATCCGCAAGCGATCAGCGAATATGTGCGATGCTTTAGTGATCCGCGCACAATTCATTCGACCTGTGAAGATTATCGCGCTGCTGCAGGAATTGACCTTGATCATGATCGAGTTGATCAGGGCGACAAAATTAAGTGTCCGTTGCTGGCGTTATGGGGTGATCAAGGGTTTATCCATAAGAATTTCGATGTGCTTTCTGTCTGGAAAGAATATGCCGCAACAGTGTCCGGTGAGGCTCTAAATTGCGGTCATTTTCTTCCTGAGGAGCGGCCAGATGAGGTAATTGAGAGTTTGACTCGATTTTTTGTCTAGCAATTGGAGTTATTGAGTCTGCCGTCAGGCATGATGGTCTTACAAAAAATGGCTTCATCAAGATTGCGAGATTCGGAGATGATTGCGTCGAGGAGCGTTGCTCCGCGTAAGTCTGCACCCGATAGATTTGCCCAGATAAAGTTTGCATGAGAGAGGTTGCTATATCGAAGATCGGCTTGTCTCAGATTAGTCCTCATGAAGTTGACATCGTGTAGGTTAGCGCCAGACAAGTTGGCACGCTCTAAACGTTTATAGCTAAGCTCTGCATTGGAGAGGTTGCAGTTTTGACAAGCGTTAGTCGTTGCAAGCATCATTCGCTCCTGGAGTTTGGGAACTAACACATCCCATTGATGAGCAGAAACTACCGAAAAGGTTAACGATGAGATAATAAAAAAGCTGGCGACGAGAACGCGCATAGTTAGACTCCTAGAGATATTGGTTCAGAAAAATATATCAGAAATCACCCGGTTTTTAAGAGAGAGAATATGGAAATATCGCTAACGCCCATGGAATTTGCGCGACGGGCAAAAAGACTTTACTCAGAATCTGAGGCAGTCGTGGATGGGGAACTTAGATTGACCTACGGGCAATTCTTTGAACGGTGTGATCGGTGGTCAAAAGCACTGCAAGGTATGGGGGTTAAGAAAGGAGATCGAGTTGCGTACATTGCCCCCAACACACATTCTCATCTTGAGGCTTACTACGCGGTTCCGCAGATTGGAGCGGTTCTTGTGCCGATCAATTACCGCCTTAAATCGGAGGAATTTGAGTACATTCTCAATCACTGCGGTGCAAAAGTTCTTTGTGTACATCCTGATTTTTATGATGCAATAGATGGTATACGTGATCAAATAAAAACAGTCGAGGCATTTATAGGTCTCGAAGATGCTCTGCCAAACTGGATAGACTACGAGGCGCAAATTCATCAGCATGAGGCCTCATTCGCGCCTGTAGAGATTGATGAGTTGGATTTGATCACAATTAACTACACCAGTGGAACCACGGCCCGGCCCAAAGGCGTCATGATTACGCATCGTAATGCCTATATCAATATCATGGGAACTTTGGCCCATCATCACCTGACACCGCAAGACCGTTACCTGTGGACACTTCCCATGTTTCATGCGAATGGCTGGACGTTTACCTGGATTAATACGGCTCGAGGAATGACCCATGTTTGTCTTCGAAAAGTTGAGCCTGCCGTAATTTACGATCTCATTGTCAGGGAAGAAATAACCATGTTTTGTGCAGCGCCAACAGTGCTTATTGGGATCGCGAACGCGCCTGAAGAGATTCGGAGAACCGCTCCGAGAGGCGTGCGTCTTTTTACTGCTGGCGCACCACCGGCCGCTGCGACTATCGAGTTGGTCGAAAAGGATCTCGGATGGGAATTAACCCATGTTTATGGACTCACAGAAACTGCTCCCTTGATAACCGTATGTGAGCCCCGCGCCGCGCACTCCAAACTCTCGATCGAGGAACGCTCGAAAGTAAAAGCCCGACAAGGTGTTGAACTGGTAAGTTCGGGTGAAGTTCGAGTGGTCGATGAGAATGGCGATGAAGTTTCCGCGGATGGTGAGACTTTAGGCGAGATTACTGTTAGAGGAAATGTGGTGATGGCCGGTTACTACAATGACCTAAATGCGACTGAAGCGGCGATTCGTGACGGCTGGTTTTTTTCCGGCGATGCGGCGATTGTGCATCCCGATGGATATATTGAGATACGTGATCGCTTTAAGGATGTAATCATCAGTGGTGGAGAAAATATTTCTTCGGTTGAGTTAGAGGGGTGTTTGCTGACTCACCCTGCCGTACAAGAAGTGGCAGTCGTGGGAATGCCCCACGAGAAATGGGGCGAAAGCCCGCATGCTTTCGTGGTACTCAAAGAGGGCTCTGAGGCGACCGAGGAGAGTCTAAAATTCCATGTTCGGGATCGACTCGCGCACTTCAAGACGCCACAGATGATCAGTTTTGTTGAAGATTTGCCAAAAACAGCGACGGGAAAAGTGCAAAAGTATGTTTTAAGAAAAAGCGCGCCGGGTATTGTTCGCCAGTAGATGATATCTCTCTGAGGGTTCTCAGTTCTAATTCAACCATTGCCCGTCAGGCGCGGAGTCAATTTCTTTTCCAGCCATCCACCGCCCCTGAAACTGGAAGCCTTCTTCTTCCATTTGTGCAAAGAACGTTTTCGGATCATTGCCTTCGATATGGGCTTGATGGGCATCTGCGCTAATAAAAATTTGGGTGTAGAGAAATACGTTGGGATTGTCCGTTACACGAGAAACAAAAAACTGCTTCATTCCGGGCTGGTTCTCAAGACAAGCATACCGATATTCACTGATCAATTGCTCGATACGCTCAAGATCTCCCTCAACGACTGCGGTAACGTGAACGATATAGGTCATATGGAAGTCCAAAGTTCAGTGCTTAAATACCGCTCGCCGGTATCTGCAAGAATGGCTAGAAGTTGTTTATCTTTTGCTTCTTCCTGTTTTGCATATTCAAGCATTCCGACGATGGCCGCCCCACAAGATATGCCGCAAAAAATACCTTCTTCCTCGGCGAGTCTGCGGGTGATGCCGATTGCATCATCCGCATTGACTGAGATGATCGAATCGTACGCATTTTGATCAAGCGTGTCTGGAATAAAGCTGGGTGTGGTGCCCATGATTCGGTGTTTCCTTCCTATTCCCTGGGAGAGCATTGGGGATTCATCAGGCTCTGTGACAATGATCTGGATATCCGGAATCGCCGAACGCAGAATTGGCGAGATTCCACTCACCGTCCCGCCAGTTCCCGTTGTACAAATAACCGCGCCAAGATCGACTCCAAAATCCTCAAGAATTTCTGTAGCGGTGGTTTCATGAGATAGAGGGTTTGCGGGATTAAAATGTTGACCGACAAAGAAGTAACCATGCTCTTTCTCCAGGCGTCTCGCCTCTTCAATTGCGCCAACGGTCCCCTTTTCTGCAGGGGTGAGCACAACCGTCGCGCCATAGGCTAGAAGAATTGATTTGCGCTCTTCACTCATATCTGCCGACATTACAAAGACAGCCGGATAGCCTTTGACCGCGGCGACCATCGCAAGTCCGATGCCGGTATTGCCAGACGTTGGCTCAACAATAGTGTCACCAGTCTTTAAGACGCCTCGAGCTTCAGCGTCTTCGATCATGTTTAGTGCGGGCCGGTCTTTAACCGAGCCGCCCGGGTTGAAACTCTCGAGTTTTACCCAAAGAGAGCGTGCAAAACCAGGATCAAAATGATTCAGTTTCACAACAGGTGTCTGACCAATAGCGCCTAGGATGTTTTCATGTTTCATACAAATATTTTACCGTTTAAGTTTGTGACGCGTGACGAGATTTAATAATGATCAGCGATTAATAAATTGGTGGTAAGTGATGTTGATCGGGGTGACCGATCTTAACGCGACTGATGCTCGATAGGAGCGCGGAGCTTCTAGGTGATAAAGGCGGGTTTGTCCAAGATCCAGCGGATTCCATGTTGTCGTTAGCAGTTGTGCAGGAGAGGTTGGATCGACGTTTACCGTAAATTGATCCAACGGTAAAGATAGGCCAATGCCGTGTAGTTTGATATACGCTTCTTTTTGGGTCCAACAACAGAAGAAAGCCTCGGCTTGGATATCGACAGGCAGGGCGCTTAGAATTTTAAATTCTGCAGGTGCAAAGAACCGTTTGGCAATATCAATCCATCCATGATCAGCAGGCGGACGCATGAATTCGAGATCAATACCCAGCGGTATTGAATCATTGATTCCAAAATAGGCCCAGTCTTTGGCATGCGATAAATTAAATTCGACAGCGCTATTAGTTAAACGTGGTTTGCCTTTATCGCCGTAGTCAAATTTAATCAGCGTCGGGTTAGTGTTTAATCGCTCTGCAAGCAGAACTCTCATGACCCCTCGACAAATCACAAAACGAATTCGATCCCGATCAAATAGAAAACGATTGGCTCGAGCGAGCTCATCTTGATTGAGATATGTTTTATAACGGTCTAGTTGATCTTCAACTTTTGACAGTTGAATTTTCCAGACGTTGAGTTCTACAGGCGAGGGGGTCATCGGTCGATGATTAAATCAGAGCTAAGTGGGGCGCGTGTTCGATTTGGAAAATACAATAAGACTTACGCCGGCTAATATCGTAACGCCACCTAGAAGAATTTCTAAAGAGGGTTTTTCACCGAGGAGTAACACTGAAAACAGAACAGTAAAGACGGGAAGCACTAATAAAACAGGCATTATATGTGACACAGGGTTTCGGGCAAGCACAGTAAACCAGATGCCGTAGCCGACCACGGTCATTATTAATCCGAGATAGACAACACTGGTCCAGCCAACCCACGAGGCATTCATTAGTGCATCGACTTGCCCGGTTTCAAAAATCATCGATCCAATCAACATCTGAGGTGCTGCGATAACGCCAATCCAGGCAATGCCGGTCAAACCATCGATTTGTGAACTGATCCGCTTATACATAATTTGGCCAACTGCCCATACTAAAGCGCCACTGGCGGTCAGAAGAATGCCTTCTAAATGACCACTGAGACTCGGTCTTCCAGCAATGAGAGCAATGCCAAGAAATGAGATTGTCATTCCGATAATTCTTAGCAACCCGGGACGTTCTCTAAAAAAAATGACAGCCAAGAGCACGCTAAAAGGCACTTCTAGTTGAACAACTATTCCCCCAAGGGATGCATCGATCATTGATAAGCCAGTAAAAGTGAGGCCGTATTGGAGGGTTGACCCCACTAGAGAGATCCAAAAAAGATCCTTCAAACAGTGTCGAGGAATCGGAACAAACCAGACTAAAATAAGACCCGCGATAAAGAATCGCATGCTCATTAGTAATAGGGGTGGAAACTCATCGAGAGCAGCTTTGGCTACGGTGAACCCCAGAGCCCAAGTGAGGGGAACCAGTAGGGCCAAAAGGAGTTCTCGGGTTTTCATAATTTAGTCTGGGCCGAAGATAGCGAAAGCGGCGATGATGTATTGATTTGGAAAATCTATTGGCAAGATGCTTGTGTTGAAGTAGTCTTTCGAGGATTAAAGTGATGAGAAAATTTAGATGAAAACGTCAGATACGGCTGCAGTGTTTCTTTTGCTTCTAGGTCTGCCGGTGAGCGGCATTATCCCAGTTCTTGGTCAATCTGGGGCAAACTCCGACCCACTCTGGATTAATTTTTCAAGTGAGCAGGACCGGCTTGGATTCCAATCGGTAGCGGCGTTTTCGCAAGGTAGCCAGTTTTTCCTGTCTGGCCTGGCTGGGCCTGATGCAGGAATCAGTGGCTTTTTCGGTAATACTGACGGACTTTCGGATCTATCCAATGCATTTTCTTTCAACGCACGGGATGCCCGGCTTTTTCACTCGGATTATTCGAGATCTGCTCATTATTCAGGAGCCACCTTTCAGTTTTCCCAAGGACAGAGCGCTCATTTTGCAGTTGGTGTGGCGCAGATAGAGGCTGGCGATGTTGAGGATCGAATCAATTGGTTTGCGGGCGCGCAAACGACACATTCAAACGTTCAGATTTTTCGAGTGGAAGTTGGCGAAAACGTTGCTGCACACGCAGTTGGCGGGGGCTTTGCATTATCTGGGGTCGATTTGAACGCCCGATACATCCACGCGGATGATGGAACAGAATCTGGATTGATCAAATGGCAGATGCCTATAAACCGAAAGCATCGAGTTGCTCTGGAATTCCAGAGTGGTTCAAGCGAGCGGTTTCGGGAAGGAAACTATCAGCGGTGGTTGTTTTCCTACAACGGAAGTTTTGGTCGTCCAGATGAGATGTGGGGTACAGAAGGGGGCTCATCTGGATTAGGTACGATGAGTACCGCAATTCTCGCGGCTTCTGCTGTCGGTGTCGCGTTAGTAGCGTCTTCAGGCAGTGACAAGGCAGACACGCAAATTCGGTTTACCAAACAACACGACGCTGCCGAAGATGTATTGAATAAAATTAATCCAACATCGGTAGCGCAGAATCTGGAATACGGCGGGTGGGTTTACCAGAACGCGGACGCAACATTTAGCGCGACTGAGCCAATAAAGGGGACCGTAGATAGCGTCAACATTGGATCGCCCGATGATGTGCCCAATGGGTATGCGATGGCCTCGTATCATACTCATGCCGCCTATGACCCTCGTTATGACAGCGAGAACTTCTCTCAGGTCGACATCGCAGTCGACAATGCTTGGCGAGTGGATGGCTATTTAGGCACGCCGATGGGCTATTTTAAGTATCACAACTACCTGACGGGCGTGATCACGACCTTGGGTCGAGTCGCGAATTGAGAGCGCGGATGGATTTAAATCGGGAGATTCAGTGAATTAAATGGAGGCTTGCTAATGACTAGACAGGTCAATGCAGATGCAGTCGTGATTGGAGCAGGCGTTATCGGTGCGGCGACAGCTTATGAGCTTTCAAAACAGGGGCGAGCGGTGATCTGTGTCGACAAACTCCCGTCAGCGGGCTATGGATCGACGTCCAGTTCATGCGCAATCATCCGGGTTCATTACTCCACTGTCGCGGGGACTGCGTTTGCGTACGATGGATTTTTTGATTGGCTCCATTGGGCGGAATATCTAGACCTTGGTGAATCAAAAGAGGAGAGTTTTGCGAGATTTTGCCAAACTGGATGTTTGGTAATGAAAACAGAATCCAATAATCACCTTGAGAAGGTTCTCGCTAATGCAAAGGAATTGTCAATTCCTTTTGAAGATTGGACGCCACAAGACATACTGAGTCGATTACCTAATTATGATCTTCGATGTTTCGCTCCGGCAAAAACAGTCGATGATCCGCATTTTGGTGAGGCGACTTCGGGCGAAGTTAGAGGTGCTGCATTTTTCCCCACTGCGGGTTTTATATCAGATCCGCAGTTAGCGACTCAAAACATAAAGGACGCCGCTGAAAATGCGGGGTGCGAATTTATATTTAATCGTCGAGTTATTAAAATACCCTCTGAAAATGGACGAGTCAAAGGTGTCGTTTTGGATGATGGCACTGAGATCGCAGCACCTGTCGTAGTGAACGTGGGTGGACCTCATTCCTCGGAGTTGAATAAATTAGCTGGCGCGGATGTCGACATGTGCATCACAACTCGGGCGCTGCGGCAGGAGGTGGCTCATGTTCCAGCTCCCGCGGGCCTCGATTTCGAAAAAGCAGGCTTAGTCGTCTCTGACAGTGATATCGGAGTCTATTGTAGACCCGAGAACGGGAATTTCGTCTTGGTCGGAAGCGAAGATCCGCCATGTGATTCACATCAATGGATCGACAACGCTGATAGTTTTGATCGAAATTTTTCGAATCAGGCAATGACACAAGCGCTTCGTTTGGCTCAACGGATGGGCGGTTTGGAGTTTCCGTCACGTATGCGCGGGGTGGTCGACCTTTATGATGTTACCGAAGATTGGATGCCTATCTATGATCGATCAATAATTGATGGGTTTTATATGGCATGCGGGAGCAGCGGTAATCAGTTCAAGAACGCGCCGGCAGCGGGAAGATTAATGGCAGGGTTAATCGATTACTGTGAAGCCGGTAATAATCACGACATAAGTCCATTTCAGTTTTCGCTGGAACATATTGAATACAAACTTGATACTGGAGAAATGTCTCGGATGCGACGGATAAATCCGGAGAGCAGTTTTTCAGTTTTGGGTTAGATGACTTCGGATCCAAATTGTTCAGCAGTTTCGAGAAGCAATTCCCAGATAGACCGTGCAAATCCTCTTGGGATAAACAGCTCAAACCCGAGCTCACTCCTCCAAAGCGTTATTCCGACATGATGGATACCGCTAGACGCCACGGCGTTTTGGGGGAAACTGTGATCTCGAAGGTCGAGAGGGAGAAGCCGGCTTAAGCAGGTTTGGGCTTCCGGACCCGATATCCGGATCTGCGTCCGCGAGTGCGATAGGTCAAGGATAACCCCGTGGGCTTCCTTAAAAACGGGGGGCGCCTCTGCTAATAACCAAAACTTTAGAGGTTCCACTTGAAAGGCAACGCCTTTTGGTCCTGCGAGTGCTCGCCCAGCGGGCAACCGATCTGAGTTCATACCGTCGGTGATTGCCAAATGGATCAATTCCATCGTGTCCGGCCATCCGGCAATTTGCCAAAGGCTAAGATCGGGAATTTCTTGTAGTTTCACCCCGGGCTCTCCAGGTCGACCATGGAGTCCGGTCGGGTAATAAGCCGCAAGCGCGGAGCAACGATTAGCCATACATGCGTTCTCCGGATGGATCAAACATATGTGGGGAGACGATTTCGACAGGCGTATTTCCTTTTCGAAGCGGATCGGCACAAACGACCTCGCGGTCAATCCAATTCGAATGCCCCCCTTCGATAAATCCGAGCCCAATCCAATGGCCGAGGGCAGGAGAGTGAGTGACTGCGGTCACCCAGCCGTTCCCATAACCAGAAACGTTGCCATTCTGGCAGAGAATCGATCCCGCGTTAAAGATTTCTCTGCGGTCTTTTGGGAATATCCCAACAAGGCGAGGACGGTCGTCTTTTAAGAGTTCAGGACGGTTTTTAAGGACGCTGCCAATATAAGATTTTTTGTCTGATGCCATTCGACCCAAACCGGCATCTTCAATGGTCACGCGACCGTCTAGTTCGGCGCCGGTGACATGACCTTTTTCGATACGAAGGGCGCCTAGCGCTTCGAGTCCATAAAGACAGCCTTTGCGGACTCTTGCGGCGCTCCAAATCATGTCCATTGCCGCCGGACCATAGTCAGAGGGTGTGTAAATCTCAAAAGCGCGTTCGCCCGAAAAACTGATTCGGGCAATCCTTACAGGGATGTTACCTTTTAGAGTCGTTTCAATAACGCCCATGAAAGGCAGGGCGCGGTCCGTAACCTTGCGAGGATCTGCAGCGCACTCGGTGATCACTTCACGGGATTGTGGTCCTGCTACGGCAATACCTGCCCATTGCTCTGAGACCGAGGTTAGGTGAACACGAAGATCCTGCCAACGAGTTTGCAAGAGTTCTTCAAGAAAAGTCATCACCTTCGCTGCGTGAGCTGTCGTGGTCGTCATGAAGTAGTTGTTTTCA
>ENA-OREN01000107-OREN01000107.1-marine-metagenome-genome-assembly--contig:-NODE-107-length-119481-cov-4.916703_pt1 | contig 119481 bp, 116 predicted proteins | sample MGYA00248624_ERZ508555 | MGnify/ENA primary metagenome ERZ508555 (study PRJEB26222, sample SAMN06267773) | marine metagenome | isolation source: Saanich Inlet, British Columbia, Canada | place... | reverse complement strand
GGGGCAGATAATATGGAAATCGGTTTCGGGGCGCTGGAAAACGGCGGCGGCCAGAACCTGGCGCAAGGTATGCGGCTTCTGGCAGGTGGAATAGAGGGTCAGGCGCCCACCGCTTGCATCCCCAATGGTTGCGCGCAGCTCCAACGGCACGGCGGACACACGCTGGTTCTGAACGGAGATGCGCTGCACATGATGAGCGCCCGCCAGACCCGCCGCTACGGCGCCCTCGTCGCCCATTTGGGTAGAGAAGCCAAGATTACCGGTGGCGCCTGGCCAAACCTCCGGCGCGCCTTCGGCCATGGCCTCCTTCGCCGACAAAACATGCGGCAGGGGCGCATAGTCTATTTGTATCAGCTCGGCAGCGCTTTTCGCCGCGTCCAGGCTTTCCGCCACTACCAGCGCCACCCGGTCACCCACATGGCGCACCAATTGGTTGGCCAGCACCGGTTGATGGGTGCGAAAGCCGGGCAGCCAGCCGCCGTCACCCTGCAATTGGGTACACGGAATGCCGCTGAGCCCATCGGCTTCCGTGTCCTTGCCGGTCGCCACGAGAAGCACGCCGGACGCCGCAGCGGCGGCCCCCACATCGATGGAAATGATTTCCGCAGACGGATGGGGCGCGCCGACCACATAAGCATGAACCTGGTCGGGGAGCGTGATATCGCCGACGAAGCGGCCCTGCCCGGTCAGGAAGCGCGCATCCTCCAGACGATTGACGGATGTCCCGATGCCGGTTTCGTTGCCCATTTGCGTGCCCCCTTAGCCTTACCGGTCGATCATAAACCGTTTCGTCTTTTTGCCCAACCGGCCCCGGCCTGATAGAATGCGGGGGCAACAATTCAGGACCGCGCCGGTTGCCCGGTCCCAAACCAAGCCATGAAAGTTCATCGATGATTCCAAGATATTCCCGGCCCGAAATGGTGGCCATCTGGGAGCCCGCCAACAAATTCCGCATCTGGTTCGAGATCGAAGCCCACGCCTGCGACGCGCAGGCTGACCTCGGCGTGATCCCAATCGAAGCCGCGAAAGCCGTCTGGGCCGGCGGTGGCAAACCATACACGCCCGAACGTATCGCCCGCATCGACGCCATCGAAGCCGAGACCAAACACGACGTTATCGCCTTCACAACCGAGCTGGCCGAACAGGTCGGCGAAGAAGCCCGCTTCGTCCACCAGGGCATGACCTCGTCGGACGTGTTGGATACAGCCTTCGCCGTGCAGCTTACCGAAGCCGCCGATATTCTGCTCACCGGCGTGGACCGGGTGCTGGCGGCCCTCAAATCCCGCGCCATCGAGCACAAAGACACGGTCTGCATTGGGCGCAGCCACGCTATCCATGCAGAGCCAACCACCTTTGGTCTTAAGTTGGCCGGCCACTACGCCGAGTTCCAGCGCGGCCGGGCGCGGCTTGAGGCGGCCCGCGCCGAGATCGCCACCTGCGCCATCTCCGGCGCCGTCGGTACCTTCGCCAATCTGGACCCGGCTGTTGAAGCCCACGTCGCCGATAAAATGGGCCTGACCCCGGAGCCGGTCTCGACCCAGGTCATTCCCCGCGACCGGCACGCCATGTTCTTTGCAACCTTGGGCGTGATCGCGTCCTCCATCGAAAGGCTGGCCACCGAGATCAGGCATTTGCAGCGCACAGAAGTTCGCGAAGCCTCGGAATTTTTCTCCGCCGGGCAAAAAGGCTCCTCGGCGATGCCGCATAAGCGCAACCCCGTCTTGACCGAAAATCTCACCGGCCTTGCCCGCACGGTGCGCGCCTGCGTCACGCCGGCCATGGAGAACGTCGCCCTCTGGCACGAACGGGATATCTCCCATTCATCCGTGGAGCGCGCCATCGGCCCGGACGCAACGATAACCCTGGATTTCGCCCTGAACCGCTGCGCCGGAGTGATCGAAAAGCTGCTTGTCTATCCAGACAGCATGCTGGCCAATTTGAACCAGCAGCGCGGCCTGGTATTTTCCGGGCGCGTGCTATTGGCGCTCACCCAGGCCGGGGTCTCAAGGGAAGACGCCTACCGGCTGGTCCAAACAAATGCCATGAAGGTGTGGGAGGAAGACGCCGATTTCCTGACCGAGCTTAAAGGCGATACCGAAGTGACAGCGAAACTATCCGAGGCCGAGATCGACGAGCAGTTCGATTTGGGTTATCACCGGCGCAATGTGGATGTGATTTTCAAGCGCGTTTTCGGATAAGCACGGCGATGGCCAATTCCGGCCTTCTCGGCCCCTATCCACTGACCGCCGCCGAGATTGATCAACGCATCGATACCTCCATCGCGGCCTTCGCATTGGGGCGGAAAGATGGCCGCAAGTTCCTGGTGCAGCATATCGGGCGCGCCGACAAGGACGCGAGCGCGGCTCTGAAGAGCCTGGTCGGCGATTACGACTATTTCAAATACCGGACCTATGTGTCGACGCGCCGGGCCTACGCCAAAGAATGCAAATTGTTCCACGATTTTCCGAGCGCGAACAACGCTGGCCACCCCGAGCCGCCGCCGGGTATCCGTGTAAAATGCCCGGTCGCCACCTGTCGTCTGGCGGATTGAACAGCTGTCCGGGGGGTATGGAAATGGATGCACCGAACCTTACCACCGCCATAACGGACTGGTCCCGCAAAGCACCCGCCGCACCCGCAATTTTGACAGCGGCTGGCACGCTGAGCTTTGCCGAATTGGACCGCGCCATCAATTGGACTGCCGATTCGTTCATGCGGGCGGGCCTGGCTTCGGGGAATCGCGTTGGCCTGCAACTGGCCAATCAAATTCAACAGCTGATTTCGTCGCTGGCCCTGGCCCGCCTCGGTGCCGGCCAAATAGCCTTCAACCTGTCGGATGGACCGCAATTTCGGGGCGATTTGATACGGCGTCTCTCTTTGGCGGCAATCATCACCGATCAGGCCTCCACCAACGGAAGCGGAGCGCCGGCGGTTGGGCCGCCGCCAGATACTTTGTCGGATTTAAAATCGCTGCCCACCATGACGTTCGATCCGGCGGTTGGCGGCGACTTGCCATATATTATCGCACCCACGTCCGGCACCTCAGCCGGCCGTCCAAAGCTTGGCATGATCAACCAACAGCTCGGTAAATTAAGGGGCAGAGCTTCGGGGCACCTATTGCCTGATGGTCCTGGATGTATTTTTCTTGCCTTGGGCGACGTTGCGTTTCAATCAATGAAACGCCGCGCGCTGGCCATCTTATATTCGGGTGGTTGTGTGGCCCTTCGAACCGGCACGGAAAACACATCCCAATTGATAGATTTCATCGCCGAAGGGGGCATAAATTATCTGAGCGGCACAGCGGTGCACGCATCGGCATTGTTGCAAGAGGCGCCGGCTGGTCCGGTCTTACTGCCAGGGCTCAATGCTATTCGTATGAGTTCGACACTAATTGCCGACAATTTGCGCGAAGAAATATTGGATCGGCTTACGCCAAAATTGTTTGTCACCTATGGCCTTACCGAATTTGGAACTGTCGCTGTTGCGACGCCCGGCCAGGTCGCCGCAATTGCGGGCGTGGTGGGAACATTGGTGCCGGGTGCCGAGGCCGCCATTGTTGATGATCGGGGCCAGCAATTGCCGGCCGGCGAGCCTGGTCATTTGCGGGTCAAATCCGATACGCTGGTCGGCGGTTATCTGGGCGCGCCGTTGGCGTCCGAAGAGGCGTTTCATGATGGTTGGTTCGATACCGGCGATCTTGTAACCATGACTTCGGAAGGCTGTTTGATCCATCATGGCCGCGCCGATGATGTGATGATCTTGGACGGCATTAACATTCACCCGGCAGAAATCGAAAGCGCTCTCTTGCGCCACCCCGCAGTGGCCGAGACCGCGGCATTCTCCGTACAAGCGGATATCCGCGGCGATCTGCCGATGGTTGCCGTGGTTTTAAAAGAAAAGACGTCAGCAAAATTACTGATCAAATTTGGCCGTGCCGAACTTGGCTCCCGGCGCCCACGCGGCGTGATGATCCTGGACGCCCTACCGCGCAACGCCGCTGGCAAGGTGTTGCGCAACCAATTAATTGCCGAGTATCAGCGCCGCCATGGCGAAAACTTGGACCAATGAGCACCGACCGACTCCAGATCGTTGAAAAATTTGGCCGATTTAACACCAAGTTGCGGGGTTAATTCGTATACTGTCACGAATTAACCATCTGGCGTTTGTACGGTCCCTTCGCCCACTTCCCGGGCCGCGTCTTTCACGTCGTACTCGTAGATCCAGTCGCTTTGCATCATGGTTTTATCGGAGCCGATGCGGGTTTTTATCGCCATGCTCACGTCGCGTTTGAAGCGCTCAAAACGTGACGGCAGATGGTTGAACTTGGCCCGCGCCCGGGAGCCTGCTTGAATTTTCGTGGTCCGAGGTATGCGCAATCCTTCATAGGCCCGCAAGGCGCCGGCGATATCGTCCGGGCCGGTTGCCAGCAGCTCGGCAAGCACGCAGCCATCCTCGCTTGCCGTGCCGGCGCCCTGGCCAAGATAGGGCAGCATCGGGTGGACGGCGTCGCCGAGCATGGTAACGGTGCCCCGGCCCCAGGCCTTTAGCGGGTCGCGGTCGTAGAGCGCCCATTTGTAATATTTGTCGGAAGTCCGGAACAAGCGGTGGAGATAGTCGTTCCAGCCGGCGAAGGTGTCTGTCAGTTCGACAAGATCGCATTCCTCGGTCCAGGAATCCTCGGCCCAGGCGTCGCTGTCGAAATGGGCGACGAAATTCATCAACGTGCCGCGCCGCACCGGGTAATGCACCACATGGCCGTGCGGACCCCACCAGGCGGTCATTTCCATGACCCGGTCCTCAGGGCGAAGCGCTTCCATCGGCACCATGCCGCGCCAGCAGACGCAGCCGGTAAAGCGGGGCTCGCCGGCGCCGAACATGGATGCCCGCACCGCCGAGCGAATGCCGTCGGCGCCGACGATAATATCGGCCTCGATCTCTCGGCCATTTTTGAAACGGGCGACGGACGCCCTATCGCCGGGCGCCACCCCGGTGCATTGGTGGCCGAGATGGAAAATGTTATCGGGCAGGGCGCCTGCCAAAACATCCAATATGTCGGCCCGGTGGATGGTGAGAAACTTGGCTCCGAAGCGCGCCTCCAGCCCGCCGGCGCTGTTTTCCTGGCGCCGGATGACGCGCCCGCTCTTGTAGTTGCGCGCCATCGTGGCTTTGGTGTGATGGCCGATCTCGACCATCGCGTCTTCGACGCCCAGCAGGCGGAACGCCTTCAGCGCGTTGGGACTCATATTGACGCCGGCGCCGATTTCCTTGATCTCGGCGGACTGCTCGTAGACCGCGACCTCGATACCGCGCCGGTGGAGGGCAAGCGCCGCGGCAAGCCCGCCGATCCCTCCGCCGATGATTGCGACCTTAGGCGTTCTTTTCACCGGCATTTTCCAAATGATTTTCGAAGCGCATCCGATGATAGCCATATCCCACCCTTGCGGAAAAGAAATTCATTCCGCCACCAAACAGTGGACCGGCTTTTATCGGCCTTAAAGAACCTTGGCGCGCTTCAGGATCGGGATCACATCCGTGCCGTACATTTCAATCATTTCCGCGCGCTTTTCATCCAGCCCGCGTCCGATTGTGCCAAGGAAATGACCGGCGCCAAAGGATCGGGATTGCTCGATAATCTGCTCGGCAACCTGTTCCGGTGTGCCGGCGATGAACTCGTCTTCGTGCAGGGAGAAACCGGCGCCGGCCTTTGGTGCATCCAGCACGGAACTATTCTCCCTGTTCACCCGCGGGTCCGCCGCCATTACCCTTCTGGCTATTGCCAGCGCGATTGATGCGGCTTCGTGCGCTTCGCTTTCGTCTCTAGCGATGGATACGTTGCGCCGGACGGCGAGATCGTCCGGGCCGGCGGTGCGGTCCTGGCGGTCTGCCTCATGGCGGTAGGCGTCGAATATTTCGGTGATCCTTGCGACCGATTCGAAGCCGGTGCAGATCTTGGAATTGCGCTGGGCCGAGCGCTCCGCCGACGGATTGCTCACCACCGTTGTCCATTTCGGCGGCGACGGTTGTTGCAAGGGGCGTGGCATGATGCTGAGGTTGTCAAAGTTCCAATATTTGCCGTGATGGCTGAAAACCGGCTCGGCCAATGCGGCGTCCACAAATTCCAGCATCTCGTTGTAGCGTTCCCGTGCCTCACTGGCTTCCAGCCCGCCCCGGGAAATCTCTTGCGGCACACCCGCGGCGCAACCGATCTCCAAACGCCCCCCGGACAAATGATCGAGCATGCAAATCTCTTCGACAATCCGCCACGGCTGGTAGAACGGCAGCACCATACCCATGGTGCCAAGGCGCAACCGTTTGGTTCGCTGGGCAAGCGCCGCGATCATCAGATTGGGCGAGGGGCTGTAGGAGAGCGAGAAATGATGTTCGGAAAAGAATATGCCTTCAAAGCCTAGCGCTTCGGCCCGCTCCCATTTTTCGAAACCAGCTGCGAATGTTTTTGAAATGGCGCTTGGATCGATTGCTATTTCCGGGTCTTCCGGCGCGTACAGAAACTCGAATATCCACGACTTGATCAACCGTTCCTCCATTTTCTGGACATGTATGGCGCAAGCGGCCAGTGGGTTCGGTGGTTATAGTGGAGCGGCGATTTCCTGTCGATGCGATTGCGCACATCTGCAGAGGGCGCTGCGGCGTGGCCAGCTCGCCGATGCGCCTGCCCCGGCGGAGTTCACGCGCGTTTCAGTCGATATCCAAATTTATCAAGGAATGGGTGATATGTTGAATATCTGGATTCTTCTGGCGCATAATTGCCGCCGTTGGGGATAAGAATGCAATTAACCGGCAAGCTCGTGACGGGCGCCAAGCAAGCGTCATTGTTCACCCAATTGGACTGGGTGATGAAGCAATGCGCCGAGAAGCTCGGGTTTGAGCCATATCCTGGTACGTTGAACCTGGAAATTGTTGCGGACGATTTGGGGCTGCTCCTTCAGTTGAAGCATCAAAAAGGGGTGGAGCTGCTACCCCCTGACCCGAATTTCTGTATTGCAACGGTATTGCCCATTCATATCGGAGATTATGAAGGCGCTGTCGTGGTTCCCGCCGAAGAAGTGAGTATCCATAATGAAAATATCATCGAGATAATATCTGGCGAAAAACTGAGAGGCGCCCTCAATATCGAGGACGGCGATTTGGTTACGATTAGATTTGAAAAGTCGTTGGTGGCGTAAATAATTTTGGACCGACCAGCCGCCAAATATACCGCTTGGTTGCAAACGAACGGAAGTGGACTTGAATTCTCCGCCATTCAAACTATATCGTTCTCAAGACCTTGCTCTTGAACATTGTAAATATGGTTAGTTGACCACGCGCCGCACCGATACGGGCCCGGACGCGAAGCTTTCGCCGTGCGTGGAACGAAGGTTCAGGCACGGGTTACCCATACCAATCCATACTTATCCCTACCAAACCATACCGGATATTTCCCAGAATAAGTCGCACCATTACGCGCCGATCCGTTTCTTCTTCTTTTTATTCATCTTAGCCCCGCCATGCGCCTGCATCTTCTTCTGCGGCATGCGCCCGGACCCTAATCCAGCCGCCGCAGCCACCGAGGGCGCCACGCCGGCCTTGCCGAGGCCAAGCTCGATACCCTCAAGCCGCCGGATTTCATCGCGCAATCTTGCCGCCTCTTCGAACTCCAGATTGGCGGCGGCGTCGAGCATGCGGGTTTTGATGTCGGCCATGTGGCTTTGGTAATTGTCGCCAACCAGATGGGTCTCGCCGGAAACGCCCATATCCACCGTCACATAATCGGCCTCGTAGACGCTTTCCAGAACATCGGTGATGCCTTTTTTAACGCTTTCGGGCGTGATGCCGTGGGCCTTGTTATAGGCGGTTTGCTTTTCCCGGCGGCGGTTGGTCTCGCCGATGGCATAGTCGAGGCTATCGGTCATCTTGTCCGCATACAAAATCACCCTGCCATCGATGTTGCGCGCCGCCCGGCCAATGGTTTGCACCAGCGAGGTTTTGGAGCGCAGGAAGCCTTCCTTGTCCGCATCCAAAATGGCCACCAAGGCGCATTCGGGAATGTCCAAGCCTTCGCGCAACAGATTGATGCCGATCAGCACATCGAAAGCGCCAAGGCGCAAATCGCGGATAATTTCAATGCGCTCCAAGGTGTCGATGTCGGAATGCAGGTAACGCACGCGGATGCCGGCCTCGTGCATGTATTCGGTCAGATCTTCGGACATTTTTTTGGTCAGCGTGGTCACCAGTACCCGCTGGCCGGCATTTGCGGCGTCCCGGCATTCGGCCAGCAGATCGTCGACCTGGCTCGTCACCGGGCGGATGATGCATTGGGGATCGATCAGGCCCGTCGGGCGCACCACCTGTTCGGTGAAGACGCCGCCGACGCGCTCCAACTCCCAGGGGCCGGGGGTGGCCGACACATAGGTGGTTTGCGGGCGCATGGCCTCCCACTCGTCGAACTTCAAAGGCCGGTTGTCGATGCAGGACGGCAAGCGGAAGCCAAACTCGGCCAGGGTGGTTTTGCGGGCGAAATCGCCTTTATACATGGCGCCCAGTTGCGGCACGGTGACGTGGCACTCATCGACCACCAGCAGCGCGTTTTCGGGCAGATATTCGAACAAGGTGGGCGGCGGCTCGCCGGCGTTGCGGCCCGTCAGGTACCGGGAATAGTTTTCGATGCCGGCGCAATGGCCGGTGGTCTCCAACATCTCCAAATCGAAGGTGGTGCGCTCGGACAGGCGCTGGGCTTCCAGCAATTTGCCTTCCTTGTCGAACCAGGCGACGCGCTCTTTCAATTCGGCGCGGATTTGCGGGATGGCTTGTTGCAAGGTCGGGCGCGGCGTCACGTAGTGGCTGGACGGGTAGACGGTGATTTCTTCCAGCGCCGACACCTTTTCGCCGGTCAAGGGATCGATCTCCCAGATGCCTTCCAACTCGTCGCCGAACAGGCTGAGCCGCCAGGCCCGGTCTTCCAGGTGGGAGGGGAAAATTTCAATGACGTCGCCGCGCACACGAAACGTGGAACGGTAAAAGGCGGTGTCGTTGCGGGTGTACTGCAATTCGACGAAACGCTTGAGCAGTTCCGAGCGGTCGATTTTTTCGCCGGCCTTTATCTTGATGGTCATCTGGGCGTAGGTTTCCACCGAGCCGATGCCATAGATGCAGGAGACCGAGGCAACGATGATCACGTCGTTGCGCTCCAACAATGCGCGCGTGGCGGAATGGCGCATGCGGTCGATCTGCTCGTTGATGGAGGCGTCTTTTTCGATATAGGTGTCGGTGCGCGGAACGTACGCTTCGGGTTGGTAGTAGTCGTAATAGGAGACGAAATATTCGACCGCGTTATCCGGAAAGAACTCCTTCATCTCGCCGTACAATTGCGCCGCCAGGGTTTTGTTCGGGGCCAGCACCAGGGTCGGGCGGTTCAGGTTCTGAATGGCGTGCGCAATGGTGAAGGTCTTGCCCGACCCGGTGACGCCCAGCAGAACCTGATCGCGCTCGCCCTGCTCCAACCCCCGGGTCAATTCGGTAATGGCTTGTGGCTGATCGCCGGCCGGCTCAAAACCGGAGACCACGCGCAACTTGCCGCTACCCTCGACGATGGGCCGCTTTTCAGGGATGAAGATGGCGCGCTCGAACATGGAGGCAGTTTAACCGGTCGGTTTCGTATTTGCACCCGTGCCTTGAGCTTTGCTGGCGAGCAACACGAGGGCAAAAACGACAACCGAAATCGCCGCCGCCAGATGGAAGGTTGTCTGATAGCCGGCCTGGAAGGCGGCGTCCGGCGCGGCACCCCCGGCGGCGGCAGTTTTCGAAATGATGCGGAACAGTTCGAACAGTAACGAGGCGGCGGTAACAAACCCCATGGAACGGGTCATTTCCACCAGGCTGCCGGCGACGCCCCGATCGCTGCGCGGAAACTCGTCGGTAACCGTATAGAAATAGGCGGCCTGAAACATGCCAAGAGTTAAGCCGGTTAGACCCATGGCGGCTAGCATGGCGCCAAGGCTAGCGACCGCGCCCCAACCGCCAATCAACCAAAGTCCAGCGCCCTGAACCAGCGGCGCCAGGATCAATAACCGGGCGGCCAGGGCACGCGCCGATAATTGGCCGGCCCCGAGAATTTTTCCAGTGGCGAGGAAGGCGATAGCGATACCCAGAGGGTAGCTGGCCAGGATCAATCCCGCGTCACCCGCACCTAGGCCCGATATTCGTCTGAGGTAAAACGGGGTCAGTAGCATGATCACGAAGCTGGCCAAGTTCACCAAGACGCTGGCGGCGGCGAGGCTGGAAAACCAGGGACGGCGGAAATAGGAAAGATCGATGATCGGCTGCGGATGATGGGACTGACGGCGGATAAAGAAGGCGAATCCGAGGACCGATATGGCGGCGAATACCAGCCACACGCCGCCGCCGGTCCAAATCATATTGACGGCAATAAAGAGCCCGGCGATGCCGGCGCCGAGCATTCCGGCACCAGTAAAATCGAATTGCACTGTTTCTTCGCGGGCGCCGGGTGCAGGCAGAAGCGGCGAAAGGGCAAGGGCTGCGAGTGCAACGGGCACCCGGTACCAGAACACCGCTTCCCAGCCGAAGCCATCGATCAAGAGGCCGCCCAGATAGGGTCCGGCGACCAGCCCGGCGGCGAACATCATGCCGTAGACGCCGATCACCTGGCCGCGCCGGTTCTCGGCAAAAAGGCCGATGGCCAGTGCCGGGCCACTGCCGACAATCAGCGCGGCGCCGATGCCTTGGATCACTCGGGCGGCGAGGAGGACAGGAAACGGCGGCGCGGCGGCATCCAGGGCAAGGGCCGCCGCGCTGATCAAGAGGCCGCTCTGGAAGACGCGCCGGTAGCCCCAGACATCGCCGGCGCGCCCGGCTATGAGGAGTAAACTGATCGTGGTGAGGATAAAACTGACGACGATCAGCCGCATGTCCGATGCGGCGACGGAATAATGATCGGTGATGTATGGGAACGCCACGTTGACCGATGAATCGAGCGGCGCCACCAAAACGCCAAGTCCTACGATCAAAAGCCGGCGTACCGGGTGGACCGGGGTTTTCGGAGCGGCGTTTTGGGGATCCGGCGCGGAGGTCATGGGCCAAATGGTATGAGAATCCTGCACGCGGTGAAACCAATTTTTGCCGCTCCGCCAGCACTACAAATTGTCGTCCAGTTCTGCCGGTTGATCTATTTCTGGATATAAGTAATTCTAATGGGCTGCTAGTGATCAAAAAAATTTAAAAATTAGCCCCTTAAAATAGGAACAGGTTTCATGCTTTCACGGGAAGACAATGAACGAATTACGCGCGTCGGACCCGGCACGCCAATGGGCGAAATGCTGCGCGAATTGTGGACACCGGCCTGCCGGTCGGAAGCGCTGGAAGTGGATGGCGCGCCGGAGCGGGTGCGCCTCCTGGGTGAAAATTTTGTCGCCTTCCGGGCCACCGACGGACGTCTGGGGTTCCTCAACGAAGGATGCCCGCACCGATGCGCATCGCTGGCATTGGCGCGCAACGAAGAAAACGGGCTGCGTTGTATTTTCCATGGCTGGAAATTCAATGTCGATGGCGTCTGTGTCGATGCGCCGACCGAACCGGCCGACAAGCGCGAAGCCTTTGCCGCCAAGGTGCCGGTCAAATCCTATCCGGTCCGCGAAGCCGGCGGCATGGTCTGGGTCTATCTCGGCCGCCGCGAAGCGCCGCCGCCGTTCTATGATTTCGAGTTTCATACACCGCCGGCGGAATCGCTGCTGCGTTGCGCCGTGGTGCACGGCAACTGGCTGCAAGGGGTCGAAGGACAGTTGGATTCGGCGCATCTGAATTTCCTGCATTCAACCTCGGCGCCCAGCCGCGGCACCGCCGTCCGTTCCATGATCCAAGACGGCTCCGAGCCGCGCTTTGAATTTATTGACACAGAATACGGATTTCGCGAAGCGGCGCTCCGCGATTTGCCCGACGGCTCGGTCTATGCCCGTATCCGCGAGGTTGTCGCCCCCTATTACTCGTTCATTCCCGGCGCCGACGGGCAACCGCGGTTTGTCGTGGTGATCGTCCCCATCGATGATGAATGGAGCGCCCATTGGTACTATTACCTCAATCCCTTTGGCCCGGTGCCGGATTGGTACAGAAATACCGCACTCGACCGGTCGGGCCCGGATGATAATGACTTTGCCGCCGACCGGGGCAGCGTTTCTACCATCTGGAACCAGGACCGAGACGCCATGAAGAAAGGCCATTGGAGCGGCTTGATGCAAAATTTTGTCTACGAGGATTTCATTGTCGAGGAATCCATGGGGCCCATCGCCGATCGCAGCCAGGAATATCTCGGCTCCAGCGACAGCGTCATCACGCGGTTCCGCAAATTCCTATTCGAGGCGTTGAAAAATCATGCGCGCGGTGAACTGCCGTTTGGTCTTGGCAGTGATGTGGATTACAGCGCCATCCGTGCCCTCGCAATCCGCTATCCGGGGAACGAAGATTGGCGCGATATCGACCTGTTCGATCCGCCGGACTATGCGTTTCAGGATATCGACGCCGCCGAATAAGGCCGCTTTAACATACTTGACTAATGCACTGCGGAATGGTCACATAAGGGCAAGTGCGAATGATTTGCATTATTTGCATGGTCGTGGCGGCGGCTTCGTTCCGATGCGCAAGCTGACGAATGTTGCCAATTCCGCGGCTTGGTGAAGCGGCGTAACCCCCCCCCTCGCCGCCGAAACCGGATTACGGGAGAAGCGAACTTCAGCGGATCGCTTCTCCCGTTTTATCTTTACCGGCACGGTCGGCGGCTCTGGCCAAACGGGGGCCAAATAGGCGTTGCATGGACTGGGGACCGGGCGTAGTGTTCGGCCCGATTTCGCCACCCGGAAAGACCCACCAGCATGAGCATACTTGCCGCCAGATTGGGCCGTATTCAGCCCTCGCAGACCATGGCCGTAACGGCACGCGCCCGCCAGATGAAAGCGGAGGGGCGCGATGTTATCGGCCTCGGCGCCGGCGAGCCTGATTTTGATACCCCCGACCACGTCAAGGCCGCCGCCGTCAAGGCGATTGCTGACGGCTACACCAAATACACCGACGTGCCCGGCTCCATGGAGCTGCGCGAAGCGGTGTGCGCCAAATTCGAACGTGAAAATGGGCTTAGCTACGAGCCCGCTCAGGTGCAAGTGGCCTGCGGCGGTAAGCAGAATATCTATAACGCCATCATGGCCACGGTGGAAGACGGCGACGAGGTGGTCATCCCGGCGCCCTATTGGGTGACCTATCCCGATATCGTGCTGCTCGCCGACGGCACGCCGGTGTTCGTACCCTGCAGCGCCGAAAATAATTTCAGGATGCAGCCCGACCAGTTGGAGGCCGCGATTACGCCCAAAACCAAGTGGGTGATGCTCAATTCACCGTCCAATCCGACCGGCGCCGCCTATACCCGCGATGAATTAAGGGCGCTAACCGATGTTTTGATGCGCCACCCCCATGTCTGGGTGATGACCGATGACATCTATGAACATGTAATCTACGACAGTTTCGTATTCTCGACTATCGCCGAGATCGAGCCCGGCCTTTATGAGCGGACACTGACCCTCAACGGGGTTTCGAAAGCCTTCTCCATGACCGGCTGGCGTTTGGGCTATGCTGCCGGCCCGGCTGACTTGATCGCCGGCATGAACAAGGTGCAGTCGCAAAGCACCTCGCACACCTCATCAATCAGCCAGGCCGCGTCAATCGCGGCGCTGAACGGTCCGCTGGATTTTCTGGCCGGACGCAACGCCATTTTCAAGGAACGCCGCGATATGGTGGTCACCAAGCTCAACCAGGCCGAGGGCATCACCTGCCTGGTGCCCGAGGGCGCGTTTTACGTCTTTCCATCCTGCGCCGGCGCGATCGGCAAGACCACGCCGGACGGCAAGCGCATCGAAGACGACAACGATTTCTGCACCTATTTGCTAGAATCCGAAGGCGTCGCCGTGGTCTTGGGCGCGGCCTTCGGACTGTCGCCGTTTTTCCGCATTTCCTATGCCACTTCGACCGAGGCGCTGGAAGAGGGTTGCGCGCGCATTCAGACGGCGGCGGCGGCGCTCAGCTAAGACGGACAGATTACATTAGGACGGCACGCGGCGGGCAAAGTAACTCTTGAATCCCTCGGTCAACGGCGTACCTTTATTGTCTTCAGGTGATATCCGGCTTTGCATTTTGCCAGGATAAACCAGAAAGACATGGATCGATCGATCCGGGAGGGAATTTTGGCCGCTAGAGAAACTTCCACACCCCGTTGCGCCGCGATCGTTGGCCCCTATTTGTCGGGCAAGACATCGCTTCTGGAAAGCCTACTCAACGCCTGCGGCGCGCTGTCGCGCAAAGGCAGCGTCGGCGCCGGCAACACGGTCGGCGATTCCTCACCTGAAGCCCGCGCCCGCAGTATGAGCGTCGAGATCAACATCGCCTCGGCCGAATATCTGGGCGAGGATTGGACCTTTATCGATTGCCCGGGTTCGATCGAGCTGGCCCAGGATGCGCTCAACGTCATCGCCATTGCCGATATCGCGGTTTTGGTGGTCGAGCCAGGCGCCGAAAAAGCCATCGCCGCCACCCGCGCAATGAAGGAACTGGACCGGGCCGGCCTGCCCTACATCCTATTTATCAACAAAATGGATGGCATCGAGGCCCGGGTCAAAGCCACCTTGGAAGCGCTACAAGGGCTCACCGAGCGGCCGCTGGTGCTGCGCGAGATTCCAATCCGCGAGGGCGACGATGTTACCGGGCATGTGGATCTGGTCTCCGAGCGCGCCTATAAATGGTCGGGCAGCGGCAAATCCGATTTGATCGAAGTCCCCGGTGAATTGAGCGGACGGACCGGGGAAGAACGCACTCTGCTATTGGAAACCCTGGCCGATTTCAATGACGAGCTGCTCGAACAATTGCTCGAAGACGTGATGCCGGGCACCGAAGACGTATACCAAAATTTGGGCAAGGATTTACAGGACGGCGCCATCGTACCGGTCTTTTTTGGCTCCGCCGAAAATGAAAGCGGCATCATGCGGCTGATGAAAGCGCTGCGCCACGAAGCGCCGGAAGTGGCCCAGACGGCGGACCGGCAGGGCATCGAGCCTGAAGGCGATGTGCTGGCCCAGGCCTTCAAAATTTATAACGGCGCCACATCCGGAAAACTGACCTTCGTTCGCTTCTGGCGGGGTGAGTTCACTGACGGCGGCAGCCTCAACGGCTCCCGGGTCAGCGGCATATTCAAAATGATGGGCTTGGCGCAGAACAAGATCTCCAGCGCCCGCGCCGGTGATGTTGTCGCCCTTGGCCGGGTCGAAGATGTCAAAGCCGGCGATGCCTTGTCGGCGTCTATCGGTGCCGAGGCCGCTCCCTGGCCGGAGCGGATTACCCCCGTCTACGCGCTGTCCATCCATGCTGGCAACCGCGACGACGAAGTGAAAATGGCAACCGCCATGGCGAAAATCATCGAAGAAGATACCTCGCTGGTTTATGGGCCGAACCCGGACACATCCGAGCAGGTCATTCGCGGCCAGGGCGAAACCCATATCCGCATAGCCTTGGAAAGACTGGCCAACCGCAACAAGCTGGAGGTCGAAACGCAACTGCCGCAGGTGGCGTATAAGGAATCGATCCGAAAGCACATATCCCAACACGCACGCCACAAAAAACAATCAGGCGGCCACGGCCAGTTCGGCGATGTGCATGTGGAGATCAAACCGCTGCCGCGCGGCTCTGGTTTCCAGTTTACCGATTCCATCTCCGGCGGCGTCGTGCCGAAGCAATATATTCCCGCCGTCGAACATGGGGTGAAGGATTTTTTGGTACGCGGACCTTTGGGCTTCCCGGTGGTCGATGTTTCGGTGGAATTAACCGACGGCCAGTTTCACGCGGTGGATTCCTCCGATCAGGCATTCAAGACAGCGGGCTCGCTGGCCATGCGCGAAGGCATGCCCAAATGCTCGCCGGTATTGTTGGAGCCGATCCTCGAAATCTGCATATCGGTACCGACGGAATTCACATCGAAGGCGCAACGCTTGATCAGCGGCCGGCGCGGCCAGATTTTGGGGTTCGAGCCGAAAGACGGCTGGACCGGATGGGACGAAGTGTCAGCGCATATGCCGGAATCGGAAACCCTCGATCTGATCAACGAGTTACGCTCGCTCAGCCAGGGCATCGCTTCGTTCGATTATAAATTTGACCGCTTGCAGGAATTCTCCGGCAAGGAAGCCGACGACGTGGTCGCGCACCGCGCCGGAGCTAACTGAACCCTGGCGGAAAGCCCAATATGTCCGAACAGTTTGTAGCCGCCGCGGCCCCCATTATTTTGGTGCCGACCGGTTCGAGCGCGCCGCCCGCAATATGCTGGCGCTAAGCTAGTCCCATTTGGCGGCGGCTTCGTCGTCGGAGGCGCGAGCCGCGACCCAGCGGGTCTCGCCGGCGGCTTCTTCCGACTTCCAGAACGGCGCCTTGGTCTTCAGCCAATCGATTAGAAATTCCGCGGCCTCGATAGCCGCCTTACGGTGCGCCGACGCGGTTAGCACCAGCACTATCTGGTCGCCCGGTACCAGGCGTCCAATGCGATGGATGATGACCACGTCTTCGAGCGGCCAACGCTCCCGCGCCTCGCCTTCGATGCTGGCCAGCTCTTTTTCGGTCATGCCGGGATAATGTTCCAGGGTCATGGCGATGATTTGCTGAGGCCCCGCGCCCTCCCGTACTACACCGATAAAGGAACAAAGGCCGCCGGCATCGCCCGAGCGTTCGCGCGATGCGGCAATCTCAGCGCCGGCGTCGAAGTCCTGGCTCTGTACCCGGATCAATGGGCGCCTCCCGTTACCGGCGGGAAGAACGCCACCTCGTCGCCGTTCTCAAGCGGGTGCGACAATTCCACATGCACTTGATTAACCGCCGTCCGCACCACCGCCATTTCGGTGAAGGCGCCTTCAAACCCGCCGCCACGTGTTTTCATCCATTCGATGAGCCCGGCCACGTCCCCGACACCGGCGGGCAGTTCCACTTCTTCTTCGGCAATGCCGGTACGTTCCCGCATCCACGCAAAATACAACACCTTCATCAGCTCATCACCTCGTTGAACGACAGGAAATCCACCAGCTCGCCCTGGCGCACGGATGTCAAATCCTCGTCCAGTTCGACCAAGCCGTCGGCGGCAACCAGAGACGATATGATGCCCGAGCCGTCTTCGGAATATTTGTTGGCGGTAAGCACGCCGCTATCGCTATGTGCCAGGGATGCCCGCAGCCATTCCCGGCGGCCTGGTTTTTTTTCAAAATCAAAGCCGGCTGCAACCTTGAACAGAGACGGCTCACTGGCGCCAGCTCCGGCCAGTAGCAAAACAATGGGGCGCGCAATCTTCAAAAACGTGACCATTACCGCCACCGGATTGCCGGGAAGACCCACGAATGGCGTCTTGGCGGCGGACGCCTCCACATAACCGAGGGCCACCGGGCGCCCCGGCTTGATGGCCAGGTTCCAAAAATTGACCGCGCCCAGGGCTTCGACCGAAGCGCGCACATGATCTTCTTCGCCCTTGGAGACGCCGCCGGATGTCATCAACAAATCATGGTCTTGCGCTGCCGCTTTGAGCGCGCCTTCTATGGTGGCGCGGTCATCGGGAAAGATACCGAGGTCATGCACCTCGCAGCCCAATCGTTCCAACATGGCCATGATGGCGAAGCGGTTGGCATCGTAGATACAGCCCGCATCCAGTGGCGTGCCCGGCTCGCGCACTTCGTCGCCGGTGGAAAACACTGCCGCCTTGAGACGCCGGTAGACTGGAATATCGCTTAAGCCCAGGGACGCTGCCATGGCGATATCGGGCGGGCGAAGGCGCGCACCGGCGCGCAGCACAACGGTGCCGGCCTTAACGTCCTCACCGGCACGGCGAAGATTGGCGCCGCGCTTGATACCCGCCGGCAGGGTCACGGAATTCTCGGTAACCTGGCAATCTTCGACCATGAATATGGTGTCCGGGCCGGAGCCGTTTTTGCCCGTCGGCACCGGTGCGCCGGTGAATATCTGCAAGGCTTCTCCCGGCTTTGCAGGCCTGTCCAAAGGGTGCCCGGCGGCGATGCGCCCGGCGATGGGCAGCGTGGTTTCGCCCTCCTCCGCCAGATCACCGAAATAGACAACATAGCCATCGACGGCGGAGTTATCGCTGGGCGGGGTATCGAGGTGGGCGGTGATATCGGCGCTCAAAATGCGGCCATGGGCTTCGGCGGTGGGCGTCAATTCGGTGTCGGCGGCGGGGCCGATGCCGTTCGCAAACCGGCGCACCGCTTCGCCGACGGTAAGCCGTTCATCGTCGCTTCTAAAGCAATCGTCCAGATCGTTCATGGCTCACAAAGCCTTTATCTGGCACTGATCGAGGATGAAATCGGCGATCCCGGCGATGTCGTCCACATCCATCACCGGCACCTGCATTCCGCCCAGCGTCACGTTCGATGCGATGGCGCGGATGGTGGAGTCATCGGGCTGTAGCAAGGGCTTGCCCACGGACGGACGGTGCACTTCCAGCTTAGCGTGGTCTTCCCATTTGAAACCCTCAACCAGATGCAGGTCCACCGGCTCCATGTGGGAGATTAATTCCGGCAGGCTCGGTTCCGGCGCGCCGCGCAATTCGTGCATCAGCGCCCAACGGGTTTTTGAGCCGATGATCACTTCGGTGGCGCCCGACATCCGGTGGACAAAGGAATCCTTGCCCGGCTTGTCGATATCAAATTCGTGGTGGGCGTGCTTGACCGTGGAAACGCTGATGCCGCGCTTGGTCAATTCCGGCAACAGATTAACAATCAGCGTTGTTTTGCCGCTGCCGCTCCAACCGGCGATGCCAAATATATTCATTCCGGCGCCCCGCCGGCATCGCCCGGCGCGTCTTTGGCGCGGTCCGGGTTATCGAGCTTGTCCACATGGCGGATGCCGCCACGCAAATAATCATAACCGGTGATCAGGGTCAAAATGGCGGCGATCCAAAGCCCAATGACGCCGATCTCGGTGGTCGTGAACGGCCCGAACTGTGGCCCGGCGGGCCCCACCAGCAGAAATCCAAGCATCAGCATTTGCAAGGTAGTCTTCCACTGGGCCAGCCGGCTGACCGGCACGCTAACCTGGGTCTCGGCAAGAAATTCGCGCAGGCCCGACACCAAAATTTCCCGGCAAAGGATGACCACGGCGGGCAACACGGCGATGCCGGGAACCCGCCCGAAGGCCACCAACATCAACAGAAGTGCCGACACCAGCAGCTTGTCGGCGATCGGGTCCAGGAATTTTCCGAAAAAAGATTGCTGGTGCCAGGCGCGGGCGAAATATCCGTCGAAAAAATCGGTGACGCCGGCGAACGCCAATATGCCCAGACCCAGCCAGTTGCCGAACGGCCCTTGGATATAAAAGGTCGCGATCAACAGAGGAATCGCTCCGATGCGCGACAGGGTCAGGATATTGGGCAGATTGGTCAGCATTGTCCGATTTTTTCTCTTAACGTCCTGTTCTCAGAACCAATTGCCTCATTCGTCGGGATGAAACCAGCCATAAATGCGCCCGGCAAGCGCCTTGGAGATGCCGTCGACCGCTTCCAGATCGATCAGACCGGCTTGCGATACCGCCCGCGCCGATCCGAAGTGATGCAGCAAGGACTTCTTGCGCGCACCGCCAACGCCTTGAATCTCATCCAGCGGCGAGCGCTCGATCTGTTTGGCCCGCTTTGAGCGGTGCGTGCCGATGGCAAAGCGGTGCGCCTCGTCGCGGAGCCTCTGCAAAAAGTACAGGACCGGATCGCGGCTGTCCAAACGAAACGCACTTCGCCCCGGCAGGTGAAACTGCTCGCGTCCGGCGTCCCGGTCCGGGCCTTTGGAGATGGCGGCGAACGGCACGTCCGATATGCCCAACTCGGAGAACACCTCGGCGGCCACCGAAAGATGGCCGGCGCCGCCGTCGATCAGTACCAAACCGGGCCAGCCGGCACCTAACCGTTCCGGGTCTTCGTCCAACGAGCGGGCAAAGCGCCTGGTCAGAACCTCGCGCATCATGGCGTAATCGTCGCCCGGCTCAATCGCCGTATTCTTGATATTATATTTGCGGTAGGCGTTTTTGACCATGCCTTCGGGGCCGGCGACGATCATCCCGCCGACCGCGTTGGTGCCCGATATATGACTGTTATCGTAAACTTCAATGCGCTCGGGCGCCCCTTCCAATTCGAACCGCTCGGCCAGTTTTTCCAAAAGCATGCGCTGTGAGGCGCTTTCCACCAGACGGCGGCCAAGGGCTTGTTCGGCATTGACCAGGGCCATGCCGATCATCGCCCGTTTACGCCCTCTGGTCGGCACTTCGATCTTCACGCTGCGCCCGGCACGATCGGTCAGCGCCGCAGTCATCACCACCGGCTCGGTCAATTTATGGCTGAGGAGGATCAGCCGGGGCGGCGTTTTATTGGAATAAAATTGGCCCAGGAACGCCTCTATAATCTGTTCCGGCTCGGCATCGGCAGCGTGCGCCGGGTAATAGGCCCGGTTGCCGTAGTTGGAGCCGCCGCGAATAAAAAATACCTGGATGCAAGCTTGGCCGCCGGCGCTGTGCAAGGCCACCAGATCGGCCTCGTTCACATTCGCCGAATTGATGTCCTGGCGCGCCTGGATGGTGGTCATGGCGCGAATGCGGTCGCGCAAAATAGCGGCTTTTTCAAACTCCAGATTGTCGCTGGCCGATTGCATCTGCGCGGCCAGACGTTCCTGTATGGCTTTCGATTTTCCGGTCAGGAACTGGCGCGCCTGATCGACCAACTCGCCATATTCGTCGGCCCCGGCGCCGCCGACGCAGGGCGCCGCGCAGCGCTTGATCTGATGCAATAGACAGGGCCGGGTGCGCGCCTCGAACACCGCGTTGGTGCAGGTGCGCAAGAGAAACGCCCGCTGCAAGACCGCCAGCGATTGATTGACCGCCCCGGCCGAGGCGAAGGGGCCGAAATATTGGCCGTCCCGGTTGCGCGCCCCCCGGTATTTCAGCACTTGCGGAAAATCATGATCACCGGTTACCAGAATATAGGGAAACGACTTATCGTCGCGCAGCAGGATATTGTAATGGGGCGCCAGACGCTTGATCAGGTTGGCTTCTAAAAGCAGCGCCTCGGCTTCGGTATGGGTGGTGACGAACTCCATTGCCCGGGTGCGATTGATCATGCGGGCGATGCGCAGGCCCTGGCGATTGAGGTTGGTATAGTTGGCGACCCGCTTTTTCAGGTTTTTCGCCTTGCCCACATAGAGCACCTGATCCTCGGCGCTGATCATGCGGTAAACGCCGGGCGAGCCGGGCAATGTCTTGAGCGCCGCGCGAATTGCCGCGACGCCAGCATTCTCTGCCGCCACGGCGGAGGCGGCCGGCTTCGCGGGTTGGTTTGCAGTTTGTGCCTGGGACATTTTGCTTACGCCGTTTTGCCGCGCGGTAAGCCTACAATGACAATAAAATGCCCGATCACCAAGCTTGTGTATAAATATGTTGAAAACCGCAGCTTGAGTCTTCTATCCCCCGGAAAAATATAAACTTTTTGAATTTGCACAAATTTATGGCAACTATTTCAAGCCGTTGAAAACAAACGATTTTAACCATTTGGCATGGAATGAGATTGTTACAGACTGAAACATGGCAAATACATTAGCAGATTGGGGTAATTATTTTCGCCTGTGCACAAGTTGCCGAGCCGGGCACCGGTGAAAACCTAAAAATTGCAAGGGTTTGGCGCACGAACCGGCTGCAAAACATACAATTTAACGGCTACGGATTCGCTCAATTTCGACGCCGGCGCTGGCCGCGTCTTCGAATACGTCCAACTTTTCGACGCGCACCCGCGCGGTTCGTACGCGCGCATCGCTCAGGCAAATCTCGGCGATATTTTCGGCCAGGGTTTCCACCAGATTGACGTGATCGGAGGCCACCAGATCGCGAATCCCGCCCGCCACGTCTTCGTAACAGACCACGTCCTGCAACCGGTCGGAATGGGTGGAGGTTTCCTCGGAGACCGCCATATCCAAATTGATACGCACCCTTTGCGGCTTGTTCTGCTCATGCTTGTGCACGCCGATCAGGCAATCGAGTACCAGATCACGGATAAATACATGGCGCACCGATTGCGCGGCGTCTGCCAAATCAAAGGCGTGGATCACGTTGGATTCGTTGGCGCTCATAGCTGCGAGGTTCCAATCTTGGTCATACCGGCGCTGGCTTTGCTCAAAATCCCGGTTCTGGCTGGCCCGGCGCCGACCAGCCCAGATGCTGGCCGCTATCGAGGGTTATCATTTGCCCTGTCATGGATGGGCTGGCAAGGATAAAGCGAACCGCCCCGGATATTTCCTCTGAGCCCACAGCCCTTGCCAACGGCGTCGCCAGATATTGGCGCTCGAACTGCTCCTCAGATTGGCGTTCGGCGCGCAAAGTGGGACCGGGGCTGATGGCGTTGACCCGCACCGATGGCGCCAAGGCCATGGCCTGGGTCCGGGTCAGGGTCCAAAGGGCCGATTTGGAAAGCGTATAGGATGTGAAAAATGGCGTCAGATTGGCGACCCTTTGATCGATCAGATTGATGATATTGGCGGCCTCGCCAGCGCCGAGACCCGCCACCAATTCCTGCCCAAGCACGAACGGAGCCCGCAAATTAACCGCCATGTGTCGATCCCAAATACCGCGCCCAACGGTATCAGGGCCGTCTTCTTCAAATAAGGATGCGTTATTTACCAGGCAGGTAACCGGTCCGAGGGCTTCGCTGGCAGCCCCGATAAGGGCGCGGGTCTGGTCCTCGTTGCAAAGATCGGCCTGAAACGCGGCTGCCCGCCCGCCGGCGCCCGTAATCGCCGCAACCAGCGCCTCGGCGTCTTCGCCGGAGCGATGATAATGGGCGGCAATGGCCCAGCCGTCGGCGGCCAGACCGCTTGCGATAGCGTGGCCGATGCGCTTGGCCGCGCCGGTGATAACAGCTGTTCCCTTGACGTGATCTGGCATGGCGGGAAAATGCGGCATGGCGCAATGGGACGCAAGAAAAAGCTGATACTAATTTTTCGTAATTTAGAAGCTGATACGGTCGACGCCAGCGGCGATAGCAACGATATAAGCGCCGTAAACAGCCAGGAAAATGCCCGCCTCGAAACGCCCCAGCTCGCGGCGCCCGCCGATCATATAGATCATCAGCAACAACGTCACCAAACCCATCACCCACATGTCAAAATCCAGGACCCGGGCGGGCACCTCCAGAGGCGTGATGGCACCGACGACGCCCATAATGCCGACGATATTGAAGATGTTGCTGCCCACTACATTGCCCAGGGCGACGTCCGTATGTTTTCGCATTGCTGCCACCGCCGACGCGGCCAGTTCGGGAAGCGAGGTTCCAAAAGCAACGATGGTCAGCCCGATTACCGCTTCAGAGACGCCGAAGGACTTGGCGATCTGTATGCCGCCTTCGATCAGCAATTCCGAGCCGAAATAGAGACCGGCAAAGCCGGCAATCAGCAAGATAGTTGCCAGCCACAGGCTATGAGGCACGGCTTCAAACTCATCGACCTCATCGGCGAGGCTGCCGCCCTCGACATTTTTCTCGCGCCAGAACGAGTAATAAATGAACCCGGCAAAGACGATCAAAAGCGCCACCGCGCCGAAAAGATCAATGGCACCGCGCAGGGCCAAGAGCATGAAAGCCGCGGTGCCGATAAACAGCACCAAACCGTCTTTCACCAGTTCGCGCCCGCCCGATACAATGGGCGTGATCAAACCGGCAGCCCCCAGGACCAGAGCAATATTGGCGATGTTGGAGCCGACCACATTGCCTACCGCCAGACCCGGCGATCCGGCCAAGGCGGCGTTCAACGACACCAGCAGTTCCGGCGCCGAGGTTCCAAATGCAACCACCGTCATGCCGATCACCAGCTTGGAAATGCCAAGCCTTTCGGACAATCCGACGGCGCCCCTTACCATAACTTCGGCCCCGCCTAAGAGCAGGATAAAACCGCCGATAACTTGCAGATACATGATCAAAATAACATTCCCATGGACGTAACGCCTGGATTAACCGGGGGCGCCGGTGCACCCTGTTGAGATGCCATTTTGTGAATGCGAAGGCAAGCGGCGGCTTAGAACAAAGCCATCTGTTCCAATGCCTTGCGTTCCCGTAAATGCAGGGTTTTTTGCTGGCGCTGAATGATGTTATCGCGGGCCAGCCGGGAAAATATGCGGCCCACGGTTTCCCGTGCCAAACCGACCGAATTGGCGATATTGGACTGGGTCGGCATCGGATGAATAATCAATTCCTCCAGGTTTCCGGGGTCCGGCTCGGCCAGCCGCAACAATTCGATGCAAACCCTTTGTTCCGCTTTAAGCAGGGAAAAATCGTTGATGCGCTTGTCCGAGAAACGGACGATACCCGCCAGGCGCTGCAACAGGGCCAGTGATGCCGCAGGATTATGGATAACCAGATCGACGAACTTGTCACCGGAAATGACGCCCATGGTGCACGGCGTCTGGGTCACCACCGAGGCAGAACGGGGTAAGCCGTCGATGGCCGCCAACTCACCGAATATATCGCCTTTACCGAGGCTCGCGTAATCGATCACCTTGCCGTTTTCGGAATAATTTAGGACGTGGGCACTGCCACTGGTCAGCATATAGACATCGGTATATTCTTCGCCGCGATCGATAATAGCGCCGCCTGCATCAAACAATTGCCAGCGGCATTCGCGCTCCAACGTGCGCACCACGTCAGCGGGGAGCGAAGAAAATAATTCCACACAATCCAAATTCCGTTCGATCGCGTCTGCCATATCGTTGCCTCAAAAAGCCTCAGCGCGCGCCTTTGAATTCGAGCTAACCGAACATATTGTTTGCGCCAAGTCTATAATAGTTTTCGCCGATGACTAGGTATAAACCGCAGACCAGTCAGGGCTTGTTCAGATCGGTTCGGTATTTGCGCCCGCCCAATTTCGGAAATTTTACGTCGAGCCATTGGCTCTGAATTTCATCTATGGTAACTCCGTAAACCGATTCGAACGAGAAGCCGCGATAGACCTCTTTGAATTGTTTAAGACCATGCATCTCGATCAAATAGCGGACGAACGACCCAGCTTCCCGGTAAACCGTGAACCGTTCTGCTTTCAGACGCTCGGCGCTGTCGAGAAAAAATTCGTTGGTATCCTGCAGCGATATAAAACCGGTGCGCATCATCGCCCGCTCCGCCTTTTCGTCCAGATCGATGCTCCTGTATTCGGCATCGGGATGGAATTTCTGCTCCAGATACATGGCGATCCCCTCGTTCAGAAACCGCCGGCCGCTGGCGTCACACCCGGCGATGATGTGCGCCACCTCGTGTTCGATGACCGGGCGCCTGCTTTTGGCGGCGCGCAACGACAAATTGATGAAACGGTTGGTGTAGTTGGCAGAGGAACGGATTTTCCGGTCTTCGATATTGACCCGAACGCTAGAATTAAAGCCTTCACCCCAATAGGCATTGATTTTTTTGATGACGCTGTTGGTTCGCTCCAACACGTTCTTGGCCACATATTCGTCTTCACCCGCGTGGGTCAGGGTCACCAGCCCTTCGCTCTGACTAACGCAGCCAGCCAGCAACAAGGCCCAAAAGAATGCGAGACCGGATTTCATCGTCGCCTACCCCAATATCGAATTGCCGGAGAATCGCCCACACAGGCAATAATCTAGCATGCGACAAGGTTAATCGAAATGGGGCGAGATGGATCAGCAATTTTGAAACAGGTCCGGCACGTCATTTAGGTATATTATGAAGGCCGTGGAAACCCACCGTCGATCAAGAAGCCGGCACTCAACCGTTTGCGCTGCCGTAATAGAGCGTTACTACATGCCTGGCTTCGGCGAATAACAGCCAGCGCGCGGCGAGCACGCCAAGGGCCGCCGACTGGACCGCAAGGCTGGCCGCAACCGCAGCCAAAACGCCACCGGCAACAGAGTGGTCAGCGTCAATAACAACGGCGCCAGAAAGCCGATAATAATGGCGAGGCGCTGTTTTTTAGCGCGCCCGAAGCGCCCCTCAGGCCGCCATAAATGTGACGTCGAACAGAGCTGAGGACAGATACCGCTCGGCGAAGGACGGCAATATGGTGACAATTGTCTTGCCCTCCCATTCCGGGCGGGCGCCGATTTCGAGAGCCGCGGCGATGGCGGCGCCGGACGAAATGCCGATCGGCAGGCCTTCGCTACTGGCGGCACGCTTGGCCATCTGGAACGATGTAAAGTTGCTGATCGAAATAACCTCGTCGATCAAATCGGTGTTGAGATTGTCGGGAATGAAGCCGGCGCCGATGCCTTGAATTCCATGCGGGCCCGGCAGACCGCCGGCCAGCACCGAGGAATCTTCCGGCTCCACGGCGATGACCTGCACCTTGGGGTTCCGCTTCTTGAGCACGTCGGCGATGCCGGTCAGCGTGCCGCCCGAGCCGACGCCGATGATCACGGCGTCTACTTTGCCGCCGGTATCGCCCCAGATTTTCTCGGCGGTGGTCTTGCGGTGGATATCGGGATTTGCCGGGTTGGAAAATTGCTGGGGGATATAGGCGCGGGGGTTGCCCGCGGCAATTTCGTTGGCCTTTTTAATGGCGCCGGGCATGCCTTTTTCGGCCGGCGTAAATTCGATCTTGGCGCCCAGCAGTTCCAGCATCTTGCGGATCTCGGAGGGCACCGAATCGGGGATGGTAAGGATCAGATCATAGCCCTTGGCGGCGCAAACAAAGGCCAGCGAGATGCCGGTATTGCCGGACGTGGGCTCGACAATGACCGATCCCGGCCCGATCAAGCCTTCGGCCTCGGCGGCATCAATCATGGCCACGCCGATGCGATCCTTGACCGAGGCGAGGGGATTAAAAAACTCGCATTTGCAAAGGATTTCGGCATTGCAACCTTCTTCCAGCGTCAATCTGTTCAGGCGCACCAGCGGCGTCGCGCCAACGGTGTCGATGATACTGTCATAAATTTTGCCGCGGAATTCCGGCTCCGCATTATTTTGACGAACCATTTCACAACCCCTTATTGAATTTTGCGCTATAATGGGTGCAGCGCTTTTAGCTTCCGTTTCCTGGAGGCATGTAGTATACATTAATTTATAGTTTACTAAAATAGAAAAGATGAATCAGCAGGTCGAACAATTAAAGATGGAAGCCAATATCGAGAAGGCGGCTTCCTTTCTTAAATCCATCGCCAACCGCAACCGGCTGTTGGTGCTATGTCATTTGACGTCCGGGGAATGGTCGGCGGGCGAGCTTTCGGAAAGCATGCGCGTAAAGCCGTCGAACCTGTCCCAGCACTTAAGCTGGCTAAAAGAAGCCGGTCTGGTCAACACCCGCCGCGAAGGCACGGTGATCCATTACAGCCTGTCGGAACAAGACGTCGGGCCGCTGATCAATTTGCTTTTTGAGATGTTCTGCCGGCCGGACGCCAAACAGACTTAAGGGCTTGCCTGGATTTAACCGCAGCAAGCCCTTTTAGAAAAATTCCGCCTCAAATTTAAGACGCTTTCCGGATCAGGTAGGTGTAGACACCGCCGTCTTCGGAGCTTTCTTCTAGCGTATGACCGCCGTTCCGGCAGAAGGCGTCAAAATCGGCGACCGAGCCGGGATCGGTAGCTTCGATGCGCAAGGTGTCGTTCGCCTCAAGCTGCATCAGCGCTTTTTTGGCTTTCAAAATTGGCATCGGGCAATTCATGCCCTTGGCGTCGAGTTCTGTTGGCATCGTGGATGTCCTCCTTGACGGCTGAATTGGGTCAGATAAACAGGTTGATATCGGAATTGAGGGCTTTTTCCATATAGGTAGCCGCGCCGCCGATTTCAATTTCATCCATGAGGTCATGCTTTTCCCACTCGAACAAACCCATGGTCATCTGGCATCCGATCAAGTTGACGTCGGAATCGACGGCGGCTTCGCGCAATTCTTCGACGGACGCGACGCCTTTTTTCTTGATCAGGTTGCGCATCATGGTGGAGCAAAGAGCATCGGCGCCGGGAATGGCCGAAACAATATTCGGCATTTTCATATGCATGCCAAACATCGGCATTTCCATGCCCGGGTTGCCGAGTGTGGAAATTTGCAAATGGTCCAGATCTTTTTTCAAAAGCTGCAAACCATAAAATGTGAAAAACATATCAACCTTGACGTCCATGGCAGCCGCCGTGGTGGCCAGGATAAAGGGCGGATAAGCCCAATCCAGTGACCCCTTGGTCACGATGATGGTCATGGTCTTCGAATTTTCGATCGATACGGTGTTGTCCATAATCCCGCAAACTCCCGTCAATAAATTATGCGCATAATCGCGCAATTCTGATTGCCCGCATGATGCCTCTCAAACGCGTTATATACAATATAATTATGTATAAGAGAGTCGGCTATTCTAGTTCACATTCTGTTGAAGCGGGCGGATTTTTGCCGTTTCCGCCTGGGATGTGAACGCCGAGTTCTTAATGTTTGCAACAAATGCAACAAAACTTTCCGCCCAACGGTTCGGGGCCAGATTGCGCTGGTGGGCGAAACAGGCGGTCAGGTTTTTCAATATCAAGCCGTCGTGGGTGCCGTCGATGCCGTGGCCGCGTATCACATGATAGGCATAGCGCGCCTCGCCGGTGAATTCCTCCAACGAGGCATAATGAAACTCGTGAGCTGGGATATCCTTAAGCCCGCCCGCCTGGCCATCCTTCAATGGCCAAAGCCCATCGCCGGTGGGCTTGAGCTGCACATAGCCCCGCCCAATGGGCCGCTCGTGCATCACTGCATCGCCGGGAATGACGCCAGCCATGTCGTAGGTTTCCCCGTGCCAGCTTAAAGACCGCGCCAGATACAACAGCCCGCCGCATTCCACGTAGGATGGCAGACCATTTTCGATTGCGGCGCGGATATCGGACCGGAGTGAAATATTCTCCGACAGGGTGCGCATATGCACCTCGGGAAAGCCGCCGCCGATGAACAATCCGTCGGCCTCTGGAAGATGCCGGTCATGCAAGGTATCGAACGGTACCAACTCGGCCCCGGCCCGGCTCAATGCTTCCAGATCGTCGGGATAATAAAAGCCGAAGGCGGCGTCCCGGGCGATGGCGATGCGCACCGATGTTGGCGCAACGATCTTCGGCGGCAAGGCTTGCGCCCGCAGTTTCGGCGCTGCCGGCGCCGCCAAGGCCTGGACCGCATCCATGTCCACATCGGCCTCGATCACGCGGGCGGTTCTGGCTATATGGGAATCGGCGGCGGGCAATTCGTTGGCCGGAACCAGCCCCAGATGGCGCTCGACAATTTTCAGTTCCGGGCGGCGGCCGATGGCACCGACCACTTTCAGATCGGTGTAATGCTCGATCGCGGCGCGCATTTTTTGTTCGTGGCGAGGCCCGCCCACCTTGTTGAGAATGACCCCGGCGATCTGGATATCGCTTTCAAAGGCTTGATAGCCCTGCAGCAAGGGCGCCACGCCTCGTGTCATGCCATAGGTATCGACTACCAATAATACCGGCACGCCGAGCAGCCGGGCGAGGGCCGAATTGCTGTCCGAGCCTTCCGGATCGAGGCCGTCGAACAGGCCCTTGTTGCCCTCGATAAAAACCGTTTGGGCAGGCTCGGCAAAACGTCGGAAAGTATCGGTGATCTCCTGATGGCTCATAGTATAGAAATCGAGGTTGCGGCAAGGGGTGCGCGCCGCCCGGCTCAGCCACATGGGATCGATATAATCGGGGCCTTTTTTAAAGGTCTGTACTGCCACGCCGCGCTGACGCAAGGCGGCGGCAAGACCCATGGTGACCGTCGTCTTGCCCGACGATTTTAGCGCCGCCGATATAAGCAAGCTGCCCGCCGTCATCGGCGCTCTCCTTGCAGGCTGGCCGGCAAGAAGCGCAACACCTTCAAGCCGACGATAACGATCAGCCCGGCAATGGCGATGCCGCCGAGCCCCAAGGCAATCTCGGGAAAGCTCGGGCTGTAGGTAGAAACGACGCCATCGAAGAACGAGCTTTTCTCTTCCATGCCTGGAAACAGAACCAGCGGAAAAGCCTGGCCGCCGATGATAATCACGTAAAGTTGGGCGAGGCCACCGAGGACCACCAGCGCCGCTGCCAGATACAGGTTCGAGCGCGCTTTGTTGAGCGCCGGATGGAACAACAATACCAGCGGCAGCAAGCCGCCGAGGATAATCTGGCCGATCCAGAACAATGCGGTGATGACGCCGCCCTCCAACAGGATGAAGCGCTCAACCCCATGATGCTCGGTGGCATATATGTTGGTCAGATGCTGGACCGCCACGAAATACAATAACGCCGCCACGAACACGCCCAGCAGGCGGCCCAGTTTGCGCACGATGTCATCGCCGAGAGGGCGATTGTCCAAGGCGCAGGTGGCCGCCAGAACCAAAAGGAATACCGCCAGTCCGAGGGCGAAGGAGAGCGCGATAAACAGCGGCGCAAAGACGGCGGCGTCATAGGCCTGGCGTGCTACCAGAAATCCAAAAATTAAGCCGGTGCCGGTGGTCAGGCATAATCGCCAGACAAACGCCACCAGCCCGACGGCGCCGCTATATTTGTTCATGCGCCGCTCCAACATCATCCAAAGATAGACCCCGGCGACGGCGATGAAGCCCGAATACAAAAAGATGTTCCAGGCGAATATGGATTTGAAATTGTATTTGGTCATGGCGACGATCAGACGATCGGGCCGGCCCAGGTCCAGCACCAATACCGCCAGCCCGCCAACTAGCAGGGCAATGGCCAACAAGCCCGATAACCTGGCAAGCGGCTTATAGGCGGTGCGCCCGAAGACCGATCCGATGGAAGCGACGTTAAGTGCCCCCGATGCGGCGACGATCAAGAATATGGCAAACACGTGCGGTGCACCCCAGACGATCTGGTTGTTCATGCCGGTGACATGATGGCCGTTGCTTTCCATGAAATAGGCGGCGGCCAATCCGGTCAGTGCAACCAGACCCGCTATCCCAAGCCCCAGATAGAATCCGGGCGAGGCATTGATCTCCTGGTAGGTGATTTTGGAGCCCGCCGCCATGCTCAGAGCCCCCGGTAGCGAATGCCGGGATCGAGCCGGAGATCGGCGCGAATTTGGCGCGTATTGTATTTGGCGACCCGCTTGGATATTTCGCTCATAGGATCGTTCAAATTGCCAAACAGCATGGCGCCGCCGGAAGTATCGTTGCAGGCTTCGACGCAAGCCGGGGTGCCGCCGGCATCGATGCGGTGAACACACAGCGTGCAACCCTCCACCGTGCCTTTGCCCCTTGGCGCATGGGTTTTCTGATCGGTGATTTCTTCATGGACGAATGAGCGCGCCTTATAGGGGCAGGCCATGATGCAATAGCGGCAGCCGATGCAGGTATGCTTGTCCACCAGGACAATGCCATCTTCGCGCTTGAACGACGCGCCGGTGGGACAAACATCAACGCAGGGCGGTTCCGCGCAATGCTGGCACATGACCGGCAGCGATTTGGTGGCGCCGGATTTGGGATCGCGCACTTCCACTTTGCGTATCCATTGGGGATCACTTTCGGGGCGCCCGGTACTGCCGATGCCGTTCTCCTTGAAGCACGCGGTCACGCAAGCATCGCAGCCATCGGCGCATTTGCCCGCATCGATCAGCATGCCCCAGCGAACCTTGGATGTTACCGCGTCCCCCGGCTCCTTGGCGCCGGCGAAACTGAATAAAGTGACGCCGGACGCCAGCGACACCCCGGCCATGCCGGCGATACCGCCCAGAATTTTCCGGCGCGCGATATTGTCATTATCGCTCATTTGACGGCCAGATCTTCGCCGCCTGGCGGCTTTGATGTATGGCAAGAAAAACAGTCGATGCGCACGGCCGCGTAATCGTGACAGGCACGGCAAAAATGTTGCGGGCTCTCGAACGACACCGGCTGTTTGTCCGGGCCCGGCACCGCATGGCAGGCAACGCAACCCTTCAAACTATTCAGATCGGTGCGAATGCCCTTGCGCACGGTCTGGTCCCGCTTGTGGAACATCAAATTCATATGGTTGCGGCGCATCACCTTGGCATGCCCTTCTTCGGCTTTTTGCACGGCTTTGGGGATGAAAGGCAACGGCGTCCGCGAAGCGGCGAATGTCTGGAAGGTCAAAAAGACCGCCGCCGCCGCCAGAACAATCATCAATACCGGAAGTGTTCCCGGGCGCATGATTATTCACCGAGCCCCATCTGGATATAGCCCGACGGGCACACATCGGCGCATATCTGGCAGCCGATACATTTTGTGTAGTCGGTATCCACATAGCGCCCCACCGCCTTTTGATCTTTGGCCACCTTGAACACGGCAACCTGCGGGCAATAGACCACACAATTGTTGCATTCGAAGCACATGCCGCAACTCATGCAGCGATTGCCTTCGGCGCGCGCTTGGCTCTCGGTCAAATCTTCGATACGCTCGTCGAAATTGCCGAGTACATCTTTTTCAGAGATATGAATCTCCGTGCGCTTGTTGCGCGCTTCGAAGCCAAAATGGCCCAGGAACAAATCTTCGTGGGGGATGATCTGAGTGGCCGAGCGGTCTTCATAATTGTGCACCGCGAAATCTTCGCCGGCGGTTCCCCGGGTCGGGGTGTGGTCAAAATTCACCGGCTCCAATTCCCGCTGGGCCAGTTCGGAAAGCAGATTGTAATGAAACACATCCACTTTCGGCCGCTTGGCCAATTCGTTATCATTCAAATAACCGTCAATGCTGTCGGCGGCGATGCGCCCCTGACCGATGGCCGTGGTCAGAAGATGCGGGCGCACGATATCACCGCCGGCAAAGCTCGCAGCCCGGCCCTCCACGCTGAACAAACCATCGGTGGCGATAAAGCCTTTGCCGTTGTCCAGGTCTTCAAGGCCGCTCAAATCCCCCATCTGGCCGATGGCCGACACCACGATATCGCATTCGATCTCGAACTCGGTGCCCTCGGTGGGGACCGGCTTCATACCGTCCATGGTGCATTTGCATAAACGGAGTGCAGTTGCCCGACCATCGGCATCCTGGATCACTTCCAAGGGCATGACGCCGCCCACCAGCTCGACGCCCTCGCGCTCCGCGTCTTCGCGCTCGCGCTCCGCGGCGGTCATTTCTTGGATTGGGAACAGCGAGGTCAGCACCGCATCGACGCCTTCGCGCTTCATGGTGCCGGCGACGTCGTGGGCGGTGTGGCCGAGGACCACGTTTTCGGGGCGGTCCTTTTCATGGGCAGTCTGAATATGGCCGATGCGCCGCGCCACCGAAGCCACATCGATGGAAGTGTCGCCGCCGCCGACCACAACGATTTTTTTGGATGCGAATTGCAGGTGGCCTTTGTTGAAGGCCTCCAGAAAGGCAATGCCCGAAAGGCAGTTCTCCGCATCGGCGCCGGGCACCGGTAAGGGCCGGCCCGTCTGTGCGCCGATGGCCCAGAAGATAGCATCGAAATCCCGTTCCAAATCGCCCAAGCTGATATCTTCGCCAATACGCACAGATGTCCGGGCTTCGACGCCCATATCCAGGATGCGCCCGATTTCCGCATCGATCATGGCGCGCGGCGTCCGGTAGCCGGGAATGCCGTAGCGCATCATGCCGCCCAGCTCCGCGTGCGCCTCGAACACGGTAACCCCATGACCACCCAGGCGAAGGCGATAGGCCGCCGCCAATCCGGCCGGCCCGCCGCCGACGACGGCGATTTTTTTGCCGGTATCGGCTTTCGGTTCGGGCAGCTTCAAGTTATTTTCGATGGCCCAGTCGCCCACATATTGCTCGACCGCGTTGATGCCGACGAAATCATCCACCTCGTTGCGGTTGCAGCCATCTTCGCACGGCGCCGGGCAAACCCGGCCCATGGTGGCCGGGAACGGATTGGCCTCGACCATGCGCTGGAAGGCATATTCCTGCCATTCCATACCTTCTACGGGCGGCTTGTCGATGCCCCGGGCGATGGCCAGCCAACCCCTGATATCATGGCCCGACGGGCAACTGCCCTGGCAGGGGGGCGTGCGGTGCACATAGGTGGGGCACTGGTGGGAATGGCCGGCGGTATGAATTTTGTCGGTCCATTCCGGGGCAGCGTCGTCGCCGTCCTGATAGCGGCGCCAGGTCAGGTTTTCTGTGTTGGCGACGTCATCCATCCACCGTTTCCTCTTCTTCTGTTGTTATTTGTCCGTCCAAAATCAATGCATTGGAGACCAGTTGGTGGACGCCGACAATATTATCCATCTCGTACCCATACATGGGCATGATTTTAGAAAATTGGGTTTTGCAGATAGCGCAGATGGCCACCATGTGGGTAACGCCGTGATCCTGGGCCACCTGTTCGAACGCGCCCATGCGTGGGCTGGCGCCCTTGGCGCGCAGCTCGATCAGATCATCGGTCAAAAGGCCGCCGCCGCCGCCGCAACAAAACGTGTTTTCATGGATCGTGTCGGCGTCCATCTCGACAAAATTGTTGCAACAGGCCTTGACGACTGCCCTTGGTATCTTGAACTGGCCGCCGGGCTCATCGCCCATGCGCGAGGCACGCGCCACGTTGCAGGAATCGTGAAATGTCAGGGTCATGTGATCGTTGGCGGATTTATCGAAATTCAGTTCGCCCTTTTCGATGAGATCATAAGTGAACTCGCAGATATGCTGAGGGATCGGATAGCCGGGATCGAGAAAATCAAACGGGCCCACCAGCGTGTCCCAGAAATTATAGGCAACCCGCCAAGCATGGCCGCATTCGCCGACGATGATGCGCTTGACGCCAAGCTCCAAGGCGGCATCCCGGATACGTTCGGCGATCTTGCCCATCTGGTCGTGGGAGCCGATGAACATGGCGAAGTTGGCGGCTTCCGACGCCTTCGAGCTGATAGTCCAGCTTACCCCCGCCTGATGGAAGACCTTGGCATAGCCGATCAGCCCGTCCACATGCGGCTCGGCAAAAAAATCGGCGCTCGGCGTGATCAGCAGAATATCGGCGCCCTGGACATCCAGCGGCAGGCGAACGGCGACGCCGGTCTCTTCTTCGATATCTTCTTCCAGATCTTCCAAGGTGGCGCCGAGGGCTTTTTGCGGCAAGCCCAGATTGTTGCCGATATCGTGGACCTTTCCGATGATCTCGTTGCAGTATTTCTGGCCCATGCCGATATGGTCCATAATCTCGCGCGCCGCCATGGAAAATTCGGCGGTGTCGATGCCGTAGGGGCAGTAGACCGAACAACGCCGGCATTGGGAGCATTGGTGGAAATAGCTGTACCATTCGTCCAGCACGTCGCGGGTCAAATCCTTGGCGCCCACCAGCCACGGGAACCACTTGCCGGCAAAAGTGAAATAGCGCCGGTAAATCTTGCGCATCAAATCCTGGCGCGCCACCGGCATGTTTTTAGGATCGCCCGTGCCTAAGAAGTAATGGCACTTGTCGGTGCAGGCGCCGCATTTAACGCATGCATCCATGTAGACTTTGAGCGCCCGCTGCCTGTCCAGAATTTCTCCGAACTTGGCAATCGCCTTGTCATGCCAGTCCTCCACCAGCTCGCCCGGAAAGCCCAATGCCTCTTGGTGATCGGGCGCCGCGCTATAGGGCTGGGAATGGGCCATGGAGCCACAGGCAATTTTTGGAATATCGCCCGGCAGCTTCAATTCGGGCAGAGTGAAATCATCCATCGATCATTCTCCCGGTGCGTAGCGGACATCTCGGGGGTTATCCGCCTGATTGCGGGTCGGCGAGAAAAAGACCCCCGGCGCATGCAGCAATTTCGAAAACGGAAAGACGATCATCAATAACGCCACTAGCGCCAGATGAACCAGCACCGCCGGATCGCCGGGCATGGGTTGCCAGTCGAAATAGAGCAGCCCCAGGATAAACGCCTTCATGGCGACAATATCGGTCGGCGCCACGAACTTCATGGCAAGTCCACTGGCGGCGATGCCCATCAAGATTGCCAGCATGAGATGATCGGAAGGCCCGGTGATATAGCGGATACGTTCAACCACGATGCGCCGCACCCAGAGCCCGGCGAGGCCGGCCACGAAGGCGAAGCCCGCATAGATGCCGAAAGGTTGGATCAGCGCCACCCAATCCCAAACCGGCTCCGTAAAATAGCGAAGGTGGCGTGCCAGTATGAGCACCAGGGCGGCGTGAAACATCCAGCCAAACAGCCATATCCACTTGTTGGCGCGAAACAGACTTTGGAACAGGAAAACCTCGCGCGCCATGCGCAAAACAACGCCGCCGGTGGTGGTTGGCGCCGGTGTGGTTGGAATCTTCAACGGCGCCGGCGTCGACGCATATTGTTTGATCTTCACGGCCAGCCCGAGGACCAGAATAAGGGCCCCGGCGTATAGTAATATGGCGTACGCAGCGGTCACGTGGCGCTCCTGCCCCCCCTTAAGCTGAGGCTTAAACGCAGCCCGTGGGTTTCGGCAAGCCGGCAATCTTACAGGCCTGTTTGGCCGGACCATAGGGGAACAGCTCATACAGATACTTGCTGTTGCCTTTATCGGGGCCGAGGGATTTTTTGATCGCCTTTGTCAGAACCCGGACCGCCGGTGCGATCTGATATTCCTCATAATAATCGCGCAGGAAATTCACGACTTCCCAGTGATCATCACTCATATCGATTTTTTCGGTCACAGCGATAGTGTCGGCCAGATCCTTGGACCAACTGCCCATATCGGTGATGTAACCTTCTTCGTCAGCGTTGATGGTGGTTTCATTCACATTGTAATCCATCGATTTTCTCCTTCTGGATATAAGAACAAAAACGTGTGTTTCAGAGCCAGGATTGAACCGGGTTATGAGCCTCGGCGAGATCCACAAAGCCGCTATAATCAATCAGCGTGATGCCGTCGATCAGCGGTTTTTCAGCCAATCCCCTGGCATCCAAATCCGGGCCGAGGGCGTAGAATTTAATGGCACCCCGCTTGGCAATCGCATCGCTGGCTTGGGTGCCGGCCAGGGCCCCGTAGACCCCATCTTCGATCAACAAAACGGCGGCGCCGTCCTTGGCGCGGGCCAGACAGTCCATAAGCGTGTTTCGCTCGAACGGGGATTTGTTGACGGTATGCAAAATAGACAAGAGGCAACTCCTAAAACGAAACGATAACGTCTTGCGTGTCCATCAGCTCGGCCAATTCCGCCGCGCTTAAGACCTCTACCGGGATAACCAGATCGTCTTCGGAAAGGCCGCGGGCTTCCAGCGATTCCTTCTCCGCATAGACCTTCTCAACCTCATAGCCTTCGAGGGCACGGTAGGTGGGCGAGAAGTTTTTCATGTTAATGCCGCTGGTTTCCTGATCCTTCTTGATCTGAAAGACGCCGTCATCGGCGAACACCATGCTGACGTCCTGATCGAAGGCGGCGGTGATCAAAACCACCTCCAAGCCTTCAAGGGCATAGATGGTCCCGTAGGGTGCTTTGCGGTTCAAAAAGAGGAACTTCTTAACCGGACCATCAAATTCATCGTCTTCAAAATCATCCATAATTCGCGCCCTTCCCTAATCGCCAAACGTAATCAGGCGATCACCGATGATACCGGCTTCCACCAATTGGCCGAGGCCGGATATGGTAAATCCCGCCGCCAGCAATTCATCCTTGATGCCGCGCCGGAGCGCTGCCGCCACGCAGACGATCAACTCAACCCCATGCTCTTCGGCCAACGCCGACCACATGCCAACCAGATTGCGGTCATCGCTCTGCGGCTCGGACAGCTTATTCGCGTTGTTGACCCCGTCGTGATAGAAAAACACGCGCACGATCTCGTGGCCCTTTTCCAGTGCCGCCTTGGTAAAATGATAGGCGCTGTCGGAAGCCTGATGGGTAAATGGCCCTTCGTTGACCAAGATGCCGAATTTCATGGCTGCTTCATCTCCTGGCACCGATCATCACTAGAAATGTATATGCGCTGATGCGTTCAGGCTTTCCCGCGCACCCCGGAAATCATCGATGTGGAAGCGGGTGAACGGGATATCGGCCAGCTCAAAAAAGCGGGCCCAGCCGATGCGTTCGATCCACTCGCCAACCCGTTCCCAGTCGCGGGCATTATTCTTATAGGCATAGAGAATTTTTTTCACCACCTCGCCCACTTCCGGCCAGCGCGGCGGATTGTTGGGCAATCCGGCCACAGCCAGTTTGTGAAAGGTGGGCTTGGAGCGCGCGTTGGAATGCTTGCCGCCTACCCAAATGGCGATCTTGGTAGATTCTTCGGAATTGATCTGCATCGGCGGGCAAGGCGCATAACAGGCGCCGCAGCAGATGCATTTCTGCTCGTCCACTTCCAAGGACGGCTTGCCGTTAACCAGGGCCGGGCGGATGGCGGCCACCGGGCAGCGGGCGACCACTGCCGGGCGTTCACACACATTGGCGACCAGATCATGGTCGATCACCGGCGGCTTGGTGTATTGCACATTGATGGCGATATCGCCCTGGCCGCCACAATTGATCTGGCAGCAGGAGGTGGTGATGCGCACCCGGTTGGGCATTTCCTCTTTGGTGAATTCGCTGTGCAGATCATCCATTAGCGATTTGACTACGCCCGACGCATCGGTGCCCGGAATGTCGCAATGCAGCCAGCCCTGGGTGTGCGAAATCATCGAAACCGAATTGCCGGTGCCGCCGATGGGAAAACCCTCGGCCTCCAACGCTTCGATCAGAGGCGCCACCATATTTTCGGCCGAGACCATGAACTCGATATTTGAGCGCGTGGTGAAGCGGACATGACCCTCGGCGCGCATATCGGCGATATCGCAAAGGGTGCGAATGGTGTGCACATCCATTTGCCGCTGTGTGCCGGCGCGCACCGTCCAAACTTCGTCGCCATCATGGGAGACATGATGGAGGACGCCCGGGCGCGGCCGCTCGTGCCATTTCCAGTTGCCATAGTTCTTCTTCAAAACCGGATGCATGTAGGGAAACGGATCGGGCACCCCGTGCTCGTCCGGGCGGCGCGGCTGAACGTCTGTGTCTGTCTCTGCCATATCCTGCGCCCTCCTATTCCGCCGCTTCGCCGGCTTTGCGTTCCAGCCATTTGTCGGCCTCTTGGTCCCATTCGGCGGTGTCGACGTAGGAGTTGGTCCTAGGATGGTTGACCATGTTGGGATCGATCTCGACGCCGACCCCGTCCAGGAAATTAACCAGGCCGATACGGTCGATGGTCTCGCCGATACGCTCATGCTCAAGGGCGTTTTCGGCGAAGAATTCAATGACGTTTTCGGCGATCTCTTCCAGCCGTTCGAAATCCTCGTCGCTTTCCAATTTCAGGAACGGCACCACCACGGTGCCCATCTGATCGCCGATCTTCAAGGACCGCTTGCCGCCGATCAAAATCGTGACCCCCTTGTCATCACCCGGCGACAACGCCTTGTTCATGACGTTCAGGCAATGCATGCAGCGCACGCAACTGGAATTATCCACCTCCAGCGTATCATCGTCATTGAGGCTGAGGGCGTTGGTTGGGCAGCGGGCGATAACATTGTCGATGGTGTATTTGCGGCCCGCCTGGTCGATGTAGTTTTTGACCTCGGCCTGATCCACCTTCATGTCATCACGCCAGGTGCCGATGACGGCAAAATCGGCCCGGTGGATGGCGTTGACGCAATCATTGGCACAGCCGGAGAATTTGAATTTGAACTTATAGGGCAGCGCCGGGCGGTGCATTTCGTCCAGGAACGCATTGATGATCGAGCGGTGGGCGCGCACTTCGTCATAGCAGGACTGCTCGCAGCGGGCGTGGCCGACGCAGCTCATGGAGGTGCGCAAAGCCGGACCGGCGCCGCCCATATCGAGGCCGATCTCGTTCAGATCATCAAACGCCTTTTGCACATTTTCGGTGGTGCAGCCCTGGAACATGATATCGCCGCTTTGCCCATGCAGGGCGATCAGACCGGAGCCATGCTCCTCCCAGATATCGCACATATTGCGCAACAGATCGGTTGAGTAATGCAGGCCGGCGGGCGGCTGCACGCGCAAAGTATGAAACTCGGAGGATTCCGGAAATTCTTCGGCCACCTTGGAAAAGCGCGGAATGACACCGCCGCCATAGCCGAAGACACTGACCGTGCCGCCTTTCCAATAGCCCAGCTTGGTCTGGTAGGAATGTTCCAACTGGCCGAGAAGATCGTTCATCATCGGCGAATAGGACTTACCGTCATCATCGGCCAGGCGCTTCAGGCCATTAACGAAACTGGGCCATTTTCCGTCCTGCAGCTCGTCCAGCAAGGGCGTTTTGTGTTTCTTGGGCTTCAATTGATACCTCCTAGCCGATGGCTTTTTTGAGCCCCCGCCCCTTCGAAATAGATTGCGTAATCAATGCTTATTTTATATTTTAGCGAATTACGAAATATAGGTATATAGCGGTTGCCGCTATCATATCAACAAATTTATTTTGTATAAAGCGCGCGGTAATTGGGAGAGGTGATAAAAAATTGGCTCTGCCCGATGATATTCAAAATCCCGATACCTACCGCCGTTGGCGGGACGCGAAGCTTAGCGCCTATCCGGCAAGCATCGATGCATTGACCGTACCGGTGGATGAGCCGGCGGCGCCGGCGAAAGACCAGATCTATGAACTTGCCCAAATATGCGGGCGCGCCAACATGGCCATCTATGAAGGCCCGGGCGGAACCGGCGAAGACAAGCGCGTTCCCATCGCCATGGGCCGCGCTCTTGGCCTTAAGAATGTGGAGCGCTCGCTGACCACCGAGAATGACGGGGTGAGCGCGCTTGAGGTTGCGGCTGGCGGGCCCAAGTCCGCCTACATACCCTACACGGACCGGCGCCTCGGCTGGCACACGGACGGCTGCTATAACGATGACGACCATGCCATCAACGGCTTTATTCTTCATTGCGTGCGCGCCGCCAGGGAAGGCGGCGAGAATTTCCTGCTCGATCCGGAAATCGCCTACATCTACTTGCGCGATGAAAACCCCGACTATATTGATGGGCTGATGCAGCCGAACGCACTGAGCATCCCGGCCAATGAAAAAGACGGTAAAATTATCCGCGCCGCCCATAGCGGCCCGGCGCTTGCCCTCGATCCAATAACCCACGCGCTGCATCTGCGCTATACGGCCCGCAAATCCTACGTGGCCTGGCTGGATGATGCCCGCGTCTTAGGCGCCCTCGAATTTCTGGAAGCCATGCTGAGCGACGATTGCAGCCATATCTTCAGGGTGAAATTGCGTCCCGGATCGGGCTTGGTGGGCAACAATGTTCTGCACGGCCGCACCAAGTTCGAAGACGGCGATGGGCCGGGCGACAAGCGGCTAATTTATCGTATTTATTACCAGGACCGGATATCCGGTGCTGGCGAAGGAGCGCTCTCATGAACCAACAGACACCGATCATCCCTTTAAGCCAGATCATCATTCAAAATCATGACGTGGTCACCTTCGCCGGATTGCTGCAGGTGGTCAACGCCATGGGCGAGCAAGGCATGATCCTGATGCAGTTCGATCTGAAACCGGATTTTCCCGATACGCCCAGAGACTGGCAGATGAAACTGGAGCTGGCCTTCACCACCAAGAGAAGTCCGTTCGCCAAACGCCGCGAAGAGATCGCCGCCAAGACCCAACCACCTGAGGGAAACAAAGACTGATGGCCGAAGAAACCATAATTCCCATCACCCAGATTGAGGCGCCCTACGGGCGCGAAATCACCCTCCAAGACGTCACCCACGAAAGCGGGCTCAAAGTGATGCGGGTGCGCATCCGCGAAGGCGCCCGCTTTACCATCCTCGACATCGATCAGCCGACAGCCGCCCAATGGGGCAGTTTGATGGTGGATTGGGCAAAAAAATCGTGAAAAACCTATATTTTTATAGAAACAACATATTTATATTGTAGAAAATTACTAAATAATTACATGCGATTATGACCTATCATGAATATATTATAGTGTTAAAATTATATTTTTTGGATATTTAACAATATTATATGGTAATAAACAAATTGTGCAGTCCGGAATTCAATTTCCGAACCGGCTTCGACCGCCTAATTGAGCTTCAATAACCGCTTGGCGTTGCCGGAAAAGATCATTTCTTTTTCCGCACCCGGAATTTCGAGGGCGTTGACGGCATCGATGGTGCCGCCGATCAGATGGGCGCCGCCTTCCGGATCGAACGGCGCATCTGTCGCGAACACGCAGTGATCGGTGGTGAAAAAATCGTGCCCGCAGCGCATCGCCGATGCCGAGCCGTTGGTCGAGGTATCGCCGTACAGCATCTTGTAATATTCGATTGGCGCTTTTTTGAGGCCGCGCGCATCGGCCACCGGATTTTTATCCACCTCGCCCTTGAATATCTGGCTGAAGCCGAGGGAGATCTTGTCGGCGAAGTAGGGGATCATGCCGCCCATATGGTGGGAGATGATTTTAAGCTCCGGCAATTTGTCGAACAACCCGGAATAGATCAGCCGGGTCATGCAGGCCGTGGTCTCGTAAGGCCAGCCGAAGGTAAACCAAATCTCGTCTTCGGACTTTTCCTCTGATGCGTAATCGGCATGGTCGGGCATGCGCATGGGATGCACCCAGACCGGCAGATCGTGGGCCGCGGCAACTTCGAATATCTGGTGGAATTCCGGCTCGGATAACGGCTTGCCCTTGACGTTGGTGAACATCTGAATTCCGCGGGCGTTCAAATCGGTGATAGCGCGCTCCGCCTCGATGGCCGCGGCGTCCGGATTGTTCATGGGCAACGAGGCAATGAACCCCGGGAACCGGTCGGCGCGGCGCTGCACCAAAGCCGACAGCATGTCGTTGGCCATGCGCGCATATTCCGGCGTTTGGTCGGGGGTGCCCAGATTTTCGATGGGCGGGTTGGACAGGCAAAGCACCTGTTGGTAGCCGTCGAACTTGTCCATCACCCGCAAATGTTCGTCCAGATCCCAAAGCGCCGGCAGGCGGGCAAAGGCATCCAGCACCATATGGCCGGGAATGATGTCGTGCAATTTGTCGAAAAATTCCTTCGGCATGAAATGATTAAAGACGTCGATTTTGTCCATGTCCTTAAGTCCGCTCCCTTAGGCCTTTAGATGTTTGGTGAAAAATTCTGTGGACCGGGCCAATGCCTGCGCTGCTTCGGGCTCACTATAAGAGGCGCCGCCATGGCGGGCAAATGCATGATCGGCGTCCGGGTATTGATGAATGGTGACCAAGGGATTGGGGGACAATTTCCACTCGATATACTTGCAGACCGCGTTCGGAACCCATTGGTCCTGCATCGCCTGATGCAGCATGAAGGGCTGGGAAAGGCTCGGTGCTTCGCGAATATTTTGTTCCATATAGGTGGCGTAATAGCCGACCGCGCAATCGATATTGGTGCGGCAGCACATCAAAAAACACATCTTGCCGCCAAGGCAATAACCAACCGCGCCCACCTTACCGTTGCAGCCATCCAGGCTGCGCAAATATTGCATGGTGGCTTCCATGTCCTTGGCGCCCTGGTCGTAATCGAAATGGTAATAGCGCTCGAGGGAGGGCAGCCAGTCATCGGGATTATCCGCCGACAGAATAACAACGGGATCCAAGCGCCAAAACAGGTCCGGCACCAGGCAGATAAACCCGGCTTCGGCAAACTCATGAGCGTGCGCCTTCATGGTATCGTTGACGCCCCAGATTTCCATGATGGCGATGATGGCGCCGGTGGGCTGCCCGTCCGGGATGGCAAGATATGCGCCCATCTCGCCGCCGGATACCGGAACCGCAATCTCCCGCGTCTGCATTGTTCGTCTCCCTCCAAACAATTCGCGTGCGTTTACCATTCGTGGATGGCCCCCGGATAGATTGTTGACAGTCAAAGATCGGTACCAACCCGTGCCCCATAGCCTTCCCGATTAACCAAGGAACAATGTAAATTCAAAATATGGGCCCGCAACACCGACACCAATACATCAAAATTGAATCTAAGTTGCTTGGTTTTTGGATTTTGCGATACCACTTTACTTACCAGTGCCGGGCCGGTTACTCCTTTTGATCGTTTCGCTGCTAGTTTCTTACGGCTGGAGAGGCCAGAAAATATTGCGACCAAATTGGGGCCGTTAGGAGTTTGCGCCTGATGAATAACACGCTCGATAAGACCCATTCGACCCTGGAACAAGTCGTCCAACAGCTGATTGGTTTGGTGTCAACCTACGGCATCGATGTTCTGGGAGCGATTATCGTCCTGTTAGTCGGGTTGTGGCTTTCCGGCTGGATGCAGCGCGCTGTGCGCAAAGTTATGGAGCGTAGCAGCCGGGTCGACGCGACATTGGTCGGTTTCTTTTCAAGCGTTGCTCGCTACGTGGTCCTGATTGTAACCGGAATGGCCGTACTCGACCGTTTTGGAGTGGAAACAACTAGCCTGGTCGCCGTTCTCGGCGCGGCGGGCCTCGCCATCGGCCTTGCTTTACAGGGCACGCTCAGCAACGTCGCCGCCGGCGTCATGCTGCTGATTTTCCGGCCTTTCAAGGTCGGTGATTTTGTCGAAGCAGCCGGCCAAGCCGCCACGGTCCAGGAACTCAACTTGTTTTTCACCGTAATGGCGACCTTGGACAATGTGCGAATCACTATCCCCAACGGACAAATCTGGGGTGCGACCCTCAAGAATTTTTCGGCTAATCCCATTCGGCGTGTCGATTTCGTATTCGGTATTAGTTACGACGCCGACATTGATAAGGCCATGGACACGATCCGCGATCTGGTGTCATCCGATGCGCGTGTTCACAAAGACCCGGAGCCATTCTTGGCGGTCTCCAACCTGGGAGACAGTTCGGTCGATATCACCGTTCGCGTGTGGGCCCAAACCGAAGATTACTGGGCAGTCAATTTCGATACCATCAAGGCAGTCAAACAGCGTTTTGATGCGGAGGGGATCGGAATTCCCTTTCCAAGCCGCACGATTTATTCGGTCCGGGCGGACGACTGAAGCTGAAATTCCAAAACCAACAATTTTTATGAAATTCGATAGGAAAGGAACGAGACATGAAAACCAAGATGCCTAAACTGCTTGCCGCCTTCGCCGCATTATTCATTCTGGGCGCATGCGATGCAGAGGTCGGGAGCAAGGAATGGTGCGACGATATCAAACAGAAAGACAAGGGTGAGTTGACCGCCAGCCAGGCAGCGGATTTTGCCAAGCATTGTGTGTTTGGCGGAAGCAAATAAGCAGCCGGGGCGACCCCAGCAAGGTTCGCGGCGCCTCCGCAATCGTCGTTCATGATTATTGAAGATGCCCCGATCCGCAAAGCGGTTCGGCGTTAAATCTGGCCGTGCCTTGTGCTGGTGGAGTTTGATGTTGGTATCAGCCAGCGATAATTGGCCTCGCCAAGCCCGACTGATGTCATAGAATGGCACCGAGGGGTAAAAAGCGATGACTGTAAAACTGAATGAGCAGGCCAAGGGCGTTTACATCATTTCGGCGACGCCGTTCGCCGAGACCGACGCTATCGATTTTGCCAGTACCGACAGATTGGTGGATTTCTATATTGATCAGGGCGTTACCGGCATCACCATCCTCGGCATGATGGGCGAGGCGCAAAAACTTTCCACTTCGGAATCGGAAGCGTTTCTCAGCCATGTCCTTAAGCGTGCGGCCGGGCGCGTTCCGGTTGTCGTCGGCGTGTCCAACGCGGGGCTCGAGAATTTGCTTGGGCTGACCAATGCCGCCATGGATGCGGGCGCCGCCGGCATCATGGTGGCGCCTACCCAGGGCTTGAACACGGAGCAAAAATTATACGCCTATTACGCCCGCCTGTTCGAGGCGTTGGCGCCTGGTATTCCGGTCTGCTATCAGGATTTTCCGCAAGGCACCGGGGTCCATATTTCGGTCGATTGCTTCAACCGGATGGTGAGCGATTTTCCCCAATTGGTGATGCTGAAACACGAAGACTGGCCGGGGCTGGATAAGCTGAGCCAGGTACGCCGCGCATCCGAACAAAGCGGTTTGCGCCGGGTGTCGATCCTGACCGGAAACGGCGGGCTATATCTGCCGCAAGAATTGGCGCGCGGCGCCGATGGCGCCATGACCGGGTTCGCCTATCCGGAAATGCTGGTAGAGGTGGTGAAGCTTTACCAAACCGGCGAGGCGGCCGCCGCCGAGGATATCTTCGATGCCTATCTGCCATTGATCCGCTACGAGCAACAGCCCGGTATCGGCCTCGCAATCCGCAAAGAAACGTTGCGCCGGCGGGGATTGCTGACCAGCGCCAAGACCCGAGCCCCGGGGCCAAGTCTCAATGCCGATTTTCACCGGGAATTGGATGGGCTTATTGGCCGCCTCGAAGCACGCCTCGGCGCGGGCCTTGGCACGGGCTCAGGTGGGACAAGCTGATGGCAGAACTTGATCTCATCATCGAAGGCGGCACGGTTGCGAACGCCGCCGACACGACCCAAGCGGATGTTGGCATCAAGGACGGCCGCATTGCGGTTCTGGGCACCGGCCTTGGGTCCGCGGCGCGCGTTATCGATGCCAGCGGCATGCTGGTTTTGCCGGGCGGCGTTGATGCCCATTGCCATATTGAACAGTTGTCATCGTTCGGACTTATGACTTCCGACGATTTTTATTCGGGCAGCGTTTCGGCGGCTTTTGGTGGCACCACAAGCTTCGTTCCGTTCGCCGCCCAGCACAAAGGCCAAAGTTTGCGCGAAGTGGTGCGCGAAGCCCACGACCGCGCCGGGCCCAAATCGGTGATCGATTACGCCTTTCACCTCATCGTTTCCGATCCCACCGAACAGGTCATGGGCCAGGAGCTGCCGGCTTTGATCATGGATGGTTACATGTCGTTCAAGGTCTATATGACCTACGATATGTTGAAGATCGACGACGGCCAGATGCTCGATATTCTGGCCCTGGCCCGGGAACACGGCGCCATGACCATGGTGCACGCGGAAAACAACGACGTCATCAACTGGCTGAGCGGGCGTCTGTTGGCTGGCGGCTATGATGCGCCGAAATATCACGCCGTAAGCCACAACGCGGTGGCCGAAAGCGAAGCATCGAGGCGGGCCATCGAGTTGGCGCGCCTTGTCGATGCCGAATTGCTGATCGTCCATGTATCGACACCCGAGGCCATGCGCGCCATCCGAGACGCAAGAAACCAGGGCCTCAAAATCTATGGCGAGACCTGTCCGCAATATCTGTTCCTGACCGCCGACGACATGGATAAAGACGGCATGGAGGGAGCAAAATTCTGCTGCTCGCCGCCGCCCCGCGACAAAGACGCCCAGGAAGCCATCTGGCTGGGCCTGAAAAATGGCGCCTTCCAGGTGTTTTCGTCCGACCATGCGCCTTACCGGTTTGACGCGTCGGGCAAGCTCAGCGCCGGGCCCAATCCCACCTTCAAAAAGATCGCCAATGGCGTGCCGGGCCTGGAAGTTCGTATGCCGCTATTGTTTTCGGAAGGCGTTCTCAATGGCAAGTTGGGCTTGAACGAATTTGTCGCCCTGACGTCAACCAACGCCGCCAAGCTTTATGGCCTCTATCCCCGCAAGGGCACCATCGCCGTCGGCGCCGACGCCGATATCGCCATCTGGGATCCCAATTGGAAACGCACCATCAGCCAATCCATGCTGCACGACAATATGGACTACACCCCTTATGAAGGCCGCGAGATTACCGGCTGGCCGCGCCTGGTGCTGAGCCGGGGGCGCGTGCTTGTTGAGGACGAAACGCTAAAAGCCGAGCGCGGCTCGGGCCTCTTTTTGGAGCGTGAGCCGGCGCCGCTCATCGACAAAACAGCGGCGCCCGCCACGCCCCTTGACCCCGATGCGAACTTCGGCGCCAAGTTGTTATGATAGAAACAGGCATGCGTGGGAGCGGGTTGGTGGTGTGCGCAGTCTGGTGCGAACTCGTCTCTAATGAACAAGAGGTGGTTTCCCTGTTGAGCAGGGAATTTAATCGGGATAATAGGGAACGTATTTACAGGCGCAGGGATTAATGTAGGTACAAATCGGAGGCTGGATTTGTTCAAGACCCTGCCATGCTTAAGTTGAAGAAAGCCGTTTTAAGTTGGTTGCGGGGGGGCATACATCATTCAAGCTCCTACATTCACGAGACATGTTTAGTTGTTGGATGTAAATGGATGCGAGAACTCGCAACATGCTAATTCCTAAGAATCGAGAAATGCGGGAAGCAGTATGAAATTGGTTACCTAATTCAAATGCGGAGTGATTGCGGAATGGCCATCGATCCCTATTCGGGAACCTTCCATCAGACCACAATCTGCTAGGCAATTATCACTGTGCCGTTAAATTCAACTCCTAGGCATCGCATTGTGTATTCTAGTCTAGAATGCACCAGGGTTAGTTGGACCGCCCGATTGTTATATGCCTCTCGATAAATTATTGACGCCTTGGTTAAACGAATGGAATGAGTCTCGTATAATTTGTCGTCTAGACCACCCAACGAGACCCAGCGAGAGACAAGTCGAGCAATTTGGCGCCGTGGCGGCTGGTCGAAAATACGTTTTTAACCGAAAGACCCTGCACCGCCAGCGCCCTGAGACGACACACTTGGATTGGCGCGATAGAGCAAACTTTTTGGAGCGGAGTAATGCTATTCGGCAGCTTGGACCTGGATGTCGCCTTTGGTGTTGTCAACCAACACAGCGGTTTCGAAGTATTTGACTGTGGGCCGCGAGCCCACCATCGCTTCCATGCGATCCAGCCATGCCTCGTTAAAGAACGCCTCGGCTTTTTTTCTGTTCTCCCACTCATAGAAACCGCCGCCAGTGCCACTGTCGTGGTAAAGGAAACACTTGCGGTGCAAGCCATCCAACCCTTGGAACCTGGGCGCTGCCGCTTCGGAACCCTTGTGCGCCTGCTCCCGGGTGGTGCCATCGTTTAGTTTGTATTCGACCAATACCGTGATCATTTTACGTTCCTGTTTGATAGGTGTGGATTTCCCTGGCACATGTAAATTAGCAAATAATCATACGAGATCAAATGATAACCGCAACGATAGGGGGCGCCGGCGGACCGCCCGGGACCTACCGATTACCAAAATATGCAGGCCAGATCGTGCCTGTCCGGCCTGCCTCACGCTAGGGTAAAATTTTCCACCGAAGGCGGCCCTCTTCAATCTTTTTATCAATAATGTCTCTAATGATGCTGGCAACCGCGGTCTCGGCTAGAGTATTCGCACTACCCTTACGCTGCAGCAAAAATAGGGTCCGTGTGAACAACGGATTAACAATTCGCCGCGCACACAGTTGGCCGGTTTCGATCTCGGTACTAAAAAGTGCGTAAGGGATAACCGTACAGCTGGCATGATTGACCAGCAACTCGCGGCGGACATCCACCGCATCGACTTCGATCGCCGCGTTGAGCGTAAGACCAAGTCCCGCGGCTGTATCCATCAACAATCTATGTGTGATATGGCGCCGCTTTTCCATGACCAGTGGAAATTTTACCAAGTCGGCGAAATCGATTTCTTTATTCCGGCCAATTAATTTTCGGGGCCCAACCAAATAAAATTGGTCGATAAAAAGCTCGTTCACGATCAATCTTTCATCGGGTTCTGACTCATAAGAGAATGTCAAATTCAACTCACCTGATAAGACCGCGGATCGAAGCTCATCGCTATATCCCTCCGTGAACGACAATTCTAGCTCTGGATATTGATGTGAACAGGCCTCTATGAGCGGATGCAGAAGCTGCCGTCCCATGGCTGGTGTAAAACCGATGTGGATACTGCCTTCTACGCGACCCGCAGTCTGGGCAACAGCGTGTTTGGCCTCCTCCACTTTGTCGATAATTTCCGTGGCATAGCCAAATAATATATTCCCCGCAGCGGTCAATTCCACACCCCGAGAGTGCCGATTAAACAACTGAGCACCCAGCTCTTCTTCAAGTTTTTTTACCTGCATACCAAGTGCCGGTTGCGACACGTGGACGCGCTTGGCTGCCTCCGAGAATCGGCCAAATTCTGCCACAGCGGCAAAGTATTTTAATTGTCTGAAAAACATCGCCTCAGCCCAATTTCAATTGATATAAGTATTGCTTATACCAGTTGAAGCTATTTAAATTTTGAATGCCGTTCAATAGGTAATTAGAGTTGGGCCATAATCAAATTGACGCCGAACTATACTTTATCGCGGGCTCATGGATTTATTGTTGGTAAATCTCAGTTAATGACGAATGCTATTCCAGCTGGGAAATCTCCTGTTTTATGTCCGTGTGGTTGTTAATGCGTGAGGCAAGCTCATTATTTAAACCCGAAACGGAAAAAGGAATCCGGTCATGATCAGCACCAGAATTGTAAAATTATCCCTCGCTGCCGGCGTTGCCATGGCAGTGGCGATATCTGCGTTCACCCCGACAAAGCCGATATCAGCTAAGGAACTCCGCCTGGCGTCTTTCACGCCCGCGCGGTCGTCTCAGGATCGTAGCGTCCTAATTCCATGGGCGAAGGAAGTCGCCAAGGTATCGGGCGGCTCACTCACGGTTAAAGTTTTCTCCGGCGGTGCGTTAGGTAAGGGCCCTGTTGGCCAGTTCAAGCGCGCCGTCGATGGGGTCGCCGATATTGCCTGGGGTCTGCCCGGGTTCACAGCCTCGGTATTTCCGCGCACCGGAATTATCGAATTTCCATTTGTCGCAGGCGATGGCATCGATGGCGTCAATAAATTGTACAAATCGATCGGCCTGTTATCCCCCGAATGGAGCAAGGTAAAGCTCCTTACGCTTTGGGTCAGCGAGCCTTTGTTCCTTATCATGAAGAAAAACCCGGTCCGCAGCACCAGCGATCTTAAGGGGATGAAGATACGCACGCCTTCCACATGGCAGGCTGCGGTCATCAAGGCGCTGGGCGGAAGCCCCGTCGCAATGCCGATCAGCGGTGTCTACAATGCGCTCAACCAAGATGTCATCGATGGGGTTCTGACCGGACCCATTGGCGCACAATCGTTCAAGCTCACCGAGCTTGGTAAATACTTCACCACCGGCATTCCGTTTGGCCGCCTACCGTTCTTTATTGCCATGAACCAAGGTTCCTGGAATGGCCTCAGCGCCGAGCACAAACAGGTGTTGGAGGCGACAACCGGCCGGTCCATGGGCCATAAAGCGACCCTCGGCCATATCCGCGAAGGCAACGTGGTTATCAACGCGCTCAAGAAGGATCCGAAAAAGACGTTCATCGAGATTTCCGGACCGGACCGGAAGAAAGCATCCAAAGTGATGGCCGGTGTGCGCGATAAGCTGATTGCCGATCTCGATAAAAAGGGCATTCCGGCGTCTGCTATCCTCGCAAAAATGCTTGCGAAATAATGCAGGGCCGAAATTTTGACTGGATATGATTGAACGGATTTTCCGCAACTTTGCGCTTCTCGGCGGCTTCGGTCTTTTGTTGCTTCTGGCTTTGACGGTCGCGGCCGTCGTGATGCGCAAGGTGTTTGGCACGCCGCTTCTCGGTGTGTTCGATATATCGCAGATGACGCTGATCGTCATCGTGTTCAGTGGACTGGCTTATTGCGGGATCACCCGGGGGCACGTTGCGGTCGATCTGTTCAGCGATTTTTTCCCGCCAACCATCCAAAAAGTGCTGAACGTCGTGATCAATATGGTCACGGCGGCCTTGCTCAGCATGATGGCATGGTTCACGGCCATCCGCGCCTTCGAATCCCGCGAGCTTAACGAAGCGACGATGATGATCTTCATCCCGCATTATCCGTTTTTCCTTATCGCCGCGCTCGGTTTTGCACTGTTCGCCATCGCCAGTTTCATGCTGGCCACCGGCTACTCCGCCAAGCCGCCGGATAAGACCGACTGATATGGAGCTTTCGTCCGCTGTCATCGGCTACCTCGGGCTTGCCGGAATGTTTGTTCTCTTGGCGCTTCGCATGCCAGTCGGCATCGTCCTGATCCTTGTCGGCACTCTCGGTATCGCCAGTATCGCGGGCTGGAACGCGGCGATTTCGACGCTGAGCGCGGAGCCGTTTATCATCGCCGGCTCGGTACCGCTGATCATCATTCCGCTGTTCGTATTCATGGGCAATCTGGCGGCGGTATCGGGCATGAGTCATGATTTATACGAATCGGCCCATGCTTGGTTTGGCCACAAGCGCGGTGGACTCGCTTCCGCGACCATAACCGCATGCGCTGGTTTTGCCGCGCTATCTGGATCTTCCGTGGCCTCGGCGGTCACCATGGGACAGGTCGCCCTACCGGAAATGAAACGGTTTGGCTATGATCCGCGCCTGTCCACTGGATGCGTCGCCGCCGGCGGCACTCTTGGTATTCTGATTCCACCAAGCACTGGCTTTATCGTCTATGCAATCCTGACCGAAACGTCGATTGGGAAGCTGTTCCTCGCCGGGATACTGCCCGGCATACTTCTGGCGACGCTGTTTCTTTTGGTTGTCGCTATCGTGACCCGCATCAATCCGGCCCTCGGACCGCCTGGCCCGGCCCGGTCTCTTGACGAACGGCTCAGGGCCAGCGCCAAAGCCATCCCGATGCTGGCGATCGTCCTGGTGACAATTGGCGGCATCTACGGTGGCATATTCACGGTCAGCGAGGCCTCCGGGATTGGTGCATTGCTGGCGCTTCTATTTGCGGTCTACCGGCGAATGCTCAACTGGGAGACTTTGCGGACGGCGCTTTTAAATACCGTGCACACCACGGCGTTCGTCTTTTTGATCGTGATTGGCGCGCATGTCTTCGCACCGTTTCTGGCGTTTAGCGAAATTCCCCAGAACCTCGGAGCGGGCATTGCGGCGCTCGACTTCGGACGCTTTGGGATTTTGGCTGTCATCTTGATCAGCTATGTCATTCTCGGCACCTTCATGGAGGGCTTCGCCATCTTGGTGTTGACCCTGCCGGTCGTTGACCCGTTAATTCGGCAACTCGAATTTAGTCCGATTTGGTTCGGGGTTGTAATGGTGATCGTCCTTGAGATGGGTTTGATCAGCCCGCCCGTCGGCGTCAACGTATTCGTCGTCAAGGGCATCGCCAAAGACGTGCCGATGGGGGATATTTTTCGGGGAATTTTGCCGTTCTGGCTGGCGATGATCGTTTGCCTGATCCTGATTGTATTGTTCCCCGACATCGCAATGTTTTTGCCCCGCACCATGATCGGGGGATAACCAATAAACTGCTGAATTTTGACCAAATCGGATCAATTGAGTTCAACTGGAAGAGATAGTTAATGGAAAAACGGCACCAGGTAATTATCATTGGCGGCGGTCCGGTCGGCATCGGACTGGCGGTGGAGCTTGGGCTACGTGGCATTTCCTGCGCCGTTGTCGAACAGCGTGTTGGTCTGCACAGGATACCCAAGGGGCAAAACCTGACGCAGCGCACGCTGGAGCGCTTTTATTTTTGGGGTATCGTCGATGAACTGCGCGACGCGCGCGTCATGCCCGCCGCCTATTCCGCCAGCGGCGTCACCGCCTACAAGAATTTGATGAGCGAACATTGGTATGCGCCCCAGTACCGGGAGATCGTTAATTCCTATTATTTCCAGAACAACGACCGCATGCCCCAATACCAGATGGAAGAGGTGTTGCGCGCCAAAGTGGCCTCCCTTTCTAACGTGGAAGTTCAATTTGGCTGGAAAGCAGAAACAATCGAACAGGACGATAACGGCGTCCGCGTCACCATCACCGAAGAGGGCGGTTCCGGGAGCGAGATTCTGGAAGCCGATTATGTGGTTGGCTGCGACGGCGCCCATTCCACAGTTCGCCAGCAAATCGGTATAGAGCGCACGGGATCGGATTTCGATCAGATTATGGTGTTGGCGGTGTTCCGCTCGAAGGAGCTCCACGAAGGTTTGAAACGGTTTCCCGAAATCTCCACCTACCGCGTATTGGATCCGGAATTGAAGGGCTATTGGCAATTCTTTGGCCGCATCGATGTCGGTGAGGGGTGGTTTTTCCATGCCCCGGTGCCCGCCGATACCACACGCGACAATTTCGATTTCGAAGCCCTGATCCAGAAAGCCGCCGGGTTCGAATGCGCCTGCGAATTTGATCATGTGGGTTTTTGGGACTTGCGCGTCGCCGTCGCCGATACCTATCAGGTCGGGCGCGCTTTGATTGCCGGCGACGCCGCCCACTCCCATCCGCCCTATGGCGGTTACGGTCTGAATAACGGGCTCGAGGATGTCGCCAATTTGGGGTGGAAACTGGCCGCCAAATTGGATGGCTGGGGCTCGGACGCCCTATTGCGCACCTATTCGGAAGAACGCCACCCTATTTTTAAGGAAACCGGCGAAGATTTCATCGCCGCCCGCATAGAAGAAGACCACCAGTTTCTGGACCGCTACAATCCGGACCGCGACAAGGCCGAGTTTGAACGGGCCTGGGAAGATTTCGGCAGCGGCGGCGGCGCCCGGGTGAAGAGTTACGAGCCCAATTACGAAGGCTCATCGGTGATCGACGGGCCGCCCGGCAGCGTATGCAGCGCACACGGGTCGCACACTTATACCGCCAGGGCCGGGCATCACCTTCCGCCGCAACCATTGTCATCGGGTAAAAATGTGTTCGAGGAATTGGGCCCCGGCTTTACGCTTCTTGCTTTAGGTTCCGAAAACGGCGCGGTCCAAGCCTTCGTGCAAGCGGCAGGTGCAAAGGGCATACCGCTAAAGGTTATCGAGGACAGCTATGACGGCGGGCGCGAAGCGTATGAAAAGCGTTTAATCCTCGTACGTCCAGATCAATACGTGGTTTGGACCGGCGATGAAGGCTCCAAAGATGCCGATGCATTGATGAGCAAGGTATCGGGGCATGCATCTCCGTAATAAATGGGTGGTGGATTCGATGCCGGAGCGCCCGATACCAGGGCGGATCACCAAGCACCACCCCAGCGGGCCGACAAGGCAACCGATTTCAATTTCCCGATGCCCCTGCCTCTCAGGCGGGCATTGCGCCGCCGGTTTTGGATTTCCTACCGAAACGAGCGTTGTGCCAAACAATAAAGGCAAGCGCCGCCACGGTCGCCGGCCAATGTACCTGCGGCGCGACGAAGATGACCAACACAGCCAGAACCGGGCGCAATGCGATTTCCCAGATCGGCAAACGCCGCATATCGAAAGCGATGACGGCACTGGAAATCAGATAGATCAGGAGAAAAAGGCGGAATTGGATGAAGAGGAAGGCGTCCCATTCGAACGCGGCACCACTTTCTTCGACAATGAGCGGAACCGGGTAATAGGCGAATACGAAGGGAATGGCGAACTTCACCATGCCGATCCTGAGCGCATACATTGCCGTTTTCATAGGTGGCGCACCTGCGATCGAAGCGGCTGCGTAGGCCGCCACGGCTACCGGTGGTGTGATTGACGAGGCAACACCGTAATAAAAACAAAGAGATGCGCTGTTAGGACCGCGATCCCAAGGATGTGTATCGACGGGCCGAGAATCAAGATAATTGTGAGTTAGGCCAGCAGCGTCGGCATCCCCATACCGAGAACCAACGCCGCCAACCGGCGACTGCCAAGGTAAGGAATAGATTGTCGCCCGACCCTTGCCTCACAAGCTGCCCAAAATCATTGGAAAGCCCGGTGGAGCCGAGGACGGCGACGATGATACCAACGCCCGCGATGGCCACCATTATGCGCGCGAACTGCTGGCCGCCATGGGCGAGTGCGCTGATGACAATAAGTGGGTTTCGCCTGATCGCCGGGTTAATGAAGCTCAAGGGAATGAGAACGAACAACGCCACGAGGCCCGACCCCGATGGCGACAATCCGTTGATCAATGCGGTGACAACGGTGGCGATTGGAACGACAATCATAATCAGGTTAACGACGTCCTGGAAGACCACCGCCATCTCCGCGCCCATTTCCTCAGGCTCTGTCTCGACGTTCAGCCGCCAGGAATCAAACACGACACTGGCAAAGAGGCTTGCAATCACGCCGGCCGGACGGTGCACTTTCGAAGCGACGCGGCCCGCGGCCCAGATTGGCAGAGATAGCCTGCTTTCACCCCTCAAAGCCAAGGAGCAGGAACAGTTCCTTTTGTATCTGCGGCGCATCCTCGCGGCTCGCGACCCCTCATTGCAGGAGTTTCTGGATGATGATTGGGATGCCCCGGAATCGCCTCGATACAAGAAGGTTCGCAAAAAGACCAAATAGCCAGCCGTTCGTAGCGCCGGTCTATTGCCATCGACACGCGATCCATCCAGATACCCTGATTCTAAAATTAACAACCCGTATTGATCGGGTTGTGCGATTTCGTCCCGACTTCAAATTGTAGTCCGTATTATCTGGAATTGGATCGATCAGGAAAATCGTCATACATTAACATACAACAATAATAACTTGATTTTATCGCTGAGGAAGAATTTGGGATTTATATTAATAAATAATTTTAATTATTTCATATAGTTATGATATTTTTACAAAAATATTGAAATTCTCTTCCCGAATAACGTATGCTGTTCTCTTAAAATTGTACAACAATAATCCTTGATCATATATACACCCTATAAATAGGGATCCCAATTGTTTCGCCAGTGAGATGATGGGGAAGATCACCGATCGAAAGCCATTTGGGAGCAGGGATGGTTTCATGGCGCACCTGAATTTAGCACCAATTTCCGATAATTCGGGACCGATGCTATGGCATTAGCGCATGGATTTCTGCGCATCCGACTTAGGTTCGGAACGATCCGTGGGCTCGGGCAGGAACCCACCTCTCAGTGTAAAATGATGGGAGCAGCCGGAGACTACAGGGATCAGGGTATGTTCAAGGGGCCGTGCCAGCCGGTCCTGTCGGTGTGACGGGAGAAGATCGTGCAGAGATCTGCTATCCCTGATTACATCGTTAAAACGATCGGTTTGGCCATTGCGCTGGTCGCTATCTATACGGACATGTTCGGTGTCATCGACGAGATCTATCAGCGCTCCATCACCGTCGGCGCTTCGATTATCCTGACCATCTTCGCCGTGCCTCTGGTCAGCATCTATCGGCCCGTGAATGGTATGATGCGGGCCGGGCAGTGGGCGATCGATTGTGTGCTTGCCGTTTTAATGGGACTGTCACTGTTCTGGTTCGCGACGGTGTATGACGAGCTGGAAAGCGGACTTTATGATTTTTTACCCGATGACATATTGATCGGCGCTGGTGGCTTGCTCGCGGTTCTGGAGCTGACCCGGCGGGCTTTCGGCTGGCCGCTCGCCCTGCTTTGCCTGTTCTGCATTGCCTATGCAGTGTTCGGCGAGGATTTGCCGTGGATATTCGCCCATGGCGGCTATGATGTCGAACAGGTGATGCGCACCGTTTGGTATTCTTTCGATGGCGTTTTTGGTTTTATCGTCATTATCGTCATCACGCTGATCTTCATCTTCATCATCTTCGGCGCCGTTTTGGAGGCCACCGGGGCCGGGGCCGTTCTGTTGCGCATCGCGGTCAGTCTCACCGGTGGTTTGCGCGGCGGCCCAGCGCATGCGGCGATTGCCGCAAGCTGTTTCTTCGGCACCATATCGGGCAGCGTGTCGGCCAATGTGGTGGGCACCGGTGTGTTCACGATCCCGATGATCAAAGAGCGCGGTTTCAAGAACTCCTTCGCCGGCGGCGTCGAGGCGGCAGCTTCGTCAGGCGGCCAGTTCATGCCGCCGGTGATGGGCGCCGTTGCCTTCGTCATGGCGGACGTGACCGGCATATCCTATGTGGTGATCATCGGCGCCGCCTTGATGCCGGCATTGTTTTACTACGGCAGCCTGTTCGTTGCCGTGTGGGTGGAAGCATCGCGTAAGGGAATTGAAGCGATCCCAAAGGCCCAGCGGCAAAAGGTATCCCGCGAGGATTGGAAGATGTCGCTGATGTTCGTCATTCCGGTCTTCGTGATCATTGGCGTGCTGGCTACCGGCCGCTCGCCGGCGGCGGCGGGATTATGGGCAACCATCGTCGGCGCCGTATTGGGGTTGATGAACCCGGTGGTTCGAAAACGCCCACAGATCTATCTCGAGGCCCTAGCCAAGGGCGGTGAGCAATGCGGGCGCATCATGGTTGCCGTGGCCGCCATCGGTATCATTGTCGGGGTGATGAACCTGACCGGGCTCGGCATCCGGTTTTCCAACATGATCCTGGCCTTTTCCGGCGACGATTTGTTTTTCGCCCTTTTCCTGGTCGCCATTGCCAGCATGATCCTTGGCATGGGATTGCCGACCATCCCCGCCTATCTGATCATCGTGCTGATCATGGGCCAGGCGATCGAGAATCTGGGCGTGCCGAAGATGCTGGTGCATCTGTTCGTGCTCTATTACGGCGTGTTGTCAGCGATCACCCCGCCAGTGGCGATCGCCGCCTACGCGGCGGCTCCGATCGCCGGTTCCAACCCGATGGTCACCGCCGTGCAGGCGATTAAGCTGTCTTTCGTCGGATTTATCATTCCGTTCGTGTTCATCTACAACCCGTCGTTAACGCTGGTGGTGGGGTTTGAGACCGTTCCCTTCCTCTGGGTGGTTGCCCGCTTGACCCTGGCCATCTGGATCATGACGACAGCCTTGGGCGGCGTTGACCGATCGCTGCTGCCCCTGTGGTCGCGTGTGGCCCGGGTGGTGCTGGGGTTGGCGGTACTGTTCAATGTCACCGAAATTCAGATTGGCGGCGCGCTGGCGGCGTTGCTGCTTTTGTTTATTGATTCCCGGCGGGCAAAAAGCGTTGGCGCGGCGGTAATCGTTGAGGGAGCGGACGGTTGAACCGCTCGAGTAAGTTCGATTTGACCAATATTAGATGACCCAAAAAGGAGGAACTATCATGTCTGCGAATATACTAAAGACTTTGGCTATCACTGCCGGTGCGGTGCTAACCATCAGCTTGGCCGGCGGCGCCGGGGCCAAGGAATTCTACAAAATGTCGACCATTAGTATTCCGACGCCGTTTACCATAAATACAACCTTCGCCAAAATTATTCAGAAGTACAATCCTGATATCGAGATTCAAGTTAACGCCACCGGCGCCGCGCCGCGCCATGCACTCGATGCCGCCAACGGCAAGACTGATTTCCTGATGGGGGCTCCGTCCTTGCACCATATATTTTCGAATGGCCTGGCGATGTTCAAGAAGGTCAAGAACGCGAAAGCGCTATCACAGAACCTTCGCGCCGTCTTCAATTACCGGATTGGCTTTTACCATTTCGGCGTCTACGGGAATTCAGGCATTACCGAGTTCAAGCATCTCAAGGGCAAACGCGTCTTCCTCGGCCCGCCCGCCGCGGTTCAGCGCATCGTCGCCGGCAGCTTCATCGAAGCGATTACCGGGCTCAAGCCTGGCAAGGACTACGAAATCATCAAGCTTGGTTTTTCGGCCGCCGCGCAGGCGTTCCAGGATCGCCAGATCGACATCTTGGTCTCCACCGGCAATCCGCCCTCGTCGAATTTCGCACAGGTCGCGCTCACCAATAAAATCCGATTTCTGGGCGCGTCCGATGCCGATTGGTCATCGGCACCGATGAAGAAAGTTATGAAAATTCCCGGACGGACACGCGGCCAGTTCGCCCCGGACGCCTATGGCAAGAACCAGGTCAACGCCAAGCCCGTGCAGACCAACGCGGCGTGGGTCGGCCTGGTTACCCGCAAAGGCATTCCCGAGGACGTGATCTATAAAATGACCAAGACCTTTTGGGATCATATCGACGAAATGCACGCCATCGCCCCCTGGGCCAAGGACGCTCTTAACTTCGATAATGCCTTCAAGTCCATGAACATGAAGCTGCACCCGGGCGCCTTGCGCTACTACAAGGAAAAAGGCCTGAACATCCCCAAGAACGTTATGTAAAAATTGATTGCCTCCCGAAATCAAACTGAATGCGGGCCCTCTGGGGTCCGCCATTTTTTTGGAGCCATTAAGCGCTCGCGCTATGCGTCTTTGCTGGCCAGCCACAAAACTTTGAAAGAACGCCGTACCGATTCGGTGTGCATCTTCATCTGCATGGCTGCCCATTCCCGGTCACCATCTTCTAGGGCCGCGATGATCTGGTTGTGCTGAGCGGTAGCCTGCGGGTTATGTTGGATGTTAATTTTGCCAAAGCGTAAAAATATGGTGTTTGGAAAATCTACCAAACGCAAAACAATATCCCGTAGCCTATCATTGCCCGAGGCACAGTGAATAACCCGGTGGAATTCTGAATTGAGATCAATATAGCGACGGCTAACATCCTTCTCGTCATCGGAGTTCAGCCCTGCCATTTTCTCATTTAATTCTTTCAGAAATTCGATTTCGGTTTTGGATATACGCTCCGCCGCCAAGCCGGCGCTGTAGCTTTCCAGCATGCTAAGAACATCAAAATTTTGCTCGAATAGGGTCTCGTCAACTTCCGATACATAGGTCCGATGATTGGCCTTGATCGAAACCAGGCCTTCGTCGGCCAAGGCTCGGATTGCTTGTCTAACCGGCGTCCGGCTAACCCGGCAGATACGCACCAGATCCAGTTCTTTCAGTTGGTGCCCCGGCTCGAATTCGCCGGCCAAAATGCTATTTCGTATCGTTTGATAGGCATCTTCCCGTGCCGTCGCCATGGCGCGTCTCCTACTAGTGCTGACCTTCAAGTAGCATATATTAACGTCTTAGGATTGTGCCGCAATGCAAAGGCTAGACCGTGTTGCCAAGCCATTCCAGATCATCATTTCGAGTGCAGCGCCCGCATCCGATCCCATCAAACAAACAACCATTCTGGCAGCCATTCTGGCAGCAGGTTAGGAAGCCATGTCGATAGCCACGCCGAATACCAATGCAAGTGCATAATTCGATCATAGAAACCAATTAGCAAAAGCCATCCGATAGCGGCATAGCCCAAGGCAACTTTCCAACTGTAATTTCCCCATAAAAGGAGATAGGTGACGATAAACAATGGGAGGGCGAGCTTTTGACCAATGATCAGCATTATCAAGATCATCGCGCCCAGATGGGCGAAAAACAAAACCGTCTTAGGTAAATCTGCTTTTTCTGATGTGACCGACATGACCTTGCCGATTGAACCCAGTACTTCGATCTGAGCAAGCAAAGCTCTTCCGTCCATCACCAAAACAAATAAAATTGTCGCCAAGCCAGAAATGATTGCCACATTGGGAAACAGGCTGACAGATACAGGCCATTGCCGGGCCTCAAATCCTGCCCATAAAAATAGACAACACAGAAATATTGCCATCGGAAAAGAAATTATAGGATTCCGCTCGGCGCCTTCTCCGGCGCTCGGGGCCTCGTCATTTTTCTTTTGCTGCCTCAAATTTTTGGCGGCAAAGAACATCGTGATGGCTATCAAGGAGATTATTATCAAGACGATCGGCCGTGTAATCCAACCGGCGCCATCGTGGGCTAACATGCTTATCTGGAAAGAGTTTTCCATGATGCCGCCAAGAATTAATGCCAGCACAAGTGGCGGGCGCGGCCAACCTCCCCGCTTCATCGCGAATCCGACAATGCCCATTGTCAGGCAGCTAATCCAGTCTCCCAATGAAGCACCGCCCAACCAGGCACCCATAAAGACAAAAAGAATGACACCCGGAACAAGCAGGTGACCGGGCAGGAAGGCGACCTTGGCCACTTGCTTGCTCCACGCCATCAATAGCAACGCGGCAACGATGTTGGCGACAACAATGCTCCAAACCATGCTGTAGGTAATATGGAGATCTGTTGTCAGCATATCGGGCCCGGGTTTTAAGCCGACAATGATGAGAGCGCCGAGAAGAATGGCAGTCCCCAAACTGCCCGGAATACCAAATGCGACGGTTGGCAAAAGCGATCCGCCGCGGGTTGCATTGTTCGCGGCCTCTGGGGCAATGACACCGCGGATATCACCACGGCCAAACATGGATTTGTCCTTAGCGCTTTGAACGGCGTGCCCGTAAGCCACCCAATCCACGATCGCCGCGCCCAACCCCGGAAGCATGCCAACATAGGTGCCGATCACCGCACAACGAAGCGCAAGCCACCAATGCCGGAAGGCATCCTTGACGCCTTCAAAAATTCCACCGTCTTCGGCCTCATCGGCCGATATCTGCGATATGGATACATTGCGGATGGCAAGCTCGATAATTTCCGGAATGGCGAAAAAGCCCAATACGACGGGGATCAGCGGCAAATTATCGAGGAGATAATCCGAACCGAAATTAAAGCGCGGTATCGCTACGGTTTCCGCATACCCTACGGTGGACATCAAGATGCCTAGCGCCGCAACCGTCAGGCCTTTCATGATTGAGCCCCCGGATAGAGAACTCACCATCGCCAAGCCAAGGACACCCAACATAAACAGCTCTGGAGAATTAAATAACAAAATTATGGGCAGGATCAATGGCAAGGAAACGGCCAGAATCATCGCTCCAAAGACGCCGCCAAACGCGGAAACCGTAAATGCCGCGCCGAAAGCCCGCGCCGCCTTGCCTTGTTGCGCCAGCGGATAACCATCGAGAATCGTTGCCTGCGACGCCGCCGTGCCTGGGATGCCCAACATCACGGATGCAATGGTGTCACTGGTGGTGGTCACGGCAAACATCCCCAAAAGAAGCGCAAATGCCGGCACCGGCTCCATGCCGAAAGCAAAAGGCAACAGCATGACAAGGCCAATAATACCGCCGAGTCCGGGGACCGCCCCCAACCAAATACCTATAAAAACGCCCAGGAACAGATAGCCAATCGCCGGCCATTCGAATACCAGAAATAGCCCAGTGATAAATGCGTCTAACATGGAGCCCCCAAAGCCACCGATCAACTACAATCTTGCCACGCGGACCTCAGATTCTTGGCCGAGCAAAGTCCACACTTCCTGAACTTCCATATAATCTTTATCGGCAGATAGCGTCAGTTTAGTTTGGCGTGACTGGGCACAGATTGTTCCTGTGCCTGTTTTATTATTCTCGAACGACGCCGGAACGGAACCAAATTTTTGGTTTCCTTCCGGCGCTCGATTGACCTGGTTGCTTATCGATTTTGGGATTTACTTTCTATTTTATTTAGACCTTACGCCCATAATCTTCTTCAGATACGCCAGAGCTGGCGGCGAAATATTGCGAAAGTTCGCCACTACGGCTTCTGCATCCGCTCCGGTCAGGAAATTTGGAGCATCGTGCATCTGTTTTTTCCAGGCCGCCAGGAACGCGGGATCTTTTGCCGTGGCAATATGGGCTCTACGCAATTCGGCAACAACTTCGTCCGATGCGCCTGGCGGTGCTATGAGCCAGAGCGGCCAGGTCATGAAGGTTGAGTACCATTTGTAGGTTTCCCATTTGGAACCGGTCGGCGCTTTTCCGGTCACCTCTTGATAAAAATCGACAAAATGATTTACGCCTTTACCATATCGATCACCGAGTTTACGCGCCTTGCCGGAGGCAACATTAAACTGACTGTGATAATATAGCGAAATGGCAGAACCCTTTTTCAGAATGTCATTGGCATAAAAGGCCCAGTAACCAGGATTGCCGGTGGTCAATGCCTTGATCTCACCGGCCATGATCGCGGCTTTCATTTTTGGCTGGTTGCGATAGCTCGGGATGTGGCGGTTTTCCAAGCCAAGCAATTCAAAGGACATTTGTGTAAAAACGTCCAGCGCCCGGCCGATACCGACGCCGCCTGAAACAACCAGGCCGGCCTTGACGATATCTTTTGGCGAATTGATTCCGGGTTTAAGATCCGCGCGTACGATGGTCGTGAAGGCGTCGCCACTGGTGCCAATAATTTTGAGATCTTCCGGTTTATATCTAATACCCGGAATGCCGCCGACCACGCCGGCAAGATTGACCGAACCCCAGGACAAATGGGTGCCGTCTTTTTTGGCTTTAGAGGTCAGAAAATTGAGCGCCTTGTTGCCACCTCCGCCCGGCATATTCTTGATGATCATGCTGGGCTTGCCGGCAATATGGTTCGGCATAAACTTGATAAATATCCGCGCCGTTCGGGTAAGCCCGCCGCCCGCGCCTGCCGGAACAAAGACTTCAATGGTTTTGTCTTTGAACCTTTGTGCTTGGGCCGGTTGTTGAGTAGCCAGAATGAGGGCGGCCCCTGATAAAACCGTATAAACCAACAAATTTGAGAATTTCATATCATTGTATCCCTGTATATTTCCGTAAACGGGAAGCTGGACCGTGAATATTCGATCGGCAATTTTGCTCACCAAATAATTTAATTTATCTTTCAAAAAGGTACAACAAAAATATAATTATATTGGTTTAAAATAACACAGTATTATCCATGAAATTTAAAAAATTATTAAATTACTTTGTGTTATAAAATTTTCTATAAAAACTCCAAAAAGAAAAAGTTGAACATAATTGAAAATATCGTTATCCATTTAGGCTGAAAGCGCATTATTTGGTTTTGAATTTTCGCTGGCAACCACGACTGTCGCTAGAATGATCGGCCCCGGCGGAGGGCTCGATAGGTTAAAGCGATGCGATGCGGGCGCCGCCAAACACTTCCCAGCCAACGATGTCGTCCGGGTCGCGCACATGAACTTCAAACAGGATTTTGTTGTCCGGGTCATATTCGCGGATTCGCCCCCAATAACAAAAATCACTCATATGCCATTTTGAACGATCCCACTCCTGCCACTGAAAGTCGGCTATTGTGACATTCCCTTGGACATCGAGGACGGGTCCTTCGGGCGCGCAGAAGGAATCGATGACCAGATGATTCCCTGTTTCGGCCAATCTGTGGCAATCACCCATGGCCCAGGAAACAACCTTATCGTCGCTGTCGTCTGTTGTTGACGTCCACACTTGCTCAACGGTCCCCTTGGCTTCGTCAACCATATATTCAACGCCTCTGGAATAACTTTCCGCCGGCTTGAGCGGCCGATCAAAAGGTCGGCGCTGGTAGTTTCCATTATCATAGACGGAGATACTGCCATCGGCATTTACGCGTGGGTTATGACCATGCCAGGTCCAGCGGATATTTGGATCAATTGGATTGAGCAACTTTAATTTTTGTGGATCATCCCAACCTTCATGAGGCGAAATAATCCAAACAATTTCGCCGGAATCCTTGTCGATTTTTATAAAAGCGTCCTGATTGCGTAATGAGACAATTACACCGCCATTGACCTGATCAAGGGTAACGCCATTGCCATGAGACCAATCGACGTGATTGGGAAAGCCGCGCACATGCCAAAACGGGCTGAAGGTGTCATAGCCAATTCGGTAGGGATCCAGATAGTCAAAAGCATCCCATTGCCAAACAACATCGCCGGCGCTGGTAAATTCCAAGATTCTGTCTCCGACGACTTGTTTGGTGCCGCGCGGTGCCGTTGGGTCGGTATCTGACGTTGGGTAGTCATCGAAGGTTCTGGCATTAGCTGACATGCACAAGAAGTTGCCGTCGGGCGTCTCATGGGGTTGATGATGAAGGCTATCGGCGTCAATCGAGATACCGCCTTCGACGCGGCCGGCGGGGCGCCTGCTGGCAAACCAGGTTGTTAAAATTTCGCCCCGAATATCCATCTCGATCGAACGATAGTCGGCCGTATGAAAAAACAAATTTCCATTTGATAGTTTTTGAATGCCGGAGATTCTGAAGTCCGAACGGTAGTACCAGACCACGCAGCCTTCTTCGTCGAGTGCCACAAGAAGTGAGTAGTCGCGCAAGAATTTACGCTGGCGCGGCGTATGCCAAATCATCCGGGTCACCGGGCGGCGGCGCAAAGACAGCAAGGTAAATCCAGGCTCCATAGGAATAGGCGTGGCGGATTTCACGTCGAACACCGGCATGTCCCGTAAATCGCCTGGTAACGGTGGCGTGCGCCAATGCATTTCCGGTAATTCAGATCGGGCGCCATCAATCGTGACCAAGGATGCTTTGACCGTATAATCCTGATCCGCGCGCAAGCCGGTAAGGGCTATCCCCTTGGCGCCGTCGACTTCGCTGACTTCGATGTTGCGGACATGGTCGCCGCTGCTCAGGTGAACGGAAACTTTGCCGGCCTTAAAGCCGTCGATGTACAATATGGCGACCAATCCAATTCGATGATCGGGAACAGGTTTGATTTCCGCATTGATCATGGAACAATTCCTGACATAAATCGGTCAAAATTTTGTTGTGAATTGGAAGGTGCCCGTTAGTTCATTTGCAGGACCGGTTTGATGGTCGTACCGGTTTCGCTGTCGTGGAAAGCCTGTTCAATGTCGTCGAATGGGTAGTACCGAATAAGCCGGTCAAATGGGAATCTCCCTTGCATAAAAAAATCGACCAGTCGCGGGATGAAGACTTCGGGATTGCTGTTGCCTTCGGTAATGCCGACAATTTTTCGCGCTTTCATAAGGTGCCGCATGGGGACCGTCAGTTCGCCCGTTTCCTCGGGCGGTGCGACAAAACCGAATGTACCGTTGGGCGCCAGAACTTCGATGGCATGTCCCATTACCGGCGCCAGGCTGGTCGTATCGAGTGTAAAATCGACGCCATCTGGAAGAAGGCCGAGAATACGATCACTAGCCGGGCCGTCGTCCGCGCGGATAACTTCATCGGCCCCCAGTTCCGCCGCCATTTGCAAGCGGTTCGGATGAAGATCAACGGCGATGATGCGTCCCGCGCCGGCGATCTTTGCCGCCATCACCGCCGAAAGGCCGAGAGAGCCGGCCCCGAACACGGCCAACGTCTGGCCTGGTTGGAGCTTGAAAACATTCAGCACCGCCCCGGCGCCGGTCTGGATACCGCAGCCGAGCGGCCCAAGCGCTTCCAGCGGCGCGTCTTTCCGAACTTTTACGATGCCGCGCCGCTTGCCGATTGCATGGGTGGCAAACGAAGATTGATTAAAAAAGTCGCCATGGACCGGGCCCTCATTGCCTTGAAGATAGTAAGAGCCATCGGGCCGGGTGCAGGCAAAATGATCGGTGCTATAACAAATCGCCGGCTCACTGTTCAGACAGCTTGGACATTGGCCGCAGGATGCAAAGGTCATCACCACATGATCGCCTTTGGTAATATCGGTGACGCCGGAGCCAATTGCCTCAACCACCCCTGAGCCTTCATGGCCGAGGACGACGGGCCGTGGCGAGCGGCCGCTGGGACCAGCCACCTTCAGATCGGTATGACAAACACCTGTCGCCGTCAGGCGAACCAAAACCTCGCCTTCATCCGGGCCTGTGAGTTCCAGCTCTTCCAACGATGGTTTCAGGCTTTCATCGCGAAAAACGGCCGCCCTGATTTTGGTCATCCTGTTCAACTTCCCCTGCCGTCAATTGCGGATAGCTGAGTGGGGACTATCCACCATGGATTTCATGCTTAATCGCTGGTCGAGTTTCTCTGATTTACGATTGACATAATGTACAACAATTTATAATTTTAAACAATGATAATCCTCAAATTACAGCGATAGTTTAAATATAATATTAAATTTTGTACAATTATTTAAGATTGAGAGCGCATTCATAACGGCATGGCTCAAGTCAAAAACATTCTATTTATCATGTGCGACCAGTTGCGCTGGGATTACCTTGGTTGCGCGCGGCATCAGGCTCTCGAAACACCGCATATCGACGGCCTGGCCAAGCGTGGCGTGCTGTTCGCGCGCGCCTTCGTCCAATCCGCTATTTGCGGGCCATCGCGCATGTCCTTCTATACCGGGCGATATTTAGCCAGCCATGGATCGACCATGAATGGCGTGCCGCTTCCGGTCTCGGAACGCACGCTCGGTGACTACCTCCGCCGCCTCGGCGTGCCGACGGCCTTGATCGGTAAAAGCCACATGACCGCCGATCACGAAGCCATAAAACGGTTGGGTCTTGAGCCCCGGAGCGATGCCTGGAACCATCTATCCGAATGTGGTTTCGACGCGGTAGAGAGGGACGATGGCATGCATCTGGATGACACAGTGGATCCGGACCTTGCCTATAATTTGTATTTGAACTCGAAAGGCTATGACGGGCGCAATCCCTGGCATGGCTGGGCCAATTCCGCCGACGGCCCCAATGGTGATATTTTATCCGGTTGGGAAATGGCCAATGCGCGTCTCGCCGCCCGCGTCGACGAGGCAGATTCCGAAACCCCCTATATGACCCGGCGCGCCATCGATTTTATCTCTGCCAAGGGCGACCAGCCATGGTGCCTGCATCTCAGCTACGTAAAACCCCATTGGCCGTATATGGCGCCGGTGCCATATCACGCAGCGTACGGTTCCGATGATTGCCTACCTGTCCGGCGGGCAGACCGAGAGCGTATCGACGCCCATCCTCTGCACCTGGGTTATATGACCCATCCGGAGTCCGAGGTTTTTTCCCATTTGGATCGCCGCAATTCCGTCATCCCCACCTATATGGGCCTCGTTAAACAGATCGATGATCAAATGGGCGTGCTGTTCGAGCATCTTGAGCAGACCGGGCGCATGGACGACACCATGATCGTCTTCACCAGCGATCACGGCGATCAGTTGGGCGACCACTGGCTGGGAGAAAAAGAACTGTTCTTCGAGGAGTCGGTCCGCATTCCGATGATCATCTATGACCCCAGTTCACATGCCGACGCAACACGGGGCGCCAGGGACATGCGCCTGGTGGAAGCCATCGACTTGGTTCCAACTTTCATTGACGCGCTGGGCGGCGACATCCCCGATCACATCTTGGAAGGACGCTCCTTGCTGTCTCTGCTGCGCGGCCAGCAGCCCGCATCTTGGCGTGAATTCGTGGTCGCCGAACTGAACTACGCCTATGCTTGGTGCCGCCGCGATTTGAAACTCAGCCCCGATGAAGCGAGTGCCACAATGCTGAGGACCGAACGTTGGAAATACATTCATCATGAAACTTTCAGGGCGCAGCTTTTTGACCTGCAAGAGGATCCAGATGAGTTTTACGATTTGGGAACCGACCCCGAATTCGAACATCTGCGCCGGGAAATGGCCGATGCGTTATTTCAATGGCTCCGCCGCCGCAAGCGCCGTGTTACCTTGGCGGACGGTGAGGTCGAAGCCAGAACCGGCGCTTTCTGGGATCGCGGCGTCCAATTGGGACAGTGGTAAATGGAGTAAGCCATGGTGCGTTTTATTGATATCCCGCGGATCGAGAAGAATCCCAATGAACGGGTTCCCCTGGTCGCCTTGATTTATTTCAAGGCCGATGAGCCGGTGACAACCACGGTTGTCGTGGAAGACGGCGATCGCCGCCGCGAGTTGAAATTCGATCCGAGCCATGATCCGGAAGCTGGCCTGCCCATCATCGGAATGCGCGCCGACCGGGAGCACCGGTTCTCGGTCTCCATCACCAGCCATGCGGGCGCGGGCGAAGGTCCCGAGGCGCTGAGTTATCGAACCCCGGAACTATCGACCGACACGGTGGACATGCCGACCATTCAAGTGATCAAGTCGGACGTGCAAGCCATGGAGCCAGGATTCACCTTGCTCAGCATCCGCAGATCATCAATCCCGCGCGCCCACTGGGCGACCCCCAAGCAAGCCGCGTTCGAAGAAAATTGGGGTATGCTCGCGGCGCTCGACGAGGAAGGCCAGATTGTCTGGGTCTACCTTTCCGATGCCCGTATTGCCGGCGTTCACCAACTCAGAAACGGCAATCTATTTTTCCACCACGTTGATTTTCGTACCATCGAGATGGACCTGTGCGGCAATGTAATCCGCCAGTTTCACGCCGCCCGCCGGCCCCAGGGTTCGCTGGAAAATTCGATTCCAATCGAGGCCGATAGCCTGCACCACCAGCCCCACGAGTTGGAGAACGGAAATTTCCTAGCCCTGACAGCCAATTCCCGCGAGGTGGAAAATTACTTTACCAGCGTCACCGACGCAGATGCACCGCGCAAAACCCAGCACGTCGTCGGCGACAATATTGTCGAGTTCACGCCCACCGGCGAGATCGTTTGGAACTGGAACACGTTCGAATATCTGGACACCGACCGCGTCGGCTACGGCCTGTTGGAACCTTATTGGTGGGTACGCGGTTTCCCAGGCGCTCTCGATTGGACCCATGGTAACGGCGTCACCCTGGATCCTCATGATGGCAACGTGCTGGTCTCGCTCCGTCACCAGGACGCCATCCTCAAAATTGACAAGGAGACCAAGGAGGTCATTTGGATTTTGGGCGACCATTATGGCTGGGTAGGGGCGTTGAAGGAGAAGCTTCTAACCCCGGTCGGTGGTATGGAATGGCCCTATCATGGCCACAATCCACGGGTGACCGGACCCGGACGTTTCATTATGTACGATAACGGCATCATCGGCGCCCTGCCGCCGGCGCCGCGGAAAAAGCCCGCCGATTGTCTTGCCAGGGGCGTTGAGTTCGAGGTCGATATCGAGAACATGGAAGTACGCCAAATCTGGTCTTCTGCAGATGCCGATACCGGAACGCCGGTCACGTCGTGGGCCATGGGTGATGCCCATCGCATGCCGAACACGGGCAATATATTTATCGTCGATTCAGCCTGTGCACCGATGCGGGACGTGCTCAATAAATCGGGCACCCTTACCTGGGATGATCTTGATTGGCGCCTGGGCCCCCGGGAGAGTTGGCACGTTACCGATTTTCCGGCTTGGGTCCGGGTGCGCGAGTATGGCGGCGCCGACAACAGCGACGTGGTATTCGAGGTTCACCTTCTAGATCAAAACGACGTCGTCAGTTGGCAGGTCTTCGGCGGCCTGCGCGCGGCAAGTCTATATCCGCCGAGGGCATTGTCATACTAAAGCGGACTGATCTGCAAGACCAAATGCCGGCAAATATCAGACCATAAGTTGACGCCACTCTACCAATGCAACGGAGCGATTAAGTTTGAAGGTTTGGCGGTTGTAGAGATGACGTTCCTGGTTGGCCGTGACGTTTCATGGTCTTCTTCAAAAACTTCAACACGGCATTGCGATTCCGCCTCTTGGAGACAAAGATCTCAAAAACCTCACCCTCCAGATATACGGCTCGCCAGAGGTAATGAGTTTCGCCGCAAACATCGGCCCGAACCGATTCCACCAGGCACGCACCGTCTCGTAGCTGATATCGATCCCACGTTCGTCGAGAATATCTTCGACCTGCCGTAGTAATAGCGGAAAGCGGATATACATCATTACGGCCAAGCGAATGATCTCAGGCGAAGTCTTGAAATAACGGAACGGAATTTTCATGCGGGGACGCTACGAGGCACGCTATGGGCACTCAAGCAAATTTCCTCTGACACTGCCGGGATTAATGTAGGTTCAAATCAAGGGCTTTCTTCGTCCCAAGTAATTTTCTCTGACCAAGCCTGGGCGCAGGTTCGCGCCTGGGTGGTTGGTGGGCCCGGTAGGACTCGAACCTACGACCAGACCGTTATGAGCGGCCGGCTCTAACCAACTGAGCTACGGGCCCCACCGGTGGCGCTTATAACAAACCCCAGCGCCCTTGGGGATTAAAAAAAAACGGCGCCCGGTTAAAGGGGCGCCGTCTTTCTAAAAATTTGCAGCGGCCTAGTGATCCAAAAAGCTGCGCAATTTCCTGGACCGGCTCGGATGCTTGAGCTTGCGAAGCGCCTTGGCTTCGATCTGGCGGATGCGTTCGCGGGTGACCGAAAACTGCTGGCCAACCTCTTCCAAGGTGTGATCGGTGTTCATGCCGATACCGAAACGCATGCGCAGGACCCTTTCCTCGCGCGCCGTCAACGAGGCCAGCACCCGAGTCGTGGTTTCGCGCAAGTTGCCCTGGATGGCCGCGTCCAAGGGCTGCACCGCGTTCTTGTCCTCGATAAAATCGCCCAAATGGCTGTCTTCCTCGTCGCCGATCGGGGTCTCAAGGCTGATCGGCTCCTTGGCGATTTTGAGCACTTTGCGCACCTTGTCGACCGGCATCGACAGCTTGACCGCCAGCTCGTCCGGGGTCGGCTCGCGGCCGATCTCGTGCAGCATCTGGCGCGAGGTGCGCACCAGCTTGTTGATGGTTTCGATCATATGCACCGGGATACGGATGGTGCGCGCCTGATCAGCGATGGAGCGCGTGATGGCCTGGCGGATCCACCAGGTGGCGTAGGTGGAAAACTTATAGCCGCGCCGATATTCAAACTTATCGACCGCCTTCATCAGACCGATATTGCCTTCCTGGATCAGATCCAGGAATTGCAGGCCCCGGTTGGTATATTTTTTGGCAATGGAAATCACCAGGCGTAGATTGGCCTCGATCATTTCCTTCTTCGCTTTGGCCGCTTCGCGCTCGCCTTTTTGCACGGTGGCGACGATGCGCCGGAATTCCAAGATCGGCAGTCCAACTTCGGCGGCGATGCCGGCGATCTCGGCGCGCAGATCCTTGACGTCGTTCCGGTTCTTCTTGATGAATTCCTTCCAGCCCTTGCCGGAAAGGCGGCCAACGCGGTTGATCCAGTTGGGATCCAATTCGTTGCCGTAATACTGCTCCAAGAAATCGGGGCGCTTGACCTTGGACGACACCGCCAGACGCAGCAATCGCCCTTCAAGCCCAACCAGGCGCCGGTTCAAATCATACATATGACCGACCAGATATTCGATCCGGTTATTGTTGAGGTGGATACCCTCCATCAGCTCGACCAGCTCGTGGCGCAGTTTTTCGAGCCGCTTCTCGGTCGCCGGCGTCAGCTTCTCGCCGGACGCGATGGTGCCGAGCCGCTTGTCGTTGGCCCGGTGCATCTTGGCGTAGCATTTTTTGATGATGTCGAACTTGCCGAGAATTTTCGGCAATAAGGTCTGCTCCATGACCGCCAGCGAAACGGTGTTCTCGTCGTCGTCGTCATCGTCGCTATCGGATTTTTCAGCTTCTCCGCCTTCGGTCTTGGCTTCAGCTTCCGGTTTTTCTTCTTCGGCTTCGCCTTCGCCGGGCTTGTTTTTGGCGGCGGCTTCGGCGGCTTCTTCCTTGGCGTCGTCTTCTTCGATCTTGGCGCGGCTGGCGGCCTGAGCAAGTTTGACCGCTTCCATCTCGTCCGGATCCTCATCACCGGTTTTCGGCCCCGAATAGGTGGCGTCCAGATCGATAATGTCGCGCAGCAGCATCAGCCCTTCATCAAGAGCGTCGCGCCATTGCAAGAGCGAGCGGATGGTCATCGGACTTTCGACAATGCCGCCGATCATCATTTCGCGGCCCGCCTCGATGCGCTTGGCGATGGCGATCTCGCCTTCCCGGGACAGCAATTCCACCGATCCCATTTCGCGCAGATACATGCGTACCGGATCGTCGGAGCGGCCGATTTCGTTTTCATCGACGTTGCCGGCGGTGCTTTCCGTTTCCGCTTCCTTGGCTTCTTCAGGCGTGTCTTCGGCTTCTTCGTTTTCGACCACGTTGATGCCGGCTTCGGACAGCATCGACATGGTGTCCTCGATCTGCTCGGAGGAGACCTGATCCGGCGGCAGCGCCGCGTTGAGCTGATCGTAGGTGACGTAGCCGACTTCCTTGCCGCGCGCGATCATCTTTTTGACCGCAGCGTTTAAAATGTCCAGCAACGGCGCGTCGGCCGCTTCACCCTGGGCTTGATTGGTTTCGGTTTTGGTATTTGTTTTGGTCGCCATTTGAACCCCGCACTAAGGTTTTGTTCCATCATGGGCGCCGGCACCGCGAAAAAACATCCGGCCGCGCCCGCATCCCTCAAATATTCCTATTCGGCGATGCCCAATTCCTGGTAAATCAGGCCGCACCGTCGCCCCCGGAACGGACCAACACATCATCCGATCCCGCGTCTTCATCCACCGTCGATGCGGACGCCAGCAAGGCGATCAGCTTTTCAAAGGCTTCCCGCGTCGGCGCCGCTTTCAAACGTTCTTTCGCCGCTGAAATGTCTTCCAGCAGTTGGGTACGCTTGTACAGCCGATAGAGTTGTTCCCAACCCCTTTCGGCATCGGTCAATGGCTGATCTGGCCGGGCGAAACGTGCGTGGTCGTAGACCCGTCGGCTCAGTAGGCCGCCCAATGTGTCCCTAAACCCGGTAACAGTGTTTAAATGGTCCACCAGACCCTGAAAGTCAAGTTCTACGGACTGCGAAAGGGCTTTCAATACCTCTTGGCGCAAACCATCCAGGGCCGGCGATTGAAAACGCATAGTGCCCAAAGTCTCATCCACCGCATCGAACAGCGCCGGATGGGTGATCACGGTGGTCATCAAAATTTCTTCTTGCAGGCGCGATGTATCCACAGGTGTCGCCGCGCCGGACCGCGCCGCCATGCGTTTCGGGACCGCGGCGCCCTTGCCGCCCTGACCCTTATTCCGGCCGCCCCCCTGGTCCCGTTCCTGGCGATATTCCTGCCAGATGCGGTCTTTAAGGCTGGAGAAATAATGGCGGCGCACCAGCTCGTCTTCGATACGCCCGGTCAATTCCCGGAACCTTTGTTCGAGCCCGGCGCGCCCTTCCGGGCTGTCGAGGCGGCGTCCGCGCCGTTCCAGCCGCCAGATCATTTCGGAAAGCGGCAAGGCTTCGGCCAGCACGCCGTTCATAGCATCGGCGCCGCCGGCGCGCACCAGGCTGTCGGGATCCTGGCCGGCGGGCAGGCTGGCAAAGCGAAGCCCGTGGCCCGGTGTCAGGATCGGCAGCATGTTTTCCGCCGCCCGGCCAGCGGCGCGGGCGCCCGCCGCATCACCATCGAAACAGAGATAAGGCTCCGGCGCATAGCGCCACAAAAGCCGCACCTGATCCTCGGTCAGTGCAGTGCCCAGCGGCGCCACCGCGTTGCCAAGCCCGGCCTGATTGAGGGCGATAACATCGGTATAACCCTCAACCACGATGATGGCGCTTTCGGCGCGCGCCGCTTCCGCCGCTTCCGCCAGCCCATAGAGATTGCGCCGTTTATGGAACAAGGGGGTTTCCGGGGAGTTCAGATATTTGGGCTCGCCCTCGCCGAGAATACGCCCGCCGAAGGCGATGACACGCCCCCGCCGGTCGGAGATCGGAAACATGACGCGCCCCCGAAACCGGTCATAGGGCTGGCGCCCACCATCATCGGGCTGGATCAAAAGCCCGGTCTCGACCATCTCGGCATCGCTGATATTCTGCCGCGCCAAAGCGGTTTTCAATCCGTCGCGCAGGTTTGGTGCAAAGCCAATATGAAAGCGCGCAATGGACGCCTCGGTAATACCGCGCTCCTTCAAATAGTCGAGCGCCGGTTTGCCGGCGGGCATGCGCAGCTGCTTTTCAAAATAATCGCTGGCGGCTTCCAGTATCCCATAGTGGGTTTTGGCGCGCTCGGCACGCTGACGTTGCTCCGGGCTATCCACTGGAACTTCAAGCCCGGCGTCCCCGGCCAGGCGCTCCACCGCTTCGGGGAACGACAGATTGTCCAGCTTCATGACGAAATCGATGGCGCTGCCGTGCTCGCCGCAACCGAAGCAATGATAAAATCCCTTGTCTTCGTTCACGGTAAAGGACGGCGTTTTCTCGTTATGGAACGGGCAAAGCCCGGTATGTTCCCGGCCCCGCTTTTGCAGCCGCACCCGTTTGCCGACCAGCCCGGCCAGATCGACGCGGGCGCGCAATTCATCAAGAAACTGGGGAGAGAAAGCCATGCGCCATCATACTCATGCGCGCCCCGCCCGCGAGCGCCAATTCTGGTTTTTATCCCCGTTTTCCTTGTAATTCACAGGCTTAGGCCATTGCAATGGAGATGTATTTGCGAAAGTGCAAATCGGTATTCCATGCGTTTTTTGGCGAATCACATTTTTTCGCCACGGAGTCAGTGAGACGGTGAGAAGAAAAGGAAGAAAAATTAACACCGAGCTCACAGAGAACACAGAGGAGGAAGAGAAGAGAGAATGCGCTGCGCGCGGCTAAAAACCTTCTCTGTGATCTCTGTGTTTCAAACCCTTTTCTTTCTTCTTCTCACCGTCTCACTGACTCCGTGGTGAATCTTCTTCTACTTTGAAACAGAAAACGGCGGGAAAAAATCCCGCCGCGTTTTCTGACACCCGATACCTGACCCCTGGAATTTGGGTCCTCCCTGGATCCCAGTTTATTGCTTTTGCCGTCGGGGCAGCGACGGGGTGGCCTGGCCGTTGCCAAGAATCATAGCGGCACGGCTGAATCTGTCTATCCCAAAAATTCGCTTAATATGAAAATAATCACCTTGACTTGCGACGCGAACCAAAGGCCGCGCACCACCAACGAGATTCATGACCTAAGCCAGCTTGTCCTTGACCAACTGGCTGGCCTTGGAGAAATCCATGCAGCCGGCATGACGCTCGCGCAACGCCGCCATCACCTGGCCCATCTGTTTTAGCGAGGAGGCTTCGCATTCGGTGATCACCGCTTCGACGGCGCCGGCGATCTCATCGTCGCCCATCTGCTCGGGCAGGAAGCGCTCGATGATGGTGATTTCCTCGGCCTCGGCATCGGCCAGATCCTTGCGGCCGCCCTTGGTGTAGGCGGTGATGCTGTCGTGGCGCTGCTTGATCATCGATTGCAGCAATAGGATCAGCTCGTCATCGCCGACGGGCTCGTCCTTACCCTTGCCCCGTGCCGCGATATCGCGGTCTTTAAGGGCAGCAAGGATCAGCCGCAACGTGGACGTCGCACGCTCTTCCTTGGCCCGCATGGAATCTTTCAGTGCTTCACTGATTTCGGTACGCAACATGGGCTTACCTCCCGCGTTAAGCGCGCTATTCCTCGAAAGCGGCTGACGGTAGCCAGTTTAGGCTATGTCTGTCAATCGTTGCCGCCACCTGGGCAATATACTAAGCCATTGTTTTTAAACAATATATTAAATCGTTTTTTCTTGACGATGGGGGCGCAGTTGCGTATGAGATACCTCCAGCCAACAGCTTTACCGGGGGTGTCCATGGCCCCCGGATATTAACATTTTACCGCATTCCGGCGCGCCGCGAGCCATGCCATAAGACCTCGCCAGCGCCCCCCGGAATGAGCAAAGGTCCCCATGCCCAATGCCGCTTCCCAGGCTGCGCGTACCGCCAAGCCGCGCCAAAACGAAACGCGGCGCCCGCCCGGCGCCGATGCGGCGTTGGTGCTGGCCGACGGCACGGTGTTTTGGGGACGCGGCGCCGGCGCGCCAACGGGCAGCCCGGCCACTGGAGAAGTCTGTTTCAATACATCGATCACCGGTTACCAGGAAATACTGACCGATCCGTCTTACGCCGGCCAAATCATCACTTTCACCTTTCCCCATATCGGCAATGTGGGCACCAACCTGGAAGATATCGAGGCGACCGCTCCGGCGCTGACCGGCTGTGTCCTGGCCGCCGATATTACCGAGCCCGCCAACTGGCGCGCCGCCGAGCATCTGGACGCCTGGCTCAAAAACCATAATCTGGCCGCAGTCACCGGCATCGACACAAGACGCCTGACCCGGCGCATCCAGGGGGGCGGCTTCGCCAACGCCGCCATTATTTACACCCCCGGCGCCGCTCCGGATATCGAAGCCGCTGGCGCCGCCGCTGCCGCCTGGCCCAGCCTCGAAGGTATGGATCTGGCGAAGGACGTGACCTGCGATGCGCTCTATGACTGGAACGAAAGCGTCTGGTCTATAAAGCACGGCTACGGAACCCAGCTAAAACCCCGCCGGCACGTGGTGGCCATGGATTTCGGTGCCAAGCACAACATCCTCCGCTGTCTGGCTGGTTTGGGCTGCCGGGTAACCGTTGTCCCTGCGGCCACCCCGGCGGCGAACATATTGGCGCTAGGCCCCGACGGCATATTCCTATCCAACGGTCCCGGCGATCCAGCGGCGACCGGCGTTTACGCGGTGCCGGCGATTAAGGCGTTGGTTGCGTCGGGCGTGCCGGTCTTCGGCATCTGCCTCGGCCACCAGATGCTGGCGTTAGCCTTGGGCGCGACCACAACCAAAATGCACCACGGCCACCGGGGCGCCAACCATCCGGTCAAGGATCTGGAGACCGGCAAGGTGGAGATCACCTCGCAGAACCACGGGTTCGTGGTCGAGCGCGGGAGCCTGCCGGAGGGGGTGGTTGAGACGCATACGTCTTTGTTTGATGGCACGGTTGAGGGGATCAAGTTGGAAGGCAAGCCGGTGTTCTCGGTGCAGCATCATCCCGAGGCATCGCCGGGGCCGCAGGATAGTCATTACCTTTTTGATCGGTTTGTGGCGATGATGGAAAGAGAAGAAGAAGGTTGAACCACAGAGACAGTGAGACGGTGAGAAGATGAGTGACAGCAATGACCGGTTTACGGAAACCGTTATCGGTTTGGCCATTGAGGTTCATAAAGTTTTGGGGCCGGGGTTGTTGGAATCTGCTTATGAGGAATGTCTGTGCTATGAACTTGATCAAGCCAGTATCGCCTACCAACGCCAGCTTGCGCTACCGGTTGAATACAAAGCGGTCCAATTGGAACTTGGCTATCGGCTTGATATCGTCGCCGAGAATAAATTGATCTTGGAGCTGAAAACAGTGGATAAAATATTGCCAATCCACGAGGCTCAGTTACTAACCTATCTAAGGTTAAGCGGCATCGAGACCGGCTTAATTTTGAATTTTAATTCAACCGTTCTCAAAAATGGTATCCGCCGCCTTGTCCTATAACCTTAATATTCTTCTTCTCACCGTCTCACTGTCTCTGTGGTAAAACTTCTTCTTTTTTCTCCTCAATCACTTGCACTCAAGCGAAAATAAACTAAATAAGACTTAGGCCAATAAAATTAAATGATATGAATGTCTTATGACCATTTTAAACCGTTATAAACCCCTACCAAACCATACCGAACCATACCAATCCATACCGGATATTTTCAACAAGGTGTCGCACGAGATTAAAATGATAATGCCCGCAATAAATGAAAAAGCCGTATTCCTCTCCGTGATCTCTGCAGCTCGCTCTTAAATGCCCAAGCGCACCGACATATCCTCGATCATGATCATCGGCGCCGGGCCTATTGTCATCGGCCAGGCCTGTGAGTTCGATTATTCCGGCGCCCAGGCCTGTAAGGCTTTGCGCGAAGAAGGCTACCGGGTGATCCTGGTCAATTCCAATCCGGCCACCATCATGACCGATCCCGATATGGCTGATGCGACCTATATCGAGCCGATCCAGGCGGACGTCATCGAAGCCATCATCGCCAAGGAGAAACCCGACGCCATCCTGCCGACCATGGGCGGCCAGACCGGGCTCAACGCGGCGATGGAACTGCACGCCAACGGCGCCTTGGAGCGCCACAATGTGGAGCTGATCGGCGCCAACGCCGAAGCCATCGTCAAGGCCGAGGACCGGCTTAAGTTTCGCGAAGCCATGGACGCCATCGGCCTGGAAAGCCCCATAAGCCGGCTGGTCACCAATATGGACGAAGCCCGCAGCACCATGGGCGAAATCGGCCTGCCGATGATCATTCGGCCTTCCTTTACCTTGGGCGGGGCCGGCGGCGGCGTCGCCTATAACCGGGATGAATACGAACATATCGTCGCCGGCGGTCTGGCGGCATCGCCGGTGGGCGAGGTTCTGGTCGAGGAATCGGTGCTGGGCTGGAAAGAGTTCGAGATGGAGGTGGTCCGCGATTGCGCCGATAACTGCATCATCATCTGCTCCATCGAAAACGTCGATCCCATGGGCATTCATACCGGCGACAGCATCACCGTGGCACCGGCGCTGACCCTGACGGACAAGGAATATCAGATCATGCGCAACGCCTCGATCGCCGTGTTGCGCGAGATCGGCGTCGATACCGGCGGCTCCAACGTGCAGTTCGCGGTCAATCCAGACGACGGGCGGCTGCTGATCATTGAAATGAACCCGCGCGTATCCCGCTCCTCGGCGCTGGCATCGAAGGCGACCGGATTTCCCATCGCCAAGATCGCCGCCAAGCTGGCGGTCGGCTACCGGCTGGATGAGCTGGACAACGACATCACCGGCGTGACGCCGGCCTCGTTCGAGCCGACCATCGATTACGTGGTCACCAAAATCCCGCGCTTCACCTTCGAGAAATTTCCCGCCGCCGAGGCCTTGTTGACCACCTCGATGAAATCGGTGGGCGAGGCCATGGCCATCGGCCGCAATTTTGCCGAGAGCTTGCAAAAAGGCCTGCGCTCCATGGAGACCGGGCTGACCGGGCTTAACGAAGTGGAGATCGAAGGCGCGCCCGGAGGCGGCGAAGATGCGCTTCGCGATGCCCTGCGCGCCGCCCTCGCCGAGCCGCGCCCGAACCGCATCCTTTATGTGGCACAGGCATTCCGCGAAGGGCTTTCGTTCGAGGATATTCAGGCGGCCTGCCGCTTCGATCCCTGGTTCCTGGCGCAAATCGAAGCCATCGTCGGCGCCGAGGACGGCGTCCGGGTGGCGGGCGTGCCGGAAAGCGGGCCAGACTTGCTGCGCCTCAAGAAGATGGGTTTTTCCGATGCCCGTCTGGCCGAGTTGGGCGGCATCGAAGAGGCCGCGGTCGCCGATTTGCGAAGCGCCGCCAATGTGCAGCCGGTCTATAAGCGCGTCGATACCTGCGCCGCCGAGTTCCCATCGCAAACCTCTTATATGTATTCGGTCTATGAGGGCGACGGCGTCAATCCGCCCGAATGCGAGGCGGCGCCCGAGGCGGCATCCAAGGTTGTGATCCTTGGCGGCGGGCCCAACCGCATCGGCCAGGGCATCGAGTTCGATTATTGCTGCGTACACGCCGCCTACGCCATGAGCGAGGCCGGCCATCAATCGATCATGGTGAATTGCAATCCGGAAACCGTATCCACCGATTACGACACATCCGACAGGCTGTATTTCGAGCCGTTGACCGGCGAAGACGTGATCGCGCTGATCCGCAAAGAACAAGAGGCCGGCGAATTGAAGGGCGTTATTGTCCAGTTCGGCGGGCAGACGCCGCTGAAATTGGCGCACGCCTTGGAGGAAGCCGGCATTCCGATCCTCGGCACCACGCCGGACGCCATTGATCTGGCCGAAGACCGGGAACGCTTTCAACAGCTTTTGATCAAATTGGATTTGAAGCAGCCGCCCAACGGTATCGCCAGCAACGCGGATCAGGCCGAAGAGATCGCGGCCCGCATCGGCTATCCGGTGGTCATCCGGCCATCCTATGTGCTCGGCGGGCGGGCCATGGAAATCGTCCACGACGTGGAAAGTCTGCGCCGTTATATGAAGACGGCGGTGGTGGTGTCGGGCACATCGCCGGTGCTGATCGATTGGTACTTGCGCGACGCCATCGAAGTCGACGTGGACGCCATTTGCGACGGCGGGCAAGTTTACGTTGCCGGCATCATGGAACATATCGAGGAAGCCGGCATTCATTCCGGCGACAGCGCCTGCTCGTTGCCGCCCTATTCTTTGAGCGCCGAGACCATTGCCGAGTTGAAACGCCAGACCCGCGCCATGGCCCTGGCCCTCGGTGTGGTTGGGCTAATGAATGTCCAGTTCGCGGTGCAGGCCGGCGTTATTTTTATCCTCGAAGTTAATCCGCGCGCCTCGCGCACGGTGCCGTTTGTTGCCAAGGCGACCGGTGTGCAGGTGGCCAAGATCGCGGCCCGCGTCATGGCCGGCGAAAAACTCGAAAGCTTTGATCTGAACGAAGACCGCGCCATGGATCATGTGTCGGTCAAGGAGGCGGTATTCCCGTTCTCGCGCTTCCCCGGCGTCGATATCATTCTGGGCCCGGAGATGAAGTCCACCGGCGAAGTGATGGGCATCGGCGCCACCTTCGCCGAGGCTTTCGCCAAATCCCAATTGGGCGCCGGCACCATATTGCCGAAGGACGGCTGCGTCTTTCTTTCGGTCAAGGATAACGACAAAGAGGCGGCGCTGGAATTGGCGCAAAAGCTGTCCGGCCTCGGCTTTACAATCATGGCCACCGGCGGCACGGCGCGCCATTTGAGCCTCGCCGGATTGCACGTTGCCCGCGTCAATAAGGTGCTCGAAGGGCGCCCACATTGCGTCGATGCCATTTTAAACGGTGAGGTGCAGTTGATCATCAACACCACCGAAAGCGCCCAGGCGATCGCCGATTCCTACTCCATCCGGCGCACCGCGTTGACCGACAATATCGCCCACTACACCACAATCACCGGCGCCCGCGCGGCAATTTCGGCGATCGAGGTGCAGCGATCTATTGGCGGAAATGAAGGGGCCCGGGGCGGCCTTGCGGATTCTGGCTTAGGGGGACTTGAAGTCGCGCCCCTGCAAACCTATTCTAACAATTCAGCTTGAATATTGTTTTGCCTTGCTCTTGGCGGTAACGCCGGGAAGCGGGAATATTTTGTTTAAGAGCGGATTATTGAGATGGATAAATACCCAATGACGGCCGGCGGTTTCGAGGCGCTGGAAGAAGAGCGTAAATTCCTGAAAACCGTTGAGCGGCCGTCGATCATCAAGGCCATCGAGGTCGCCCGCGAGCATGGCGATTTATCGGAAAACGCCGAATATCATGCGGCGCGGGAACGCCAGAGCTTTACCGAAGGGCGTCTCGCCGAGCTTGAAGACGTGATCAGCCGTGCCGAGGTGATCGACCCGACAAGCATTACCGGAAAAATCATTCGCTTCGGCGCCACCGTCCGGCTCGCCGACCAAGACAACGACGAGAAATCCACCTACCAGATCGTCGGCACCCACGAGAGCGATATCGCCGAGGGTAAGCTGTCGATCACTTCGCCGCTGGCGCGGGCGCTGATCGGCAAGACGGTCGGCGATACGGCCGAAGTCAACACACCGGGCGGCGGCAAGTCCTACGAGATCATGAAGGTCCAATTTAAGTAGCAGATTTTATTGGTCCGCTTCGGGGCCGGCTTCCATGGCCGTGCGCCGACGCCTAAGCGCCGGCACCGCAATGAGAATAATCACCATCGCCAAGGCGGCGGCGGCTGTCAGTGCACCGCTAAGGCCGATTTGATCGGCCAGCCAGCCGATGCTGAGGGTGCCGAGAGCCGGGGCGCCCATGCCAAGCGATATGTTGATCGAGATCACACGCCCGCGCATATCGGCGCGCGACAGGGTCTGGACCAGGGAATAAGCGGACACCTGGTTGGCGATCAGCGCGCCCGCTGCCAGCGCCAGGATAAAAAGGGCCGGTATGAAAAACGGCGTGAGGGCAAAGGCGATCATCGCCACTGTGGTCAAAAGCGAGGAAACCACCAGAATTGAAACCAGCCCCTGAGTTTTACTTCGGGTCAGAAGCCAGATAGCGACCAGGAGGGCGCCAAGCCCCGACGCCGAAGTGAGGGCGCCGAGACCCTCGGCGCCTCGGTTGAATACTTCCGCCGCGAAGCCGGGCATCAGATCGTTATAGGGGCGGAGAAAAAAACCGGCGGTGATGGTGACCAGAAACAACAACCCGAGGGAGCGCTCATTGGCCACATATCGAAACCCGGCGCGCATGTCGGTGATGATGCCGCCGCTGGCAGTTTCGTCCCGGACCAAAGGGGCGATATCGATCATGCCGATCATCAATACCATCCAAGCGGTGGACGCGGTGTAGGCAAGGATCGAGGCGCCGGCATTGAAATTGGCGATCAGCGCCGCCGCCAATACCGGCCCGATGAAGGTGCCGAGCTGGAAGGTGGTGGAATTGAAGGCAACCGCGGCGGAGATATTTTCGCGCCCGACAAGCTGCGGGATCAAGGCCTGGCGCGCCGGAAACTCAAAACCAAAGATGGCGCCTTGCAGGATATTAAGGATGACAAGAAGTTGCAGATTGATCTGGCCAGTGAACGCCAACATGCCGAGACTGCCGGTAATCACGGTGCCGAACAGCCCGGCGGTAATCGCCGTCCGCCGGTGACCGTAACGGTCGGCGACGGCGCCGGCGAACGGCGCCGTGATCATGACCGGCAGCATGGCGGCAACGGTGATGATACCCAGCCAGGTGGCCTGTTCGGTCAGCTCCCAGGTGAGCCAGCCAATGCCGAGCCGGTTGCCCCACCAGCCATGCACGTGGGCCACATGGCCGAGGGCATAGAGACGGTAATTGCGTTGCGCGAGCGCCCGCGCGACCCCGCCGAACAATTGGGGGTGGGCGTTGATCATGCGGCGTATCAAATGAGCGCTCCCGGGACAGCGTTGGACCGCTTTATTGAGCCCCGATAGCGACATTGTAAAGTACTGCTTTCGACCCGCCCGGCGTTGCGATGACCGGGAGCCCATAGTAGAGTTCTGAAAATCCAAGGAGGGTTCAGTCGATGATGATCCAGAATGCGCCCGAAGGCGAAAAACGATTTATCAGCACCATGGTCGAACATCTCGATCTGTGCGAGCAGTTCGGTCGCGCTTTCGGTAATGACCAATTTGAGCGGCCAGAGCCCTTTGACGAGGTGATCTTTGCGGTCGCCCATCACGACCGGGGCTGGGACGATGCGGACGCCGCGCCGGTGCTGCACGAGCCGAGCGGCTATCCGTGTGGGCTCGGCACTGGGCCAGTACCCGGCGTGCTCGATACCTCCAAACGCTCGCCGGACTTCAACGAGGCCCGGCATGCCTATTGCGGACTCCTGTCTTCCCTGCATTCGTGGGGGCTCTATAACGACCGCTATGGGGTGTCGGAATTCAGCGTCCTCGGCGGCGGCAAGTCGGTGCCCATTCCGCCCAAGGATGAAGACTATGTGCACGGCCTCCTGGATGGCGAGATCGCCCGCCAGGAACGGCTGAAGGCGGTGCTGGCGGGCGATCCGGCAACCGCTGGCTGGATCGAAGAAGGCGCGCTGATGCGCAACTACAAGTTCCTGCAATTCATGGACACATTGGCGCTCTACTTCAATCTCCGCCACGCTGGCGACCGCTCAAGTGAAACCTTCGTCCATGTGCCCATGTCGGAAGCGGTGGACGCCGAAGTGACGGTCACGCCGATGGGCAATGACCGCTATGCGGTCACGCCGTTCCCCTTCAACGGCGAGGTGCTTGAGGTGCGCTGCAAGGGCCGCTATTTCAAGGCGGTGTCGGATGCGCCGACCGATCTCGGCGCGCACTTATATGGGCTACCCGGCGACGAGCAGGTGCACATCCTTGAGGCCGCGTAGGCGCGCAACTGCTTGACGTTGCCGCCTTTCATGGCATCCGATAATCAACCCAAGCGTCTTGAAGACCGCCGCGTTCTACTGGCGACCACGCTAGGCGGCATCGCCTTTATGGGCGCGTTGTCGACGGATTCCTTTCTGCCTTCGATGGTCGCTGTCGCCGGTGCCTTCGAAGTGGATATGGGCCAGGTGCAATTCGCGCTGGCGTCTTTCGTCCTTGGCGGCACCATAGGCCAGATATTCGTCGGCCCGCTGGCCGACCGGTTTGGCCGGCGCTGGGTTCTTTTGAGCGGGCTGGCGGTCTATGTGGTGGCGTCGCTGGCGATCATGATGTCGGCTTCAATGACCGAAATGATTGTGCTTCGCTTCGTACAGGGCCTCGTTGCCTCCACCGGGCGCATCGTTGCGCGCGCCATTGTCCGTGATCTCTATAGCCGCGATCTGGCGGCGCAGATGTTCGCCTATATCGCCTTTGTTGGCAGTATGGTTCCTGTCATCGGATCGATCACCAGCGCGCAATTGCTGGAGCATTTCGGCTGGCCGGCGGTATTTCTGTTCATGGCGGTGGTCGCCGCCATCCTGGCGGTTTTGTTCTGGCACTATATCGACGAAACCCTCGAGACCAAGAACATGAGCGCCATGCGCTTCATTCCAATGGTGCAAAACTACATCTCGATTTTGTCGCACAAGCAGTTCCTCTCTTACGTGGGCATCACCATCGGCAACTCGATCGGGCTGCATGCGTTTCTGGCTTCCTCGGCGGCGGTTCTGATCGGCGCGTATGGATTGACGCCCACGATCTATTCCTTCTGGTTCGCCGCCGTCATGATCTCCAACACAGGCGCCAATTATCTGGGCGGGCGGCTGGTGGTGCGCCTCGGCGCGGGCCGTATGATTTTCATCGGCACCGTGATCACGGTGATCAGCGGCGCCGCCATATTGGCCCTGGCGCTTATGGGCATAAATACAACGCCAGCGCTGATCGTTCCGATGATGGCCTTTATGTTCGCTTTTGCGTTCCTGTCACCATCGTCCCAGGCGGGCGCGTTGGCGCCATTCGCGGCTCAGGCCGGCACCGCGTCTTCGGCGATGGGTATCATTCAAGGCCTGACCAGCGCCGCGACCGGCGCCGCACTTGGTTTGTTGCCGGGCTCAACCTTCACCGAAATGGCCGCATTCGTTGCCATCGGCAGCGGTGTTATTTTGGTATTTTACGGGGTTTTCATTCGCCGGTTGCCGAGCAGCGATCAGGCTTAAGGCAGATGCCTTTACGTTACTTGTCACCGAACTCGGCGCGCCGGATCACCGCTTCGCCGCTTTCGGTTTCGAATTTTTCGGTCGCCGTCTGAATGGCACCGCGTACTTTAATGCGGTTGTCGTCCTGGTTGGCCTTGGCAAAATCATAGCTGCCCTGGCGCGCCTGGTTGGCGCCGGTGAGGCGCGGGCGCACATATTCGGCCATCAATTCGAAACTGCGCCAAGTGGCCGCCGGCGGCGCCCAATCCATGCCGAACATTAACAATCCGCCGAAGCCGCCAACGCCGTCCCAGACCCGCTGAATTTCGGCCACGGCGTCGTCGGGGGTGCCGATGATGGCACGCTGATTTTCGGCAATGAACTTAGCCGGATCATCGAGCCCGCGCTCGACCATGTGACCGGCGGACACTACGTCGTGGGAATAATCGATCCATTTTTCGAGGCCCCACTGCACGTCTTCAAAAGCCTTCTCCCTGGTCTCGGCCAGATGCACGAATGTGGTGATGCGAAACTTGGAACGGTCGGGAATGTGCCCGTGGCGGGCACATTCGGCTTCGTAGATAGCCCAGTTCTGGGCGTATTTGGAAAGCGCGTCGTCGTTGATGCCGCCGAGGGTCAACAGGCCAAGCCCATAGCGGCCAGCCTGCACAACACCCGCCGGCGAGCGCACCGAAGTCACCGCCATTTCAATCATCGGCTTGGTGTAACAGCCGAGCCCGAGGCGGGCATCTTGTAGATCAAACCAATCGGTTTTCAAGGTCACGGTTTCGCCCTGCAATAGTGGCACGACGGCGGCCAGGGCTTCTTCCAGACGCGGGCGCTGCTGGGCTGGCTGGATGCCCATCATCTGCGCATCGGAGGCCAACGCGCCGGGGCCGACGCCGAAGATGGCGCGGCCGCGCAATTGGTGATCCAACTGGGCCATGGTATCGGCGGCGATCAACGGATTGTGGTAGGGCAAGGATTTGACCCCGGTGCCGAAACGGATATGGCGGGTGCGCTCGGCAGCGGCGGCGATAAACAGCTCCGGCGCGGCGATCATCTCGAAGCCGCCGGAATGATGCTCACCGATCCAGGCCTCGTCATAGCCGAGCCTATCCAGATGCTCCATCAGCCGGAAATCCCGCTCCAGCAGCACTTGTGGGTCGGCCATCTTGTCGTGATGCGGTCCGTGAAAGATGCCCAGCTTCAACTGGCTCATATCAAATGATTGGCTCAAAAGTCCCCTCCCCAAATCGGATCAGCGTCAACTGCGCCCGCCGGCGTCGATTTTATTCGCGGTCGCGTTGAGATAAAGCGCCCGCGTATCATGCATGGCCTGGATGCAGGCCGGATCGAAATCCTCGGTCGGTTCAGGATCGATACCCCAATTGCCGCACGTATCCTCGCCGCGCAGCAGCATGGCGCTGGAACCCTCGAACCGGGTTTCGCGCACATGCGGCGCCACATAATGGATGGATAACCCTACCCGGGGATGATCGGCGGTGTTGGGACCTGAACCGTGCACCACGCTTTCATGATGGAAAACCACCTGGCCGGGCGCGAGCACGGCGCTCACGGCTTTTTCCTCAGGCACGTCCTTGGCGTTCTGCGCCATGGGGAGAAGATTGTCGGCGTCCGGCATGATGTCGTGGACGGTCGCAAATTTGTGCGAGCCCGGAATATATTTGACGCAGCCCGATTGCTCGGTCGATGGGTTGAAGGCCAGCCACGCTGTGAGGGTATCGGCAGGCTCGAAGCCATAAAAGAAGCTGTCCGTGTGCCAGGACACATAGCGGGGATCATGGGCCTTCTTGGCGAAGAACGAGGCGCCCCAGCAGAGCACGTCGGGGCCGATCAAATCTTCCACGGCATCCAGAAGCCTTGGTGCGCGCACCACATCACAGAGCCAGGGAAACGGCAGATGCGCCTTGATGCGGTAGCGATCCTGGGGCTCATCGCCGATGGCATTTTCCAAAGCCTCAAATTTATCGCGCAATTGGGCGGCGGCGTCCGGGCCATACACATCGAACGGAAACAGAAAACCGTTCTCGCCATAAGCGGCGACTTGATCGCCGCTCAAAATCTTGGGCATGCGCGCCGTTCCTCTTCTGGATCAAACCTGGGGCGAAGACTACCCTCCGGGTTTGGGCCTTGTCCATGTTGGAACCGTTGGGTACACGGTTAGGCTTGGGTGGGCTTCACAAATCGGGTTTCCATGCTCGGCATTTTATTCGGAATTCTGGCGGCCGCCAGCTTCGGCTTCAATAGCGCCAGCGCCCGGCGCGGCGTCATCGGCGGCACGCCTTTTCAGGCGATGGCTATTTCAATGCCACTGGGCTTGATCATGTTCGCCGTGCTGGCGGGCGTCGCCGGCCAATGGTCCGAGTTTGCGCGCCTGGATTTAAGCGCCATCGGGTTTCTGGCCGCCGGCGGCATCGCCCATTTCGTCTGGGGCCGTTATTTCAACGTGCGTTCGCTGGCGGCGGTGGGTTCTAACCTGGCAGCGCCGGTACAGCAGTTTCAGCTTCTGCTGGCCCTCGCATTGGCGGTCTTGTTTCTCGGCGAGACCCTGACGCCGCTGAAAGTTTTGGGCATCGTTCTCGTCATTTCAGCGCCCATGTATATCCTGTCGCGCCGCGCCAAGGATAAGGGCGCGCAAAAGCCGGCGGCGAAAGACGGCTTCAAACCGCGCATGGCCGAAGGCTACACGTGCGCTTTCTTGGCTGGCGTCGGTTTTGGCTCCTCGACCGTGTTGATCAAGGCCGGGCTTAGCGATCCGAGCCTCAGCCTGATCGGTGGCGTAGTTTCCTATGTCGCGGCGACCTCCGTGGTGGTCCTGGTATTGCTGATACCCAGCATGCGCACCGAAGTGCGCTCCACCACCCGGCAATCAGCCAAATGGTTTCTCTATTCCGGGCTCGGCGTATCGGTGTCGCAGCTATTCCGCTACATCGCCATCGGCCTTGCGCCGGTAACGGTGGTACAGCCGCTGCAAAGCCTCTCGGTCATATTTCGCATGATCTTCGGCTATTTCATCAACCGCGACCACGAAGCCTTCGAGGGTTATGTAATCTTCGGTATCGGATTATCGTTTCTGGGCGCCCTGTCGCTGACCTTGTCGGTGGGGCTGGTGGCCGACAATCTGGATCTGCCGGTCTGGCTGGCGGACATCATTTCCTGGCAATGGCCCTGATGAGGCCCGCTTGCATCCCGGTTTCCCGTGGTGCAAATGAAGGAGCAAGAAATCCTTAACGCCAACCAAGATTGAAACCCATGCCAGCCGAATTGTCCGAGCCAACACGCCGCAGCTACCGATCCCATCGTTTGCAACTCAATTATGTAGATTGGGGCAACGAAGGCGCACCGCCGATGATCATGATCCATGGCGGGCGCGACCATGCCCGCTCCTGGGATTGGGTGGCGGCGGAATTGAAGGCGGATTACCACGTCATGGCGGTGGATCTTCGCGGCCATGGGGATTCGGCCTGGACCAATAGCGCCACCTACGCGATCGATGAGTTCGTCTATGACGTGGCCGAACTGATCCACCAGAAAAATTTGGCGCCGGTGACCATCATCTCCCATTCCTTGGGCGGCATTATCGGGCTTCGCTATAGCGGTATCTACCCGGAAAACGTGACCAAGCTTGTCGCCATCGAGGGGCTCGGGCTCGGCCGGCGGCGCGCCAAGCTGGGCGACGAAGCAACGGCGCCGAAGCGCTACCGCAACTGGATCGAGGAATTGCGCAAGATTGGTACCTGGGAAGAGCGCCGCTACGACAGCCTGGAAGGCGCTATTGAGCGCATGGCCGAGGCCAACGGCCATTTGAGCGCCGAACAGGTGCGCCATTTGACAACCCACGGCACCAAGCAAAACGACGACGGCAGCCTTTCCTGGAAATTTGATCATTACTTCTTCACCCGCTTTTCGGCGCCTGCCGGCATCCAGCCCGCCGAAGCCCACGAGATGTGGTCCAATATCCAATGCCCGGCACTTCTGGTGCGCGGCGCCGAAAGCTGGGCGACGGACCCAGAAGAAGACGGCAACGCCAGCTATTTCTCCGACTGCACGTCGGTCACCGTAGAAAACGCGGCCCACTGGGTGCATCACGACCAGCTGGACGTTTTTCTCGGCCATTTGCGGAAATTTCTTGGCTGATCGATAGGGCTGCGGGCGCCCTTGAACCAGGTATGGGAAGGTGGCACTCTTGGGCCATTCGGAATAACTGCGCATACAACAAACTTAGGGAGGCGGCGATGCTCGATCTTTATTTCTGGACCACCGATAACGGCTATAAGGCGCGCCACGGCATGGAAGAATCCGGGCTAGCGCATAATCTGAAACCGGTGGAGTTGCCCAAGCGCGAACAGTTTTCGCCGGAATTTTTAAAAATTAGCCCCGGCCACAAAATCCCGGCCTTGGTCGATGATGACGGGCCCGGCGGTACGGTAAGCCTGTTCGAATCCGGCGCCATATTGAAATATCTGGGCGAGAAGGCCGGCAACGGATTGTACCCCGATGATCCGGCCAAGCGAATAATAGTGGACCAATGGCTGTTCTACGGATCGGCCACCTTCACCACCCATGCTCAGCAATTGGGCCTGTTCACCAAACGCTTTCCCGAGGACGTGCCGCCGGTAAAAACCTATTACCTGGAACAGTTCCACGACTTTTGCAGCATTTTCGATAAGCGCCTGGGCGAAACCGAATATCTGGCCGGCGATGACTACACCGTCGCCGACATTTCCGCCTACCCGGATATCCACATGTACCATTCCGACGGCGTCGCCACCGGTGATTACCCCAACCTCACCCGCTGGCACGATGCCATTCAAGCCCGCCCGGCGGTGGAACGGGCCTGGGGGCCTTACTGATCGGAGCGCTTTAAAAGGGCAGCCGCCATGGGAACCGAGATCGAACGCTTTTTGGACCTATACGGCGCCCTGGCGCGGGTGACCCATGACTGGATTGCGGCGGCGCCGGATGATGTTCTGGAATGGGTGCCGGTTGCTGGCGAAGGCTCCCTGTTCATCGACGGGCGCGGGCGCATGAGCATCCTCGGCCAGTATATCCATATCATTGTCGGCGATCACGTGCAGGCGCCGCAACTCGCAACTTGCGATGACGGCGCCAAAATAGACGCATTCGATAAGAACATTGCGGCGAAGCTACGGGCCAGCCCGACCCTGATCGATGACGCCAAGGCGATGCACGATGAAGACATGACGCACTTTGCCGCAATTGGCGAAGCCCAGATGGAAAAGCACATCTTGCGGGGCCAACACCAATGGCGGCTGGCCGATTATCTTTGGAGCATCTATTCCCACCGGGCTTTTCACGTGGGCAATATGGATATCTATTTGCGCGCCTGCGGAGTCACACCGCCGGCCTTCTATCCAACGATACAGGCGGGCTAATTTCAAAAAGGAGCAGGCGATGACCACGGACACCCTGAATTTCACCAACCAGGACTTCACCTATATCAACCACGGTGAGCGGGCCATGAACTTGCGCCTGGTGCGCCCCGCCGGCGATGCCACGGTCCCGGCGATCATCGATCTGCATGGCGGCGCCTGGAACAATTCCGGCCCTGAATCCTGCCAGGAGAGAGGCGAGGTGCTCGCCGCGTCTGGCATCGCGGCGGCGGCGCTCCAATTCCGCCATGGACCGGACCGCTATCCTTCGACCCTGGAAGATATCAATTACGCAGTGCGCTGGATGAAAGCCAACGCGTCCGAGCTGGGCATCGATGCCGCCCGCATCGGCATTGCGGGCCAATCCAGCGGCGGCCATCTGGCTATGCTGGCGGCCATGCGGCCCAGTGATGCCCGCTATGGCGCACTGGAGCTGGAAGGCGGCACCAGCATCGACGCCAGCATTGCCTGCGTCGGCATGATGTGGCCGGTGATCAATCCTTTGTCCCGCTACCGGTATGCCAAGGGCCTCAACGCCAGCGCCGAGCCGCCGAAATGGTCCGCCCATATTCCGGGCGCCCACGACACCTATTGGGTGACCGAGGACGCCATGCGCGAAGGCAACCCAATGCTGGCGCTGGAGCGCGGCGAGGCGGTGGAAACGCCGCCGGCGCTTTGGATCCAAGGCCGGCCGGATGCGGTGCATAATTATGTGGACGAAGATTCCGGCCAGACATTGACCGAGCCGGAACGCTTCGCCGCCAATTACCGCAAAGCCGGCGGCGATATAGACGTGCTCTATATAGACCAGGAGACACGCTCATCGACACCGGTGTTTCAGGCGCTGGCGGATTTCTTCGTCAAAAATATGGGCTGAAAATTTGCGCTAGGCGGGCTCACTTATATCCACCGGCACGCCCGGCTGGTTCTTCGATGCGCGGATACTGAGCGCTGATTTTACGTGGCTGACCTTGGGCGCAGCGGTGAGCTTTTCGGTCACGAAGCGCTGATAGGTCTCCCAATCCTCGGCGACGATCTTCAACAGAAAATCTGTTTCCCCGGCCAGCATGTGGCATTCGCGCACCTCCGGCCAGCCGCGCACCAGCGTTTCGAATGCGACCAAGTCCGGCTCTGCCTGGCTGTCGAGGCCGACCTGGGCGAACACGGTCACGTTGAAACCCAATGACATGGGATCCAACTCGGCGTGGTAGCCGCGAATATAGCCGGCTTCTTCCAACGCCCGCATGCGCCGGAGACATGGCGGCGCCGAGATGCCGACCCGGCGCGCAAGATCCACATTGGTGATGCGCCCCTCGTCCTGGAGATCGTGTAAAATATTGCGGTCGATGTGATCAAGTTTGACCCGGTTCATCGGCTACCATCCCTTTTCCCTCACCCGGTTGGGTTCCAATACTAATTCTAGCGGTCCGTTTGCGCAATAATATTTCAAAAATGGAAAATATAATTTCGTGGCGCCCAGTGGAGCCCATGCGCGCCCTTCACCGAAAATTGTGCCGGGCGGGGCGGCCGGTAAGCCGGTGACCGCTTGCGCCGGGCGGGCGGCAGACCTATTTTAAGGCCAGAATTCACCAAATTGGAGCCGCATCTGTTATGGACAGCCACCACGCGAAAGTTTTGATCCTGGGATCCGGCGCCGCCGGATTGACATCCGCCATTTATACCGCCCGCGCCGGGCTGGAACCTACTCTGGTCCACGGTATGCAACCCGGCGGCCAGATGACTATCACCACCGATGTGGAGAATTATCCCGGTTTCGCCGATGTGATCCAGGGCCCCTGGCTGATGGAACAGATGCAGGCCCAGGCCGAAAACGTGGGCACCAACATGATCGCCGATCTTATCACCGAGGCCGATCTATCCTCCGCGCCGTTCCGCCTGAAGGGCGATTCCGGCGACGAATATACGGCCGATGCACTGATCATCTGCACCGGCGCCGAGGCCCGCTGGCTGGGGTTGGCGAGTGAACAGACCTATCAGGGCTTTGGCGTTTCGGCCTGCGCCACTTGCGACGGTTTTTTCTACCGGGGCCTGGAAGTGGCGGTCATCGGCGGCGGTAACACGGCGGTGGAAGAAGCTCTATATCTGACCAACCACGCCGACAAGGTGACGCTGATCCACCGGCGCGATGAGTTGCGCGCCGAAAAGATGCTGCAAACCCGCCTCCTCGGTCACGACAAGGTTGAGGTGATGTGGGATTCGGTGCTGGATGAGGTGCTCGGCAAGACCGAAGGGCCGATGCCCGAGGTGACCGGCATCAAGGTGCGCAACGTAAAAACCGATGGCGTGACCGAACTGGACTTATCGGGCGTGTTTGTCGCCATCGGCCATACGCCGAACACGGATTTGTTTAAAGGCCAACTTGATCTGGACGATGAAGGCTATTTGATCACCAATCCAGACAGCACCGGCACCAAAATCCCGGGGGTATTTGCCGCCGGCGATGTCCAGGACAACAAGTTCCGCCAAGCCGTTACGGCGGCCGGAACCGGCTGCATGGCGGCCCTGGAAGTGGAAAAATATCTGGCCGCCAAGGAGGCCGGCGAATTGGAAGCGGCCGAATAGGCTTCGTTTAATTCAGGCGAATTTCGCATAAAGCTACCATCCGACCCGCATCCTGGATTATATTGGATTCCGGGGGTTAGATTTCCCTGAAAGAGCGGCGAGGCGGATATGGACTGGGACAAGTTAAGAATATTTCATGCGGTGGCCGAGGCCGGCAGCTTTACCCATGCCGGCGAGACCCTGAATTTGAGCCAGTCGGCGATCAGCCGCCAGATATCCTCGCTCGAACAAAGCATCGCCGTCAGCCTGTTCCACCGCCATGCGCGCGGTCTGATCCTGACTGAACAGGGCGAGGACTTGTACCTCACGGCGCACAACATATTCCACCAGCTAGCCATGGCCGAGGCGCGTCTGACCGATAGCCGCGAGCGCCCGCAAGGCCCCTTGAAGATCACCACCACGGTCGGCTTCGGCTCGGTCTGGCTGACGCCGCGCATCAAGGAGTTTCTGGATCTCTATCCGGAAATCGATGTTTCCATCGTTTTGGTCTATGACGATCTCGATCTGTCCATGCGCGAGGCCGATGTGGCCATACGGCTGACACCGCCGCGCCAGCCCGACCTGATCCAGCGCCATTTGATGAGCATCCAGCATAATGTTTACGCGTCTCCAGAATACCTCAAAGAACACGGCATGCCGCAAAAGCCGGAAGATTTGGACAATCACAAGATCATCACCTTCGGCGAGGAGGTGGGCGATCAGATCGATTTGATCCCGGCCCTGAACTTCCTGGTCTATTCCGGGCGCGACAAAAGCGATCCGCGCAAGCCGGTTCTGCAGGTCAACAATGTCTATGGCATTTATCGGGCGGTGCTATCCGGCCTCGGCCTCGGCGCCTTGCCAGATTACTTTCAGGTGGGTACCACGTCGCTGGTGCGGGTGCTGCCGGAAATGCAAAGCCCTCCCACCGAGGTTTATTTCGTCTACCCCGAAGAACTGCGCCATTCGGCGCGCATTGAAGTGTTCCGCGACTTTTTGGTGCGCAAAGTAATCGAATCGCGTAGTTGACGAAATAGGTTTACGCTCCATCCCAGATTGCGGTCTAAATGCACCAATATTATTTGATAATGATATTCATTCGCATATTTTAGATTATATTTATCCGCAACAACAATGTAATATACTGTAATATAACAATAATTTATCCATGCAAAAAATGCATAGGTGGGCTTCGCGATTGGCAGTTGTTTTCTGGGTAAATAATACCTAATTATTGATCAGCGACGTTGATGTATGTCCGTCGCAGTTTTGGGCTTCGGCCCGGAACGAGGGGTCTTCGGACCCTACGTCTCCCAGACGTGAAGCCTCCCTGTTAAACTTGCTGGAAAGCCTCGGCTTTCCAGCATTTTTTTTTAAATTCAATGATGCGCGCCGGAACATATTCGGTTTGGGCAGCAACAAGGGCGCGCCGCTTGCGTGGCGCGCCCCGAAATTACTCTCCTAGCCGGATGGCTGGATCAGGCGTCTTCGACGCTGGTTTCGACGCCGGCGTCGGTGAAGACCTGTTTCAACTCTCCGCTTTCATACATTTCGCGGATAATATCACAGCCGCCAACGAACTCGCCCTTTACATAGAGCTGCGGGATGGTAGGCCAGTTGGAAAACTGTTTGATGCCTTCGCGGATTTCGCCGTCCTGAAGCACGTCGACGCCCTTGAATTCGACGCCCGAAAGCATCAATGCCTGCACCACGGCGGCGGAGAAGCCGCATTGGGGAAAGCTGGGCGAGCCCTTCATGAAAAGGGTGACGGGCGCAGAATCAATTTCTGATTGGATACGTTCAAAAGCGGGGTTGTCGTTCATGGTGTCCTCTTTGCGCTAGTGTGAATTTGTTATGTGCTGTTCAATTCTCGGGCACGCTGGTCTGCAGCGCCAAGGCGTGCAGATCGGTGCCCATCTTGCCTTCGAGGGCGGCGTAGACTAGCTGGTGCTGCTTGATGCGGGGCATCCCTTCGAACGCCGGTGATACCACATAGGCGGCATAATGATCGCCATCGCCGCGCAGATCTTCGATCGTGACGTTGGCGTCCGGTATGCCGGCCTTTATCAGCCGTTCAATCTCGCCGATGTCCATTGCCATAAATGTCGTTCCTCAATTTTCGGTTCGGTCGTGACTTTGTAGCCGGTATTGTCCAACTTAGGGTCCACAAAATCTATGCGGATATACTGTAGGAGATTACTATGGAATATAGGATATTTCCTTCTCTAGGCAAGTGGGTGCGGATCAAATTCCGTTTACGCCGCGCCCATATAGTCCGGCAGCCAGGCTTCAAAGATCGCTGCTAAATCCTCGATGGCGGCGCTTTCACCGGCGAAAGTCAGGAAATCGCCGCCTGTCTCGCCAATCTTCGATGCCGGAATGCCGGCAGCTTCCGCCGCTTGGAGTACAGCGCCGGCGTCTTCCGTGACGAGAAGATAGCGGCCCTGGTCTTCGCCGTAAGCCCAGGCGTGCCGCGGCAGGTCGCCGGACAAATCATCAACGGTCGCACCGATGCCAGCCGCCATGGCCATTTCGGCCAGCGCCACCAGCAATCCGCCATCAGATAGATCGTGGCAGGCGTTGACCGAGCCGTCCAGGATCTGCCCGCGCACGAAATCGCCGCAGCTGCGCTCGGCGGCCAAATCCACAGCCGGCGGCGCGCCCTCTTCACGGCCGAGGATTTCGCGCAAATAGATCGACTGGCCAAGATGGCCAACCGTATCGCCGATCAGAATGATCGCATCGCTGATCCGGGCAAAACCGATGCCTACCGCCACCTCGCAATCGTCGATCAGTCCGACGGCGCCGATAGCCGGCGTCGGCAAAATCGCCTCGCCCGCAGTCTCGTTATAAAAACTGACATTTCCGGAAACCACCGGGAAATCCAAGGCGATGCAGGCATCCGATATGCCTTCGATAGCGCCGACGAACTGGCCCATGATGCGCGGCCGCTCTGGATTGCCGAAATTCATATTGTCGGTGACCGCCAAGGGCGCGGCGCCAATGGCGGTGAGATTGCGCCACGCCTCGGCCACCGCTTGGCGGCCGCCTTCGGTGGGATCGGCAAAGCAATAGCGGGGCGTGCAATCGGTGGTCATGGCGAGGCCCTTGTCCGTATCTTGGACGCGCACCAGCGCCGCATCGCCGCCTGGGCGGGCCACCGTATCGTTCATAACCAGATGATCATATTGCTCCCAGATCCAGCGTTTGGAACACATGTCCGGCGCGCCCAAAATAGTGCGCAGCGCGCCCATGATGCTGTCCGGCGCCGCCACGTCGCCCGCAGCCAGAACCGGTTGCAGCGGCGTCTTCTCCCAGGGCCTGTCATATTCCGGCGATGCCAGGGCCAACGGATCGATGGGCAGATCGGCGGCAATCTCGCCGCCCATTTTCATCACCATGCGCCCCGTATCGGTGAGGTGCCCGACGACGGCAAAATCCAGCTCCCATTTATCGAATACGGCGCGCGCGGTATCTTCGGAGCCGGGCTTCAATACCATGAGCATGCGCTCCTGGCTTTCCGATAATAGAAACTCATAAGCGGTCATATTCGCCTCGCGGGCCGGCACCGCATCCAGATCCATCTCGACGCCGACACCGCCCTTGGAGGCCATTTCGAAGCTCGACGAGGTCAGCCCGGCGGCGCCCATATCCTGGATGGCGACGATGCAATCGGTCTGCATCAGCTCCAGGCACGCCTCGATCAACAATTTTTCGGTGAACGGATCGCCGACCTGCACCGTCGGGCGCTTTTCTTCTGAATCATCGTTGAATTCGGCCGACGCCATGGTGGCGCCATGGATGCCGTCGCGCCCGGTTTTGGAGCCCACATAAACGACGCTGTTGCCGGCCCCGGTCGCCGCCGAATAGAAAATCCGGTCCTGCGCGGCGATGCCGACGGTCATGGCATTGACCAAGATATTGCCGTCGTAGGACGAATGGAACTCGCAAGCGCCGCCGACCGTCGGCACGCCAACGCAGTTGCCGTACCCGCCGATGCCGGCGACCACGCCCGAAACCAGATGCCGGGTCTTGGCGTGATCGGGGCTGCCGAAACGCAGCGCATTCAAATTGGCGATGGGGCGCGCGCCCATGGTGAAGACATCGCGCAAGATGCCGCCGACGCCGGTGGCGGCGCCTTGATAGGGCTCAATAAAAGAAGGGTGATTGTGGCTTTCCATCTTGAAGATGACCGCCATGCCGTCGCCGATATCGACGACGCCAGCATTCTCGCCGGGCCCGCAAATCACGTTCGGGCCTTCGGTGGGCAAAGTCTTCAGCCACTTTTTTGATGATTTGTAGGAACAATGCTCGGACCACATGACGCTGAAAACGCCAAGCTCGGTCAGGTTCGGCTCGCGCCCGAGGATATCCAGAACCTTTTGGTATTCCGCATCGCTCAAACCATGCTCGGCGATCACATCGGTGGTGATGGCGTCCATTACGCTGGCCCCGCCAGCGCCGCCGCGACGCCATCGAACAGGGCTTTGCCGCCGGTGCCGCCGATCAGATCTTCGATGGCGTCTTCCGGGTGCGGCATCATGCCCAGCACATTGCCGGCGTCGTTGTAAATGCCGGCAATGGCGCGCTGGGAGCCATTGGGATTGGCCGCATCGGTCAGCTTGCCATCCGCGTCGCAATAACGAACAGCCACCCGCCCCTCGCCTTCGAGCCGGTCCAGGGTCGCATCGTCGGCGAAAAAATTGCCGTCGTGATGGGCCACCGGCACGCGCATCACATCGCCCGCCGAATAGCCGCCAAGAAACACGCTATCGGCGTTGTCGATGCGCAAATGCACATCCTTGCAGATGAATTTCAGCCCGGCATTGCGCATCAGCGCGCCGGGCAGCAATCCGGCTTCGCAAAGCACCTGAAAGCCGTTGCAGACACCCAACACGGCCACCCCCCGTTCGGCGGCGCGGTGCACCTGGCCGATCACCGGCGATTGCGCCGCCATGGCGCCGGCGCGCAGATAATCGCCGTAGGAAAAGCCGCCGGGAATGACGATCAGATCGGTTTCGGGCAGCTCGGTCTCGGTATGCCAAACCTCGTCGGGCGCGGCGCCAAAGGCTTGGCTAAGCGCCATAACCATGTCGCGCTCACGGTTCGATCCGGGAAAGACGATGATGGAAGATTTCATATTGTTCCGAGGGTGGCCGGTGTCATTTCAGGCTTCAATCTCAATCTCATAATTTTCGATCACCATATTGGCCAGCAATTGGCGGCACATGGCGTCAACTTGGGTTTTGGCTTCCTCGGCATCGTTGCCGGCGAGGTCGATCTCGATATATTTGCCCTGGCGCACTTCGCCGAGGCCATCGAAGCCGAGCGCTTCGAGCGCATGACCGACGGCTTTTCCTTGCGGATCAAGCACGCCCGGTTTCAGCGTGACATGGATTTTTGCTTTCAAACGCGCCGCCCCTCAAATTTCTATCGTTACTGTACCAGGGTCGGACCCTGGACGTCGCCAGGGCCGGGATCAGGCAAAATGCCAAGCCGGCGCGCGACCTCCTGATAGGCCTGTTCGATATCCCCCATATCCCGGTGGAAACGGTCGATATCGAGTTTTTCATTGGTTTCCGCGTCCCACAAACGGCAGTTATCTGGGCTGATCTCGTCGGCGATCATGATGCGCATCTGCTCGCCGTCCCAAAGGCGGCCAAATTCCAGGCGGAAATCCACCAGCCGGATGCCGATGGCGAGGAACAATCCGCTCATGAAATCATTGGCGCGCAAGGCCAGATTCATCATCTCGTCAATCTCGTGATGATTGGCCCAGCCGAAGGCGGTGATGTGCTCTTCCAGCACCAAGGGATCGCCCAGTTCTTCGTTCTTGTAATAGAACTCGACAATGGAACGGCCCAAGGGCTGGCCCTCATCCAGACCGAAGCGCTTGGCCAGGGAGCCGGCCACCAGATTGCGCACCATCACCTGGATCGGGATGATTTCCACCTCGCGCAACAACTGCTCGCGCATGTTGAGGCGGCGGAGGAAATGGGTGGGGATGCCAACCTCGCCCAAGCGGGTCATGACAAATTCGGATATACGGTTATTGATCACGCCCTTGCCGGTAATGATGCCGCGCTTTTGGTTCCGCCGGCCAGCGGCGTCGTCCTTGAAATAGGCGACGATGGTCCCCGGCTCCGGCCCTTCGAAAAGGTCTTTGGCCGTTCCTTCGTAAATTTTTCTACGTCTTGCCATAATCTTGGAATTCCAAAAGCGCCCTTGAGGCTGGGGGTTCGGGCCGGTAAATGCCGACCGCCCGGCGCTACGGGATACCTGTCCCCTATAGCAGGGGTTGGCGGTCAATACAATCAAGTCTCAATGCCGATTACGCCCATTTCAATATCTTCGAATGCGGTTTCTCCGGGGCGTCCCGGCGCAAATTTAAATATGGGCCGTGTCTCCGGAGAATCAATGGATGGCAGTGCGATAAGCGACGCGCACACCGTGCCGAAGCCACGCTCGGTGACGATAGTCATGGCGCCGTCGGCGCCTTCGCCAGCATCGTGGACGCGGCTGGACAGCAGCGCCCGCCAATCCTGCCAGTCGCCGGTTTCGGGATCGGGGACCGCGGCGCGCCGAAATTGCGGCAAATAGCTGCGCGTTCTGGGTGAGCGGTCGTCGTTGACGCCGCGCGCGGTCACCATCGAGACGCCGTCCCCCAATGGCTTCACCTCGGCGCGGGCGCCCCAATCGGTGGCCGAAACGCTAACGCAAAAAGCATCGCGGTTGTCGGCGATGACCAGATTGAAGGGCCGGTAGGCGTTCGGATTGACGTCTTGAAGCGCCTCGGCAGCAGCAGCGGCGTCGGCATGTTCGAGCACTTCCAACGGCAATTCGCCGCGGCTGCGATAACCTTCGGCCGGGCCCAGCGCACCATGTCCGTTGAGGATCGCCGCCACCACGCCCCAATCATTGATGCCGATCCAGGTGCCACCGGCAACGGTGTCCTGGCCAGCGGTGGTCTCGGGCCGGTCGGGCCAGTGGCGCCCCGGCGCCAGCCACGCCCGGTCGATCATTTCATCCCGGTTGGCCGCCAGTAGCAGCGGCCAATCGTGACCGCTGCGGCGGTGAATAATGACAGTGCACATTGTTCATGAATAGCCCGTTCGGCGCCGGCTCGCCATACCTTGCATGAAATATCATGAATTGCCGGCTCCGGGGCGGGCCAGAGGTGTTGCAACGGCTCGCAATCCCTCGTAAATACAGGCCGCGAGCGGGGTTCAGCCCGCCGCCAACCAGAACCAGCAGGCAAGGAACCATGGCCGAAATTTTCAAGGACCGTAAAAGCGCGCACGAAGCCAAATTCAGCCTCGATCAGGATACTCAATTCAAGCTTGATTCGCGGCGCAACAAGCTCTTAGGGCTTTGGCTCGGCGAGCGGCTGGGCAAAACAGAATCCCAATTGGATGCCTATGCCAAAGAGGTGGTGATCTCTGATCTGGAGGAGCCCGGCGACGAGGACGTCATCCGTAAAGTAATGAAAGATATTGCCGATGCGGGCAGCGATTTAACGGATGCGGATATCCGCGCCAAGCTGGAAGAGTTTGCAAAGGAAGCGCGTGAACAAATTCTCGGCGACGACGGATAGAAGCCCCCGCGCCCAGATATTATTTAAAGCCGGTGTAAACGCCGGAGGCCAGCCATGAACGCCAATCTGCCCAGCTCCAGTCACGGCAACAGCCTGATCGATGCGGTCGCCGACTGGCTGATGGACCAGGCGCTGGGAACCGCCAGCCTGGAAGACCTTTTGACTGAATGTTCGCTGCGCCTGAACGCCGCCGGCGTGCCGCTCTGGCGTTCGGCTATCGCCTTTCAGACCCTGCACCCCTTGTATGAAGCGGTCTCGCTCATCTGGTACCGGAAAAGTGGCCTGCAACCGGTGGGCCATTTTCCCGAAGGCGTCAACGCCCGCACCGAGGCGTGGCTGAACAGCCCGCAATATTATCTCATTTCCAACAATTTGCCGTTTTTGCGGCGGCGGTTGACCGGGCCCGAGGCGGTCATCGATTTTCCACTGCTCCAGGAATTGAAAGATGGCGGCGCCACCGATCATCTGGTCTTTATGGTGCCGTTCGGCGGCGCCGAATATGCGGCGCCCGGCCATGACGGTATTCTGGGCTCCTGGACCACCGACAGGCCCGGTGGCTTTACCGACGAAGATATCCGCGCTCTGACGCGCATCCAAAGCCGGCTTGGCGTCGCCTGCAAAATCGCTATCCGCGAGCAGATCACGCGCAATGTGCTGAGCGCTTATCTCGGCCCCGAGGCCGGCCAGCAGGTCTTGCTCGGGCACATCAAGTTGGGCGACGGTGAAAGCATTCATGCGGTTATTTGGTTCTCCGATCTTCGCGATTCCTCGGCCCTGGCGGACAGCTTGCCGCCGGGCAAATTTCTGGCGCTGGTCAACGACTATTTCGCCTGCACGGCGGGCGCGGTGATCGACAGCGGCGGCGAGGTGCTGCGCTTTATCGGCGATGCGCAACTGGGCATCTTCGCCATTCGCGGCAATGGCGTGGACGAAAATGTGGCCTGCGAAATGGCTTTACGCGCCGCCGCCGAGGCCGAGCGCCGGCTTTTGAAGCTGAACCAAAAGCGCGCCGCCGCCGGCGATGGGGATATCGATTTCGGCATCGGGCTGCATTTGGGCGACGTAATGTACGGCAATATCGGCGTGCCCGAACGGGTCGAATTTTCGGTCATCGGCCCGGCCGCCAACGAGGCGGCGCGCATCGAAGGCCTGACCAAGGAAACCGGTTGCCGCGTGCTGGTGAGCGATGTTTTCGCAGCCCAGGTGAAACGCTCGTGGCGATCCCTGGGCGCTCATGAGTTACGCGGCGTCGGCCAGCCGATGGAAGTATTTACCCTTGAAAATGATGCGGACTGAGTATGACTGAATACAACGACATCCTTAATTTCTGGTTCGAGACCACCGATCTGGGCGCCGAATTAGAGCTCAATGAAGCCTGGTTCCGATCCACCGACGCTTTCGATGCCGAGATCCGAGAGAAATTTCAAAGCACCTGGCGGGCGGCGGGGACTGGTGCGCTGGATCATTGGATGGACGCGCCCGATAGCTGCCTGGCGCTGATTGTCCTGTTGGATCAGTTCCCGCGCAATATGTATCGGGGCCAGGGCCGCGCCTATGCCAGCGATTTTCGCGCCCGCGTTGCCGCCAAGCGGCTATTGGCCAAAGGCTGGGACACCGATTTCGGCAAACGCTTTCGCACATTTGCATACCTGCCGTTCGAACATTCCGAATCCGTCACCGACCAGGAACGCGCCGTTGAATTGATGAATAGCCAGGGCGAGGAACGGGGCATGAAGGCGGCCCAAGAACATCTGGACGCAATCAAGCGCTTCGGGCGCTTCCCCCACCGCAACGCGCCCATGGGACGTACCAGCACGGCGGCGGAGCTGGACTATCTGAAAGACCCGCCGAGGTGGGGAAAGTCGGCGATCAAGAATGCGGACCCGGACGAATAGAACCTGTCCGATAGTTCCATGACACCGGCCCCGGCGCCTGAGCCGCGCGCGGCGCGTAACGCACGCGCCATCATGCTGATGGTCCTATCGGTGGCCATGCTGTCGCTGGTGGACGGTATCGCCAAGTTGGTCGCGGCGGACGGCCTGCACCCCTTCATGATTGCCTTTTTCCGCAACCTGTTTGGCATGCTGGCGATGGCGCCGTTTTTCCTGCGCACCGGTCTGGCTGGCCTCCGGACAACGCGCCTTCCCATGCATCTCGGGCGCGGCGCCCTGCACGCCACCGCCATGCTGTGCTGGTTCACGGCGCTGACCCTGGTGCCGCTGGCCGAGGCCACCTCCATATCCTTCATGTCGCCGGTCTTTGCCTCCATTGGCGCAGTGCTGATCCTGGGCGAGCGCTCGCGTCCCATTCGCTGGGCATCTGTGGCCATCGGGTTCACCGGCATGCTGATCATCATCAGGCCGGGCGTCATCGATATGAACCTGGGTGCTACTCTCTTGATCACCGGCGCCGTCTGCATGGCCGGCGTAAAGCTGATGGTCAAGTCGTTGTCGCGTACCGACAGCCCAGAAACCATCGTCGCCTATATGAGTATCACCCTCACCCTATATACGTTGGTGCCGGCTTTATTCGTCTGGGAATGGCCGGGGGCGCGGCTTTTATCGATGCTGGCGGCCATGGGCGCCCTCGGCACTGCCGCCCACGTGGTGCAGACTTATTCCTACCGGGACGGCGAGGTCACCCTGGTCGAACCCACCGGTTACATCAGGCTGGTCTGGGCGGCAGCGGTGGGCTTTATCCTGTTCGCCGAAGTGCCTGAAATTTGGACCTGGGCCGGCACAGCCGTTATCATCTTTGGTGCCACGTTGCTATTGCGCGAAGAAATCCGCATCGCCCGCGCGGCGCGGAGGCAAAAGCCGTCATCCGTTCCAGGGCTGGATGTCGAGGGCCGGCCATAATTCCCGCCAGCGGGCCACCTTGGCTTCGTAGATCTCGGCGCTGACCTGGGCCTTGTTGGGACGCACCAACATGGCGCAAAGATCGGCCAGTCCAAAGGGTGCCGTGACTTCAAATTGTGCGCCGTCCTTGCGCACGCCGACGGCGGTCGCCGTAGTCGGGAAGGTGGCGATGGCGTCGTCGGTGGACGTGTAGGGCTGGATGACAATACCGAACCGGTCTTCGTACCAAAGATGGACGCGGGCCTGGTTTTTCACGTCGGCCTTGATCGGAATATCGGAAAACAAGGTCCGGATGCGCTCTTCTTCGGCAGCTTCCGCCTCGGCACTCAAATCCGCGCCGTCGAAATAGACAATGTCCATATCGCGGATGCCGTGTTCTGGCGGCAAGCCGGAATTGACGTTCCAAACTGTCTGGGTAACGGCACCGGCCACCAGCCAGGCGTCCGGCAGCCTGACGTCCGCCCAGCGTTCCAGCACCGGGCCCGCCAGCGGGCTGGCACGGACGCAGCGTTCAAGAAAATCCCGGTCCGTGCTAACCGCCGGTCGCCTTGGCCAGCATGTCCTTGTTTGCCTTGGTATCGAAAATATTGATTTCCTCTTTGCCCTCAGCATCCTTGGCCATGCGCTCGCGAATTTCCGCCGCCATTTCATTGTTGCGCTGCACCGCCGGCCGCGCTTCCATAGCGCCGATCCAGCGCATGAAGTTGGGATGCGCCGCTTCATCGACGCCGTAGTTTTCCCAACCCTTGACCCAGGGATAGCTGGCCATGTCGGCGATGGAATATTCATCGCATCCGATCCATTCTGAATCGCCCAGCCGGTTTTCGAGCACCTGGTAGAGCCTGGCCTGCTCGTTGTTATAGCGGTCCATAGCGTAGGGGATTTTTTCCTTGGCGTAATTGTTGAAGTGGTGGGCCTGGCCAAACATAGGGCCGATATGACCCATCTGAAAGATCAGCCATTGCAGACAATCAAAACGCGCGCGCTCATCTTCGGGCAGGAACTTGCCGGTCTTGTGGGCGAGGTAAATGAGAATGGCGCCCGATTCCATCATCGTATAATCGCCGCCGCCGGGTCCGTCCTTGTCGATGATGGCCGGAATTTTGTTGTTCGGGCTAAGTTTCAAGAATTCCGGCGTAAACTGCTGGCCAAGGCGGATAGAGACGTCCACATGGGTCCATTCGAGGCCGCATTCCTCGAGCATGATCATGACCTTCTGGCCGTTCGGTGTGGGCGTGGAATGGAGTTCAATCATTGTTGTTGTTCCTTTTTGTAAGGTGATACCGGTCAGGCGGACGCCTGCATTTCGGCGCGGATACGCACCGCCGCCTCGTTCACGCGTTGCACCGCCGGGCGGGCTTCCAGCGCGCTAAGCCAGCGCTTGAAATTGGGATGCTCGTCCAGATCGAAATCGTAGGTCTCCCAGCCCTTGGTCCAGCTATAGCTGGCAATATCGGCGATCGAATAGTCATCGCAGCCGATATATTCGCTTTGTCCCAGCCGGTTTTCCAGCACCGAATAGAGGCGCAAAACCTCTGAGTGATAGCGTTCCTTGGCGTAAGGCACATCTTCCTTGGCAAAGCGGATATAGTGGTTGGCTTGGCCGAACATGGGCCCGATATGGCCCGCTTGGAACAGCATCCATTGTTGGATGTCGTAGCGAGTACGGGCGTCATCGGAATAGAATTTACCCGATTTCTCGGCGAGATAGACTATGATGGCGTTGGATTCCATCATCGTATATTCGCCGCCGCCGGGCCCGTCGGTATCGACAATCGCCGGCACCTTCTGGTTCAGGCTGAGCCGCGTGTGTTCTTCCGAGCGCTGATCGCCCTTGCCGAAATTGACCAGGACCAATTCGTATTCCAGGCCGGTTTCTTCCAGCATCAGCATGGCTTTTTGGCCATTGGGCGTCGGCGCGGTGTGCAACTCAATCATCTATGGGTCTCCTTGGTGTACTTGCGGGCTTTATACACACATTATGAAATCAATGGTCGGGCTGCTCAAGGACCAACTCGGCTAGCCTTGCCAAAGGCAGCCCGGTTGATAGGATCGTTGCAACCGGCACATCTCAAGGGAGCGCCTTAGCATGGCTGAAAAAACCACCAAGACGGATCTGGAATGGCGGCATCAATTGACGCCCGAACAATTTCACGTGACCCGCGAGCACGGCACCGAGCGAGCTTTTTCCGGCACTTATAACGATTGCAAGACGCCGGGCACCTATGCCTGCATCTGCTGTGGCGCCGATTTGTTCCTCTCCACCGACAAGTTCGATAGCGGCACCGGCTGGCCCAGCTATACCCAGCCCGCCGAAGACGCCGCCGTCATCACCGAACAGGATGCCAGTTTCGGCATGGTCCGAACCGAAGCCATGTGCGCGGCTTGCGATGCTCATCTTGGCCATGTGTTTCCGGACGGCCCGGCGCCCACCGGGCTCCGCTATTGCATCAATTCCGCGTCCCTGACCCTCAAAGAAGACGAAGGCTGAACCTGGCCTTGTACTTGGTTAAGGACCGGACCGCTTGAACCCGGGCGGCGGCGCCGGCGCATCGGCCAATACCCGCGCGATCCTGATCATGATCCTCTCGGGCGGCCTGTTGAGCGTCAACGATTCTTTCATCAAGGCGCTACAACTGGACGGCATGCATGTCTTCGAGGTGGTGTTTTTCCGCAACTTCTTCGCCCTGATATCGTTGCTGCCCCTCTATGTCCGCACCGGGCCCCGTCAATTGCTAACAAGGCGCTTGGGCCTGCATGTAGTGCGCAATATCCTGCAAGCCATTTCCATGACCCTTTGGTTCTGGGCGCTGGCCTTCCTGGCGCTGGCCGAGGCGACGACGCTGGGCTTCACCTCACCGGTCTACACCTCCATCGGCGCCATCATCTTCCTGGCCGAGCCATCGAAGGGGGTGCGCTGGCTCGCCATCGGAATTGGCCTGGCTGGCGTGTTGATATTCATCCGGCCCGGCTTTGGCGAGGTCAATATCGGCGTCTGGATGATCACCGGGGCCGCCATTACCGGCGCCGCCGTAAAGCTGATGACCAAGTCCCTCACCCGCACCGAAACGCCGACCACGATTGTTGTCTATATGAGCCTGATCCTGACCATCATCACGTTCGTGCCAGCCTTGTTCGTCTGGACCTGGCCGGAGCCAGGACAATGGCTGCAGCTCGTGGCCATCGGCGTCGTCGGCGCCATCGCCCACGTGCTGGCGACGGAGGCTTATAAATTGGGCGAGGTGACGGCGCTGGAGCCGGTGATATTCACGCGCCTGATCTGGGCGGCGGCAATCGGCTTTTTCGCGTTCGGCGAATTTCCGGGGCTATGGTCCTGGGCGGGCGCCGCCGTGATCATCTTCGGCGCTGCATTGTTGATGCGCGCCGAAGCGCGAAGCTGAGATAACGGCCGGAGCGGTTGACTGGCCCCGCAAATTACGTTTCCATTGCGCCAATCAATGAAATTGGGGCAAGCAAAAAAAGGCTGATGAGACATGGCTGAAATTATTCTAGGCGTCGGATCCTCGCATGGGCCGCTTTTGAACCTGCCGCCCGAGGAATGGGAGGTGCGCGCCAATTTCGACCGGGCACAGCCGGAACTTGCCTTTCGCGACGGCACCTACACCTTCCCCGAACTGGCCGAATTGCGCGCTTGTGATGAATTCATCGATCAATGCGCCATCGAAGTAAAGCGTGAGCGCTATGTCCAATGCCAGAGCCAATTGGACGAATTGGGCGCCCAGTTGCGCGCCGCCGATCCGGACGTGGTGCTGATCGTCGGCGATGATCAGCACGAATGGTTTTTCGAAGACACACAGCCCGCCTTCGCCGTCTATTGCGGCGACGACGTGCAGAACCTGACCTGGTCCGAGGCCGCGCGCGCCGAGCGGATCAAGGTTGGGCGCGGCGGTGATCTTTATTCCTATCGGCCCGAAAACGATCAGACCTATCCGGTGGAGCGCGAATTGGCGGAATTGATCGTCGGTGCTGCCATGGACGCGGAGATCGATGTCGCCGCCTCTATGCAACAACCCACCGGGCCGGACGGCATCCGCAATATTGGCCACGCCTACGGCTTTATCTATCGCCGCCTTTTACAGGACAAGCCGATCCCCATCGTGCCGATACTGCAGAATACCTTCTATCCCCCCAACCAGCCGGCGCCCAAACGCTGTTTTGAGCTGGGCCGCGTTATTGGCCAGACGATCCGCGATTGGAAATCCGACAAACGCGTCGCCGTGGTAGCCTCCGGCGGCATCAGCCATTTCGTGGTCGACGAAGAATGGGACCACAAGATGCTGGACGCGCTCGCCGGCGGCGACACAGCGACACTGATCAATGAGCCCAATATCATGTTCCGCTCGGGCTCGTCGGAGACCAAAAACTGGATCACCGTGGCCGGTATCATGTCAGAAACGACGAGCGCCATGGAGCTGCACGGCTATGTGCCCTGCTACCGCTCCGAGGCCGGCACTGGCAGCGGCATGGCCTTCGCCACTTGGCGCTAAGCTATCCGCCGGCGCCTGACATCCGCGCCAGTTCGGCGGCATATTCCCGGTAGCGCTGGTGGTATTCGCGGTACGCCGGTTTGCCCGCCGTCATTTCCAAAAATCGCTCCAGCACCGGTAGTTGGCGGGCGGCGAACAGGGCCGCGTCCACATCCGCCAAGCGCGGTATCAGCGAGACAAAGCTGACCACTACATGACCGCCGAGGCGTTTCTTAGATACCTTGGTCAGCTCGGCCAGAAGGTTTGGGACGCTTTGCAATAGCCAATCGGCATAGGGCTGGATGATCGCCGCCTGGCGCGCAAGCGCGGCGCCCTCGAAATCGAAATCGCTGCGATCCAAAATTTTTCCGTCCCGGTACACCGGCTCGGCCGCTTCTGAGACATCGCATTCCCAGCCATCCCTCGGAACCAGCAGGTCTGCCTGTTGGTCCTCTTCCCGGTAAGGCGAGAACGGCATAGTCCGGCAGCGGGACGGGCGTGCATCGTAGATTTTGCAAGCCCCGTCATCGGCCAGTTCGGGACAATCCATTTCCGGCGGAATATAGGCCGTCGGCGCAATGCGAACGGCCAATTCTTTGCCATTTCGAAGGGTGACGCGGGCGCCGAGCCGGGCGGTATGATCGAACAGGGACGCGCCTTGGCGCAGCGGCGAGAAAATAACAGCCAGCGGAAACCGCCCGGCGTGGGATAGCGCATCGTCGAGGGTCAGCGGCAGCCACCCTTTGCAGCAATGGCCGCATTGAGTGCAATGAAAGCGGCGCTCCATTTCCCCGTTACCGCACGTTCAGGCGGCGCAGCATTTTTTGTACTTCTTGCCCGACCCGCAAGGGCAGGGATCGTTGCGCCCTACCTTTTCCACGTGCCGGGTTTCCGGTTTCGGATTGATATCACCGTCCACATAGACCCAGCGCCCGGCGTCGCGGCGGAAGCGGCCCAGCTCGTGATGCACATAGCTTTCGCCGCCCCGTTTGAAGCGGGTAACGAACTCCACCGTGCCGGCCTCGTCGTCTGGCCCACCGGCGGTGGTACCGCGAATCTCTAACCCCATCCATTTGGCATCGACGGCCATGGCTTCGGCCGAGGAGCGGTTGAAATCGCCCTGAACTTCCGGCGCGTGGGTGGCCTCGATATGATCGAACTCGGCATTCACATAGGCCGTGTAGCGGGACCGCATCAGCAGCTCAGCCGTCGCCGCCGGCTTACCGCCGATGATCGGGCCGCAACAGTCGTCATGGTCTAGCTGGGAGCCGCAGGGGCAGGCGCTCATTTCCGGCGTAATCCTTTAAAAAAACGCCAAGGTGCGCATTTCGATGGACTGGCGCGCATAGGCGCCCGGCGGTGTGGTCGGATCATCGAACGATGTGTGCGCGGTAAAGCGCGCCTTACCCTCGGTGTCCGAATCATAGACTTTGAAAACCAAGGCCTCGTCCCTGGCCATTTTCGGAAAATGGTACCATTGGTGCGCCGGGTTATATTTGACCTGATAGGTCTCGCCGCGGCGGTCCGGATAGCGCCGCTCGGACGCGATCAAATCATCCATCGCCAGACTTCGCCAATCGGCAATGGCCAGTGGGTTCTTGATGATCGGCTGGTTGATGGCCCGCCATACCTGGATCACCGCAAAGCGGCCTTTCAGCAATTCATCGGCCTCGTCGGGAAGCAAATCGCGCACCCGCTGCGGGCCTGACCATTCGGTGTAATCGTTGTGCACCGACAATACCGGCTCGCGGACCAGCCTTTCTTCGCGTTCCGCCTGGTCGCCGGAGCGCAGCGTGTGATCGAAAATATGCACCCGGTGGGCGCCGGAGACCTTTTTGATCAGCGCTTCCACTTCCGGGTAATAGACTTGGCGTAGCTCGTCCTCGTCAAAAAAATCAACCATCTTGGTGTCGTGATCGACAAACTCAAAGCCCTGCACGTCCAACGCAAATTCAGCGCGAATAGCGCGGCCGTCGGCCATGGTTACCGTCTGGCCCTCGCGTTTGCCGCCCATCGCGCGGCGGCCCATATTGCCGGCGCCAAAGGTTTCGTTGACCGGCTTGACACCGGTGTCGATGGAATACATGACCGTAGCATCAATCGCGTTTGCCGATTTATCGGCCTCTGCGGCTTGGCTCATAGGCTTCCCTCCCAATCATCGAATGACACAAATATGGCGCATACTAGAACATATTTGGGCGGCCTTTCCAATTCCGGTGGCCCCAGCGCCCGCATTAAGGTTAAATGACTTGAGCTAAATCAATGACCCGGCCCGCCCATTTTGTAACCTTCATCCCATCGCCGCCCCAAACCCGCCCAAAGGATCCAAATCATGCAAGGCAAAATCGTGCTCGAAGAGCATTTCGCGCTGGAAGATACCTTTACCGATACCAAGCGCTTTCCCGATGCCGGCCAGGCCGATGATCTTCGCCGCCGCTTGCTCGATATCCTCGATATCCGCCTCGGCGAAATGGACGAATACGGCATCGAGCTTGGCATCCAGTCCTTAAACTCGCCGGGCATCCAGTCGATCCTGGAGCCGGCCAAGGCGGTCGAGATGGCGCAAAAAGCCAACGATGTGCTCGCGGGCGAGGTGGCCAAGCGCCCCGACCGCTTCGCCGGTTTCGCCGCCCTGCCGATGCAGGATCCGGACGCCGCCATCATCGAGGTGACGCGCTGCATCAAGGACCTGGGCTTCGTCGGCGTCAACCTCAACGGCTTCAGCCAAAAGGGCGATGCGGACACCCAAATCTTCTACGATCTCCCTGAATTCCGCCCCCTATGGGCGGCCATCGAAGAACTTGACGTGCCGGTCTATCTGCACCCCCGCAACACTTTGCCGAGCCAGGGGCGCGCCTACGAAGGCCATCCGTGGTTTGAACATTCCGGCTGGGCCTTCGCCGTTGAAACCGCCATCCACACTTTGCGCCTGCTGGCATCGGGCCTGTTCGACGAGCATCCCAAATTGCAGCTCGTCGTCGGCCATCTGGGCGAACGTATTCCGTTCGATCTGTGGCGCGTCGACCACCGTATTTCCAAATCACCGCAAGGTATTCCGGCCAAAAAAACCATGACCGAATATTTCCGCGAAAATGTCCATCTGACCACTTCGGGAAATTTTCACGACGAGACTTTGCATTTCACCATCGACCGGGTCGGTATCGACCGCGTCCTATTCTCCGTCGATTATCCGTTCGAAACTACCGAGGAAGGCGCCGTCTGGTTCGACAATGCGAACCTTTCCGAAGCCGACCGGGTTCAGATCGGCCGCGATAACGCCATCAAGCTGTTCAAGCTGGACCTCTGATCTACTGCATGGCGTTCGGCAGGTAGAGCGAGATTTGCGGGAAGCCGATCAGCAGCGCAACAACCACGGCTTCACAGGCCAGGAACCAGGTGACCCCCCGGAAAATGGTTTCGAGAGAAATCTCGTCGCCAACCACGCTCTTGATCACATAGACGTTGAAGCCGACCGGCGGCGTCAACAGCCCAATCTCCATATATTTGACAATCAGCACGCCGATCCAGACCAGATCAAGCTGCAAGGCTTCGAACATGGGCAGCAGCACCGGCAGGGTTAGCAGCAAGAGGCCGAGCGGGTCCAGGAACATGCCGAGGATGAGATAGATAACAGATGCCGCGATGACCAACAGAAGCGGGTTGAGCGCCAAGGCGCCCAACTGTTCGCCCATGAAGTTAGGCATGCCGCTGAGGGTCAGGAACTTGGAATAAATCACCGCGCCGATGGCGACGAAGAAGATGCGCGCCGTGGCCGATGTGCTTTCCAGCACGCTTTCGCGGAACACCAGCCAGGTCAGACGGCCTTGAATAAAGGCGATAACAAAGGCCAGGAACGCACCGGCGGCGCCCGCCTCGGTCGGCGTCATGACGCCGGCAAAGAGCCCGCCGATGATGGCCAGCACCAATAACAATATGGGCCAGACCTCGACCAGTGCCCGCCAGCGTTCCGGCTTTAACTGGGCAACTTCGTCCTTGGTCAAGCGCGGTGCAATCTCCGGATTGATGGAGCAACGCGTGACGATCATGACCGTATAGACCGCCGCCGTCAGGAGCCCCGGGAGTATGCCGGCGATCAGCAACTTGACGATTGAGACCTCGGCGAAGATGCCATAGAGCACAAACAGAATTGATGGCGGGATCAGTGAGCCGAGGGTGCCGGCCGAAGCAACAACGCCGGTGGCGAGGCCTTTCTCGTAGCCTTGCTTGAGCATTTCGGGAATGGCGATGCGGCCCATGGCGGCGGCTGTTGCGACGGACGAGCCGGACGCCGCAGCAAAGCCGGCGCAAGCCAGATTGGTGGCCACCGCAAGCCCGCCCGGAAGTGCGCCAAACCATAATCGCGCCGCTCGGAACAGGGCCGATGAGATGCCCGAATTGTGCGCCACCGAGCCCATTAGCAGGAACATCGGAATGGCGGTCAAAGTCCAACTTGCACCAAATTCAAACGGCGTATCCTTGATGATGCCGAAGCCCACATCAAAGCCGCGCAAACCGACGATGCCGAGCACGCCGGTAGCACCCAGCACAACGCCGATGGGCAGGCGCAAGGCGATGAAGAGCATGATCGCGCCGAGTGACCAAAATCCGAGTGCGAGCGGGCTCATGCGCTGATCGGTACCCTAATTTCGCCGGCGCGGCGGACATCCTGGCGCATGCGCACCATGTGATAGAGCGCCATCATGCCGAAGGCGATGGGCAGCATCCAGCGTGACGGCCAGACGGCCATGAAATCGTCACCCACCTCCATAACCTCCCCGGTCACGGTCTGCTCGATGGCCATGTCGCCCGTATAGAAGGTGAAAATGAGCACGTATATAACCGTTAAGCCGTGGACAACCGCGTCCCATTTGAGCAACGTTTTTTCGCTGAACCCGCGGGTGAATAACTCGACGATTATCTGGCCTTCGGTGAGCGAAACATAGGCCATCGGCAGATACATCACCGGAACCATGTAGTAGTTGGCGGCGATTTCAAAGGTGCCGGTGATGGGCGCGTTGAAGACCTGGCGCATAAACACGTCCGCCGTGATATGCAGCATCATTAGCACGGTAACCGTGCCGGCCACATACATGACGAGCCGCACCGGGCCGTCGATTTTCGATTGCATATTGTTCATGGAATTCTGTTTGGGATCAATGAGAAGACGGCGGGCGGCGATGACCGCCGCCCGCTGAATCCAATATTATTTATAGGCTATGCGGATCCACCTTGTCGTAGATTTCCCGCTTGATGGCGGCGGCGAGCTTATTGACATCGGTGCCCACCTCCTTCGAGATTTTGCGCCATTTTGCGATCGCCGTATCGTAGGCATCGAGAACCTTACCGGGGTTCTTGACGCCGAACTTGGCGAAACGCTTCATGTTGGAGGCGCGCTGCGAGGCGACCCTTTTATCCATGACGCTTTGGAAGCCCTTGCCCGAAGTGATCTTCACGCCGACTTTCTTCGCATCGGCGAGGATCGCATTGTCGCGGAACAGATAGGCCGACAGCGCCGAATGGGCATTGACCAGAGGCAAATACTTCCAATGGGCTTCGCGCTCGGACTTGGTCATGGAGTGCCAGGTCTTGCGGTTCATGGCGACCGATACGGCCGGGCCGATAATGCCCAGGGGTGTCTTCACAACGAACTTGGCCACATCCTGATAGGAGTAGGATTTAAGCCAGGCAACAGCGCCAAGGACGCAATCCAGGGTGCCGCGCTGCAGCGCCGTGGTGGCTTCGGCCGGGGTCATGTTGACCGGTACGCCGCCGGCGATTTTAACCAAGCTCACGCCGCCGCCCGAAGCGCGGGTCTTCATGCCTTTGAAGTCAGCCAAAGTTTGGACATTTTTCCGGCAAATCATGCGGAAGGGTGTCGGCGCATAGCCGGCCAGGTAGACCACGTTATTCTTGTTCCACTCCTTCTTACATTGGGGGCAGTTGAGCAACAGAACTTCGTTCTGCGCGGCGGTGGCCGCCACATTGTCTTCGCCGCCAATAAGGGTCGAGTGGATCATCGCCGTCGTCGGCGTCTTTTTCGCCGAGAAGACCGAAATGCCGAGACCAGCATCAATAAGCCCGTCGCGGAGGCCAGCGAGGGTTGTCCGGCCCTTGACCAGCGCGCCGCCGGCGACCAACTTCCAGGTGATGGAGCCGTTGGTATCTTTTTTGACGCCGTTGAACATGACCGGCAAGGCATCGGCATTGACGCCATGTTTTGGGCTGACCCAAGAGCCATAGACCAATTCCTTGGCCTGGGCGCCGGTGGCAATCAAAAGGGCGATGCCCAATACGGCAGCCGCCATTAATTTCAAATGTTTCATAATTTATTCTCCCTATTTATTGAAATTTACAATTTCAGTGTAGCAATTTATTTTGCGCATAAAACCACCGATTGGGAAATTAACCAAACAATTTCTGACCCTTGCGGCATTCAAGGGCGATAATGATTTGGCCACTGTCCGCCATGCGGGCATTTGCCAATCTTGAAGGCGCACCAAGGCGGATTCCGGGACCAAACAAATCAACATCGAAAAAATGCGTCCCAATTTCAAGAAGACATTATAGCCGGCGGTTGTGTGATTGGTGGTTATATCGTGCGACATGGCGTTAAAAAATCTCGTGGGGTTTGGTATGGATTGGTATGGTTTTGTATGGGTAATAAAGGTCTCTATCGTTAATATCCGTCCTTTAATAATTCGTCTTACCCCGGCTTGACCGGGGTATCCAGAAATCCCTGGATCACCCGATCAAGTCGGGTGATGACGTGAAGTTCCGGTTTCCAGTTATTCTTCCTCCCCTTCTCACCGCCTCACCGTCTCTGTGGTGATATTTCTTTTCCTTATCCTTGACGCGACATATTTCGGCCAAAACGACCATACCGTTTCACGAGCTTTCCTAACGGTTCCTAACGGTTCTTAACGCTTTTCACGCACCCCTCAGCCACGCGAAAACCCCGCGCGGGCGGGTGAAGTTCACGCAACTTATTGGGATTCAGGATTACCGGAAAGTATAGAACAAAATAAGCACAAATGCAAGGAAATTCGCCCGGCGCCTCGCAATACTTTCCGCACCCGCAGCATGCGCGTCAGGGTCACGTCGTGGTCGAAATAATGATGTTTGAGGGCGGCCAGGATATGCACCACGAGCAGCGGAATGAGGAGATAGGAGACCACTACATGAACCTCCTCGAACGCCCGGTGCAGGCCGCGATTGGTGGCGATGATATCGGGCATGGTGAAAAGCCCGAAAAATTCGATTGCCCGGCGGCCACTGTCGGCGGCGACCCATCCGGTTGCCGGCATGGCGGCGATCAGCGCCAAAAGGCCAATATGCCATGCCCGGGTTATCCGGCGCAGCCATGGACCGGCGTTGTCCGCAGGTTCGGGAAACCCGGAAATCAGGCGCCACGAAATGCCGGTGGCAGCCAGCACCAGAAGAATGATACCGAGGGAATTGTGCAGCGCCCGCATATCGGACCGCAACTGGCCGCGCGGCAATTCATCCATAAGAATTGCGACCGCGAACACGGCAACGATCAAAAGCGCCGTGATCCAGTGGTTAACAATGGATACAGTTCCGAAATTCCGAATTCCGTCGCGGAGTTGCATGGCGAGTTCCCTTTAACCAATGTTTTCGTCTGGGCCGGCGAGCGCTGAGAACACCTGGGGCTCAACACCAACCACCGCCCAACTTCAATTCGGTGGCTTTAGAAAATGTTCAGGTGCCCGGATCGGGCCGTCCAGGGTCTTAAGAAAATCCTCTATCTGGCGGAACTGGGCGTCGCTCATGGGTAGGCGCGTCAATTCGGTTTCGCCCACCGTCGCCGGCGGCACGTCCCGGTACTGCCAGATAGCATCCTCCAAAGTCTGAAACTGGCCCGCATGCATGTAGGGCGCGGTGCGCACCAAGTAGCGCAACGTCGGCGTTTTGAAGGCGCCCGCCAGTTCCGCCCCTGCGCGCTTGGCGAAGCGCAATTCGGCGCAAAGCCCGGCCGGCGCATCGGAAAAGGCTCCCCGGCAATTGGCGGCGTCGGCGAGGGCCGATTTGATGCCATCGGAGCGGCCCTGCTCGTCCGCGTCGGCGCCAACCACTTGTGATCCGATATTGTGGAAATGGTTGTCGGTGAACATCGGGCCATTGTGGCAGCGGATGCATTGGCCCTGATTGTCGGAGATAAACACCCGAAGCCCAGCGATTTCTTCGATACTGAATTGATCGGCTGGCGCTGGCGTGCGCCCGGCCAGCACGGCCTCCACATAGCGGTCGAATTTTGTCGGCGCCGGCAGGATGGTGCGCTCATAAGCGGCGATGGCCTTGCCCAGATTGGCGAAGGCGGCATCGATGCCGGCGGCATTGGTCATCGCCGGCAGGGGCCCAAACAATGCCTCGTAGCGGCGCCGGTAATCCAAATCGCGGCTGGCAACGCCGATGATCCAATCCCGGCTGGTGCCGTGTTCGACGGCGCTTTCGAGCGGGCCCATGGCCTGCGCCCACTGGCTGTCTTTGCGCCCGTCCCAGAACTGCCAGGGGCTGTAGGCCGCGCCGATGATTGTCGGAGCGTTGCGCGCCATTAAGCCAACGCCGCGCGCATTTTTGCGGCCATCGGTGAACGCCAGTTCCGGGATATGGCAGGTGACGCAGGCCACCTGGCCGTTCGCCGAAAGCCGGTTGTCGAAAAACAAGCGATGGCCGAATTCGGCGGCGCGGGCGTCATCGGCGACGGCATTGGTGGGATCGGGCGGCGGCTTAGGCAGCGAGCCGATCCATAGCGAGCGCAACACCGTTAGCTCATCCTTGGTCCATTCGTCGTCCAGCGAGGCCCAGACGGCGACGCTGGCCTGGACTTCAAACTGAGCTTGATCGCGGATGCCGCCGGCGCGGATATCGAAGTGCAACTGCCAGCGGCCCTGGCGGTCAAACTTTACCCCTTCGACGCGGTAGCCGCCGTCTGGATGGGCGCTGATGCGGGGGCGCGTCGGCAGCGCGTGGACGTGATCGAGAGTACCGCCGGTGATATTTATGGCCGCGCCCCGGACCGGGGTTCCGTCGGCGCGGGTGACGCCAAGGCGCCAGGACTGCATAGCGTTCCAGGGTGTCTTGGCTTTGGCGGTCAACGATACGCGGTAATGCCCGCCTGCCGAATGCTTTGTTTCGCCCCGGTTCTCGGCGCTCGCGCCGGACCAAAAACCGGCGGTCAGGAGCGCCGCCAACAGTGCTAAGATTCTGGGCATCATTTGCGGCCCCAGAGGCCAAAAGGGTTTTAAGCGCCGGCGTTCGCATCCAGCGCCGAATCCAATAAAAACACGTCGGTCAACAGGGTCCGGACATGGTTGGTGGCGTTGAGATTGTCGATCAGCTCGGACGACAAGAAAGGCTGCGCCGCGGCGAATTCCAGCAGGGTTTTGGCACGTGCCGCATCGTCTTTCACGATCTCCAGATAGCTGGCCCATTCGCGCGCACCTTGGGACGCATTGCCGGCGGCTTCTATAGCCGCGCCGTGCAGACCGTCCAGGGCGCCGATGGCTTTGCCGAGAAAGGCGCGGACGCCGCCTGCCTCGGATTCGTCATCGCGCTCGCGCCCTTGCGCAGCGTAGGCCAGAAAAAGTTCATAGGCTTCCTCGATAGTGTCAATCCGCTCTTTAAGATCGGATGCGGGGGTCTCGGACATGGGGCTCTCCAGTGGACTTCTAGGGTCTATTTTTCAGGCCAGATTTCGGGGTCGTGATGCTCGGTATATTCGGCGCGGGTGATCCAGCCCCATATCATCGAGCGGGTGATCCAAAGTTTCTCCGGGCGGATGGCGAAATAGATGTGGATGATGATCATCGCTAGCACGCTAAGCGATGCCAGATCGTGGGCGACGAAAATCCAGCCCCACGTGTTGGACGACAAAATGTACGGATCGCGGGGATAGAACGGGGTATCAATGCGCACCATCATCAACGCGCCGGTACCGATCAGGGTCAGCACAATGACGGCGATACCGTGATGGTAAAGCTTTTGCAGCAAGGGATATTTGCCGGGATTTTCGGGCGGCTGCCTACGCACGCGGAGGTTCCATTTAATGGACTGCAAGGCGCGCTTTATATCGCCCAGCCCAAGCCCCATCTGCGCCCGGTCCTGCCAGAAAAAAGCGCGCACGATATGAATGGCAACGATCACCGCCAGCACCACCCCGGCGATCCAATGGGCTTCTACCCACGGAAATTTCAGCCCGGCAATGGGCAAAAAGGCGGTGCCGAGCAGAACCAATATAGTCGCCGCCATCGTCCAATGAAAAATCCGGTCGATAAGATGGTGCCGGGTTATGGCATCCCCGCTATCGGACATGCTGGAATACTCGCCTGGAAATAAGTCTTCACCCCTTAAGCTTTTGGGACCGTAGCCCCGCCGTCATCACTATTATTGGCGCCTGTTTTCGGCGCGAACAGCCATTTGTAGATTAGATGCACCGCCACGAACAACAGCGCGGCGCCCAGGAACCACCAAAAAAGTTGCCAGGAGACTCCGATCAGAGTCTCCTGGCCGTATACACTTTTCGTGACGCGGAAGATGTCCACGCCGGTTACGCGTCCCGGATGGCCCGCGTCACCAGATTCTCCAACAAGGGAATCTTGAAGTGATTGAAGTTCAGGGGCTTGGCGCCGCGCGACGAGGCTTTGCCC
>ENA-OREN01000105-OREN01000105.1-marine-metagenome-genome-assembly--contig:-NODE-105-length-120217-cov-4.965116_pt1 | contig 120217 bp, 195 predicted proteins | sample MGYA00248624_ERZ508555 | MGnify/ENA primary metagenome ERZ508555 (study PRJEB26222, sample SAMN06267773) | marine metagenome | isolation source: Saanich Inlet, British Columbia, Canada | place... | reverse complement strand
ATTACTCAAAAACAAGGATACTTTGTTGGTCTACGTTTAGCACATCAAGACGCAAAAGGTGGAACTGATTCAAACACATACGGTATTAAATTTGGTAAGCATATGTACGACTGGTTAGACCTATCAATATCAACCCGTCTTAAAGACAAACAAGCACCAAGCAATAGTAATGACACACGATGGGAAACTGGTGCTAAACTAAAACACAAGTTATCGCAAGATTGGTCAACTAGTTTGTATCTTGGCACTGGTGAAAAATTTACTGATGATGACAACTATAGCTACTGGGCAGTTACTCCAGGAATTAAATATAAACTAAATTCTGATTGGGCAGTAGGTACTAGTGTTAGATGGCGTAACAGTTACAATACCTCTCACGAGCAACAAGACACAACATATGCTGTTAAACTAGGTTATCAATTTGGACCTAACACTGTATTAGATACTCGTTACAGAATTAAACGAGGAGATAGTGATTATAACGAATTAGGTCTTGGTTTGACCTTTGATTTTTAATAACATAATATTATGGTGGGGAAACACTGAGTTAAATAATAGTACAACGTTCATCCCACTGGGACGGAAGTAAGCATAAGCTGAAGGAACGCTTCTTTTTAAAAGGAGATAGCTATGTATACTGAAGAATATACAACCATCATAGTAGAAATTGCAACACTATTAGACATTGAAATATCAGAAGTTAATAAGTTTCTTGAATTAATGCTTGCAGGATATACTTTCCGTGACAGCAGTTATGGATGCACCTTAACAACTGATGAATGTCGTTTGGTGTTAGAAGAAATACAAAAAAGAAAAAAGTAGTAGACAACATTGACTGTAGACTATATAATATAATATATGATAGTTATAACAGGATACGGATTTGTAGGTAAAGCCATTGAAGCGGCATTAAAATCACACGTCGATATAGACATTGTTGATCCAATGATTAGTCTTAAACGTGTATATGACTTTGATGCTGAAGCAGTAATTATAGCTGTATCAACTCCTGAAGCACCAGACGGTAGTTGTAACATGCAGAATGTATTTTCTGTATTAGCAGACGTACTTAAAGATGTACCTGTATTAATTAAATCAACTATATCAATAGATGGCTGGAGGGAACTCAACGCTAAGTATCCTGATCACAAGATCACATTTAGTCCAGAGTTCCTGAGAGCTAATACTGCAATTGCAGACTTTCAAAATCAACACTGCATATTCTTAGGGGGCGGTGATCACAAGTATTGGGAAGACCTATTCCTAACTACTATTAAAAAACCAAGCAAGATTGTTGAGCCCGAATCATTGATATTAGCAAAGCTCTTTCGCAACAGTTTCCTAGCAACTAAAGTCGCATTCTTTAACCAAGTTAATGACCTGTGTGACGTATTAGATATAGACTACGAGCAAGTTAGAAGTGTTATTGCAGACGATCAGCGTATAGGTAACAGTCACACTGAAGTTACAGACGAACGTGGATTTGGTGGACATTGTTTTCCTAAAGACACAGAAGCACTAGTATATTCAGCATTACATAACGGTTGCAGTTTAAGTTTAGTTCAAGAAGCAATCCGCTACAATAAAAAAATACGAAAAAGTATTGACAAATAACTAGTCCTAGCATATAATAACTAAATACTAATAAGAACTATTAACATTTAGGACTATATGCAACTTGAACACCAAAAGCAACTCCATCTAAACGATTTACAACCAGGTGACACTGGCGTGATTGACTGTCTCCATTTTGATGAAGACTACAAGAGAAGATTGAGCGGAATGGGCTTACGTTGTGATGATCGTATCACTTGTGTCCGTAGAGCTAGTTGGGGCGGTCCTATGCACATCAGAATTGGTAGTACTTACTTATTCCTGCGTCTTAAAGAAGCTAGCCTAATCTGTTTGAAATAATAAGTTTTACTTATTATCACCATTAAAACATTCAATAAGCAAAACCTATTAAAAACCAAATTGTTATAGTATAATTAAATAAGTAATTATTAGTAAACTAACAACTAACGGAGTTTGATATGGAAAGCCAAGATCAAAGCGGCACGTGCTAACCAAAAGAATGTTAGAGGCATAACTAAGTTTTGACTATAAATTAGTAAGAATATATAATATACGCAAGTATCTAATAAATACTTTTACAGGATGCCCACAAGGCATTTATTTAATGAATGAATGAATCCCAAAAGGACAGATCATGAACAAAGACAAAGAAGTTACAGAATCAAAAGAAGATGCCACTAACGCAAAAGCTGTAGAACAAAGCAAAGAGTTCTTAGAAGCAAAGAAAATAGAAATGTGTAGACGAATGGCGGCTTTTAGTGATTGTGTTTAAGATTAATAACTAACTATATATGCTTTTTGACCATAAGGTCATCTGTACAACCGGTACATCTTTCACGTTTACAGACTGTTTGTTGATTTAATTCAAAATCAGATTGAGCATTGCCTAGATAATCATTTTTGCATTCGCCACTATACACGTTTAGGTTTGCATCGATTGATATCCTAGTAACGCCAGCATCACACTTCCAATTCTTAAAATTATCTATTTCTTCATTGTGCATCCAATTAGCATAAACTAAATATTCATTACCTTGATCTGTAGTAATTTTACAATTATGATTTTTTTGATTTTCAAATTTGCTCAATATTTATAACTCCTTTGTTCACTGTGAAGTCTCTAATTTTAGATGAATAGTCAATTTCATTGGCACTGTAACTAATATTATTTTCTTTTAAAAATTTTTCATACAATTTAATTCTTTTTTTGTTCCAAAATTCATTCATAATATTAACATGAAAAGATTTTATTGGACGTTCCATTATTTTATCTAATTTTTGACATTTAGTAAAAAATTCTTTTTCATTCATATATTCACTATGTGTACTTAATGATAATGATTCAATATGTTGACATAATTTTTTATAATAATTTAAACTAGCACTCCCATTGGAAGTTACTAATATCTGATTAACACAATCAAAATTATTACGCAACCATTCTAAGAATGGTAAGAAACTTTTATTAGCAGTTGGTTCACCGCCTGTAAAACTAATTTTATATTTTAAATTTAAATGTTTAGATTTATTATATATATTTGTCCAGGCTGTTTTTAATTTTTCTAAGTTGTGCGGAGTACTAGTAGAATCGTGCCATTCTGGGGGACAATACATACAATTATAATTACAAAAAAGCCCCAATTGCCAAGTAATTGAAAAATAATCTTCTATTGGATTTACACTAATAATTTTTTCATTCATATACACTATTTAAGTTAAATATAACTATGCTCAAAAAAATACTAACAAGTCCTTGGACTGCACTTATCACTCTAGCAGTGATATTGTTTTATACACTACAACAACCTACATTCTTAGAGTCAGTGAAGTTAAGATACTTCGACACTTTAATTACGTCAGCACCAGAACAACAAACAACAATAGCAACAGTAAACATAGACGAAGCTAGTCTAGACAAGTATGGACAATGGCCATTTAGTCGTGACGTATATGGTGATATAATTAAAGACTTATATCAACGTGATGCTGGTTTAGTAGTATGGAACATCATGATGTCTGAAGAAGATAGACTGGGTATGGATCATAAGCTACAAGAAGTACTAAAAGAACATCCTGTTGTATTACCTTTGTTAGGAGCAGAAGAAACTAAAAACTCACCACGTAACCCTGGTGCAGTTATAATAGGCGATCATACCAACAAAGTAGTTGAGTATCCAGGTATACTATCAAGTATTGATCATCACGAAAGTCTAGCATACGGTAGTGGAGTAAGCACAGTGTTTCCAGAAGTAGATGGTGTAACTCGTAGAATGCCTTTGGTAATTAAAAGTGGAGATACACTGTATCCAAGTTTAGGTTTAGAAGTATTGCGTATACTAGCAGGCGACCCAAGTTTTCAAATTAAGTTTTCAGACATAGGTATTGACAAACTACGTGTACCACAGTTTGGTATTATATCAACAGATCCAATTGGACGTATATGGATTGATCATCAACAGCGTCCTGTCACTTACAGTCTAACAGAACTACCACAAACATTTGACTCAGCAATAGTTATTGTAGGAACATCAGCTTCGGGTATTGCAAACCCAATAGCAACAAGTCGAGGTGAAGTATGGCCACAGGACTTACAAGCAAGTGTAATAGCAACACTGGCCAACGGAACAAACATACAAAGACCAGACTGGGCTCAAGGTGCAGAGTTACTAACATTAATTTTAGTGTCATTTATGCTTCTATTTTTAACAAGATGGGTGTATGTGGGCTTAGGATTAGGTGTTGTTGCACTAGCGGCGATTATACCAGCTACACAATACCTTTACAGTGAATATTTGTTTTTGTTTGATGCTACTCTAATATTAGGTGGATTGACAATAATATTACTACATGCCTATGGTGTTAAGTTTGTATCAGAGTTTTTACAGAAGCAGGCCATCAAGAAACAATTTGCTGGATATGCCAGCCCTGAAGTTGTTAAACTGCTACAGGAAAATCCAGCATTAATCAAAGAAGGTGTGCAGAAAGAAATTAGTATCGTTTTTTCAGATTTGCGTGGCTTTACCCCACTAGGTGAATCATTTGGTGATGATGTTAAAGGCCTAACTACGATTATGAATGGCTATATGGATGCTATCAGTGAACCAATACTTGATTCTGGTGGTATGGTAATCAAGTACATTGGTGATGCTACTATGCACATACACAACGCACCCATTGAAGATAATATTCATGCTTGCACGTCTGTACAAACAGGAATGAATATGGTACGAGCTGTAGAGAAATTTAATCAAACTCTCGTAGAAAAAGGAAAACCTCCTGTTGGTATGGGTGCTGGTATTAATACTGGTCTAGGATATTTAGGAGAAATGGGTTCAACTAAAAGACATTCCTATGATGTATTGGGAGATGCTGTTTCAACCGCGGCCCGTATCGAATCAAAATGTAAAGAATACGGATGCAAGTTATTGATTGGGCAAGCAACATACGAAAAAACAAAGAATAATTTCTTTTACTTAAAAGTAGATGATCTAGCAGTTAAAGGCAAAACAGTAGGAGTTGGTATTTGGACAGTGTTAGGTGATGTAAAAGACGGTTATTACCGAGGTCAAACAATACACGAAGAAATGCACAAATTATATCAAGCACAGGATTTTAATAAATCTATTGCACTATGTCAGGAATTGAAAAGACACTTTGGTCAACAAATGAACGACTACTACGATATGTGGATTGAACGTTGCGAGTATATGAAAACACAGGATTTACCTAAAGATTGGGACGGAATTTTTATAGCCCAAACCAAGTAATATCTTGTTACATTATAATTACATTTAAGTTGTTAAATAATAGTATAACATATATTACCAAACAACTAGACACTTAACAATTATTAAAGTATAGTATAGTATATGTATATAGGCAATGTATCTCAACCCAAAATGTTGTGATATATCTTATGTTAGCTTTCTCAAAAGGAATCTTAATTTAAGAACCCTAATAGGAGAAAGATTATGAAAAATATAATAACAATAGCTTTACTTTCAGTGTTGTCTACCCCATTGATGGCTGAAAAATCACTAACAGTATGCCTAGCTAACAATGCAGGCGGTGAAATAGTATTAACTCACGAGCCATGTACAGGCGAAAAAGTCAATACAAACTTATTTCCATTCCACGCATATGCTACAGAAGCATCAGGCACAATACACACAGGTTGTTATGATATCCCTAGCGTAGCGGATGCGAAACCATCTAACGGTACTAAGATAATTCCATTGGTAAATTTTGTTGACGTTGTTGATTTACAAGTTATCACATTCAAAGCGGCGTGGTTTACACCAGAAGCCTGTCCTGAGATGATATAACGTGAAACAATTTATAATTGCATTAGCACTATTATTCGCATCTGTGTCTACTCTTGCAGACCAAAGAGATAGAGGAGCAGAATACGCAAGTAAGTTTATGGTATTTTATCTCTATGAAAGTGTTCGTGTTGTATTAGCAACTGATACACAATGCGACAATGGCATGAATGGCAAGAAAGCATCAGCACAGCGTATGGACGGAATGTATATACAAGGTTGTTGGTATTTAGAACCAGGCAACGAACTTCTAGTTCATATTAATTGGATCAAAGGTGACTTTAGTATTATACCATTGAAAGAATTTGAACCAAGCGACACAGCAGACGTACCTGTACCTAAAATTTAAAAAACAAAAACCGTTGTATAAATATTCGTATGAATGAAAAATACGAAGAATGGTCAAAAAATAATACTATAGGTTTTCTTACTACTGAACCTACTAAATTAAAATTTTCTAGTGAACCTTGGGAAGGCCATTTTGGATGGAACAATGTTGGGGGATATGTTCAGTATCGTAATGGAGAATGGCACTACGTTAAACAGCCAGGCACTTAATCACGCTTGCTGTCTATATGTTTTTGTATATGATCAACCATTTGTTGAAGGTCATCAATCTTTCCTTGATCCATATAACTTGTAACTATTTGTGCAAACATTAGTCCATTAAATTCACCGAGCGTTATTTCATGGTTATCAATAAAGTCTTTAGTAATTTCTACTAGGTCTTCAGCCATTTCTTCAACTTCGATCATTGATAATTCCTCAAATGTTGGCCCTTCATCGTCATTGTTGTGCTCCATTACTTTTCCTTTTTTTGTTTAATTTTATCTTGCTTAATAGCGTCGTCGATAATTTCTTGTTTACTTTCTTCAGATATTTTTTTACCTCGAAGTTGAAGAACGGTATTGAGTTTTTGATTAAGTCTAATCAAATCATTATCTAACATACGAATACGATCAATTAGTGCGATTAAAGTCTTTTGTGCTTCACTAAGAACAGGCTTAACTTCTTTTGTTGCCCATATCCAGATGTAGTAGACAAAGTAGCCTAAGCCAACAGCGGCTACTATTGGGAATCCATACTTTGAAATTAATTCTGCTATGTCCATGCTAATACTTATTTAGAATTTTCTGAAGTGATAATTATCTTAGGAGTAGCAACTACCTGATGATTCCAATATGACGCTAAGAATCCTAACATCATCACTGTGATAATTATTCCAAGTACTGTAAATATGATAAACTTCATTCGTCGTCCCACGGCTTAGTCAAGTAGATATAACATATTCCGCCACCTAGCATTACAATAGGTATAGTAATTGATAATATTATATCATAAGACATATTACTAATTATATAACTTTATAACGCTATGTAAATTTATTTGTCTGCTTTAGTTGGTGCTATTGATGATTTACCAAACAAATTAACTGCTTGATAACACAAATATTTCTTCCAACCTGACACTGGCGGTTCAGCATCATCCATAGCATGCTTAAACACTAGGTCAGCTACTTTCTTAGCTTTGAATGCCACTTTATCTTCACCACCATGATAGCGATAATGTCTGATTGTAGAATACAATACATCGTGTATTACAGCCGCTCTAGCAACATCAAATGGAGCAATTAGCCACCACATAAATTTAGGTACTGATGCCATGTCTGTTTTTAGTCCTGCTGGTGCAGTAACTTTGCCACTACGTTTATCTATTGGTGCACCTACAGCTTTAAGGTCTTCCATTTGTTGATCTGTTAAGTTATCATCTTCATATACTAGTTTAGTATCTAGTACCCACTGTCTTGGCGGATGAAACTTAGCATCTAATAATCCGTTAAACTTACTCATTTTTTCTTGCTCCTATTTTTCTTTTTTGATCTATTTTCTATATAAAACGCAAACACAATTAAGAATGTTCCAAACAATATTAATTCAAACATTATACTGCTATCCACACACCTAACGCAATTCCGCATACTACTCCAACAAAGAATACTGCAAATATATCATAGTCTAACCATAGCTTTGCGCCTATGAAACCTTTAAGTTCATTGTGTCGCAAACTCTTAAGGTTTTTGTGTTGTATCTTTTTCATGGTTGGTGTTTGCATTAGTCTCTTCGAGCGTCGTGTTTACCGTCTGCACGGGCAATACGATCTAAATCTGGATTAACTCCAAGTGCGTTAGACATTAATGTATCAATGCGTATTACATCATGATTCATTGTTTTAACACGATTATCTAGTGCTTTGATGATGCCGGTAAGTCCATTGATTGAACCCATTACTCCAGCTAAGATAAATTTCATAGTAAGAAAAACAAAATATCCAGCCGCACATGCTCCTACTATTGGAAAGCCTACTTCAGCTATAAGTTTGAAAATGTCCTGCAATATGAACCCCCGTTCAGTGGTTTGTTGTCTTATTATATGCGTATTTAACCATTCTATTCAGTAGGTTAATATACCTATATATAGATTGACCATAAAATTCAAAATTGTTATAATAGTGAAACTTAATAACAGAAATGGAAGTTAAGCATGAAAAGACCAACTTGTATCAATATTGGATGTAAGAAACTAGTAGCTACAATGAGGGGAAAAATAACTGATCCTAAGCCAAGATGGAGAATTCATTGTACTCACTGTCAAGGGGCCAGTTATGGTAGACATCCACATGCAACTGGTGTAACTCCATTTAAAAAAGGAAAATGTAGTAACTTAGATCAGCATCTAGGCTTTCCTTGTCCTATAAATTATAGAAAAGCAAAATGGATGATTGGGCAGACAGAAGTTGATCACAAGGATGGTAATCATTTAAACAACAAACTTAATAATCTAGATGAGCTATGTTCTTGTTGTCACACTGAAAAAGGAAAAAGAAATGGAGACTTTCGTAGAGGTAGATACTAGGAGGTCAGTAACTTTCTAACAGTAGCATAGTCGATCTGACTATCATCATAATCAATTTCTTTAAATAGAGTTTTAGTATTATCTAATAATTCATCTGTGATAATTTCTTTAAATTTACCATAGAAGTGCTGAAAATTGTACTCTACGATTGGTGCTAGGCGCTCTATAACACGACTTTTTTCTTCTTGCGACAAGTTACAGTACCATTTTATTTGTGCTACTACACTATCTATTCTAGCATCATTATCCTTAATAGTGTCATAACTTTCATCTATAATTCCATCAAATGTCTTGAAGCCATATGAACGCAAATACTCTAAATTACCCGGTGCCGCTAACAACATAAACGGTTGTTTTGATACGATAGGTTTGAATATCTTTTCTGTTAGGTGTAGTTTGTCGTAATAGAATACTGTTTCAGTGACTATATTCCAGAAAGCATCTATTCCTCTAGGTATATCTGCAGATGCTGACCCAGAAATTTGTTCGTGATCTATAACTAATCGTTCTTCAGTAACTGGATCATCAGTTACACCATAACTAACAGCACCATGTTTTAATAAATCTTCCTGCCTTAATGAATCAACAAAGGTTTTACGATATGCTCTATCGCCTGTGACAATTCTATTGAAACTCTGATAATCATGTTTGTACTCTTTGACTACAGTTTTGTTATAGTTTAAAGCACGATGTCCGCGATACCAATCCAATGCGGCAAAGCCATGGAAGAAATAATACATTGTTTTAAAATCATAATCATCTTTAATATCATCTAACAATTTAGATTTTTCGCTAGTAACGAATATACGATGTTTTTTATATACTCTACTAGGGGTTTCATAATTTTTTAAATGTTCTTCATATTCTATATTAAAAAATTTGTGAAATACTTCTGGAAGAGAAGAATCTTTTTTTAGAATGCCGTGAAATACTTCTTCAAGATCCCAGCCGTTTGGGAAATTAAACAAGTCAATATACTTTTTTGTTAACGTTGGTAAAAGGGGTTCTTGGTCATAAAAAAATATTTTAAATTCATTATTAACTTGAGTTTCAAAATCAGGTGTGTTGACATCTTCCCATGAAATGCTACCTTTTTTAGTTGTTCCGTTAACAAGATGCCAAACAGAAAAATCTTTAAATATTTCCTGATAAAAAAATTCGTAAATATGATCAATTTGGAGCATGTTGATATTTACTTGAATAAATCTAGACTGTATAATAAAATAAGGCTAAGTATAAGATAGTTATAATAGTATATTAAAGGGAACAGCATGAAATTAGGATTCATTGGTTTAGGAAAATTAGGTTTAGAGTGTGCTGAAGTTATGGCAACGAAACATACCGTATATGGATATGATGTTGAAGATAGAACGAGTGATTCTGTAATTGTAGGAACAGCTGAAGACACAATTAATAACAGCGACTGGTTGTTTGTAGCAGTACCTACTCCACACCAAGCAGGATATGATGGTAGTGTTCCAAGTTCACACATGGAACCCAAAGACTTTGGTCACGATTATGTTTATGATGCTATCGATAATATCAACAAGTATGCTAAAGACAGTAAGAAAGTTGTTCTTATATCAACAGTGCTACCTGGAACAACACGTAAACACTTCTACAGTAGACTAGACAGTAAACATCAATTCTTATATAATCCATACTTAATTGCTATGGGCTCAGTTAAATGGGACATGGTCAATCCTGAAATGGTTATGATCGGAACAGAAGATGGCAACCCAAATGCTTTGGCTAAAGAACTAATTGACATATACGACACTGTGATGGAAAACAATCCTCGTTACGAAATAGGAACTTGGGATGAGTGTGAAGCAATTAAAATATTTTATAATACATTTATTTCAGCAAAAGTTGGGCTAGCTAACATGGTACAAGACTTTGCTATGAAAATAGGACACATCAACGTTGACGTAGTTACTAATGCCCTAGCTAAAAGTGACATGCGTATTATGGGACCTAAGTATATGACAGCAGGCATGGGAGATGCTGGTGCTTGCCATCCAAGAGATAATATTGCTCTACGTTGGTTAGCTCAAGAATACGAAGTTGGATATGATATGTTTGACACTATCATGAGTGCTAGAGAAGTACAGGCTAAGAACTTGGCTCAATACCTAGTCGACGCACATGAACAAAATGTTATGGAAGGACCTATCGTAATACACGGAAAAGCATATAAACCTGATGTTGAATACTGTATTGGGTCATACTCAACTTTAATTGGACACTACATCAAAGAATTAGGACACCAAGTTGTTTACATTGACCCATTAGCAGACGATAGAACAGAATGTGTTGACACCGTTGACAGTAAAGCAGTTATATTAATGGCACACGATAGACAAATTACATACGGCTACACAGGCGAACAAGAGCAACAGAAATTTTACTTTAACATTATGCCAGGATCAGTTATAGTTGATCCTTGGAGGAAACTTGAATCTACAGACACTTACGAAATTCTCCATTACGGAAACACGCGATAATTGGGCTCGAGGCAGAATTGACCCAACATGGGGTCAACTCCACAGACAGTTAGACTACAAAAATAAACCGTTCAATGACGATCTTACATTAGCTCGTTGGGTACATGCTGGGCTTCGATTTGAGAAGTATACAGGAGATTTGATAGACTTTAAAGACTTACCTGAATGGGTATTGCCTATAGCACACCAAACAGGACTAAGTCATATTGGTGCTAGTCTATATAAAATGACTCCAGGTTGTGTATTACCAACTCATGCAGATACCTACAGTTTGTATAAAAAGTTTCACAATATCTCTCACAATCGTATAATGAGAATAGTAGTATTCTTAGAGGATTGGCAAAGTGGTCATTACTTAGAAGTAGAAGGACGACCAATAACAGATTGGGTAGCAGGTAACTGGATAGGATGGAACTATAATACTGAACATATGGCCGCAAACTTAGGACCTACTGATAGATATACAATGCAGATAACAGGTGTATATGAGCCAGAATAACACCAGCGAAGAGATAAGCACACAACGTATTGCAATAAGCACAGACGGTATTGAAATAGATAGCAGTCAAGGCGACTTAGTGTCAGAAGCAGTTCTACTTGGCACCATGGTTATAGTAGTAGCTATATTATACATAGGTAAGAAATGGATAGACAGGAAGTTTAAATGACCGTGAAAATACAATCATCAAATGAATATAGTAAATTAAGATCAGTTGTAGTTGGCACAGCTATAAATGCTAACTGGCCAAGTCAAGATGAACAGTTTCGTAATGGAAGAAACTACACGTTGGAAACATACTCCTGTACCTAGTGGTCCTGTTGAACTGTCGATCATTGAACACACTGAAGAAGAACTAGAAAGATTATGCAACACTTTTGTTCAACAAGGAGTTGAAGTACATAGACCTAGTCCAATGGATTATCAAGCAATTGATGGTATGTATGGTTACTGTCCGAGAGACAGACTGTTAGTGATTGATGATAAGATCATTGATTGTAATATGCGTTTTCCTTGTAGACAGGTAGAACGAGAAACATATAGTTACTTGCCAGATGAAAACTTTGTTACTATAGATGATCCAGAAGTTGTATTTGATGCCGCTAATGTATTAAGACACAACAATGATTTATTATATCTAGTAAGTGAATCAGGCAACAAGCAAGGTGCTAAATGGTTACAAAAACAGTTTCCAGACAAAAAGGTACATGTGCTAGACAACATCTACAATGGTGTACATATAGACAGCACTATTACAATGTTAAATGAAAACACAGTTGCACTAAATGCAAACAGAATTACAGCTGATAAACTTCCAAAGCTATTTCATGGGTATGACATATTCTGGTTTACAGAAAATCATATTGAGCCCACAGGATTTTATAAATATCCATATGCTAGTAAATGGATGGCACTAAATATGTTTTCAATTGATCGTAACACAGTGGTAGTAGATAGAGATCAACACAAAATAATTCAGAAGTTAGAAAAACGTAACTTCACAGTAATACCACAGAAGTTAACACATTCAAGAACACTAGGTGGTGGCTTTCACTGTTGTACATTAGATTTATGGAGAGAAGACGATGCTTGATCAACTTGAGATAGTTAAATTAGTTGAAACAGAAATTGCTAAAAAGGTAGAATTAGAGATGCAGTCCTTGTTAGAGGATGATGCTTGGAAAACAGTTGTTGAACAAGCTGTTGTTAAGTATGCTCAAGATCGTGTCAATGCAAAGTTTAATAGCAGTGAGTGGGCTCCGCAGTTAATAGATGCTGTTGAACGATCAGTAGAAAGAATGTTTGAAACAGGAAAGGTTAAAGAATTTAGTTCTATAGTTGATGATAAAAAACTAATTAATTCAATTAACAGTAAGATCTCAGAAATAGTAACAAAAACTAGTGAAGAACAAATAGAGAGAAAGTTTAGTGACCATGCTTTCCTAGATAAGATACAGAGTGTAGTTAACCAACACGTTTCTAGCAAATTAGATCGTTTTGTTGGTACCGTTGATGTCACAGATAAAATTAATAACAGGATTGACCAAATTTTTGATACAAGATTATCTGCAATTGATCGAAAAACAACACAAGTCCAACTAACTTTAATGGAAGGCACTGTGGTCAACGAACACGAGTTTGTTACTAAGTCATTGAATGTAATGGAAGATGCTGTAGTAAACAATCTGATTGTTAAAGGGAGAGTCAACACAGACAACCGCAGTTGGTCAGAGTTGAGTGAAGCTATTGAGAAAAAAACAATAAAAGCTGTTGAATCTGAGTTGACATCAACTATCACTGAGTCAGTATTAAGTACAGTTACTGAAAAAGGAGTAGACGTTAACAAAATCCATTCTAATGGTGTTGTTTTAATAAGCAATACGGAGTTAGGGAACACAATTATCCATAGTAACTTAGAAAGAGTAGGAGCATTACAAGAATTGTCAGTTATAGGAGCAACCTCATTGAACGAAACAGTTACAGTTAGTCGAGGTAAATTAGGAATTAATACAGAAAGTCCTAACATGGCATTAGATGTATGGGACGGAGAAGTACAAATTACGTTAGGTAAGAAGAAACAAGATACTGGATATATTGGTCTCGGACGTAAAGGAACTTTAGAAATTGGATCCTCTACCACAGCTATTATAATTGATGATGAAGGCAAAACTAAAATCAATGAGCTAATGATAGGCAGAAACAATATCAGTTGGGGCAATGAAATACCTGGGTACAGTGGTCAAAAAGGTGACATTGTGTTTAATATGAACCCAACATCAAGTAACAGTGTAGGTTGGCAGTGTTTAGGTAAGTTTAAGTGGCGAGTATTTGACTAATGGAGTATTGCTGGTTAGTACAAAAAAATTATCAACCAGGTACCGGTATAACAGTAGATCAAATGAAAGAAATAGCTACTATATGGGGCAGTTGGAAAACGCATAGACTGTGCCAAACTGATAATTGTATAGTTGAAGATTTTAAAGATGTTAATACATTAGTAAAAAGACAATTTAACTTTGAAACAAACTTATGGACACACCAAGACAATTTTGTTCCACTTGATCGTCCTGATGCACTCAGCTTACATAAAATAGGTATTGAAAACGATCTTGAAGATAGAGATGATCTTGTGGCCATGGCATTAGCTGGTGCACGATATGATCTCGTTATAGCTTTAGGATTTGATCTAAGTTTCAATACACAGTTAACAGACAAGTTAGAAATATATGAACACAAGCGTTATCTTTCAGCAGTTGCAAATATTGTCAAAGGATTTCCAAACACACAGTTTGTATTCATTGACTTACCACAAGACCACTCACAAAACTTTTCTAATTTAGAAAACTTTTCCTGCGACACCATACAAAATACATTAGAATTAGTATCTAACTTATAATGGATATCGAACAAAAACTAATTGAGTGGATGAAAGATTTTGTAGAGAACCCTAATCCTAAGTTAGGCAATTGGGCGCCTTGTCCTTATGCTAGAGCCGCAAGACAAAACAATCAAATTGAAATAGTCAAAGGTCTGAATGCTTTAACAGACTTTGAAACGATAGATCTAGATGCTAAAGAGGTTTGGGTATTTTATTATCCTATAGAACAATATACGGGTACTCAGTTTGAAGAAATTGCACGAGAGTTAAACGACACCCTAATGAAGCTAGACGTTGTGGTATTAGAAGATCACCCAGACCTAATAGACACAGTAAATGGTATTCGTATGAATTTTGATCAAGCAAGTTTGCTGATCATACAAAAACTTAGTAAGCTCAACGAAGCCAGTAATAAATTACGTAGCAAAGGATACTACGAACATTGGAGTCAAAACGAGATTGATAGTGTAGTAACTTGGCGATATAAATAGTCATATGCTTTCACCCAACGATCAAAATCTATACTATGCTAGAATACGGCTAGCAGATACTAACTACACCGAAGTAGACAACTGCGGAATACTCGAAGATCCTGACATTAACGAACTTCAATCAATCTTTAAGAAATATTGTGACTATAAAAAGTTCCTAAGTGTGGAACCTATGTGGGACAACGAGTTCCTATGGGAACACAATGACGTTATTGGATACTATGATAACGCCGAAATGGTTGCATGGAGTCTAGTAACTAAGTATAATGAAGATGTGGTATACACTGTACAGTTTGCATGGGATTATGATAATCCTAAATTGTCATTGGGTATTAAAAGCTTACAAACAGAATGTGCTTATTATAAAAGTCAAGGTTACAAGTATTACTATCTAGGCGAAGCACACAAGTATAAAAGCAATTTTGATGGATTTGAATTATTAGGAACATTATGAGTAAATTTAACAGTCATGCAGAATTTCAACAACTAAAAGAAGTAATTGTTGGGCAGGGATATCCACTAGAATACTTTGACTTTATACAAGATCAGGAAGTTAGACAAAACTTACAAAAGATCTTTGGTGAGATTGAAGAAGACTTCCAACACTTAATTAAGACATTAGAAGACTTGGGTGTTAAATGCTATCGTCCTGGAATTCCAACGAAAGAGGAGTTCGCTCGTAACCCTACTATGACACCTCCATTGACACCTAGAGATAGACAACAGGTGTTAAACAGTAAGATGGTACGTATGAATAATTGGAACACTTGGGAAAGATTATGGAAATGGCTTAAGGAAACATATCCTGATGACATAGTTGATGAGTACAGAGGACAATCCATACCTCCGATTGACGGTGCTAATGCCAGTTGTATCTTTAAAATGGGCAAGGATATATGGTTTGATCAAAGTGACTTTCTGAATAAGACTCAAACTCAATGGTTAAAGGATAACATATTAACAAGACCTGACTACAGATTCCATGACATGGTCACAGATGGGCACAGCGATTGTGTGTTTACTGTGTTAAAGCCCGGAGTTATATTAACAAGTTTCTGGGACGCAGGTGTTGCTTATAAGGATGATTTTCCAAATTGGAAACTACATAGAGTAGAAAATCCCAGCCTAGAAAGATTTAACGACTTTAGGGCAGAACTACATCCTGGATTTAGTTGGTGGGTTCCAGGAGTTGATAATGCTCCTAAATTTAAGGAGTATGTTGACACATACCTAGGAGAATGGGTCGGCGAAGTTCACGAATCAGTGTTTGATGTGAACTGCTTAGTGGTTAATGAAGAGAATGTGATATTTGGCTGTTATGACGAGGCAGTGTTTAAGTATTGTGAGGCCAATGGCATTAATCCTATTCTCTGTGACATAAGACATAGGTTCTTCTTTGATGGATCAGTGCATTGTTGCACCTTAGATACCGTGAGAGAAGGTGATTGTGAAGATTATTTTAGTTAGGAGATAGTATGGACATTTATAACGTATGGGCAGACAAAGCAGGAGACATAGACGATCAGAAATGGATTGAGAATATGTCAGCTTTTATGCAACAGTTGATTGATGAAGGTAAGATGGAACGTTTTCGTATTATGCGTATGAAATTAGGCTTTCGTTCAATGGACATTCCAGAATGGCATATAATGATGGAATTCAAAAATATGGAACAGCTGGATCAAGCACATCTAAGAGTTGCTCCACTCAAAGGCGATCTAGAAGCCAAACACAAAAGTTTTAACCAATTTGTAGATGTAGAAACAATACAACACGCTTTATATAGAGATTATCCAGACAATATGTCTGCTTATGACGTATAGTGTTCATCAACATTGGGTTGGGTATGTTGAAGAAACAGTGTTTGATGTTAATATGTTAGTGATAGATGAACACAACGTCATAGTCAACAACGAAAACGATCAAGTGTTTGAAGCATTTGCACGTCACGGTATTACACCTCATATATGCAATTTCCGACACAGATATTTCTGGGACGGTGGTATACACTGTATAACCAGTGACTTACACAGAGAAGGAACACAGCAGAATTATTTTCCAGAGAGAGATTGACCAATAAATCCATTTTTGCTATAATGCTTGTATGGATAACATTAAACGTATAGGCGTTGCATGTAAGTGGATTGATCGTGAAGATCAAGTCAATGGTATCAAACCCAAAGATGACGCCAAACAATACAACACACGCTCAACAACAGTGCGTTGGCTAAACAATCAAACTAAAGAAGTAGCAGAACAAAGACTATGGGATCTTATGGTCCATAACATAGAATCATCCCGTAAACTTGTTGAACGCATAGGAGCATTAGATGAACATCTCAGAATGGTTAGACTCTCAAGTGACATTTTACCTGTTTATACTCAGCATGAGTGGAGTTACTTTTGGCGCCGCAGTGACGTTGTTGATTACGCAGAACGGGCGTTTGGTGAGGTTGGTGAGCTTGCTCGTAGCCGCGGCGTCCGTCTTTCTTTTCATCCAGGCCAGTTCACAGTTTTGGCTAGTGCTAACCCAGGGATTGTCGAACGTAGTATTGAAGAATTCGAGTATCATAATGATATGATCCGTTGGATGGGCTATGGTAAAACATTCCAAGACTTTAAATGTAACGTACACATATCAGGTAAGCAAGGTCCTGAAGGTATTATCAAAGCGTTACCAAGACTAAGCCCAGAAGCACGTAACACACTGACAATAGAAAATGATGAGATATCATGGGGACTAGATGCTAGTTTAGAACTAGTAGATCATTGTGCTCTAGTGTTAGACATACATCATCATTACATTAAGACAGGTGAATACATTGAACCTACAGATGATAGATACAAAAAGCTATTAGAGTCGTGGCGTGGTGTACGTCCTGTTATACATTATTCATACAGTAGAGACGAATGGTTGCCTGAAGGCTTTGATCACAGTGAACTACCTAACTTAAACTTATTACTTGAGAGCGGACACAAGAAACAGAAGTTGCGAGCTCACAGTGATTTTTACCCTAACCAACTAGCCAATGATTGGGCTTTACGCTTCTTATCACACTCAGATATTATGTGCGAGAGCAAAGGCAAGAACATAGCTAGTTTCGCAATTGCTGATAGAGCAAAGGAGACAGACTTATTATGAGAATGATTATTATTACGTTATTAATGATAGGCACAGCCTATGCTGAAGACATCCGTAAAGCACCCGACAAACAGACTAAGGATTCAGGTCCTGCTGTCAGTTTGACAAACTGGCAAAGTATACACTATACTCCGGTTGAAGTTAAATTAATCTCAACCCTGCCAGAAATATTTGAAAATTTAAAAAATTCTCAAGTTGCTGATAAACCAAAAAAGTTAGCATTATTTTGAGGTTGACCATAAATTCCAAAAATAGTATAATAATTACATGAATAAATTAACTATAGCTGTAATTGCCGTGTTGGTCACCGGATGTGCGACTAATATTCCTGAAAACTTTGATCGTAGCTCACAAAACAAACCTGTAGAATATATAGAGACTCAGGAAAGAGCGTGTTACTATGATGACAGCAGAGAAGGATTGACTGGTCTGTTCGAAATTGCTGACTTCTTTGACTTTGACGAGCATCCATATAAAAGCATTGAATTAACAGAATCTGAACTACCAACTAAAACACAATGGTATCATAGACCAAAACCTAAACCAAGTGAAATTGCTGGGATTGAATTCAAAGTTGGCCAGAATAAAAATAATAGACCAAGTGAACTTGATGAAGATGAATGGATAGGTGAGGTTAGGCGTGGAGATTCTGTTTCTTATCTGAGCAACTTTGCATCAACTGGTAACGTCGACGGCAGAGGTGAAACATACAAAGAATGGTACGACCAGGAGGTTGATGAAAGAAAGTATAACAAATGGCTAGCAAAAGAAGCCATTGAAAACAACGATTCCAGTAACTGGAAATGCCAAATGGTCACTAGGAAACGACCTAAGAATACGCCATATGAGATGCCCCAAGAGTGGTTAGATCAATGGCCCAACGAATAAATTGTTGACTTTTAATTATTTTGGTAGTATATTATACATTATGAAGACATTAATTACATTAGTTATAGTAACTTTATTATCAACAGGCTGTGCTTTACAGAGTCCTCAACCAGACGCTGTAGCAATGATGCCAAACGATTGTGCTAATTATTCAGCATTGAATAACTTTTTAACTGACAGAATAGAGGGGGCTAATGATGAAACTCAAAAACGTTATTACAAGCATCGTCTTTGGGAGTATCGTTACGTATGTGGTTCCACTAACAGCTAACGAAGTAATGGATTGGGACGATTTAAATCATTACCAACTTGACTGTAATCAGAAACAACAACAGATAGAGTTTCTTAATTCAATGAGAACAACAGAAAGTGATAGACAGCTATTAAGATTACAATTAAAACTTACGCCTTGGATGGCAGTAACTGATGGTGATAAGTTTGATAAACTGCAAAAACAATCTACAGGGAGGTACGAATGGTTAATAAATCAACAGTTACATGTATTAGCATCGCAGTGTTATTAAGTAGCACTACTGCCTGGGCAGAATGTAATGTTAAAAGTAATGTTAAGACTGAAACAAATCTTGAAGATATTGATTTTAATCAGAATACCAAGTTTGATTTTATAACTAATAGCGGTCGTACCACTGCTTGTCAAGCCACAGTGTCTGTTAACTACAATGGCGAAACTATAACAGCAAAGGAACAAGCTCAACTAAGAGCAGATGTTGATATGCTACAAAGTTGTGAAATAGCAAGAGCTAACGCTATCCACTTAGTGGCAACTAAAATAGGTAAAGTTAAAGTTGAATCTACTAGTGAATTAAACTGTGACGAAAGTAACACAAAAATGTTTAGCCCACAAGTAGGTGAAGTTGCTGAGAAACAACAGTTTAAAAGAGATAAGAAGTATACAGGAGAATTTCAATATCAAGGAACCCAATGTATATGGTTCAATGACATTGAATGGCGAGGTGAACTACATCAAGCAAACGGTATTGCTTGTCAAGTGTCAGGTAACAACTATGTTGTGGTTGACAAATTTTAATTTTGGTAGTATAATAGAGTTGTATTTTAAAAAAACTAAAGAAGGTGTATATTATGAATATTAGAAACATTGTTGGTATTGGAGTGATCGCAGGACTGGTTGGGTGTGCCAGTGCTCCACAAACGCCTCAAGAGCAACATGTTCAGAATGTTGTAGATGACTTACCAGAATGGTATGTTGAAGTACCTCAAGCAGATGACAATAATCAAGTATTATATGTTGCTGGTACAGGTAAGAGTTCAATGTTAATGTTGGCTAAAGACAAAGCAATACTTGACGTTGAAAAACAACTAGCTAACAAAATTAACGCTAAAGTAAGCTCTCGTGTTAAACAGTATATCAGAGAAGTTGGTGCTGGTAATACTCCAATAGCAATTGAAGACAACGAGTTTATTGTTAAGAAAGTTGTAACAGAAGCTAACGTTGCTGGTTACATTCAGAAAGAAAGCGAAATCATGCGTGAAGGTAACATATATCGTGTCTATATCTTAGCAGAGTATCCAATTGAAGAAAATACTCTAAGAACTATTGCTCAGACTGAAGAGTTGATTAAACAGTTCAAAGGCGATAAAGAAAAAGCGTTTAAAGAACTAGACAGAGAGATTGATGCAGATAGAGGATTAGACACATTGGCTGGAACTCCAATTGCAGAAGATGTTAACTTTGTTGAAGCGGGTGTTGTAACAACTACGCCTTATGTAGAAGAATAAACTGTCTACACCTGAGTAGGCGCCTACTCATTAGATACCCCTTTTCGAAGGGGTTTCTTTTGACTAGAGTTTTGGCTGTTGTTCCATCCAATCAAACAATTTGTTGTATTCTCGTTTATAATCAGCCCAATATGTTTTTATTTCAACAAAACAATCTGACACTTGTTCTATAGATTTAACATAGGGGATATTTACATCAGCAGTTTCGAACAGTGCCTGACTTTTCCATGTATTACCTTCAACAACTATAAACGGACATCGTGCTTTACAGGCCGCATACATCTCGTGGTGCCTTGACGTTATAAAAAACTTTGCATTACGTAAGGTGTTGACAATATGATTCCAATCTTCCTTAAAGATATTAACAGTGCCATAATCACTAAAATTGCTGACAATGCCACTGTTGGCATAGTTGACACCAATGACTAAATTCTGCTCTGGCTTACTTTCTTCAGGTACATCAATCCAATAGCTACAATCTAGATGTATGTCGCTGTCAATATTGTAATCGTTAAGAAAATGGTGACTCATAACTTCACGTACAGAAATATAACTTTGCTGTAGGGCGTTTATGTGCTTCTTAGATAGGTTCATTCTTTGAAATACTGAATTAACTAAACTAGTTTTCTTACCCTGGGCTTGGGCTAATGATAGAATATCTAACAGTTGATAAGCAACACTACGATCCGAGTGCATAGTGCCCTCTCCGTTTATTACAATATGATCTGCTTGAGCAAACAGTTCTGGATCATACTTTATTCGATCAATATTACCACGTACAGTATAATCAATGTTGTATCTACTGGTAAGGTATTCGATGACTTTGCCACAACCTGAATGATAGCCGGATGTGTTGTTAAACAGTAATGTTTTCACTATGCTGGAGTAAATTGATACAGTGCTTCGTTGGGTTTGCCTGTCGTTATAATTGCTGGAGTTGATGTTCGACGTCTAATTTTAAGAACGTCTTCACCGTTTTTGACTACAGCCATGGTGTTAGCACCAAAGTTAAGTGCGGCTAAGAACTGCCATTGTCCACCTTCGCCACCTGCTTTATAATAATTAAAATTAGCAACAGTATATGCTTTAACTACTTCTAAAGGATCACTGTTAGGTCGACTAAATGTATTAATTAACAGCCCTGCTTGTTGTCCAAACAGTTCTCCAAATAGTTTAGTAGCTAGGTCTTTTCTAGTAGGAGCATCTAGTCCGGCGTTGTTGACCAGTTCAGTAAATGATTTAACATTTAAACTTTTTTGTTTTGATAATGCTTGTGCTAAAGGTTGTCTTAACTGTTCATAACTATTAATGATTTCTAACATGCGTTCTTTAGTAGGAACTGATGTTGCTTCTCCAAAACGACCTCCACCTCCACCACTTACAGAAGCTTTAACTTCTACAGGAACACCTTTAACAGCAACGTCACCGCCTGCTGATTTAAGTGTAATATCTGGAGATAGTATTGCAAGAGCGTGTTCACCAGGACCTTTCATTTGCTCACCTACACCATATCCTTTAAGGTGATTAAATACTACAAGATTTTCTGATTGATTATATGTTAGGTCTTCTAAAGTATGCTGTCCGGGTGTAAGTAATAGATCTGCATTAATAACTTTACCTGCTTTTAAATTTTCAGCAAACTTCATCTTTTGTTGATATCTTAAAGGAACTTCTGCAATTTTGCCTGAGATCTGTAAGATTTTTTTGTCTAACACACGTTTAACTTTAGCGTCATTGACTTTACCATATTCGTCTGTTAGTTCCTGAGAAACAATGTCTTTGAACTTATCAAGTGTTGATTGTTGGTTTAATAAAGAATAGATACGATCCAGTACTTCTTCAACTTCTTTGGTCTTTTCTGGATTATCAGGATCAACGTCTAGACCCATTAGTCTTTTAATAATGTCCTGTTTTAGGTCTTGAAGTTCATCTTCTTTTAAAAATTCTCTAAATCTCATTGCCTGTTCCTTGTTAAGCTAAGTATTTATCTAACAATCATAGTAGAACATATTAATCAAAGTGTCTTGCGTTTTAGGTCAACTGATAATATAATGATTATATAAAAATACAATAGGAACAATCATGCCACATTTAGTACCAATAGTAGTTGAAAAAACACCACAAGGTGAACGTAGTTATGACATCTACTCAAGACTGTTGAAAGATCGTATCATTATGTTAGACACAGAAGTTAGACAAGAGTCTGCCAGTGCCATTGTTGCACAGATGTTATTCTTAGAAGCGGAAAATCCTGAAGCTGATATTCTATTTTATATTAACTCGCCAGGCGGATCAGTGACAGCTGGATTATCAATATATGATACTATGCAGTACATCAAACCAGATGTATCAACTATTGTACTAGGACAAGCATGTTCAATGGGCTCATTTTTAGCACAAGCTGGTGCAAAAGACAAGCGATTGGTATTACCAGAAGCAAGAACAATGATACACAGAGTATCATCAGGTACTCCAGGTACCAGTGGTAGTGTTCATGTACAAGAACTAGAGTTTGAAGATGCCAGACGTTCATTTGAGGAATCAAAACGTATTAACACTAGACTAACTGAGCTGTATGTTAGACACAATACAGCAGGTAAAACATACGATGAACTGTATGAAGCTATGAAGCACGATACATTCTTATCAGCTGATGAGGCAGTAGCATATGGTCTTGCAGACAAGGTTATCGAAAATAGGTAATGGCATTACAAGATACGTTTTGTTCTAGTCCCTGGTTTCATATACGATTAGATCCAGAAGGAAACTATTTACCATGTAGATGGTCTGCTATAGGAACGAGTGGGCACAATATTAGTAACACAACAATGTCGGGCTATCTGAAGACTAATACAATGTCCATCATCAGAAAAGATATGCTCGATGGCAAAAGTCCAGATATTTGTCACAAGTGTCAATACGAGCAGAAGCAAGGTAAGGTTTCTGGCCGCCAGCGCCAACTACTTAAAAGTATCGTAGTAGAATCAAACTTTAATAAAACACTGTGTGCAAGTCCCCATTGGGATGATTTTGAATATAGTTATAATCACGATGGCCAAACTAAGACTACTCCTTGTGATTTACAGATTGATTTAGGAAATACCTGTAATAGTGCTTGTATTATGTGCCCCCCAAAATATAGTAGCAGAGGAACTGAAGAACATAAAAAATTATATCAGATCGAACCTACATTATTTACTAACGCTCAGCGTATTAAAAATTGGACAGACAACCCGACATTAGTTGATAAGTTTGTCAATGAACTTGTTGATCTTCCTAGCATAAAGTATATTCATTTCCTCGGTGGCGAAACGTTATACATGAAAAGTTTTTATAATATTTGTAATCAAATGATAGACAAGGGACTAGCAAAAAATACTATAATGGGTACCACAACCAACTGCACAGTCTATGATGAAAGAATTGAACATATTATTAGTAATTTTAAGACTGTTCATCTAGGATTAAGTATTGAAGCAGTGACAGACTTAAATGATTATATACGATGGCCTAGCAAAATTGATAGCGTACTAGAGTATGTTAATCGTTTTTTAGAACTTAGAAAGCATAATAACTTATTCATTAGTCTAAGAATAACTCCAAACATCTTTAGTATATATCATTTAGATCAACTGCTAGAGTTTATGATTAACAATCATATTATTGCAGAAAGTTGTGATATTCTTTCTGAACCTAATCACTTACGGATGGAATTGTTACCAATAGAAATTAGAAAAGAAGTTATTAAAAAATTAAATAAGTTAGTTAACAAATATAGTTTACAGCGATCTAAAAAAATCATAATTAATAGAAGAGTTCCAGAAAAAATTAATGAAGTTATCAGCGAAGTTGTTTTTGAGTACGTTGACTTTTTAGAAAACTATAAAGAACCAAACAATATTGAAGAATCTAGAGAAGATTTAATAAAATTTTTACACGCATATGAATCAATACACAATAATAAAATATTAGACTACCTACCGGAATATGAAGAATTTTTACGAAGCTACGGTTACTAGACCTAAACTATTCTTAGATCTAAACCTAACATTAAAGCCAATTGGTATTGATATCCCTTGCAAGGTGTTAATTAACAAAGAAACAGTTTGTGATGAAATAGTCTCAGATATAAAAACTATTTCAACACAAGTTAGCCTATTAGATCCTATAGATATTTCAATTCAAATTGAAAGACAGCACCCCCAGGCTATACAGGTCGTGTTAGTAATAGATGATTATGAAATTATTCCAAAATATCAACATCATGCTAATCCCCCTGTAGACTACATTGATACCAACGATGAATGGACATTAACAATACCTAATTTTTATCAATGGTATCACGTAATAACTGGACAAGGGTGGATAGAATAATATTACCAAAATCCTTAAAAATCATTGACTTTATAATCAAACACCTATATAATACTGTTTATGTTGATAGTTAATGTCAACATGATATCATGTTAAACTATAATTAAATGGAGCAATAACAATGGCTAGAACTAAAAAAGTAGTAACAAACTTAAACAAGATTAAGAACCAAAAAGCATTCTTAGAAACATACCTACGTGGTACAGGTCGTACATTATCAAATGCACAAGCTGTAGCAAACTATGGTATCATGCAATTACCAGCTAGAATGTCTGAACTAAGATCAGCAGGTCTAGTAGTTAAAACAACTACAAACACTGCAGGTAACACAGCGTATAAAGTGGTTGCAAGAGATGTATCTGGTTCACGTTCTAAAATCTTTGCTTAATCCTAATAAGCATTCAAGTAGTTCAAAAAAGCATCCTAGGGGTGCTTTTTTGTGGCTATTCGCACAATATCTAGTCAAAGATATTGACATAAAACACAACATGTAGTATAATTACTGAGTAATTTAAATAAACTCAAGGAGAATTATATGTTAACACCCAACGATAAAAAGAATTTAAAAAGAATGTTTCAACAGGTAAATTTTATAAATGGAGTAGCTAAAACCTTTTTGTTTACTATGTTTATTCTTGCTGGCTTTATGTTAGTAGACCTATTACTTCAAGGTGCAGGTATAATTTAGTGGTTGACAACTAAGCTATTAGATTATATAATTTACTTACGAAATAAAAGAACGGGGAAAATAATAATGAGTGATATAATTGAAAGTTTAAGTAATCCAATAAAATTTACAGACCATGTGTTTGTCACCGAAGGTCGCGACGGTAATCCTACTGTACGAACTAATCCAGAAACAAAATTACCTAAGGGAATTTACATGCTTACCTTAAAGGGGTTTGGTGTATTATACTTAGGTATCAGCGGTGCAGATAGACAAAATGCTAGAGAAGGAACTAAGCAACGTTGGCACGCACATGGTCAAAAAATGACAGGTATATTTAAAAATGCAGTAGATACTGAAAACTTCCGACATTTTAGAGAAGACGCAGTTGCCCAAGGATATAGTTTAGATACTATACTTGATCATATTGAAGTTAGATTTATACCATTGGCTAAGAGTAATAAACAAAAAATAGAAGCAATGGAAACTCATTTGTTAATGTCATTGATTGCTCGAGGGCAATGTAGACTTAACGGTGCAAAAAGAATACCAGCTCTCACTAAGGAAGAATATGAATATGTTAGCGATCAAAAATTTCTTCCAGAGGGCTTTATATCATAAATATTAATGAGACCTTGTCTTACAGTAATTGTAAGAACATTGTGTAAACGACACCAAGGAGAATAAAATGTCAAATCAAATACCCGCCTATGCGGAATCTTTAGTAACAAATACACACGGAAGACAATACTGGATCTACACTGATGATGTATTTTATCAACAGCGTATTGCTAATGCAGGTCCATATCAAAAGAAAAACTTATTAAGACTAAGAGATCTTAAACCTAATGCAAGAACTATTATAGATGTAGGTGCTAACATTGGCATGAATACCATTGAATATGCGACTTGGGCTCAAGAAGTTCATAGTTTTGAACCCACAGCACAGACTTATTCAATGTTAGAAAGAACTATAAACCTAGCTCAAGGACAGACTGATGCTCGAGGTTGGTATCCAGAAGGTGACGGATTTGCTGATGCAACCATAACCGGTAATATACATTTATATGATGTAGCTCTAAGTAGTGAGCCAGGGACTAGTGAAATTATTATTAAAAAAGATAACGCAGGACATAATTATTTAGACAATTTGCACTTGCCTACTAGAACAGGACAAGTACGTACTAGACCTACTGCACCTCCTACACAGACTGTTCAATTAAAAACTTTGGATAGCTACAACTTTAAAGATGTAGACATTATCAAAGTAGATGTTGAAGGTCACGAGTTTGATGTAGTACTAGGTGCTGAACAAACTATTTTGAAATATCAACCAGTTGTGCAATTAGAAATGGTAGAGCATCAACCTATTAGATTTAATTGGAATTGTCAGATGATATACGATTGGTTTTATGAACGTGATTTTGTTCCTACACTAAGTGATGGACGACTAGCAGGACGTTTATGGCACAAGTATCCAAGAGAAATGGAACGTTTCTTTGTGCATAAGAGTCAAATAAATCTAAGTCCAGTAGACCTGTTGTTTGAGGAAGAAAAAGTGCAAGAAGAACAAGATCGTCCTTACTGGAACTATGAACCACCAATGAGAGAGGTTAAAGAATGACAACATATTGGGGATATCATTTAATTTTAGATTGTAAAAGTGGCAATATAGATCAAGTAACATCTGCAGAAAATATCAAACTGTTTGTTCAAGAACTAGTAACTGCAATTGATATGGTAGCTTATGGTGATCCAGTCATTGAACATTTTGCAACTCACGATCCAATGATAGCTGGGTATAGTCTTGTACAATTGATCGAAACATCTTCAATAACTGGACATTTTGTAAACCAGAATGGTGATTGTTATATTGATATCTTTAGCTGTAAAGAGTTTAGTATTGAAACTGCTCGAGCTGTAGTTGACAAATATTTCTCTCCCTCACAGACAAAAGTAACTTACTTAACCAGGCAAGCATAGTTGACCATAAAATCAGTTTCTTGTATAATTGCTTATAAGTAATTACACTACTAGGAGAAACACTATGGAATACTTACTTTTGATAATTTTAGGTATGGCAATTGGTCTTTACTTTGTAACTGTTTATCGACAAGAACAAGAAAAGATGCTTGATCAGTATGTTGATAAAGCACTAGAAGTATATAAAAAAATGACAATATCGTTGAAAATTAACAAAGTTAACTCAACCTACTATTGTTATAATAATGAAGACAATGAATTTGTATGTCAAGGAAAAGACTTGGCAGAAATTAAAGAAAAATTTAAACTGCGTTATCCCAACTACGGAAGTTATATTTTAAATGAGTACTTGCATATGTTTCCTGACGCGGCAGACATGATTGTTGATGATCCAACAGAAAGAGAATTAAGAGAAAAAATTAAGGTTAGAAATAATATTGAATAATAACGTTGTAGTAGCAACAGGCGGCTTTGACCCCATACACTCAGGTCATATTGCATACCTAGAAGAAGCAAGTAAACTAGGTGCTATCCTGATTGTAGGTGTAAACTCAGACCAATGGCTAACACGTAAAAAAGGCTATCCTTTTATGCCTGCAACTGAACGTCAAGCTATTGTTAAAGCATTGAAATGTGTTGATCACACTGTGATGTTTGATGACAGTGATGGATCAGCTATTCAGGCTATACACAATGCTAGAAAACTGTATCCTAATGCTAAGATTATTTTTAGTAATGGTGGGGATAGAACAATACACAACATACCAGAGCAAGAAGCATTTAAGGATGACGATTCAGTAGAGTTTGAATTTGGTGTAGGCGGCGACTTTAAAATGAATTCATCATCATGGATTCTACAAGAATGGAAAGCACCTAAGAATCTAAGACAGTGGGGTTACTATCGTGTGCTACATGAAGTACCAGGTATGAAAGTAAAAGAACTCACAGTGGATCCAGGCAAGAAACTGTCAATGCAGAGACATCAGTATCGTGCTGAGTTTTGGATTGTCAGTGAAGGTGTTGCTAGTTTAAAACGCTTAGGTCAAGAGGGAGTAACAGTGTTGCAACAGCATCATCAGAATACAATATACCCTAAACAATGGCATCAGTTAATCAATCAAACAACTAAACCGTTACGCATAGTTGAAATACAATACGGTAATAAGTGTGATGAAGAAGATATTGAGAGACAAGATGATTAAACAATTATTAAACGGATTAGAACGTCATAGTGTTCATATTAGTTCTAAGCAATACAAACAGTTTAAAAAAGAATTTACAATGATTGGGCTCAGCGGTGAAGATTTTGCTAACGCATTTTGTAGATATTTTAAAATTGTAGATTATATATTAGCAAGTAAAAAGAATGACCATATGCTAGCAGAAGAATACATTGCAAAAACCTATATTAATAAAACAATCCGTAATGTAATAGTATATCAATGATTGTTGTTGAATATAAAATTGAACGTAAGATAAAAACAAACTGTTGTGTTCAGATATATTATGTATGGAACACAGAAACAGTTAATTGTGATACTGAGCAAGAAGCGATTGACTATATTAACAACAAGTATGGTCCGTTGGCTGTTAGAATAAAGTAATTAGATAAGTACATTTATATCAACCAACAAGGGAGCAAAAATGAAGATTTTCATTACTGGAGCCGAAGTAAGGAAGGTTGATAATCTCACAACCTACGCTGTTTATTATAATAATCAATTTCTTAATGAATTTGTTGATAAGGCGTCAGCATTGATGTTTGCCCTTGACCAACAACAAATAGATCAAGCACTACAAAGTAAATTAAAATCAGCATAATGCACAAACAAACTCGATTAATCTGGTGGACAAAATGGATATCAGCCTGGATGGCAATAGGTTGTGCTTTCTGTGCGGCTATGGATTGGTACCCTGTTAACATTTGGTTAGGCTGTCTTGCTGGTGTAGGCTGGACATGGGTAGCTTGGATGTGGAAAGAAAATAGTCTGCTACTAATCAATGTGGCAATGTTCTTTGTCTATGGATTTGGCGTTGTGAGGCACTTGTTCTTTGTCTAAACTACTAAAAACTAGCGGTATTCTTCTATTCTTATTCTTCCTACTTAAAGGTCTTTCCTGGATCGCTCTGATCTACTTTGGCGTTACCTGGTTTTAATCTCTTAATTTTTCCTAACTTTTTGGTAATTTTGGTTGACCAATGACTGATGAAGATTTTGAATGGCTAGATGAAATGGCTAAAGTAAAGTGGTGGGAATGTATTCGCAGTCGCTTTAATATTATATCGCATAACAAGTTAGAGGCGATTCAAGGACTAAGTGTCCGATTGGAATGAAGCATTCCCACCATACAAATACTTATGATATTCTTCTTAATTGTTACTAATTTAGGGGTAATTTCGAGTAAAACTTTAATCTTCTAGGTATTGTGTTGGTTCTCTTTGAAACATACAACTTAGTACTATTCTAGGAAATTTAGCACTATCATCACATACTACTCTATGCGGAACAGTTGAAGAATACTTCAAAGCAGAAAAAGCTACTTCACCTCTTCAAGCAGTAATGGATAAAGGATTAACTTGGTAATTTTGGTTGACCATAAAATCCAAAACTGCTATAATTGTATTAAGAAATAAGGAAAACGATTAATTTTTAAAGGGGTAGAGATTATGGATATTTCAAAAATGACAAGAAAAGTATTTGCACAACCAGGTGATGGTGCTGAGTATGCTTTGATCAAAGGTAAAACAGTTTACATGATTTCAGCACAAGACATCAACGAAGCAATGTCTAAGTTGAACAAACAACAAGGCGTACCAAACAACTGGAAAGTATCAACAGAAAAAGCAGTTCTTATTCCAGGTATATGGGAATATGACATGGCAACTTTTCAAGGAGCGGCGTAATGGACTTAGTTAAAGAAATAGTAATATTCAGTGATGAAACTATTGCAAAAATTGCACGTGAAGCGAAACTGGCCGCTGATTCAGCTCAAAGTGAAGCACTAGCTAACGGCATGGAAGATGGCTATTGTGGTTTTGGTTGGGTTGAAGTGATGGTATCAAGAACAAATTCAAGAGAAGCCAATGCACTAAAGAAAATGGGCTTTAAGAAAACTTGGCACAGTCGACGCCTGGATATGTGGAAACCAGGTGCATACAATGGACAGTCAATGACTATACATGAAATTGGTTCTACTGCCTATGCAGAAGTGTTAACCAAATATGGCTTTAAGGCATACAGTAGCTCAATGGCAGACTAAAAGTTTTGAGGGGTTATTTAGAAGGGTTTTCTATAACTAAGGTACCAGTGACAAATATACCCTCAAATTTAATAGGACATAATGGATACTTGTAAAAAAAGCACAGAAGAAATAATTGACCAAGACGGCACTGTAGGTTATATTATAGTATTGATATCAACTGGAACTATACTAGGACTATATTTGTCCGCAGTATATTTGAGTTTAAAAGGAGTTAACGTCTTTTAATGGCTAACCAGTACACATTTGAACGCAGAGTAATTTATCAAGAATTTACTTACATCGAAGCTAACACAAAAAAAGAAGCTTGGAAAAGAGTTCAAAGTGGCGATTCAGACGACTGTGAGCTAGGTGATTGGTATGATTACTATGATGACGATTTTGAACTTGTGGATTCAACTGATAATCTATACGATCCACTAGTGGAGATGGTTAGGAACTATGGAAGACCTGAGCAGTATGAATTATTTTAAAAAAGGAGGTAACTTATGAAAGGTGTAATTTTTGGAATAGTAATAGGTGCTACCGTTGCAACTGTAGGTTTTGCTCGTAGCTTTGAGATAGCAGAACAGTGGTACGATTCTGCCAAACAGTATATTATTGAATTTGATAAGGAGAGTATAAATGAAACAGTTATTTGATTTTACAAGAGTAGCAGACCGTGGTGAGTTTTGGACAGTTCAGTTAATCACCGCAGTATTACAAATTATGCTACTTTCAATGATGGCAAACTCATCAGGTGCAGTCTGGTTGATTGTCATTGCAATGCTGGCAATGGTTATAGTGCAACTAGCTACATTAGTAGCACGTATCAGAGACACAGGTAACAATGTTCTTTGGGTTATAGCTTGTTTTATTCCTTACTTCGGTCTTCTAATCTGGATCGTGTTTGGATGTTTAGAAAGTAAGAAAGTAAAAAAATAATTTAATTTAAACTAAGGAGAAAATTATCATGACAGATAAACTTTTTACAGTAGTAGGAACTAGTAACTTAAATGGCACAACTAAAGTTCGTTGGGCAAATGATTTAGTAACTAGATTTAAAATGTTACACAAAGGTGGACACACAGACATTGAGTTGTTTGAGTTACCAGAAGGTATGACTAAACAGAAGGCCACTGAGTGGTTAGCTGATAGTGATAACTTTGTAAAATTAACTGAAGATGCTCAATATTCCGTTAATATGAAGCTTGAAGAATATCTTCTAGTTAACAAATCTTTAGCAATTTCAATTGCAGAGATTGCAAAAAGACCAAAGATTGTTACAGAATGGGAAACTGTTAATCAAGGTCAGGAAAATAAAGAACCAACAGTTTAACATGGTTAAATAAAGATATGTCCAAATTGACAATAGAGCAAGAGGCGGAGCTAAAAGTACAAGAAATAATGTATGCCATCGTCTCTTTGCTTAACCAATACGGAATTACTGATATCAGAGCAGGTGCTATAATGAGATTGCTAGGAATACCTGAAGAAGAAGCGTTACTGTTTGATAACAAAAAACTAGTTATTGATGGTGAGTTTCTTGACTTGCGTGATGTCGACAAAATACCTGGAGAACATGATCCAGATAAAGATATTGGAGCGGACACGACTTTACATTAACTAGGAGTTAGAACATGAGCATTGAACAAGCATTATTAGACGCAGTTGAAACATACAAAGTAGAATCAGAAAAATTTAACGGCGGTAATAAATCAGCAGGCACTAGAGCAAGAGCGGCCTTACAAGAAATTAAAAATCAAGCACAAGCACGTCGCTTAGAGATTCAAGCAATTAAAAACGGCGAATAGTAGATGCGTACTGTCCTAATAGGATGCGATCAAGCCTATTACGACACATGGGCAATAACGTTACTCAGGAGCATACAATATTATGCTCCATGGGTAAACTTACACTGCCACGTAGTAAATCCAAAAAACCTCACAGAATTACCCAACGTACGATACACCACAGAGCATCGTGTTTTTTCAAATGACGATAGTTCGATCTCATATCTTCAAGCAGTTAGATTTAAAGTTGCTTACGAAGAATACAGTGATCAACCAATAATGATAGTAGACACAGATTCCATTTGTACAAAAGAGTTCTTTCCGGAAGATTATGATCAAGTAGTTCAAGGACAGACTATATTGCATCACCCTAAAGCTGATCGTTGGCTAGCGGGCTTCTTTGCCACTAACAATCCAGTGTTTTTACGTGATTATTATACTGAACTAACTAGCAAACCAATTGATCTTTGGCAATGGGGTAGAGACCAAGATGTACTTAGAGATTTAAGTTTTAAATACGAATATACTCAAGCGGATAAGTATTGGATGAGCATAGGCAAAAACGGAAACCAAAGTGTGTTCTTAACACTCAAAGGTGATCAAAAAATTAAAGAGAAGTATCTTGCTTATTATAATCAAGTAAAGGATCTAGTATGTTAGAAGAACACCTAGGCGGACACAACGGATTAACTCATCTAGATCACGGCGCATTAGATTGGTTAATCGAAAAGTTTGAGCCAAGGTTCTATCTTGATATAGGTTGTGGTCCTGGTGGTATGGTTGAACTAGCAGAGTCAAAAGGATTACAAGTTCATGGCATAGATGGTGATCATACTATAGAAAGATATAGTTCTGAACGTTTTATAATACATGACTTTACTAAAGGACCTGCTGAACTTGATCAACAGTATGACATAGGATGGAGTTGCGAGTTTGTAGAACATGTCTATGAAGAATTTCAACCAAACTATATGGCCGCATTTCAGCAATGCCGACGAGTAGCAATGACCTATGCTCCACCTGGACACACAGGATATCATCATGTTAATCTTAAAGATGAGAAATATTGGATTGACACATTTGAAAAATACGGCTTTATATATGATTTAGAACTAACTAAACAATTAAGAGAACACTCTACCATGGGTGCCAAAAAGAAACATCAATTTGTTAAAAATAGAGGATTGATTTTTATCAATGAGTGATTTACTAATAGTTGGTATTGAAGGATCAATGCGTACACATCCACTACCTGAATTAGATAACTTCGTAGTAGTACCTTGGGAAGATAAACACACTATCGAACGTGCAGACTGCTTTATACAGGCCAATATTAAAGAATGTAAACTCAAAGGACTATGGGAACAATACCAATATATCATTGATTCAGGTAAGCCTATTATCTGTGTAGAAAGTGCTGTGTTTAGAAAAAATATGGAAACTAATACAATACCTTACCATAGATGGTCATGGTGGACATACTTTAATGACGAAGGTGACTACTGTAATGACAACTCAGACAAAACAAGATGGGAACAGATCTCTGAGGAACAACAGTTAAAGATAGAGCCCTGGCAAAACAATCCAGAAGGACACATACTTCTTTGCCTACAACGTCCAGGAGACTCAAGTTTACATAGAATACTTACTAAGAAAAAACAAGATTACAAACACTGGATATGGAAAACAGTTAGGTATATCAGACGATATACTGATAGAAAAATTGTAATACGTATGCACCCGTTACGGCAAGAACAAACTGAACAGATGTTATTTGCTATTGACTCGGTTTTTGATAATGTTGAAATATCAGGTAATATTCAAGGTGCTAATTTAGAAATGGGAAGTAACGGTGGAGACGGATTTATAAAAGACCTCGAAGGTGCTTACTGTGTGGTAGGATTAAATTCAAATGCGTTAACTGAATCAGTTATGGCTGGTATTCCTACATTTAGTTTATGTTCAGGATCTATGTCATGGCCAGTGAGTAATCATTTTTTAAAAGATATCAATTCGCCCATTATGGAGTTTGATAGAACACAATGGCTGTATAATTTAAGTTATTGCCAATGGAGAGAAGACGAGATAGAGCAAGGCTTACCTTGGGAACATTTAAAGAAAAAATTACCGGAGTTAATAAGAAAGTAATCATAAAATATGATAGATTGGCCAATTAACATAGTCCAGAACAAATATAATAAGTGGTATAACGAATTAATAGTTAACGCTACTAATAGAACTTTGTCTGAAGGAATATATACTGAAAATCATCATATTATACCATATTGCATGACCAGAAATAATAAAAAAAGCAATATTGTTTCATTGACTGCGAGAGAACATTTTATTGCACACTTGCTATTATGGAAGATGACAATGCCTAAAAAATGGCATAATAAAATGATGATGGCATTGAATGTAATGTCAAACGGATCAGGAAATGACTTTAAAAAACAAAAACAGAACCGCCAGCCTTTAAAACTAAAAAACAGTAAACTCTATGAAAAATTTATTGTGGAACGTAGAAAGTACTTAGGAGAACTAAGTTCTGAGAGATGGGAAGATCCTGTCTATAAAAAGAACCATTCAGACAAGCTCAAAGAAAAGTGGAAAGATACAGAGTACAAAAAACAAATGGTCCAAAAACGTAAAAACTATATACTGAACACTCCAGGAGTAAAACAAAGACTTTCATCCTGGAGTCAAGAACTATGGAATAATCGTACAGACAAAGAGCGTAACGAACTTTTAGATAAAACTTTAAGGAAGGTAACAAAAGAACGTAAAGGTAAAACATATGAAGAAATTTATACTCCCGAGCAAATAAAGAACTTGCATACTGCCAGAGAAAATCGTGTTATTCCTCCGGAGTCTAGAGAACGTATGCGAATAGGGCTTCTAAAGGGGGCCAAAGCACCAATGCCAGAGCATGTTAAAAAACAAGTAAGTCAACGAATGACTGGTATAAAAAGACCAACTATAAAATGTAAACATTGTGGATTTGTAGCGGTAGTTAGTAACATTAATAGATGGCATGGAGATAATTGCAAACAAAGGGTAGAGAAATGACAACTATTTTTATAGACATGGATAGAGTAGTAGCAGACTTTGATGGCTACGCTGAGAGAACATTAGGTATTAAAAGTAAACCTGGAATTAGATTTGATCAAGAAGATTGGTATAGATTGCGTGATCATAGTAATAGAATATATAGTATACTTCCGGTACTACCAAATGCTTATTCTTTGGTCAGTGGATTAAAACAATTACGTGACCAGTACGGGTTTGATATGCGTTTCTTAACAGCAGTTCCTAAGGAAAATGATCTAGGATGGGCGTTTTGGGATAAAATGGAATGGGCATGTAAACACTTTCCTGGAATACCTGTATGGTTTGGTCCTTACAGTGTAGACAAACATAATCATTGTAAGCCTGGTGACATACTAATAGATGATAGACCTAGCAATATAGAAGAGTGGCCAGGACATGCTATTCACTATCAAGGAGATCATCAATTAACGTTAAATACAGTTGAAAAAATATTTAAGGATAAAAATTAGTTTGCCAAAAGAAGATTTGATACAAGTAACAGGAGTAATTACAGAAGTATTGCCTAGCACCACATTTAGAGTAAAACTAGACGACATGGATGATAAATTTATAGTTTGTCATCTAAGTGGGAAGATGAGAAAGTTTACTATTAAGGTTATACTAGGTGACAAAGTTGAAGTAGAAGTATCCCCATATGATTTAACCAAAGGTCGAATTACAAGACGCAATAAATAGTAGTATGAGAGAATTAATAGACTGGTGGGAACACTCATGGGTCCTAGATTATCGAGCAGACAAGTCAAAATACTTCGACAACATCTGGAAGATAATGGATTGGGACGTATTAAGCCAAAGGCTTTATTAAGGAGAACGACAATGGATTGGTTAAAGAAAAGATGGAAAGAAAGAACATCACAAAATGGTATAGCATTAATTGCTATAGGCGTTGTTGCTATAGTATTTAAACCATTAGTAGGTATTGCGGCATATGCGGCTATTGCTTACGGTGCATATCAAGTTTGGAAGAAAGGTTAAGAAGTAATTCAAAACTAAAGGCAATTAGGTTGACTAGTTGCCTTTTTTCTTATATACTGTAAGGTATGAATACCATTATGGATGAATTTTTTAATGATCTTACCGCACTTGCTAATAAGTACAATAGCAAACAAGGAACTAAACTATGATAACAGTAAGTGAATCAGCAATAGAAAAACTAAAAGAAATACTTAAAGAAGAGGACAATCCAGATTTAAAAGTCAGGATGTTTGTGTCAGGTGGTGGTTGTTCAGGTATGCAGTATGGCTTTACTCTAGAAGATCAACCTGCAAACGAAGATGACTTTGATTTAGAAGTTGCCCCTGGAGTACACATGTTAGTAGACGCAATGAGTGGACAGTATGTACAAGGTGCTGAAGTTGATTGGCAAGAATCTGTACAAGGTGCACAATTTGCTATTAAAAATCCAAACGCAGAAACAACATGCGGATGTGGATCTAGTTTTAGTCCAAGTTAAACAGTAGTTAAGATTTACGTAAACCCGCCCTGTGCAGGTTTTCTTTTGCGATAAATAGTTGTATGACAGCATCTACCGGTAAACCAATTTGGCAGACTCCAGCAGGAGATCTCGGCACTATTCAAGAAAGTGAGTTCTATCAACTCACACTGTCTGCCATTGACGATTCAACAGGTCTCTCAGACACTTTATATTATACTATGATTGCTGGCGAGTTGCCAGAAGGCATTCAGTGTACCCGAACTGGAATAATAGAAGGAGTACCTAAGGCAGTAGCTAGTGTCCAAGGAGTACCTTTAGAAGTAGGGGAAAATGTAACATCAAAATTTACTGTTAGAGTGTATACTGAAAATGAAGATGAAACAGTAAATCGTGTAGCAGATAGAACATTCTCGTTAACAGTATCAGGCCAAGATATTCCTGAGTGGACAACTCCAGCAGGTGTCTTAGGTAATTTTATCGACGGTAACGAAGTTAACTTACAACTTGAATACAAAGATCCAGATCCTAGACAAACCGTAACTACTAATTTATTAAGTGGAACACTGCCACCAGGAATTACACTCAGTGATACAGGATTACTATCTGGGGTATTAACTCCTGTAGTTAGACTACCAGGAGACGCTGTACCAGGATACGATGTTACTCCGTGGGACAAGTACACTTGGGATTATGCAACACGAAGCTCAAGTCAAAATTATCAATTTACTGTAGAAGTAACAGACGGTAGAGATTCAAACGTTAGAACATGGTCAATGTATGTTTATTCTAGAGATGATCTTACAGCAGATAGCGGAATAATTACAGCAGACAATGGAATACTTACAGCAGATTTAGAAAATCAAAGAACACCATATCTAACAACACCATCAGCAGATTTAGGAAAAGTGAGACATGATAATTTCTTTGCATACAAATTTGATGCTGTTGACACTGATGGAGACAGTTTAGAATTTTCTATTACTGAATCAGTAGACTCATCTTATGAATTACCACCAGGATTACAAATTGATACAACTACAGGATGGCTCTATGGGTACATACCAGATCAAGGACTAACAGAGACAAAATACACATTTGGAGTACAAGTATTTAAAAGTGCTTACCCTAGTATAATATCTCCCATAATATATTTTACAATTACAATTGTTGGGAACATTGACAGCAATGTTACTTGGGTTACTCCAGAAACTGTGGGCACTCTGAAAAACGGAGAAATATCTAAGTTATCAGTTGAAGCAGTAATGGCTAGCGGAGCACCAGTTGAATATCGTTTGAAAACAGGAAGTAATAGTTCTTTACCACAAGGATTAATATTACAAACTAGTGGAAACATTATTGGTCAAGCAAGTTTCCAAGGTTTCATGCTCGACGGTGGCACAACAACATTTGATGAAGAAATTGGAACCAGACTAGTTGTTGCTCCTACTGTGTTTGATAGAACATTTACATTTACTGTAGAAGCATTTAATGCTAATAAACAAATATCAACATTCAAAACATTTAAAATTATAATAGATCAAAAGTATAAGAGACCACACGAAACAATTTATATCAAAGCATTAACCGAAAGGCAAGATAGAGACACTCTGTCAGAAATGTTAGATAATCAAGATATATTTGATCCTGATTGGATATATAGATCTGATGATCCAAACTTTGGTAAATCAACATCAGTAAAATATCAACATGCGTTTGGATTATATTCATCAAGTTTAGATGACTATGTCACAGCTATGCAATTAAATCACTATAGAAGAGATCTCACATTAGGTGAGATTAAAACTGCACAAGCATTAGATGTAGACGGTAATGTAATTTACGAAGTTGTTTACAGTGAAATTAGTAATATTCTAACAAACAGCGAAGGCGAGTCTGTTAGCTTGGCTGTAACTTTAGATAATCCAGCAGTTATTAACGGAACAACATATACAACAGTTTATCCTGCTAGTTTACTTAATATGCAAACTAGATTAATTAATCAAACAGGACAGTTTGGAGAAGTTTTGCCAGACTGGATGAAATCAAAGCAAGAAGACGGCACTGTATTAGGATTTACACCGGCTTGGGTTATTGCTTATGCTAAACCAGGCAGGGCAAAACAGATAGCATATAATATTAAAGAAAAATTCACTGGCAAATTAAATACCATTGACTTTACTATAGATAGATACACTATTGATCGTAGATCAAGTCAACATTGGGACTATACCAGTGAGGAATGGCTAACTGGAGCAGAAACATCATTTGATGAAAGTGGAACTGAAACATTATTTGACGGTGGCTCAACTCGCTTTATAAGTAAAGCTGACACCTACGTAAGTGATGACAGGTTTGATAAATATGTATTATACCCAAAGCATAACATTATTGGAAACGAGGATTATATAACAAATGGCTAGTAACATAAACCCAAATAACATTGACACTACATACCCTGTAGCAGGTCAAGACAACGACTCACAAGGCTTTCGTGATAACTTTACGAATATAAAGAATAATTTTACAGAAGCTGAAAGTGAAATAGACGATCTACAGGCAAAAGTCATAGTTAAGTCAGCACTTACTGGAACAACAGTAGACAATAACTTTAGTGACACTGTTCTTAAAGCGGCTAAGATAGAAGATTTTAGTGAAACTGGAGTAGCGATTACTACTGGTACAAGTACACTAACACTTAATCATAATAACTCGCATTACTACACTAACACTACATCCGGTTCAGTTACTGTAGCATTTACAAACTTTCCACCAAGTGGTGCTAAAGGAAGAATACAATTAGCTCTTACTGTTAGTAATGTTGCACACACACTAACACTACCAAGTGCTGTTGGTAAAGGTACAACAGGTATTCAAGGATATGCTTCAAACGTAATTACATTTGGTGCAACAGGCACTTATATATTTGAATTTACAACATCAGACAGTGGAGCTACTATTCACATAGAAGAGCTGTCAAGACCAAGAAACTCATATGATAATCCAATTTTCTTAGCATCAAGTGAAGATGTAGCAGATGCGGCGGCTATTAGTTTAACTACAGCGGCTTCATACTTTACTACAGCGGCGGCAGAAACAGCCACATTGGCCGCAGGTACAAACGGTCAAGTTAAAACATTAATGATGGCAGGTGACAGTGGTGACATGGTTGTCACAGTTACTAACGCAGGATGGAAAGCATCAGGTACTGGCACAATTACTTTTGGCGACATTGGTGATGCTTGTACACTACAGTATATTAATTCAAAATGGTATGCAGTCGGAGTTAATGGCGTAGCATTCGCATAATACCAAAACAGTTTGACAAAGAGCTCCTAGTTGTTATATAATTACGTATAACTTAGGAGTTTTTTAATGAGCGAAAACATTGATTTAAACAAGTACCAAGAATTCGTTGAAGCAGTAACCAGTGACGAAAGTAACAGCAACAAAGCACTCTGCGATAGAGTATCTCAACTAGCTGAAGAATCAGATGTTAACTTATCATTGTTAATGACTGCGGCAATTGGATTGGCCGCTGAAACAGGTGAGTTTGCTGAGTTACCGAAGAAGATATTGTTCCAAGGTAAAGAATTAAATGAGGATAGTATTTTTCATATGAAACGTGAGCTAGGAGACGTCATGTGGTATTGGATTAATGCCTGTAGAGCATTGAATATTAATCCTAATGATGTTATACTAGAAAATATTAATAAACTTAAATCACGTTACCCGGGCGGAGAGTTTGACGCATTTTACAGTGAAAACAGGAAAGACGGAGACTTATGATAGAACATCCATTGATTGGACAACTTAAAGACCTTAGCTTAGAACAACTGCAAGTTAAACTGCAAGAGATAAACAAAAGACTAAGTTTCAGTTACAAGACTGGCAATCAAGCACTAATACACCAATTGCAAATGGTCCAATCAAGTTATCAGGAAGAGTATAATCGTAAAATGAAAGACTTGATACCAAAAGATGATGATGACACACACAATGACAAGATTGATATATCATGAATGTTCGTTTAGCTAAAGATTACAGTTTACTTGCATCAGTATACTGGAAGGATGATATAATAACTAATTATTATTCAATAAGTTTAGGTATGATTACTAATACTGAAAATAACAGCGAACAAAATATAGCATTTAGTCGTATTGGTAGTTTTATTGGAGACTTTATTCAGAGTGGTGTGTTTATTAACAAAGATGAAAAAGAACAGATACACCAACTTCAACTTGCAGGAATCAAAACAATGGCACTGCCTGAGTCTCCATTTGATCAATCTATAGCAATTGCGTTATTCTGTAAGTTAAATGCAATTTGTGAGGACAAATTACTAATTACTGATATTTCTGTTACTAGTTCTCTTAGCGATAATGTTAAGTATCTATTTGATGCCGAAGATGCATTTGGTCCTTTCGCTGAAGAAGGATGGTGGAATGATGAAAGCCCAAATTGGTTCGAACAGCCAATTGATCAACCTGATGATAAAGAAGTTAAATTTCAACACAAGTTAAATTGGGAAGATATTAATCTAGCATGGCAAGAACCAGTTGCAGATAATAACAATGTTGTTGTGGGAGACTTTACTAAAACAGATGATTGAAGATCAATACAGTAGAATAGTATTAGAAGAAGATGATCTCATTGATATAGCAATGACTGATCCTCAACTGATACCTAAGACAGCACTAGTAAAAGATGTTGATTTAAGTCAAGTTCAAGACTTGGTAGACCAAATTTATGACTTTCAACAGTATAACAAATTAGATATCACAGTAGAACAGTTTGATGCACAAAATCAAGTAAATTGGTATATGCCCAATGAATACAAAGACATGGACATAGCTAAATGGGTTATTGGACAATGTAAAACACAACCAGAGTTACAACGTGTAGGTGAGGAATTATTACTATTTCAAGAACGTGATCTATTTGATTTATTAAAATATTTAAAATATCTAGTTGACACTATGCGTGATAATCAAGTAATATGGGGTGTAGGTAGAGGCAGTTCAGTAGCAAGTTACGTATTATATCTAATTGGTATTCATAAGATAGATTCCATGTACTATGATTTACCCATCAATGAGTTCCTTAGATAAGTATATACATGATGAATATGGAGAAATATTAAATGTCTAAAACATACAGGACAGCAAACGGTGGCAAAGTTGATTTAGGATCTTTGATATTATCGCAAGAAAACACAAGATCTGTAGGAAATATGGGAGTTAATGCCCGAGGGGATAAGATTAATAGTCGTAATGAAGTTATTGAATCACGAAATGAAATTGTGCAACATCATTACAACAAGGCTCATTCACCAGTGGTTGAAGAAGCACCAATACCAACTAGTGCTAAACATGCAGAAGAATTAGCAGGTAAAGTATCAAAAGTTAAAAAAACAACGGCTACAAAGAAACCTAAACCTAAAGCTAAAGCTAAAGAAGTTAAAGAAGAAATACTTCCAGTTGCATCTGAAGAGAAAGTAGCTGAAACTACAGAACCAATAATTAAGCAAGAAGAAGTTATGTCTATTCCTAAAAGTTCTGTACCACAAGGTGGATTAGCGGCGGCTATTGCTAAAGCAAAACAAATTAAAGAAGAAGAAAATAAAACACCAAGACAACAAGAACAAGAGAAAAAAGGGGTTACAAAACTATAATGGCTTTCGGCGACGCACATCAAATTAAAAATATTAGACCACTACACGATCAAGTAATTGTTAGTGAAATGAGTTTTAAAGAACGTATTACTACATCTGGTATTATTGTATTAGGCGATGACGGCAAAAGTGAAGGTATTCGACCTAGATGGGGAAAAGTATATGCTGTAGGACCTAAGCAAAAAGATTACAAAGTTGGACAATGGATTATGGTCGCACATGGTCGATGGACTAGAGGTGCCACTGTTGAAGTTGATGGAGAAGAAATTTCAATACGTAAAGTAGATCTTGGCGAAATACTATTAGTCAGTGATGAACAGCCAGAAGACTCAACAATGTCAACAGTTGAGATACCAGAAAGAGCTCCGCAATAATTAACAGATTTATTTTTGATGTAGACGGAACCTTAACTCCTAGTAGATGCGAGATAGATTCTCGATTTAGAAAATGGTTTGTTGAATTCCAAAAACAAAATGCAGTATACCTAGTCACAGGCAGTGACAGAGCTAAAACAATTGAACAAGTAGGTTTTGATGTTTACAATCACAGCCAACGAGTATACAACTGTTCAGGCAGTGATACTTGGGAACAAGACGTAAACATATTTACTAATGAATGGAAGTTACCTATTGATGAGTGGGTGTTCCTCAAACAACATCTTGATCGCAGTCCATTCCCGTTACGCATAGGCATACACTTTGAAGACCGTCCAGGTATGTGTAACTTTTCAGTAGTAGGAAGAGGTGCTACCAAAAAAGAACGTAGACAGTATGTTGAATATGATCAAGAGAATCAAGAACGTGCTACCATAGCCGCAAAGTTTATAAAAGAGTTCCCCCATCTTGAAGCAAAGGTAGGAGGCGAAACAGGTATTGATATATTTCCAAAAGGATCAAACAAAAGTCAAATACTGAGAGACTTTGGTAAAGATGATTGCCTACACTTCTTTGGCGATGCTATGCACCCTGAGGGAAATGATTACCCGTTAAAGCAAATAATAGTTGACAAAGATTTAGGATATGCTTATACTATTGAAGACTATAAAGAAACTTGGGAAATACTACGTGACACTGATTGGTCACCAAAGTTGTTGTAATGCAAATAAAACTTTGTTATAATACATTATGGATAACACAAGAGGCGTAAGATGAAGGAACTTTGGACTGAAAAATATAGACCTAATGACATAGAAGGTTATGTGTTCAGGGATGAAACACAAAAAGAACAAGTAGCAACTTGGATTAAAGAAAAAACTATTCCGCACTTGCTGTTTAGTGGTGCACCTGGTGTAGGTAAAACAACACTGGCTAAAATATTGATCACTCAACTAGGCATAGATGAGTATGATGTGTTAGAGATTAATGCATCTAGGGAAAACTCAGTAGATACTATTAGAGATAAAATATCTGGCTTTGTACAAACTATGCCTTTTGGTGACTTTAAAATAGTATTACTAGATGAGGCAGACTATATTAGTCCAAATGGTCAGGCCGCATTGCGTGGTGTTATGGAAACATATGCCAGCACTGCAAGATTTATACTTACTTGTAACTATCCAAACAGAGTTATTCCAGCACTACATTCTAGATGTCAAGGTTTTCATATAGAACGTATTGACCAAACAGAGTTTACTGCCAGAATGGCCAAAGTAATGCTTGAAGAGGATGTTAAGTTTGAGTTAGATATCTTAGACACTTATGTCAAAGCAACATATCCAGACTTACGTAAGTGTTTGAATGTATGTCAAATGGCATCAACATCGGGTGAACTAGATGCTCCGCACGGTGATGAAGGTGGAAGTCAAGAGTATAAGCTTGAAGTAGTTACCCTATTTAAAGCAGGTAAGATCAAAGAAGCAAGACAGATGTTGTGTAAGAATGCAAGACCAGAAGAGATGGAAGAAATGTTTCGCTGGATGTATGATAACTTAGATCTATGGGGTCAAGATGATGAGAAACGTGATGCCGCAGTTATTGTAATTAGAAATGGGTTGGTTAATCATGCTATGGTAGCAGATCCAGAGATTAATTTGTCAGCAACTTTATGTGAACTAACACAATTATAAAAACAATAGGTTGGGCCATCGCTCTTTACGTTGGTTATCGACTAGCACTTGAACTTTGGTGCATACTATATGGGATATTTGCATGAGATATTTAGTTATTACCTACATACTAAAGCCAACAGGACAAAGTGATGAATCAGTTAGAGTTGAAGATAAGCTAACTAAACATCATAAAACTTACGCTAATATTATTTTAGATTTTAAAACAAGAGAAGTTGTTAAAGCTCGTATGAATGAACCAATTCCACGAGACTGGGATAAGATATATTATTACTTTGTAAATATCTATCCAGTCATATTTAATGCTCTTGAGAACGCTAATCCCCAAGAGCCTAAATAAACTAGTCCTTATATAGAGTTAATACTGAATCAATAATTGGATGTCTCTGTATGTCTTTTCCTTCAAACTGATTAATAGCCATACCGTTAACATCACTCTGTTGTAGTCTACTACAAAGATCTAATAGACCGTTGTTTGCTCCTTTTTTGTCTGCTTGTTCAATGTCACCTGTTACAACAATCTTTGATTTCTCTCCAATCCTTGTTAGTAACATCTTAACTTGTGCCGGCGTTGCATTCTGCATTTCATCAGCCACAATCCAGGCGTCCTTAAATGTTCTTCCTCTCATAAATGCCAAAGGTGATATCTCAATGACTTGTTCTTCCATCATGTGAGCTATTTCTTTTGCGTTGTAGTATAGTCTCAAAACATCAAATAAAGGGCGAGTCCAAGGTTCCATTTTCTGTTCCAGTGTACCTGGTAAGAAACCGTGTTTCTCATCCTCAACTCCTACTGCTGGTCTTGTTAAAATAATACGATCAACTTCATGATTTCTAAATGCTTTAATAGCCGCAATCATTGCTAGATACGTTTTACCTGTACCTGCAGGACCGTGTCCTATTACTATATGTGTTGATGAGTCTAACAAGTTTAAAATATATGATTCCTGATTACGACTTTTAGGAATTAATTCAATATTCTTTTTCTTAATAGCTTGTTCAAAGTTTATTGTGTTTTGAAAGTTTTGGGGTTGGTTGTTACGTCTTGCTCTTTTAGGTTTTGACAAATGCCTCTCCTCGTTTTTAGAATAATACATGATGTAGTCCTCTTTTAAACTACAAAAGTATTTACAATTCTACTAGAGTACTTTAAATGCTCACTCTATTTTAGATTTGCTGAACTAAATACTGGGCTGTCCTGCAATCCTACAAAACTTAACCAACTTAAACTTTGTGATAAATACTCGTATGAAAAACAATATATTCACAAATGGATTAGATTATTGGCGTGTTGCAGAAACAGTACGTGACTTATATATGTCTGATGGAGCAATATCAGTATTGCTAGACTATGAACGTGTGCTAGATGAAATGGATATCTATGCGTTTAAAAATTGGTCAAGTGCTGAATTAGTTGACGGTCCAGATATAGGTCGTTATTCAGTTACTTGTATTTGGTTATGGCCAGCAGAATTAATGCCAGACCCACGTGGTGCTAAACGTTTACTGCCATTTGGTGCTAAAGTTAAGTTTAAAAAAACGTCAATGAAAGTGCCAGTTCCGATAAAATCATCTGATGACTACCGCGATGGTGGTAAGAAACCAAAAATAATTGAGAAAGATATATGGTTAGTTGAAATAGAACTGCCTAAATATTTGATCAACGAAGTGCGTAGTGGTTCTAAAGAACTTGAAGATCAAGACATTGATATGGACGATCTAGACAGTGCATACGAACAAGACCTAGATCAAGAACAATATCAGGAAAATAATAATGACTAAACAGCTCGTAGAAGGATTAGAATATAAGAGCCTAGACGGTATGTTAAAACCTACTTTGCATATTGATGAATTTTCCAGCAAGATGGGAGATGATGACGATATATGTGTAGTTAGCTTTTATGTATCTGACGAACAGGCCGCAAAAGATTTAGTTGCTTGGTTTGAAAAAGGTTACGACTTTGTGTTAGATGCAGATCGTTCACCAGGAGAAATTTCACCTAACAAGTATCTTGTTTATATTGAATTAAAAAGACGTACTAGTCTATTAGATAATATAGAAAATATATTAGACGATCTTACAACGCTTACAGAGTATGTTCCAGCAGACTGGATATGCAAGTATGGTAAAGAAGAATTTCCATTTAGTACAGAAACAATTAAGAAATACGTTCCTTTATCACCAAAAGTATATCGTTCAATGAAGGACGGCGAGCTTAATAAATTGAGAGCAATTGCAGGTGTCAAAGTACCTGAACTTAAAGAAATTGCACAAGACGTTCGTGACTACGTAAACCTAAGTACTAAACGTTAGTCCCTTACCCACTCACTATACAATCTAGTATTTTTACCGTTAGTATCTTCAAGTATCTCAACACACTCATAGCCATGATGGTAAGCATAAAACTCAAGTAACTCTATATCCCAAGGATAAAAGTCTATCTGCTCACACAGTTCACTGTCGTGATCGTGTAATCCTGGATTAACACGCCAATATATTCTTGACTTTTGTTTCATACAGTCAACAACTTTTTGTATTTGATTAGGAATGATATCACCATTTCCAAAGTTTATACTGCCTAAACAAAATGCTACATCAAACTGTCTATCCGGAACATAGTCTTCAATAGTAGTTACAATATCAGCTTGACTGCAACAGGGATCAATGCCTACTACGTTTTTGATCATGCCCTTAAACTCATTATGCCCACACCCTACGTCAAGCACCCATTCATCATCTTTAATTTTATTAACTAGGTTATATCCGCTGTATAAGTATTTGTCAGTAGAAGGTTGCCATACTTGGCTAAAATATTTGTTTAGGAATTCTTGATTGTGCATGATAAAACCGTAATTGTTAAATATTGTAGTGCTATTGTAATACTTATCGCAATGGTGTTCCACACCTTAGGAATCACTCCGTGGAACTCGATACTACAAATTATAGGCATTGCTGGGTGGAGTTATGTTGCTATCAAATGGAACGAACGAGCTCTACTGCTAAACTTCTTACCTCAACTATTAATTATAATTCCAGGATTGGTTTACTTATATGCTACCCAATAGAATTTGGTTTACAGGAGTTCCTGGCAGTCGTTGGAGTGGTATAGCACAAACACTAGAACAGATACCAGGTATGAATACTTCAGACAGAACACCCGAACGTGAATACAATCATCACAAGTATTCAGGACATAAAGGTGCTTATTTTGGTAAGGGTATGGAGTTTCCAGCAGATCCTAATCGTGTAGACCAAGCCTGGACCGAATCTGGAGAATGTCGAGTAGTAAAGAGTCATGAGTGGATAGATCACATTGAGGAACTACCCGAGGAAGATTGGAAGATGTTAGTATACCGTCCAGATCAATCAAGTTTTGCTTGGTGGCACGAAGCAGGTGGCTTTCAGATAGGATATCCCAACTACTCAGCATACAAAAATTCAGCAAATATATTATCAGAAATCGTTCGTACTAATCAATTGATACTAGAACATGCTTGCATAAATAAGTGTACTTGGAGTTATTTTACATCTGAATGGGTGCGAGACAATTTCAAAATTAAAGTTAATGTTGATAACGTTATTCCGGATATGTTAGTAACATTGATAAAATCTTAATATTAAGTATAGGAAACTAAAATGAACGCAAAACAATTTGTAAAGCAGATGAAAGAAGACAACCAGGCGTTGTTTACAGCATCTGAAATGCAAGTAGAAGCTTATTTCAACAGTAAGCCTACACAAGAACAACTAGTTGAACACTTCGTTGGTCGTATGGTTAACGAAAGAATGAACATGACTGAAATCTCAGCTAAAATTGCTAACATGCCAGCTAGTACACCAGTAGAAGAGTTAACACTTTTAACTAAACAAGCACAAGACGAAGCTAAACACTTTGGTATGGTTAGAGATGTTATCGAACATATCACAGGTGAAACACTAGACGTTGAAGCGGCTATTAAAGCTGAAGAAGCGAATCCAACAGCAAAAGGTGCGGCTCTATTAGAAAAATATGAAGCGGCTACTGATCCAATTGCTATGGCGGCATATCAGCTTATTGCTGAAGGTCGTGCTGAAGCAGTATGGAACAAAATGGCTGAATGTATTCAAGACGAATATGTGTCTACAACATATGCTAAAATTGCTAAAGATGAAGGCTTTCACGCTAGTATCGGTGCTCGTTCACTAGAACAATTAGCTACAGATACAGCAACACAAACTCGTGTTCTTAAACTTGCTAATCAAATGAGACAAGACTTATTTGAAATATCATGTATGAACACTAAAGCACTTCCAGAAGCACAAAAATTAATAGATGAAGCTTACGCTGTCTAAATAATTTTTACAAGTAACACTAAGAAGGCTAATTACTATTAACGTAATTGGCCTTTTTTTATGAATATAGCAATCACACAAAGAGAAGTAACTATCCGAGGATGGACCTATGACTGTACACAACAAGATTGGTTTGACTTCTTAGGACAACATACCTTATGGACTATACCCAATAATGCTCCTTTTAACTTAACAGAGGCGGATTGTTTAGTTGTCAGTGGAGGCACTAGTTCAGAACGTAGGAACCGTACTGAGTCTATGGCTATACAATTATTTGCTGACAAGCCAGTTGTTGGAATATGTCATGGAGCATTTTTTATGAACGAATTGTTTGGTGGTACTAACAGCACTATCGAAGGTCATCAAGGAACCGAGCATACTATTGAAATGGAGTCTAAAGTCTATCAGGTCAACAGTTATCATACACAGCTTATAGAAACTCTAGCTGATTGTTTAGAACCTATTGCTTGGGACATGAATGGCAATATTGAAGGTTTCAAACATAAGACAAGACCACTATGGGGAATAGTGTGGCATCCTGAACGTATGAAAACACCTGTGCTACCAAAGGCAGTAGAAGAGTTATTAAATGAGTAAACCAACCTTAATAATATATCAAGCAGGAGCATGCGGAACATTCTTAGAATGGTTGTTAACTTACCTAACAGATAAAACTTTAGATGATCAACTTCCTTTTGCTAGAGCTGGAAATGCTCATAAGTTTTTAGGTCATTTTTTTGGATATGAACAATTCAAAAAAACAACAACACACAGCACGTTTAATTTTGCTAGATGTCACGCAGAGGATATTACTCTTGAACAAATAAATTCCCTATTTTCTTCTACTATTGAAATTACTATACCGCCAACTTCCGTATTATGGGTACTTAGAAATTGTATTGCAAAAACAGAGATGTCTGAACTACTTGGGGTTGAGGAGTTAAGAGAATATGTTAAATTCAGGCATTCTGATTTGATTAAATTACATAAAAAGTATGATGGTGATCAGAGAGACTACAGATGGGCGTATCAACTTATGGGACATTTCGAACACGAACAGCTTGACCCATATAATGTTAATAATGTTGAAGATCTTAAAAGATGGCAACTAAGAGAAATACTCAGTTACTGGAATCTACATGATTATCTCGTTAACATACCTTCCTTCACGCACACCAGCAATTACCCTATAAGTATTGAAGATATTAGAGATCAAATGCCAACAGTTATCAATGACCTAATAGAAAAATTAAAACTTAAAGTTATTCCAAACAGATATGAAAAATTAGAATATATCTACCAGCAGTGGAAATCTAAACAGAAATACACAAATATAGATGCCGTTGTTGACCAGTACATTAAGAATGTGATCAATGACATTGATGAAACTGTAACAACTCCTTTTAATATAGGTGAAGAAGCTATAATACAACAAAAATTACGCGAAGCCGGATACGAAATAAAATGTGACGGACTAGATCGTCTTCCCCTACGAACTATTGATTTAAAAGGTCTATTATACAATGTCTAAACAAATGTTAATATTAACAGGACCACAAGGAGCAGGTAATCACCTATGGTCTAAGGTGTTTAGTCAACATTTAGATGTATATGGGTGGAAGTCATTATTAGAAAATTATTGGGAACCACATAGGTTTAATGAACCTTTTGCCAGTTACTGGAAGGATCCTTCAAAATTAAAAGATTTTGCCTGGGGTGATTATGATTACTATTTTACTTCTATAAGTGTTCCATTAGGTATACCTGGACATAATAGTAATCCATTATGGGAACCTAATCTACTAGAATTTAAACAGGCAGTAGAAGCACAAGGCATAGAAACAAAGTTTGCTGTTATAGGTCGTGACCAAAACATACTACGTGAACAACAGTCAAGAATAAGAACGGAACCTACACTGTCTTTATTCTTAAAACAGTTACCCGAAGATGCAGTATTTTTAAGTTATGAATTATTATACTTGTATAAAGATGCGTATATTAAAAGTTTAGACATTAATATACCTGTTGACCCAAATGTTAGTTGGTTATTAGAAGATGATGCTAATAGCAAATACGTCCATGGAATAGAATCAAACACATTAGACCAAGGCAATAGAACAGGAAAGGTATTTAAGAAACGCCCATGAAAAAATTATTAATTATAACAGGACCACAAGGGTCAGGTAATCATTTGTTTAGTAGACTACTAAGCCTACACCCTGATGTTGGTGGTTGGGACGATCTATTAGATGAATATTGGGTTCCTAGTGATCTAGAACCGTTTGCTGAATATTGGGTTAATCCAGAAAAGTTAACACTAGAACAGTTCGAAGGCAAAGATTATTGGCTAGCTAATGTAAGTGTACCTTTTGTGTATGATGGTGTTAAGCAGGTACCTAAGATTGACGCTATGGCGTCTAAGGCACGTTCTTTAGGAATAGATGTTCAAATATGCGTTATAGTCAGAGATATGTATATAAATGATCTACAACAGCAAAGAGTACGTAAAGAACGAACACTACCTCAGGCAGTTGAGTATTTTGATACATTAGGTGATGTACATTATATAGACCATGAAGCATTTTTCCTATACAAAGACCGTTACTTAAAATGGTTAAGTAAGATATTAGACTTTCCTGTAGCATGGGATAATCCTAACATAATGAAATTTATCGACGAAGGACCTAACAAGAAATATGTTAACTATGTCGACGAGTATTGGTTAGACGAACAAGTGTGGAAGGGTATACAACCTAAAAAAGATCGCGGATTATAATGCAAATCCCTCTTCTAACATTATTCAATCCTATTGTAAACTACGAACATGATCAGTTTATTAGCTTACCAGAACAAAACTTTTTCCAAGACATAGACTCAATAGAACAACGTATCAAAACAAGTACAGGTAAGTGGATCCTGTTAAGTCATTGTCACGATCAAGTGTTAGGATTTGATAATGATCTTGAAGCAGTTGATAAACTTAATCAAATAGCAGATCAGTATCAAGACCGTGTGTTAATTGTAGTAATTTCAGTTAATAAGTTCGAGTTAAGCGATCTGATACACTATTACTTCTTTCCCGAATATCACGCTGTGTACTGGCCCTTATACAAGGATATGACACCAACATACCGTCTTAATGATGTAACACACAAATACCTATGCTTAAACAAACGTGGAGATCCGTGGCGACAACTGTTATATAAAAAGTTCTGGAAACAAGATTTACTCGAACACAGTCACTTCAGTTACTTGTGTGAGGATGATAACTTTGGCACACTGTTTCATGAGCCTACCTGGGAAGCCAATTGTAAATGGGCTGATGAAGATTTTATTCCTCGATTTATGCCTGGCCTAGAAGGAGCATGGCCTGAGGATAAGTTTTTAGAGTTACCCAACGACACACAGTTAGAGCAGTATAAATCACGTAAGTATTATGAGGATGGAGAAGATGATCCTACATGGACAACGGACTTATCATTATCATTGTCTACATTTTGTACTATCGTCGTTGAAACTGATATAACCAATAAGATGGTCAACATCTCAGAAAAAACTATTAGAGCATTAGCATTAGGACAACCTATGTTGCTGTTAGGAGTTAGCGGTACACATCAATATCTCAAAGACCTAGGGTTTGACTTGCTTGATGATATCATTGACAATTCATTTGATCAAGAGCCTGAAACTTATGCTAGGTTCTGTATGTTTAGTGATTCAATAGATAAGATTAACACACACTCAACAGGTGCGTTACACCATACTAAGTGTAGCGTCAAAGATAGACTACGAGCTAACAGAACAAAAGTTGAAGAATTACATACACAAATGAATAAACGCAGTAAAGAAATTATTGACGAAGTACTGCTGAATTTTAATAAGCATATGAATATTGATCAATAAATATTGTAATGGAATATAAAAGTCAAAAACATTACCAAGATGTCCAAGAGTATTTTTCAGCAACTGACCATCTCCCAGAACTACCTTACATAGAAACAATGGTAACACATGGTTGTACGTTAAGCTGTGAAGGTTGCACTAACTATTCAGACTACGGTATGAGTGGTGGTAATGTAAGTTGGGAAGAACACTTTGAAGACTTAAAAGTATTAACTAACAGATTTCGTATAGGATGTTATGGATTTATTGGTGGCGAGCCATTTATGCACAACAAGTTTAAAGACTGGGTTATAAACTTTAAAGAAGAGTTTCCTTACATCACACTTATGGTATTAACTAACGCACAGTTATTTCCTAAGAATGCAGATTGGTTTTTAGATGCAATGGAAAAATACGGTATGATTTATCTTAAAATGACTAATCATATACCTGGTGCTGAATACTATGAAAAATCAAAACAGTTAGTGTTAGATAGATTTGATTGGATTGAGGAAGAGGATGGTTACTGGTTCAATAAAAAGCATATCAATGACTTCCGCACCGAAAATGTAGATACATTTATGAAAGTTGTTAAAGGCAAGTATGGTAATGTTAAACCACATAACAATGATCCTATTGAAGCATTTGAAATATGTAATCAACAGATATGTCCTTTATTCTATGAAGGCAAGATACACAAGTGTTCAACCGTAGGCATGTTAGATAGAATGCTTACAGATCATAATCAACATGACGATCCAGACTGGGCTCCATATATCAACGCAGGTGTTGATATAAGAACAGCTACCGACGAAAGAATTAAACAGTTTGCAGATAATCATGGCAAACCACATATGAAACTGTGTAAGATGTGTCCTACAAGTGAGGATAAAGACATATACTTTGATCACATACCATTGGTAGTAAACAAACTAGGTAAAACATGAAAATACTAATAATGGGATTACCAGGTAGTGGTAAAACAACGCTTGCTGAACAACTAGCAGATCGATTACCTGCAGTATGGTACAACGCCGACGAGATACGCAACAACATCAACAAAGATCTAAACTTTAGTGATAATGATCGAATAGAACAAGCCAGACGTATGAGTTTATTGTGCGATATTGCACTGCGTAATCGTGTTGTTAGTTATGCTATAGCAGACTTTGTATGTCCTACAGAACAAACACGCAAAACATTTAATCCTGACTACATAATATGGATGAACACTATTCAAAAGGGAAGATTTCAAAATACCAATGAAATATTTGAAAAGCCTGACTTCTACAATGTAGAAATAACGTCGTGGGACTATGACAGTGACAGTATATTTGAAAAGATAAAGTTACATGATAGATAAAATAATATCATTTGGGGACAGTTTTATCTACGGCAGTGACCTAAATGACTGTGATGGTACCGGTCATGATCGATTTAGCAAATTAACTTGGCCTGCTCTGTGTGCTAAAGAACTAGGATTAGATTATGAATGTTACGCTCAAGGTGCTAGAGGAAATCAGTTTATATCTCATTATATTATAGGAGGTGAACTTGCAAACGCTCTAGTAATTACCAATTGGAGTTGGATAGATCGATTTGATTACTTTGATACAGAAAATATGCCACACACTGTATTACCAGGAACAGATACCAAGCAAAGTGAGTTTTATTATAAAAATTTCCACTCAGAGTTTGGAGATATATTTCGAAATTTATCAACAATATACGCCACACATTCCTATCTTAAAGAACAAAATATACCATTTATATCTAGCATAATGGATACGCTATTGTTTAATACTACATATGATTATGGGGGTGGCATAAAAAATATACTGGACCTAGTACAAAAAGACATATCCTGGTTTCCTGGTAATCAAACATTTTTAGAATGGAGCAGATCAAACGGGTATCCTGAAAGCGATAATTGGCATCCATTGGAACAAGCACACCAAGAAGCGGCAAAGATTTGGCTACCTATATACAAAAGAAAGTTATAACTTGACAACTAATATAAATATACGCATATAATACTGTAATTGAGGACTATGAATATGAAACTATCAAAGAATTTTAGTTTAGCTGAATTTACAAAAAGTCAAACAGCTCTTAGACACGGGCTAGATAACGAACCAAAAGAAGAACACTTAGATGCGGCAAAGGCATTATTTGAAAAAGTAGTACAGCCTGTGCGAGATAGATTTGGTCCTACTGTTATTAACTCAGGATACAGAGGTGAAGAACTCAATGAAAAAGTAGGTGGCTCTCCAACCAGTCAACACTGCTTAGGCGAAGCTGTGGATATTGAATGTCCAGGCGTTGCTAATGCTGACGTGGCTGAATGGATTACTAAAAACACAGAGTTTGATCAAGTTATATTAGAGTTTTACACTCCAGGCATTCCGGACTCCGGTTGGGTACATGTATCATATAAAGCCAACGGTGACAATCGTAAGATAGCACTAACGGCAATGAAAGAACATGGTAGAACAGTTTATAAAACAGGATTAATAGCATAATGTGGTTGCTACAATTAATACCTACCAGTTGGCTAGAGTTTGCGGCTGTGGCTATCCTAGTAGTAGGTGTTGTATTATTCTTTGCAGGAAAAATATTTAAACACCTTCCTTTCTTTAGAAAGTACAACTTACCAATGCGTGTGATAGGATTTATCTTATTACTGTTAGGTGCATACTTCAATGGTGGTCTAGGTGTTGAGCTTGAATACCGTGAACGTATTCAAGAAATGAAAGATCGTATTGCTATAATGGAACAGAAGTCACAAGAAGAAAACGTTCAGATAATAGAAAAAATAGTTACAGAAACTAAAATAGTTAAACAAGATACAGCAGAAACAACATACCTAATAGAACAAATGAAAGAACAAATTAATAAGAAAGGATGTGAGCTTTCGTCAGATGTAATTGAACTTTACAACGAAGGCATGATCGGGAGAGGGAAAGAATGAAACTACTAGCACTAATACCCATACTATTTCTAATAGGCTGTGCTTCTACAACAGTTCCAGTTACTATGAACTTTCCGCAAGCACCTGAACCGTTATTAGAACAACCTGAATCATTAGAACCGTTACCGGCTGATGCAAATCAAGTCAGTGACTTACTACAAAATTCAACAGTAAATTACGGAAAGTATCGTGAATTACAGTTAAAGTTTGAACAATGGCAACGTTGGTATAAAACTAATCGTCGACTACACGAAGAAACGACGACAACAAAATGAAAGGAGGTTAACTTTCAATGAAAAAAGTATTAATAGCAACACTCTTAGCAACGTCAACCTTGGCGGTAGCTGAAGATCAAGCGGTAGAGGCTCAGTGGACAGATGGTCTATCGGCTTCTATAACAGGTACGTCGGAATATATATGGCGTGGCCTCAAACAAAGTCAAGGTGATCCAGCAGTACAAGTTGGTATCGACTACGATTTTGACAACGGTTTTTATGTTGGCACATGGGCAAGTACCATAAAGTGGACAGAAGATGGAAACTATATGAAAGACAGTGACTTTGAAACAAACTTCTTTGGCGGATACGCTAACGAACTTGGTGACACAGGCATTGGGTACGACGTAGGACTTTTACAGTACTACTTCCCAGGCAACAAGAAAAGTGGTGTAGCAGATGTTGACGCAACTGAAGCTTACATTGGCCTTAATACAGATATAGCTCACACAAACCTAGCAGTAAAATATTCACACGTACTAAGTGATGATGCTTGGGGTATTGCTGACGCTAAAGGCTCACAATACTATGAAGCTAACTACACAATTCCAGTGACAGACACTGTGACATTTATTGGACACGTTGGTCGTTCTGAATTTGACGGAACAGGCAACGGTCAGTTAGATTACACTGATTGGGCAGTAACCGGAGAATATGCTTGGAATGATAATCTCACATTAGGTGCTGGCTGGACAGACACAAATGCTGATGGTGCTTTATGGACTATCGATGGCGAGAAACAAGGTGACGGCCAAGCTGTTGCTTATGGAACTTGGGCATTTTAATTTTAGCATAAAAGACTAAAAAAATAATGAATACAACAGAACGCATACAGACAATAACAAGTTGGATTAGCGATTACGCTAAAGCTAACAATATTGATTCGCTGGTAGTAGGAGTAAGTGGCGGTATTGATAGTGCTGTTGTTAGTACGTTGTGTGCATTAACAGGCATACAAACTTATGTATTAACTATGCCAATAAGGCAAAGACAAGATCAACACGATCGCTCAATAAATCATTGTATAACATTATTAGAAAAACATGACAATGTACATTGGGACACAATAGATTTAACAACGACATTTGAAACATTTGAAAAACTGTTTCCAGCAAAGAATAAGTTAGCATTGGCTAATAGTAGAGCAAGATTGAGAATGACAACCTTATATCAAGTAGCACAGGAACATCATGGTATCGTAGTAGGCACTGGCAACAAAGTAGAAGACTTTGGAGTAGGCTTTTATACCAAGTATGGTGATGGTGGTGTTGATATATCACCCATAGCAGACTGTTTGAAAACTGAAGTATGGGACATGGGTAGAGAGTTAGGAGTAAATCAAGATATAATAGACGCGGTGCCAACAGACGGTCTATGGGATGATGCAAGAACAGATGAAAAACAATTGGGAATGACGTATCCAGAATTAGAACAGGCTATGATGCACAGTGAACAAGATACAAAACCCACAGACACAAAAGAATTAAAGAACTTAATGAAATTTTTAAGCATACAAAAACGGGCAAAGCATAAAATGGAACCAATTCCTGTATGTAAATTAGGAGAACAAGAATGAAACATTTATTAATATTATTAGTTGCAGTAATGTCCTTATCAGGCTGTTCAACACTAACTGATGCTTGGGACTACTATGACATGGCTCGATTTGATAACAACGAGTATATGCTAGCAAACAAAGTAAGAACGCAGGCTAATTTAGGTGCTCGTAAATGTGGAACTCCAGAAGTTAATCAGGAAGTAAGTAGACTATGGGAAACTACCTTAGAACTTAAAAACTATGCTGAGTCAATACCAAAGAATGATGAAACAGTTACTATGACTACAGAGTTATTAGAGATTGTTAGAGGATTAGACAAGCGTTATAATATTGATCAGAAAGAAACTTCAATGACTTACTGTACTAGAAAGTTTGGTAACATTGAAAAGAACGCAACAATTATCACTAATGTCATAGGCAAAAAGCCCAAAGAGTGGTAAACTAATGATAGGTAAGTTATATATCGGGCCGAAGGATTATGACTTTACTCAACTTGGAACTGAGTTATTAAATCAAGATAATTATGCCAGCGTTACTAAGTCACGAAAAGTCAAAGACTATCATACCAGTGTAGAAGACCTTGGTCTTAAAACTAATCAATGTAAAAAGTTGTTTGACAACTGCGATGTTATTGAACTACTTGAATGGGATACTCTTTCTTCATGTGATTATCCTTCGTATTGTATAATACTAGCGTTATCAGAACTAGGTGGTCCAACATCCGATCTTGCTAAAATCTATATTACCCATAGCGATTTCATTCGTGCGGAAAGAACAACAGACGATCCAGTTTTATGGACAGCTGGATGTAGTTGGACAAGTGCCGTTGGAGTAGAAGATCAAGAAAGATGGGGACATTTGGTTGCCGACAAGTTAAATGTTGATGAAGTAAACATATCAAAACCAGGAGCATCAATTTGGGATGCCAGTGATCAGATCTTAAGAGCAGACATACGAAAAGATGACACAGTTGTTTGGGGATTAACCAGTACAAACAGAGTTGAGGTGGTTCACGAAGGTGAGTTAAAGTGTTTTACTATCAGTGAATATTTAAAACTTGAAACAGAAAAGCAATATTATACTCCAGACTTTTTTGACAGCACTACTCAGAAAGCAAAATACATTAAACAAATGCAACAGGTGATAAACTTTTGTAGTAAGATTGGCGCCAAACTACATATAGTAAATTTTTTAGAAAGAGACGGTATTACTATTAGGTATCTTAGAGATAAAAATGTGTCTTATATAGATTTGAGTGAACAATCTAAGATTGATAAAATGATCGATCTTGGTACAGATCATGAGCATCCAGGTCCTAAACAGCACCAAGAGTACGCAAAAGAGATAATTAAGGTTATACAAGGAGAACGATTATGATAGATAATGCAATGAAAGAATTAGAAGAATGGGTAGGTAACAATCACACAGAACTAGCAGACTGGGCAAAGGATGCTCGATCGTTAACAGAAGAATTTAAAGCAGGTGATCTCAGCGAAGATGAATACCTAGAACTTATGGAAGATCTTAAACGCAGTAAAAAGATATCCGATGCCGCTGACGCACTAGCAGTTCGTTCAAGAGCTGTTGAACTAATAGACAACATCATCACATCAGCTGGCGTAATTCTTTAAGCTACCATTATTAAGGTAATTAGGTTGACTAGTTGCCTTATTCCTTATATACTTTAATGTATGAATCCATATGAAACCTTAGGCATCAAACAGGGTGCTAGTGAACAAGAAGCTAAAAAGGCTTTTAAGAAACTAGCTATGAAGCACCACCCTGACCGAGGTGGAGACGAAAAGAAGTTTCAAGAAGTAAAAGAAGCATACGAACGCATCACAGAACCTGAGAAATTTAGAGATAGAGGACAAAGCACCCCAGGCGGATTTGGCTATCAACGTGGTGCAAGTGTTGACGACATATTCTCAGACTTCTTTGGCTTCCATGGTAATAACAGACAACAACGACAAGCGTCTGTACAACTTAGTTTGTGGATTACACTAGAAGATGTTGCTCGTGGTGGTGATAGACAAGTTAGCTTACAATCAAACGATGGTGCACAAGCAGTCAATATTACAATACCAAGAGGTGTATTAGATAATACCAATGTTCGTTATCCAGGATTAGGACCAAGCGGACAAGATCTTATTGTAGTGTTTAGAATACGGCCTCATCCTAAATTTACGAGAATAAAATCAGTTGATCTTGGCTGTGAGCAAGATGTTGATATTTGGACTCTGTTACTAGGGGGAACTGTTAAAGTAACTACCTTGTTAGGTAATATTATGACATTAAAGATTTCACCAAAAACTGATCCAGGTACTCAATTAAGACTACGAGGGGAAGGTATTCAAAATAGTAGGCAAACGGGTGATTTTTATGTTAGAATTAAAGCTGTAATGCCAAAAGATGTGCCAGATGATTTACTGGAAATATTAAGACAGAAGTTAAACAAATAAGTAATATTAACAATAACAAGTTAGGGCGAGTATGCAAAACAATCCTGAAATAGAACAAATAATTGACCAAGCAGTTAGCATTGCAACTGAACTATCTCATCAGTATGTAACTGTTGAGCATTTAAGTCTTGCGTTAGTAAGATTTGACAGTTTCCGCAAAGTCTTACTTACATATGGAGTTAACTGTGATCAACTTGAAAAAGAATTATTAGATTATGTTGATGGCATGACTCATTTGATAAAAATAGGTAGCGAAGAAGATAAAGATAAACCTGTTGTTAAACCTAAAAAGACCAATGCTCTAGAAAGAATATTTAATAGGGCAGGAACACAGGTATTGTTTTCAGGCAGACGTTTTGTTACTACCCTTGATTTGTATCTTGCTATTATGAGTGAATCACAAAGTCACGCACACTACTTCTTTTTAAAATACGGAATTAAACGTAAAGAATTTAGTACACATTGGAACAGCACATATCCTAAAAATCCTGAGGTCAAACTCAGTGATAAACAAGCTACAGAATTACTAGAAGAACATTGCACTAATTTAACTAATCTAGCTAAAGAACAAAAGTTAGAACCAATGATTGGCAGAACACAAGAATTAGAAGATATGGTTAATGTGTTAGCTAAGAAATTTAAAGCCAATGTGTTATTAGTTGGTGATCCAGGTGTAGGTAAAACTGCAATTGTTGAAGGACTAGCTCAGCTTTTAGCTAACAATGATGTTCCTAAGTTTTTAAAAGGACATCAATTGTACTCTTTAGAAATAGGTAGCTTACTAGCAGGTAGTAAATATCGAGGCGAGTTTGAAGAGAAAGTAAAAGAAGTGTTAGACGCATTGAGTGCCAAAGGTGACTGTGTGTTATTCATTGATGAAGCACATCAAATGAAAGGTGCCGGAGCAGGTAGTGGTAGTTCAGTAGATTTTGCTAATATGATTAAGCCAGCAATTACCAGTGGTAAATTAAAAGTTGTTGCTTCGACTACATGGGAAGAATACTACGAGTCATTTGAAAAAGAACGTGCCTTAATGAGACGATTCTTCAGAGTAACTGTTGATGAACCTGATCAAGCTAGCACTAACAAAATACTCAATGGTGTTAGTCAACGACTTGAAGCATTCCACGAAGTTGAGATTAAACCTGAGGCAATAGAAGCCGCAGTTGATATGACAGCAAGGTATATGACTGATAAGAAAAATCCAGACAAGAGTATTGATGTTATAGATGCCGCTTGTGCTAGAGCTCGTGCTAAAGATAAAGGCGGAGTAGTTATTGACAAAGATAAAATTATGGTAGAAGTTTCTAAGTTAGCAAATGTTCCTGTAGATAGACTTAAAAATGAACAAAGTGATAAAATTAAAAACTTAGAATCAAATATTAAAGATAAACTATATGGTCAAGAACATGTTATTACTGATGTTTTAGATCGTATATATGTTAGTTTCTCAGGTATTAAACAAGAGAACAGACCAGTAGCTAGTTTCTTATTCTTAGGACCAACTGGTACAGGTAAAACAGAAATGGCTAGACTATTGTCAGAAAACTTAGACATGAAGTTACTAAAGTATGATATGAGTGAATATCAAGAACGTCATACTGTGTCTAGTCTAATTGGTGCACCTCCGGGATATGTTGGGTTTGAAGATGGCAATGTGGGTGGCGGTAGATTAATATCAGACCTTACTAAGAATCCGTTCTCAATTATATTATTTGATGAAATTGAAAAAGCACACCCAGACGTATCAAACATCTTACTAGCAATGTTGGATGAAGGTCGTGTTACTAGTTCAGCAGGCAAGACTGTAGATATTAAAAACTGTATTATTATACTAACTTCAAACTTAGGTTCACAAGCTGGCGAACAGAATAAAGTAGGCTTTGGTGATCAAGTTAAACAAGGTGAGGATGATAAAGCAGTTAAAGAATTCTTTAGGCCTGAGATGCGTAACAGACTTGATATGATATGTAAGTTCCACCCGTTAGATACTTTAGCAATTAAGAAAATTGTAGTTAAGTTTGTTAATGAACTCAAAGAAGGACTTTCTCAGAAAGATATTGTTATAGGTACTACTGAAAGCTTAATTAATCATTTAGTAGAAGTAGGCTATGATCCTAAAATGGGTGCTAGGCCGTTGAGTAGAAAGATTGATCAACTGATACGTGTTCCTCTCAGTAAGAAAATATTGTTTGATGATTTACACTCGTGTGAACTTGTATTAGATTGGAAAAATGACAGTCTTGATATTAAACAAGTTGGGCAAAAACAGCTTAAGGCTCCAGTACCTAAAATTAACAAAGACGGATTTATAGTTCTTGATCAGTTCAAACCAACGAAGTAAATATTCCGATCGATTATACTACGATCAATATCGCTACTGTTTCCGTGTAGTACTTCTGTACGTCGACACTATTGGTCAACAACTTGATCATCAACGTATTGACAAATTAGTTCAACTGAGAGAAAATTTAGGACACTACGCTCGAAAAGTTAACTTTGGAGGTACTTGGAGAGAACGTGAAGCTAACCCCTCTCAACACGATATAGACAACCTTCACACCTTATGTGACTTTTTTATTAGTAATAAATCATCAATTAAATTGCAATTCTTTAAAAATAAATGTTTTATCTATACTAATAATCTAGAATTAAGTGAACAGTTAGATCAGTTAGGTATGTTTGAAGAAGTTAGAGTTAATGAAGTAGATCTATCACGTCCTAGAAATACAGTTAAATCTAGATACCCTGGTTATCAACTTCGTATATATTTTAAGCCTATAACTGTAACTTTACAAGAGAGACAGAACATTATAAAATTTATAGATAATAACGATTATGCTATTAAAATGAATGTAGGCATGGAAAGATTCTATAATGTAAATCAAACTAGAGGAAGATATCTAACACTGCGTGATTACTACTTTATTGATCTTAAAGACAACAGATTAGCCAGCATGTTAGAATTAGCATGTCCTGGGGTAATCAGAAAGACTATGGAAATTATCTACGACGATAAATAATAGCATGGCAAAGATAAACTCAACAAATTTAGTAATATCATTAAGCAAATTGGTCAAAGACAATGATCCAACAGAACCTGTATTGAACGACGAGACTAAGGCACAGTTAGAAGTAATACTAACTGAACTTTCAGGACCTGGTGTTCTTGTAGAAATACAGGAGCCGTAGATGAAAACTTCTAGCTTACAATTACTACCATTCACAGACTTTGGTACGGCTTCGGGCAACTATGGTGGTGCGTCAGCAACCTTTAGTGGTGATGCTGTAAAAGCCGCGGCCTATGCTTCAAGCATTGGTGACAATCAAACAGTTGGTATATTCACTGAAGACTTTATTGGAACAATAACGGTTCAAGCAACAGTAGACACAACAGTATCAGACTCAAGCTGGTTTAGTGTTTACACACTCAACGGCGATGGATCATCAGCAAATGACAGTGCCGCTAGATTTTGGAACGAAGCACAAAATATTGCTGGACGCTATACGTGGATGAGAGTTACAGTAACTAACTTTACTCAAGGCACTATTCATAAAGTAATATTAAGTTACTAATGGAAATTATATGAAGACAATCGCAATATACGCAGGTAGATTTCACCCTTTTCACAAAGGACATAAAGCCAGTTACGACTTTTTAACTAAACAGTTTGGTGCAGACAATGTTTACATTGCTACATCGAACGCACAGGCACCTTTAACCAGCCCATTTAGCTTTGAAGAAAAGAAAAAGATGGCTGAGCTTACTGGAGTACCAGCAGATAAGATTATCCAGGTTAAAAATCCATATCAAGCTAAAGAGATTACAAGTAAACTTAATCCTGAGGACACTCAATTAGTATTTGCACTAAGTGAGAAAGATATAGATAGATTTACATTTACTAAGAAAGATGGCACACCAGGTTACATACAACCTTATCCAAAAAACGATGCACATCTAGCACTAATGGATAAACATGCCTACGCTTTTTTAACTCCAACAGTTAAATTTAAAGTTGCTGGTAAGAATGCGGATTCAGCAAGTGCTATTCGAAAAGCATACATTGATGCTGACAAACAGGGACGTAAAAAAATTGTCAGTGACCTGTACGGAGCAGTAAATAAAGACATAGAACAAATATTTGATAAAAAATTAAGTATTACAGAAGAACTATCAAGAATAATGACAACACTTAAGGAAGGCACTGTAAGCAAGCAAGATAAAAACATGCGTAAAATACAGGTCGCACTTGAGATGGAGAGAGAAGTGAAAGCAATTGAAGAAGCAGATTTATCACATGCTAAAATAGTTAATACATCTAAAGGTCACAGAATTATACCAAGTGGTGGTATAGGCAGTTGGGACTTTGATGGATTACGTAAATCAGTAGTTTCACAGCTTGACCAGATGAATCAAATGGTTAAAAGTGGTAATCTTACGTCAGCTTATTACACATTATACCAAAATGGTGCATTAGAAAAGAAATTACAAGCACTTGAATTGTATCAACAATGGTTAGACACACAAGGTGACAAACCTTTACCTTTAGATCAAGAAATAGATTTAATACCTGAAGAATAATTCCCAATGGTATTGACAATACCGTTAAATATCCGTATAATATAATAAAAAACATATGGATATTCAATGGCAGAAATAAAAATCAATTCCCCAATACCACTACAATCAACATTAGAAGATCTTAGAAAGAGAGTATTGCATATTTGCATACCTTGTTATGGTGGCATGGTCACTGAATCAACTATGATGAGTATAATTAAATGGGCAAACATGGCTACGTATTTACAACTGAGTTGGAAAATTGATACATTGGTCAACGAAAGTCTTATTACTCGAGGACGTAATACTCTAGTAGCAAAATTCCTTAACGACAAAGAGACAACAGATTTATTCTTTGTAGATAGTGATATTGGATTTGAGGCTTGGCACGTATTAGCTTTGATGGATATGAATAAAGATATAGCTTGTGGATTATATCCTATGAAGACAGTTCCAGTACAATGGGTAGTTAATAGTGTAGACGGAACTGATACAGAGAATGACGGTAAATGGGTAGAAGTTACAAAGTCAGGTACTGGTTTTATGATGATTAAAAAGCACGTGTTTGAAAAAATGAAGAAACACCCTGCTGTGAAACCATTTGTCAATGACATTGGATTACCTAAAGAACTAGATCCTCATATGCGTACATACTTTGATACTGCTGTTAGAGAAGGGCGTTATTATTCAGAAGATTGGACATTCTGTGAGAACTGGCGTGACCTAGATGGTAAAATTTGGGTAGATCGCAGAGTAAATCTTAAACACTCTGGCTCCTTTGTGTTCTGTGCCGAGTCCGATCAGAATATTAGACAGAAAATGAGCGTCACACCTCCCGCAACAACTCCATCTAAAGGTAAGTCCAAACAAAAATAGGCGATAAATACTAGTTATGAAAGCTAGTGAATTTATTAAAGAAGCCGGAGTTGGTATTATTACCAAACAAAATTCAACGCCTGACGTAAAACCAGGAGAAACTCAGAGACAAGCTAAAAAGCTTGGCATGACCATTGACAAAAAAGGTCGACCTCCACTGGCACATAAAACAGCCGCTAAGAATACTTCACCCAATAAAGCATACAATCTTGGATTAACATGAAAGCAGAAGAATTTACAAGGAAAGCACTCCCAAAATCCAAAATCTATCTAGACCTGGATGGTGTTCTTGCCAACTTTTTTGCTGAGTATGCCAAACTAGCAAACGTAGAAACTTATAGAGATATACCAGCGGCCAAAGTAGATCCAATATTAAACAGTTTAATCGGCACTGACTTCTTTGCTAGACTACCTAAGTTTCCCACAACTGATCAACTCATTAAGCTAGCAATCAAACATGCAGGTAGTTATCATATCTGTTCATCACCATTACGCAAAGATTATAACAACTCAGCATACTGGAAAAAGATTTGGATTAGAGCATACCTAAAACCACAGCCAGCAACTATAGAAATAACTCCTGAAAAAGCTCAACATGCAATGACAGGTGATGTTCCTAACATATTAATTGACGACAAAGGTTCTAACATTAGAGCCTGGGTAGCCGCAGGTGGTATTGGCATTAAGTATCAGGCTGATGAAGATCCGTTAAGCATGGTAGCAGACGCATTAGAATCTATTTACTGTGATGTAGAAAAAACATGTAACACAGTTGCATTAAAAGAAGATGAGTTCGACAAGTGTTACGACTATGCTGAACAATTATACACTCGTGCTAAACAAAAAGGACTAGATGCTGAACTGATACAGGTAGCAGGTTATCAAGGTGATGACACACTAGCAGATGAGCGTTGGAAAGAAATACCTAAAAAATATTGGAAACACTATGTAGTTAAGATGGGCACCACAGTATTAGATCCAAGTGCTAGTCAATTCAATCCTGATGCGGAAACTAAGTATCCTGAAAGAACATTGAACAAAATGTGGGACGAGCAGTATGTTATTAAAGAAATGTCATATCGAGATGCCACTAAGATACTTAAAAAGCATCACTATCACTTAGATAGACAACAAGGTAGACACGAAGTATGGAAAGATGAGGAAGGACATTCATTTGCTTTACCTCATAAACATCACGGCAAAGATTTGTCAAAAGGCATAATGCACGCTCTTAACAAAGAAGTAACACATGAGAACTTTGCGGACGGTAAAGTAAAAGGTAAAAGCCGACCAGGTAGAGTAAAAAAGGCTGGTGCTAGTTGTAAAGGATCAGTAACAGATTTGAGAGCAAAGGCAAAAAAAGCATCTGGTGAAAAAGCAAAAATGTATCACTGGTGTGCTAATATGAAAAGTGGTAAGAAGAAATGACAACAAGTAAAGCAATTATTATTGCGGCTGTAATACTAGGCATAAGTCACGTAGTCAACGGCTACTTGATAGACTTTGACACAATACTCAAGTGTACAGAGCCAGGTACTATATGTACCTTACATGTGGAGCCAAATAGATGAAGAATAAATTTTCAGGGTATTGGATATTATTATTTGTATTAGTAATAATATTAATACTTCAAACGAGCTGTACTACTACACCAATAGTAGAAGAACAGACAGAGACAGAACAAACAGAAAAACAGAGTAAAAAGATGAAAAATCCTATATTATGTGCTTTATTGTTAAAAAGCCTTGACTGTTCTGTAAAAGAAAAAGATAATGCAAAGATAGAGTATGAAGCTGAAACTAACCCAGTTCCAGTAGAGGATCCAATACTAGAACTATTGATTGAACTAGGAGAAGTTGATCCAGATGCGAGCAACTGAGTTTATAATTGAAAGTTATCTAAGCAATGATGTGCTGAAGTATGTTAAGCAAAGTCATCACAATTGGTCAGATGAATTAGATTACGCTGTAACCGATCACTCAGAGTGGGATTTAGATCGTGTGCCTATGTCAATGGTTAAAGTAAAAGACTATGATGATGAAGGAGAAGATCCGTATAATCGTATTCAAGACTTTGATGATGATACAATTGAACGTATCAGTAAAGAAGAAATACTAGCAAGACCTATTGTAATTGATCGTAATGGTGTTATAATAGATGGTAACCATCGTGCTTTTAAAGCAAAACAGTTAGGTATGCAACAAATACCAGCATACTATCCTGTTAAGGAGTAACACATGAAAATATTACTAATAGTATTAATGTTGTTTACAAGTCAGGTGTTTGCATATGACGACAAACATTTTAATCCTGATCTATGGCCATACGTACAAGAAAGATTATTTGGCTTAAGAACAGCAGTAGAATTACCTAACAATGATGAGCTAACAATATCAGGTCCTCTAAGAGCGGCCAGTGGTGCTCAAGTACCTGTGACTATTACTGTTAATACTGATCGTTTTGTTAAGATTTATTTAATTATTGATGCTAACCCAATACAACATGCGGCAACATTTAAGTTAACAGATCGTTCACAGAACACTGAAATATCAACACGCATTAGAATGGAAACAGATAGTTATGTGCGTGTAGTTGGGGAAACAGCCAATGGTGAATTGTTCACACATAAGACTGGTATTAGAGCTAGTGGTGGGTGTTCGGGTTACATGGATGTACATGATCCGGCACTGACAAACGATCTAGGTAAGATATTGTTTAAAGATAAAGAAGGTTATAAAACAACTAGAATTAAACATCCAATGTTTAGTGGACTACAGAAAGATTTAGAGTCGGGTGGTTACATACCAGAATGGATTATTAAAACTATTACTTGGGTTGACGAAGAAGAATATATTATTATGCAGGCAGATACTAAGATATCTATATCGCAGGATCCATATATAAAATTTAAATACGACGGCAAAGTACATGTTATAGCCGAAGATACAAAAGGGAATATATTTAAAAAATGAGAGCAAGTGAAATTTTAAGAGAACATTGGCTAGATTATTTCAGTAGAGATAAAAACGGTAAGTTTTATGTGTGGAACGAAAAAAAGACTAAAATGTGGGGTCCATATGATACTCCCGAAGAAGCATTAGAACAGCAGAGAATTCTACAACTAAGAGGGGTGTGGTCAAGATAATGAGAGCAAGACAATTTATACGAGAGTACTCCAGAGAAAAAACTCAGCAGGTGCATGGTGAAAAAATCATACAAGCACTACAGAGAGATAAGCAACCTCGTGCCGATTTAGATATATGGAACTTACACTCACGTAGCGGTAGTTGGAAAGAACTACATCCTAACGACAAACAAGATTTATTAAACAAAGTGTTTACTCAGATTGAAATGGGAGATCCTACAAAAAATAAAGAATACAGTCAATGGTTGGCCCGTATGTATTCAAAACAAATTATTCCATTAGAAGATGTTAAAAGTAAAATGAGAGATGCACTAGAATGGTATGCGACTCTCAAAATAAGAAAGAAACTAGAGCCTGAACACAAAGACATTAATCAAATGAAACATCCTAATGATCTACTTAGAGCAATGGAAAATTACAGTGAAGAAGACTTAGAAGCACCTGTTACAGACAGAGGTAGCAGTCGTGAAATATATCGTGACAGTGAGATTAGAGTTATAGTGCCTAAAGATAAAGCGGCGGCTTGTTATTATGGACAAGGTACTAAATGGTGTACTGCGGCACGTAGTAACAATATGTTTGATCAGTATCACAAGATGGGCGATATGTATATCATTATGCCTAATAAACCTAAGTACGAGGGCGAAAAGTATCAGTTCCATTTCCAAAGTGGACAGTTTATGGACGAGCAAGATCGTGAAGTGGATATGTATAAGGTACTAAAAGTGTATCCTTCAATACGTAATATTAAAACAATAACTGATTGGGCTAAACGTAAAATTGTACCAGCACTAATGAGTGATGAAGATTATGCTGAGTGGAAAAAAGAAACCAATGAACATATACTTAGAAATCGTGTAATGCACGGTGATATGTATACTCTAAGTCTAAATCAACCCGGAACTACATTAGACACCTGGAAAATTAGTCGTACTACCATTGAAATGTTAGTTGAAAAGAACATGATGAAAGGCAACAGGTGGGCAAATCTAGCAGGTCCAGTAGACATAGCCTACGGTTGGTTTGATGCAAAGAGTGATGCTTGTTTAGGTTTAACATATGCTGAACTAGGTGAAGAACCAGAATCAGCAGTTCTTACAGTTAGTAGTGTTGATTTTGAAAAGGCTGAGGAATTAAGTAATGAGCCTGAAGTTGAGAAGTTAGAAAAATTCTTAAAAGGTATGGTACGAATAGAAGATGAAGCTCAAACAAGTAGTTTAGCTCAAGAACAGTATGAAAAAGCGATTAACCAACTGTTGGATAGTTATGGTTATCCAATGTCAGCAACAGGATATTCAGGCGGGGAGCCACAGAGGGCATAATGAGAGCAAAACACTTTATAACGGAATCAGGAAAAATACATCCTACAATGGTCGCTTTTTTGAAACAAAAAGGCTTCACTGGACCTTATCTATTAAGAAATTTACCAAAATGGTATAAAGAAATGTTTGGTAATGATAAGGAATATATGCACCCAGACTATGGGCCTATGGAAATCATGTTTACTACAGAGGCTGGTGGTGACCCTGATTATGATGCTTGGGTGCTGAATGGTTTAATGATTGGATATGAATACGGTCAGGAACACGGATCTATGAATGGTCCAGCAAGTAAAGTTAAACAATGGGCTGATGAATTGGATAGAGAAGAATGAGAGCAAAACAGTTTATAATAGAATACGATAGAACTAAGACAGCACAAGCATATGCCGCAAAGCTAGTTAATACTGCTATGGCTGATAACACTGTTCCAGGTGCTGTTAGAAAAAATATACAGGACAACTTAACTCCTATAGAAGCCGCTGAGATGATACTTAAAAATCAAATTGAAGTGGGCGATCCTACTAAACAGAAAAAGTATACACAGGCACTTGCTCGTATGTATGCCAACGGTTTACTCAAATGGGAAGACATAGGTAGTACAATGCGTGACTATCTAACCAAGTTTGCTACTCTAGCAGTTAAAAAATTACTTAAACCTGAACACTCAGACTTTAATAGATTTAAAGATTTAAAATCATTCTATGATGCAGTTGATCAATATGAAGAACCTGAAGGCAAGGAACAGCGAGATAAAGGTCAGGCAAAAGAAATTTATAAAGACGCAGGTGTGCGTGTCATACAGCCTGAAGATACCAGTGCCGCTTGCTACTATGGACAAGGCACACGTTGGTGTACAGCCGCAGACAGTAACAATATGTTTGATAGATACAATCGAGATGGTCCAATGTATATCTTACTTCCTACTAAAACCCAACACGAAGGTGAAAAGTATCAGATACATCCAGAGTCAGGACAGTATATGGACGAGCAAGATCGTGACGTGGACGCAGACGATTTAATACAACGCTTCGGTGAAGACTTTAGGAAGTGGTGGTTAACTGTAGACCCAGACCTAGGCGGACGTATAATATTTTTCCCTAATGAAGATGAACTTAGAAAAGCCTGTGAAGAAATTAAACAGATAAGTTTAGAATTCTTAAATGAGGTCATGACGGATTGGGAAATGGACGATGAAACATATTATCAGTATCTTCAGGACGAGGGTTACGTTGATGAAGAAGGTGATTACAAAGATGATTATCCTACATACTCAGAATACAATGATCAAGCAGGAGCCTATTACGGTAATGTTTACGGTGCCCTTGATATAACTGTAGATGAAGTGCGTGAACTAGCTAGACAAATTGAGGAAGATGACGGACGCAATCAATACATAGGCGATTTAGAAAATGTGTTTAGTATTAGTGTAGAAAACGCAATAGATAGACAAGATGGATTACCAACTACAATATACAGACGTATAGAAGTAAAACTCAAAGACGGTAAAATAACTGTAGAGCAACTTCCGGAACCTGAGAAAAATTAATAAATACTAGTATAATACACTCTATAGGAAGTTTTTATTATGGCTGAAGATAAAAAAGTTACAGTCCAACCAACAGAACACAAGAAAAAAGTTAATTTAGAACTAGAAATAGATGCTACAGCAAAAGACCTAGGTGTTAATCCTTATGCAAATTGGATACACATGGCAAAGGCTTTTGATCAATGGAGAATTTTCCCACGCATTTTTATTACAACTTATATATTTTTATTATATAAAGTAGTAATTTGGTATATGGAATTACCTACCCCTACAATGGAACAATCAGGTTTAGTTAGTATCGTAGTTGGTGCTGGTGCGGCATGGTTTGGTTTATACACTGGATCAAGCAAAAAATAGAACAATCCTACCTTAGGACTTGTAGGCTCGGCTCTACCTTAGTTATTCGGAACAATAATTTTAAAAGGGCACTAACAGTACCTAATAAATAATAGTATGGAAGAAAAATTTATCAGAATACTATTTGATCTCAAAGTTGAAAGAATTAAAAATCAGGGAAAACCTGGTTACCGCTTATATATCAACGATGAATTATTCTCTGAACGTAATTGGCGTTGGCCTCAAACTTGTCTAGTAGAAGAATTGTTACAAATCAAAGCAGTTCCAGGTAAATATAAAGTAAGGATAGAAAAATACCATCATACTAAAGCAAGATTCAATATAAGCAACATGCGTGTTGACCTAGGAGATGCTCGCATAATTGAAGATAACACTATAGAGATATTAAAAAATGAAAATATTTGAAATTATAAAAGAAACAGCGTCAGCAGGAACAACCAGTGCTGGTAATATTGCTAGTGTTGCTAATCCACATGTAGCAAAATACAAAGGTCCAAAGCCTAAGAAACAAAAACCTACAGACAATGCTCTAGATATGAAGGGAACTTCAATCTTTGGCGGCCCGCTCAAAAGAGTTTAATACTTTCCAACCGTGATAAATATACTTAACGACAAGGTTAGAGTATATTATGAATATCAACGATTTTAATGAAGATCATTTAGACCATGAAGTACCAATGGCTAAAGCAGATCTTTTAGAACTAGCTAAAAATGCAGTAGAAACTTACAAATTACTAGCACAACATTATTCTGAAGAAAGAGGTTTACCAGGATGGGTACAATCAAAAGTAACTAAAGCTGATGATTATATGAGAGCTGTTCGTAAACACATAGAACACAAAGAGAAAGACATATGTTAGTAGCAGATTTAAAGGTATTACTAGCATCATCATACGCATATCAATTGAAAGCACATATGTTTCATTGGAATGTTGAAGGAAGTGACTTTGCACAATTACATGAGTTTTTTGGCAACGTATATCAAGAAGTATTTGATACCATTGATCAAAATGCTGAAATAATTAGGCAATTAGATAGTTATGCTCCAGGTAGTTTTGAACGTTTTAGAACATTATCTACAGTAGATGGACAGACTAATGTGCCAAGAGCAAGATTAATGATTGAAGAGCTATTAGAAGATACTAACAAGATGTTAGATCTAACTAAAAGAATATTTACAGTTGCAGAACAAGAAAACGAACAAGGTGTAGCTGATTTTATAGCTGGACGTATTGATGCGTTTGCTAAACACGCATGGATGTTGCGTAGTTTTTTAAAAACAAGGGATTAAAATGTTATTAACAAATTTATTTGAATCATCATATGGAGCGGCGGCAGGCGTAGAGACAATTCGTCAACTACTACATGCAGTTAAAAACAAAAAAGATATAGATCTTAAAGTAGGTCCTGAGATGGTTCCATTGTCATACAGCGATGCTCGTTATTTGCTACAATACTTTAAAGCAAATAGACAAGGCGGTGATGCTACTGCTGAATACTTTGGTAATGCTAACTGGATTGAAGATAAACTAGCTAAACGTGATCACACTATGAGTCCAGATAGATTAAAAGATATTGATCAAGAACGTATGAAATCAAAAGACTACGATCGTATGCTAGGCATACAAGAAGATTCTCGTCCTTTACCACAAGACTTTGTACCAGAACCTGTAGTAACACAAACAATAAAAGATCTAGGACCAGGATTAGACCCAATGTCTAATGGTTTTTATGACCTAGCATACGGAAAACTGCTTGGTAATTATCTAGCACAGAACACTCCTGCAATTAAGAAAAAGTTTAATGTGAACTGGAATTTAGCTTGGGCGAGCCAAATGAGAGAGCTGTACAGTAGAGAGTACGGTGGCTATATCAAAACACCAGGAAAAGAATCAGTTAAAGAATATAAACTTGAGCCCAGGGACAAAGAAGATAAACTAGCTAAAATTAACACTTTAAATGCACTACTAGTTGATCCTAATACATCAAAAGATGATGAGCTTAAAAGAGCAATACAAAAAAGACTTTCACAGCTACAAGTAAATGAAGATCCAACTCCTAAACGTAGAATAATGGACTTTGATGGGCATGCACGCTATTGGAGTGGCGTTGGTGAGTATCAAGACGCTTACGGTGATTTATATGATCAGCTAGTTCCTGGAGAAGGTAAAGCGGACACTGTTGAAGGTGAACTATTAAGAGCTGTAGGTAAAATTATTTACAGACACGGTAATGATGGTGATAACTTTAGTAATAGTTCATATGAGTGGATTGAAAAACATGTAGGTAAGTTTGATCACTTAGACGACATGGCAGACAAAGTTGTACTGTATGTATTAAGTAAGAAAGGTGATTACACACCAAATAACTTTGATTGGTTAACAGTAGCAGACTACGGTCCAGGTCAATATGAAAAAGATTGGGAACAAGTAGGTTGTAATAACTGTGGCGGTTCAGGCGAAATAGAATACGAAAACGATGAAGGTGAAGAAGAATACGAAGAGTGTGATAGCTGTGATGGTAACGGTTGGATAGAACAAACATCTGAAAGCGTTGAACCAGTTACTGAAGACTATAAAGGTTGGAAGTACGGTGAAGATATAGAGCAATATGATGATGTTACTAAAAAGTTTCATTACGCTGAAAAAGATGGCAAAAAAGTAGACATGGACTGGTCACCATATGTAACGCCTACTGAAGAACAATTTAAAACTTGGGTTGACTTAGGTATGCCAACACGCAAAGCTGTTAAAGGTATTGGACCATTAGATCATAATGATTTAGAACAGTTAATGAAAACTAAAATAGGCACACAAGCAAGTTTAACTAGAGAAGACAAACCAATGGATATTGAATTAGATGTGTTAAAATACACACGAGATGACATTTCCAAGGCAATTGCTATAGCAAGAGGAAGTAGTGGCGATATGACCAGTGCTACTGAGCGTATTGAAGCAATGGCAGACGGTTTATCAAGTCATTCAGACGTGGCAAAAGTACTAAAAATTGCAAATGAAGCTAAAAAAGATGACATCACTAGCAAGATGGATGTTAAAACTAAAATGGCACTTAAAAAGCAACAAGCTAAATCAGCAGGAATTACTAAAGGTGATCCAGTGGCCGCATTAGCAATGGGCTTAGAAAAAGATGTTGATCGTTTAGATAAAGAAAATGATCAAGAAAAAGCTGATATTGCTAGTCTAGATAAAGAAATTGATCAAGAACAAGCTGATATTGCTAGTCTAGATAAAGAAATTGATCAAGAACAAGCTGATATTGCTAGTCAAGAACTAGTTGACAGGTATCACAGTCAAGAACTAGCCAACCTTAAAAAATCAATTATGAGTTTGCTCAAAAAATAACCAAATAATTTGACTCTCCTGACAATGATGCTATAATTACTAGTATTGTTAATAAGGAGAATCAAAGATGTCTACAGTTTTTTCATCAGAACAGCAAAAGAAGTTATCAAATCTTATCAATGAAGGCCTTGGTGTTATGACCGAAGTAGAAACTTTACAAGGCGGTCTTAAAGATACTGTTAAAGCAGTTGCAGAAGAACTACAAATCAAACCTAGTATCTTAAACAAAGCACTAAGAATAGCATATAAATCAGAATTTCAACAAGAACAACAAGATCACGAAACACTAGAAACAATACTGACGACGGTTGGCAAAACTCTTTAGTGACTAAATTGTGGGAAATGTGGGTAGAAAGCTATCACAAAGATCATATTGCTTTTTGGTGCGAACAAGTTAGTTTAGTTTTTACTGTAATTGCCAGTCTATATTTGGCAATACACGCAGATGCTCCAAACATGAAGATAGTATATCCAGGATTTTTTATAGGATCGCTTAGTGCTATATACGCTTATTGGCGTAGAAGAATACCAACACCAATGATACTGACCACCTACTTTGCTGTGGTAAATATATTTGGATACGGAGTTGCCAGCTATTGGTGGTAACGGTTTCGCAGGCCTAACCTGCATGTAGAGGTTGATCAGCCATAAATGATAAAGGAAATGAATGAGTTACATAGATGCACTATTTGATCGCAATGGCGACAAAATACATATTGTAGAAAGAATCAACGGGGAACGTAAGTTCACAGAGTTTCCTGCCAGTTACGTATTTTACTACGAAGACCAAAAAGGCAAACACAAATCAATTTACGGAACACCAGTAAGTCGCTTCGCTACACGTTCGGCTAAAGAGTTCCATAGAGAAGTTAAAATACAAAGTGATAAGAAACTATTTGAATCAGATATTAATCCTGTATTCCGTTGTCTAGCAGATAACTATCAAGGTGTTGATGCACCTAAACTAAATGTTGCTTTCTTTGATATTGAAGTTGACTTTGATCCAGAGAAAGGATACAGTCGCCCAGATGATCCTTTTAATCCCATAACAGCTATTTCAGTCTACTTAGATTGGGCAGACAAGATGGTTACGTTGGCACTACCTCCAAAAGGTATGAGTTGGGAAGAAGCACAAAATACATGTGATAAATTTACTGACACATTCCTGTTTGAACGTGAACAAGATCTATTAGGCACATTCTTAGATCTATTAGAAGACGCTGATATACTATCAGGATGGAACAGTGAAGGATATGATATTCCGTACTGTGTTAACAGAGTAACAAAAGTATTATCTAAAGATGATACTAGACGCTTTTGTTTATGGAATCAACTACCTAAGAAACGTGAGTTTGAACGCTTTGGTGCCAGTAACATAACCTTTGATACCATAGGTCGTGTGCATATGGACTATATGCAACTGTATAGAAAATATACATATGAAGAAAGACATAGTTACTCGTTGGATGCTATTGGTGAGCACGAACTTCAAGAGCGTAAAACAAACTATGAAGGCACACTAGATCAACTGTATAACAATGACTTTGAAACATTTATTGAATACAACAGACAAGATACCCTACTGCTTAAGAAGTTAGATGACAAGCTGAAGTTTATTGATTTAGCCAATGAACTAGCACACGCAAACACTGTGTTACTACAAACAACAATGGGTGCTGTAGCTGTTACAGAGAGTGCTATAATCAACGAAGCACATGAACGTGGGCTTGTGGTCCCAAACAGAAGAGAACGCTTAACAGGAGAGGATACACAGGCCGCAGGTGCCTATGTAGCGTTTCCTAAGAAAGGCTTACATGATTGGATAGGAAGTGTTGATATTAATTCACTGTACCCGTCAGCTATTCAGGCGTTGAATATGGGTAATGAAAGTATTGTTGGGCAACTACAACCTATAATGACTGATCGTTATATCAAAGAGAAGATGGCCAAAGGTAACTCATTTGCATCAGCTTGGGAAGGCTTGTTTGGTAGCTTAGAATATGAAGCTGTTATGAGTAAAGATGTCGGAACAGAAATAACTGTTGAATGGGCTAATGGTGCAGAAGATACATACTCAGCGGCTAATATATGGAAGATGATATTTGACAATAATAATCCCTGGATACTGAGTGCGAATGGTACTATCTTTACATACGAAACAGAAGCGGTTGTTCCGGGACTATTAAAACGTTGGTACAAAGAACGTAAAGAACTACAAGCTAAAATGAGAGAAGTTACAGATCCAAAAGAAAGAGCATTTTGGGATAAGCGACAACTAGTTAAGAAGATTAATTTGAACTCACTGTATGGTGCTATTCTTAATCCAGGTTGTAGATTCTTTGATAAACGTATTGGGCAATCAACTACGCTGACAGGTCGTGCTATTGCTAAACATATGGACGCACATATTAATAAAGATCTAACAGGCAAGTATGATCATACTGGAAAGACAATTATATACGGTGACACTGACTCATGTTACTTTAGTGCTTGGCCTGTGCTAAAAGATGATGTTGAAGCAGGCAAAATAGAATGGAATAAAGAAACAGCTATACAACTATATGATAGGCTGTCAGACAGTGTTAACGAAAGCTTTCCAAAGTTTATGGAAGAAGCTTTTCATGTTCCATCTAATATGGGTACTATTATACGTGGTGGTAGAGAGATTGTAGCCAGTAAAGGTCTGTTTATTACTAAAAAGCGTTATGCTGTTATGACATATGATGTTGAGGGCAGACGTTTTGATCTTGAAGGTAAGCCAGGTAAGATTAAAGCAATGGGCTTAGACTTAAAGCGTTCAGATACTCCTCCAATAATACAAAACTTTCTAAGTGATGTACTTGAGCAAGTACTACAAGGTGCTGATCGTGCTGAGATTATTGAAAAGATTTTAAAATTCAAACATGAATTTAAAGAGCGTCCAGGCTGGGAAAAAGGTACACCTAAACGTGTTAACAACTTAACAAAGTATACTAAAGAAGAAAAACGTCTAGGTAAAGCTAACATGCCAGGACACGTTAGAGCAGGTATGAATTGGAATACTATGCGTAGAATGAATTCAGACAACTACAGTATTAACATTGTTGACGGTATGAAAATTATTGTATGTAAGTTAAAGTCAAATCCAATGGGATGGACATCAATAGGTTATCCAACAGACGAACAACATATACCTCAATGGTTTAAAGACTTACCATTTGATGACGCCGCAATGGAAGAAACAATTGTAGATCAAAAAGTAGATAACTTATTGTCAGTGTTAAATTGGGATCTATCTGGTGCTACACAAACAGCAAATACATTTAATAACTTATTTGAATTTTAATGAAACTCAGCGAACTAGTTGCGTATAAAACAGGATTAGAACATTACGATTTTATTCGTAGTAGTCGAGGTTTGATTAAAAAGATCAATGAAAGTCAGTCTGATATTGCTAGAAGTAATCATATCAATGATGACGCAATTAGATTTGGGCAAGACACATATTCTGAACAAATAGCCAATGATCTAGACCGTCTCGAACGCCAAATTGAAAATCTCAATGACAACTATGTCTACTATAAAAATCAAATTGATCAATTGATATTAGAACATGAAGTTGAATATATTAAACACGACGAAGAAAATATCTCTCAGACCTTAGGAGAAGGCATTAAGGATTTGACAGATAGGCAGTTAAGAATGTCAGCTAAACAAAAAAGAGAATTTATATCTAGAATAAATCTGTATGCTGAATGGCGATGGCCTGCTCTAATTATTCGCCCAGAGAATCAGGACATGGTAGAAGCCATGTGTGCGTTTGATCCTTTATACATATGTGATCTTTATGATGACTTAATTCAACCATATGTTAAGAAGTTTAACCAAGTATATCAGAATAGACTACGCCCTTATACCATAAAGCCATTTGCTCCAAAGCAGAAAAGTTTAGATGTACTTCCGCAAGGACAGTTTGGCTTCATAGTAGCATATAACTTATTTGAACATTATCCATTATCGATGGTTAAACAGATGTTACAAGAAATAGAAAAGCTATTAAAACCCGGTGGAACTTTATTGTTTACATTTAATAACTGTGATTTAGCTAGAAACATACGAACTGTTGAAATGGGACAGCGTTGTTATACTCCATACAGATTGATTAAACCTATAATAGACCAATTAGGTTTTCGTGTTGTTAAATTAGAAACTGAGGGGGATAATTGGTTAGAAATAAAAAAACCCGGAACTCTACGTACTACACGAGGTGGCCAATCAATAGGCAAAGTCTACAATGCTTGATATTATAGAATGAGAATTGGTAGAATAAAAATATCGAATAAGGTTGTATACGGTCTAAATATCATGTATACTAATAACAGTAATTTAATTTTTAACACAAGGAACGGAACATGAGAGATCATTTATTAGATTTAGTTGAACATACCTATGACCTAGGATGTATCGACTTGGTTAAGATCACAGGTGATGACAGTACTACTGTGATTGATGGCCTAGCTGAAGACAGATCAGTAGTTGTGCAAGCGGCATTTAAACAACCTGTGTCAGAGTTTGTAGGAACATTTGGTATGCCTAATCTAGCAAAACTTAAAGTATTGTTAGGATTGGAGCCATACAAACAAGATGCAAAAATTTCAATTAATAGGCAAGACCGTAACGGAAATTCAGTACCAGTAGGCTTACATTTTGAAAATGCCGCAGGTGACTTTAAAAATGATTATAGATTTATGACATCAGAAATCATTGAAGAAAAACTTAAAGTAGTCAAGTTTAAAGGTGTTGAATGGAATATTGAATTTGAGCCCACTATCGCTGGTGTACAAAGATTAAAATATCAAGCATTAGCTAACGCTGAAGAACTTACATTCAATGCTATGAGTGATGGTAATGATCTTAAACTAGAGTTTGGTGACCATTCAACACACGCAGGTAGCTTTATATTCCAGCCAGATGTTGATGGTAAACTGTCTAGAACATGGTCGTGGCCTGTTAAACAGTTCATTAGTATTTTAGATCTTACTGGTGACAAGACTGTACATATCTCTGATCAAGGTGCGGCACAGATCACAGTAGATAGTGGACTAGCAGTATATCAATACATATTACCAGCACAGAGCAAATAAATGGCACAAAGAGTAGAACACGACGATCTAACAGCAAAACAAAACGACTATGCTATATTTTTACCAGCATTAAGTTCATTCTACGCAACGTTTATAGGCAAACAAAGAGTGGCCAACGACTATGTTGAACCCACTCGTATGCCTACCAAGTTACCTGAGATGGAAAACTTTAATTGGTTTAATACTACTAAAGGTGTGTTCACTTACAAATGGTCATTGTATTCAGCAGGACATGCTAACTTAGATGTTAATGTAGATAGTCCTAAAGAGGATATGGTTAGAAAAAGAGAGCCTGGTGCTTGGGTGTTAGGCGACAGTGGTGGCTTTCAAATTGGTAAAGGTGTTTGGGAAGGTGATTGGAAAAATCCTGCATGTCCTAAAGCTAAAAAGAAACGTGAGCAAGTGTTAGCGTGGATGGATGCTTATATGGATTATGGTATGATATTGGATATACCAGCCTGGGTATGTCGTTCACCAGAAGGACGTAAAGCAACAAACATTAATAGCTACGAAGAAGCAGTACAAGGTACTTACATCAACAATGATTACTTTATTAATAATCGTACAGGTGCATGTAAGTTCTTAAATGTTCTACAAGGTGAGAATCATCAAGAAGCAGAAGATTGGTATCAACGTATGAAGAAGTATTGCGACCCTGCACAGTATCCAACTAATCACTTTAATGGATGGTCAATGGGTGGACAAAACATGTGTGATATACATTTAATCTTGCACAGACTAGTTACTATTATTGATGATGGTTTACTAGAAGAAGGTGTTCAAGACTGGATGCACTTCTTGGGTACATCAAAGTTAGAGTGGGCTACATTACTAACAGACATACAGCGTAGTATTAGAAAGCATCATAATCCTAAATTTACAATATCATTTGACTGTGCTAGCCCGTTCCTTGCTACAGCAAATGGTCAAATATATACTGATGTTGAAACACCAGATAGAGGTAAGTGGACTTATAGAATGCAACCTACTGCTGATAACAAGAAGTATTCAACAGATACTAGACAGTTTAGCCAGGGTGTACTAGCAGATGGATATCATACGTCATTTAAGGATTCGCCAATCAGTCGTAATTTAGAGATGAAAGATATTTGTATCTATGCACCAGGCGACCTAAATAAGAATGGTAAAGAAGGTAAGACATCATGGGATAGTTTTAGTTACGCAATAATGATGGGACACAATGTTTGGCAACATCTTAATGCAGTGCAAGAAGCTAACAGACAGTATGATGCAGGGCACTATCCTAAAATGTTGATACAAGAAACATTTGATACTGTCTCATTTAGAGATGTATGTGAGGCTATATTTTCAGCAGATACTAAAGAAGAGTCAATGGCTATAATTGGCCACTACAGTAAATTTTGGATGTCAATTATTGGTACCAGAGGAGCAACAGGTAAGAAAACAGTTAATGCAGGTACTATGTTTAATAACCTGTTTGATGTGTCTGACCAAAATGAAGAAGTAGTAGAAGAAACACTAGATGAGGCAAAACTAGATAAACTTGAAATGGAGGAAGTATGAGTCAATTAACTCATTTACAAGCATTAAAGGAAAAACATCGAGATTTGGACAAACAGTGTAGTTTGGGATATAGTAACTATCTAAACGATAGTGATTTAAACAAAATGAAGATGGAAAAAGCACATGTTAAAGCACAAATACAACAGATAGAGCAAGAGATTGACATTAAATCTGAAAGCTAGTATAATACTATTATGAAAAGAGATTACGCAACAGGTAGTGCAACAGATGTAAAATATTTTGTGGGTAATGAAATAGAGCATACACCTGCATGGGGATTACGCACACTGTTTGTTGTTGGAGTTATGGCTCCGGAGCAAATCACCGATATCGCCACAAAACATGAATGCGATCACTTATACTTCGGAGCCAACCAATCATTTGATGGAGAGAACATTGGAGAGTGGGTACGTCAAATTGAACATGTTTTACGTTTAGGTTATAAAGCAACACTGGATCTCGATGTTAAGTATGTTCAAACACCTAGTAAATGGTTAACACAACTCAATGAGTTTGAAAATTTTATTACACAGATATCAGTTAAGATTCCTAATATAGAAACATACAACGACAATACCACTGTTAAGATAGATGACATAGACTTTGACGCAACTAATGAAGGTGTGTGGTGTCATTCATTAGACAAATTAAAAAGTTACGATCGAATGACTATATGGTCTGAATATGGAGAAGACGAAATTATTACATGAGTAATCAACGAGAACAAGCAGTAGCAGAACAGCAAAGTCACATAAAAGATCGTGCTAACCGTATGATTTGGATAAGTTTTCAACGTGAGGGCATACACTGCTACCCAGCGGCAGGAACTGATCCTACGCTAAATACTAGTGATGAATACGATGTGAGCTTTTTAGCTCACCCTCATAGACATATGTTTCACTTTAGAGTATCAATAGAAGTGTTTCATAATGATAGAGATATCGAGTTCATTCAATTCAAGCGATGGCTTAATAGTTTATATGAAAAAACCACACTCGAATTGGATTATAAAAGTTGTGAAATGATCGCAGATGATTTATATGATCAGATAGCAATGAGATATCCAGAGAGAAAAGTAATCATTGACGTATCAGAAGATAACGAAAATGGTTGTGTGATTGAATATAATCGTAAAGAGCCAGCACAGTGGGTTGCTTTATAATGTTTAATACTGGAATCAAATGGCTTTTATCAAGATTAATCCACGAAAACTTACCGCAAATCAAATTTTTGACCAGCTTGAAGAACTGGAAGAATTTTGTCAAGAACAAGGTTTCCGCTATAACCCCTCTGATGCTTGGAATGTACGTAGTTTTGTTTGGCAACAATATAACAAAAAGCAACAAGGAAAAAATTACCGTAACAACTGGCTTGACCAGATCAGTCGTCTAAGTGGGAAAAGACAATACAACTGATTGGTTAGACGAAGAAGACTTAGACCCTAGTGATTGGCTAGACCAAGACACCCGCACACCAAACCAACTACTTAAAGATCACATCAACTCACTTGTAAAAGAATCAAAATCTTCTGAGTCACAAGGTGCTCACTACAAAAAACAAATTTACCAAATTAAGTGCTGGATAGATGATATCTATGCTATACTACCTACATATAAAGAAGAAAGTGAATGGGAAAAAGAACGTATATTTGATAAACTAAAAGGCAACGAGGATGGCGAGTAAGAACGATATAACTGGTAACGAAATAAAGAGTAAGTTAAGCTCTTCAAAATACGAAGACGGTTGGGATCGCATCTTTGGTAACAAAGAACCTGACATAAAAGATAAAATCAAAGATCGTATTGACCACTTAGAAAAGTGTCTGATAGGACAAGCACACATTGATAGGCCTGAGTATGTTCAAGATGTTATTGAAAGTATCAGTAAGTTTGATTCGGAACTTTCAGAAGAAGATGAAGATTATTTACTGTCTGCCAAATTTGCACTTACAGAAAAATTAAAATGGACTAAAGACAAACATACAGTTGAAGTTCACGAAGACGATGGATACTCAGACTAATGGCTAACATATTCCTAGTAGATCTAGAAGCAGTTGAATCCAGATACACTGGACAATGGAAAACTCACGTACCTAAACTATTAAAGGACAATGGACACAATGTTACAATTATTGAAGGACCTAGTGATATTCCCAATGCCACTACTCCTGGCGCTTTTCTTAACTTTGGTGGTACTAACATATACAAGGCTAGACAAGTTGAGGAACTCAGTCGCTTGTTCACTAGCGGTAAAATACACAGTGGGGATCACGTTATCTTTACTGACGCTTGGCATCCTGGTATCATTAACCTAAAGTATATGAGCGAGTTACTTGGAATAAAAGTAACTATACATGCACTATGGCACGCTGGATCATATGACCCACAAGACTTTTTAGGTAGACTGATAGGTGATGCTAATTGGGTAAGACACACTGAATGTGCTTTCTTTGAATCAATTGATCATAACTACTTTGCAACAGACTTTCATATTGATATGTTCTGCGAGAACCTATTAGGTATGGATCTTGCTAAAGAAAGAGACGGGCAACTAGCTATATGGAAGTATCGTAAAAAGATTGTGCGTACAGGTTGGCCTATGGAGTATATGAACGACACACTTACTCTATATAAGAAGATGGAAAAGAAAGATATTATATTATTCCCTCATAGAATAGCACCTGAAAAACAGGTAGAAATATTTAAAGATCTAGCAACAGTCATGCCTGAGTATGAATGGATAGTATGCCAGGACAAGCAATTAACTAAAAATGAATATCACAACTTACTAGGTGAAAGTAAAATGGTGTTTAGTGCAAATTTACAAGAAACACTAGGTATTAGTTGGTACGAAGGAGCAGTAGTAGATAGTATACCAATGGTTCCAGATAGACTAAGTTATAGTGAAATGGCATTAGATGACTTTAAATATCCAAGCGAATGGACTGAGAATTGGGAATCATATCTAAAACATAAAGATCAAATTATACAACGTATTAAAAACTATATGTCAAACTATGAAAAGTTCTTACCAGCTGTTCATCAACAAACTACAAAACTTAAAAATGAATTCTTTTCAGCAACTGGTATTTTGGATAACATTGAATAATAATTTACCATATCTGTTGACTTGGTCTAAATACAATTATATAATAACATTAACAAACGACATCCTCGTCGTCAATAACTCGGAGAAAGAAACATGTCAGTAGAAAACAGAATAGATTGGTCAGGGCTTGAGCAACGTACTCAACCAGTCAGTAAAGATATTAGAGAAAGAATTAAAAAAGCAGGTGACAGATATTGGGCAGGTGACAATATTTCAAAACACATTCATCATGGTGAGAAAGACTTACTGATAGATGAACTAGCAAACAAGTTTGAAGGTGTACTTGATTCATTATTAATTGATAGATACAACGATCCAAATTCAAAAGGTACAGCAAAGCGACTAGCTAAGATGTACATCAATGAAATAATGGCAGGCAGATACGAGCCAGCACCAGCGGCAACAGCATTTCCAAATGATGGAGAAGACGCATACACAGGTATGTTGGTAGTTAGAAGTGAACTTAGATCAATGTGTTCACATCATCATCAACCAGTGGCAGGTGTAGCATACATTGGTATTATTCCTAATGGTAAAGTTATTGGCTTATCAAAGTATACTAGGATTGCACAATGGTGTGCTAGAAGAGGTACACTGCAAGAAGAACTTGCTAATGACATTGCTAAAGAAATTGGTAAAGCAACAGGCAGTGCCCACATTGGTATCTATGTACAAGCAACACATGGTTGTTGTGAGAACAGAGGTATTATGGCACATAGCTCATTAACACAAACAACTGTGTTAAAAGGTGCTTTCAAAGATGATCCAGGTACTAAGAAAGAGTTTATGGATAACATCAAACTACAACAAGAATTTGCTCCTAGATAGGTTGACCATAAAATCCACTTTTGTTATAATTTAGTTGTAAAAAAATAATATTAGGGAAAACAATGAATAATACCTTGTCAAAAATCTTATTAGTTTTAGCATTGTTCATCGCAACATTGGTGACAACAGTTAATGCCAATGCGGCACCAAGTAATTGGACAGTATTAGATACTTGGTCAACTGTAGACATTAACGCTATTGAAAAGAGAACAGTATATAGTAATAAAACAATTCCTAAAACAGTTACTACTACCAACAGTGCCGGTAACACTGTTATCACTACTTATAATAGTGTCTTTACTGTTAAGACTGATAGCTGGGTAGAACAAACCACAACGATCGTATATGAACGAGCTACAGCGTACGGCCGTGAAAGAGTTTTTAGAGGTAAGCCTTCTAATATACAAGTTCCAAAAAGTTCAAGCATAGAATATTGGGCAAGAGATGTATGGGTCAATACTGAAGTAATAGTCACTGGTCCTTCAGAAGAAGAACTTGAAGCACAAAGATTAGCCGCATTAGCAGAGGAAGAAGCCAGACTAGCAGAAATCGCAAGACTAGAAGCAGAGGAAGAAGCACGACTACTAGCTATTGCCGAAGAAGAGGCACGTCTTGCTGAACTTGCACGTATAGCCGAAGAAGCAAGGTTAGCTGAGGTAGCTAGGATTGCAGAAGTTGCTAGGTTAGCTGAAATTGCAAGATTAGAAGCATTAGAAGTTGCTAGAGTAGCAGAAGAAGCTAGAGTAGCGGAAGAAGCCCGACTTGCTGAAGTTGCTAGGGTCGCAGAAGAAGCCCGACTTGCTGAAGTTGCAAGATTAGAAGCACTTGAAGTAGCAAGGTTAGCAGAAGAAGCACGTCTAGCTGAAGTAGCTCGTCTAGCTGAAGTAGCTCGTTTAGCAGAAGAGGCTAGGCTGTTAGCTATTGCAGAGGAAGAAGCTAGAGTAGCAGAAGAAGCAAGGTTAGCTGAGCTCGCTAGGGTAGCAGAAGAAGCCAGACTATTAGCCATTGCTGAGGAAGAAGCTAGAGTGGCAGAAGTTGCCCGTCTTGCAGAAGTAGCCAGGCTAGCAGAAGTAGCAAGGTTAGAAGCATTAGAAGTTGCTAGGTTAGCAGAAGTTGCTCGTATCGCTGAAGAAGCTAGGTTAGCTGAAGTAGCTAGGTTAGAAGCACTTGAAGTAGCAAGGTTAGCAGAAGTAGCAAGGTTAGAAGCACTTGAAGTAGCTCGTCTAGCTGAAGTAGCTCGTTTAGCAGAGGTTGCGAGATTAGCAGAGGTTGCGAGATTAGCTGAAGTGGCTAGACTTGCAGAAGAGGCTAGGTTAGCTGAAGTAGAAAGATTAGCGGCACTAGCAGAAGAGGCCAGAATAGCTGAAGTTGCTAGACTTGCAGAAGTAGCTAGAATAGAAGAAGAAGCTAGATTGTTAGCCATTGCTGATGAAGAAGCTAGGGTCGCAGAAGTAGCAAGACTTGCAGAAGTAGCTAGATTAGCTGAGGAAGAAAGACTAGCTGAAGTAGCTAGGTTAGCTGAGGAAGAAAGACTAGCTGAAGTTGTAAGAGTAGCTGAAGCAGAAGAAGCCAGGTTAGCAGAAGAGGCACGTTTAGCTGAAGTATTACGGTTAGCAGAGTTAGCAGAATCAATGTCGCTAGACTTTGGTGACAACATAACATACTTAGGTACTCCTACAGAGATGCCTAGTGCAGACCCAACATATTATCAAGGTCTTGATAACTTTAAAAACTTTAACTCAGCAGTTGGTCAAGAGTGGGCATTGTCAAGAGGATGGACAGGTAAAGGATCCACAATTGGTATATTAGATAGTGGAGTTGATATTGATCACCCAGAACTAGTTGGCAAAGTTAAGTATCAATGGGAACCAGGTTATGACAATGGAATTGAAGATTCAGTAGGTCACGGTACTCATGTAGCATCAATTGCGGCTGGTAACATGGGCGGAGATGTTATGGGTATAGCACCAGATGCTAACCTAGCTATTGTTAAAATTACTGACTCATGGTCAGCTTCAATGAGCTTTGCAAAACAAGGTATTACATATCTTAAGAATAATACAGACGCAGTAGTAGCCAACTTATCAGCAAATACAAACTATCATTCATCCTACACAAGTTCAATTACTAATCGAGGTAATGGTGTGTTTACTAGTAACCATGAACACTATGGCGGAACTAACTATTATAATATGGAAACTCCAGAGTCTTGGGGTAGTGCTATGTCAGGTAGTGAAATAGTATTAACTATATCAGCAGGTAATCAATCAAACGATTATGTACAGAATCCTGCGACATTTGCAGTAGCAACAGATAGTTCAGGTAACTTGGTTATGGACGGTCGTGCAATAGTTGTTAGTGCATGGAATACTTCTACTAACACTATTGATGGTGCAAAGTCAGGACATATTTGTAAAAACTATAGTGGCAGTGAATGTTTAGACACTTATAGAACTTCAGACTTTTATATATTAGCACCAGGCAGTAATATGTATGGTGCATACAAAGATGGTACTTATAAAGCATTGAGTGGTACATCACAAGCGGCTCCTGTAGTTGCTGGTGCAGTAGCAGTTATACATCAAATGTGGCCATACATGAAAGGTGAAAACATTGTTCAAGTGTTATTAGATACTGCTGACAAAACTATAGTAGGTTACAATGTTAACACACACGGTCAAGGCTTGTTAGATCTTAAGAGAGCTACTGAACCAATTGGTAGTTTAGGTATATCAATGACAGGTAGAACAGGATCCACTACACCACTATCGGGTGGTATTGCCGTAGCAGGTATTAGTGATATAACAGAACTGTCAAGTGTTAAAGTAGTTGATGAAATAGGTCGTGACTACACAGTTGATTTGAGTTCATCAACACTAGATCTTAAGGAAGGTAGCTCAAATTTAATTCCTGTATATCAATTAGATCACTCAGTGGGTAGTTCATGGTCAAGTAAGTTTGTAGGAGGAGAAGGTGCAAACTATAAAGGTTGGTATCTTAATGCTTATCAACAAGACTTAGGTGATGATACATTTGATGCAATATCAGTTGGGTTTGACAGTTCAGCTCTGGCAATAAGAGATCAGTACACTGGAAAAATTATGAATCCAAGTAACTGGACAGAAAGATTTACTTACACAAAAAGTTACGGATCACCTTTTATGAGCTTCAGTGGTATGTGGGGGCAAGTTAATTCAACAGACACATTTGAGTATTCAACAATGTATAAGCCAGACAATTGGTATGCACAACTAGGTATTATGTATTCTATAACAGACTTTGATAGCGGACTAGTTGAAGATGTTGATAATATTACTTCAATGTATGGTGTTGCTGGTTGGGCTAACGATAACTTAAACTTATATGTAGGTGTTAAGCCTACTGTGATAGATGGTGAGTTAGATTTAAGAATACCAACATCAGTTAGTAGCACAGGTGTTATGTCATATACTAATGCCAAAGCAGACATGACAGGTGAGCCTGTTAGTTATGTAGGTGCTCAGTATAACTTAACCAACTCAGAAGATAAATTTGGTAATGTACACAATTTAAGACTTAATGGTGCTGTTGATCAAGAAGGTGACGCATTAGTTGGTGCATTTTACGAGTTTACTTTTTAATGATATTTGATAAAGTAAAACAACTTAAAGACCAAGGGTTGAAGATAGGCATCACTTTCTCAACCTTTGACCTATTACACGCTGGGCATGTTGCTATGTTAAGCGAATGTAAAAATCACTGTGATTACTTGATAGCAGGATTGCAAACAGATCCTACACTAGACAGAGCAAACAAAAACAGTCCTATACAGTCAATAGTAGAAAGACAGATACAGTTAGGATGTAATCGCTTTGTTGATGAAATTGTGGTATACCAAACAGAAAAAGATTTAGAAGATATCTTGCTTTCTATGCCAATAGATGTTAGAATATTAGGAGTAGAGTATAAAGATAAAGACTTTACTGGTAAAGATATTTGTATTAAAAGGGGAATTGAATTAGTATATAATGGCCGCGATCATTCATTTAGTTCAAGTTCATTACGTAAACGAGTGGCAGAAGCGGAGAAAAAATAATGGCATATGATGCAAAAGCAGTAAAAATATCAACTGAATTAAAAGTAATGGCGGCAAGCTTTCCTACTAAAGCACAAGGAAGGGCTTTTATTAAAAGATTTGTTGCAATTAAAGAAGGAGAGTATAATAATTACCAAGCAAAGAAAAACCGTGGTAAATAGAGTACTCAAAGACGCCTCCAGACAGTCATCCGTCTCAAAACATTCTGCCTGTCATCTGATTAACTCAATGGAGAGAAGAGATGACACACATCATCGATAAAGCATTTGAATTCTGTTATGGACACAGGGTTCACACACAGACACTAAACGGTGAATACGCCGCTGATCTTAAATGTGCTTGTAGACATTTACATGGTCATGAAGGACGCATGACTGTTCACCTGACAGCAGACAAACTGGATGCAACTGGCATGGTAACAGACTTTAGACACTTAGAGTGGTTAAAGAAATGGATCAATGAATATATTGATCATCAGTTTGTGCTAGACAAGAATGATCCACTATATAATCAAATGATTGGTGATCGTAAATTAATTCCAGTTATATTACCTGGTGTAAATCACGTAACAGGTTGGCATTTAGATCTTAGCGATTTAGATCCTAACACACCAGAATATGAATACTATGAGGGTTTCATGATTGTAGACTTTGTGCCTACATCAGAAAACTTATCAAGTTGGATGGCTGAACTTGTAGAAATCAAGATGAAGAAACTTGGTGTTAGAGTTCAACGTGTTGAATGGTATGAAACACCCAAGTCAAGATCAGTTTATATAAATGACGTTCCTCGTTGGGAGAAATATGGCAATGACTAAGAAAGCGTTTTACAGTTGGCAACAAGTTGAAGAAATGACACAGGATATTATTAGACAACTTCACGTAGATCAACAAAGTTTTGATTGTGTAGTTGGGCTCACAAGGGGCGGTTTAACGCCCGCTGTGCTGGTTTCGCAGTATCTAGATATACCAATGCACGCCGTAAAAGTAAGCTTACGTGACCATGTAGGTGAAGATAATCTCAATGCACTCAAAGAAGAAATTGGTATTAATAAAGGCAAACGAGTGTTAGTGATAGATGATATCAATGACACTGGTGCTACTATATCTGCTATCAAAGACGTATGGGGAACTGACGCAGTAACCTATGCAGTATTAATTAACAATGAAGCTAGCACTGAAGAAGTTGATTATTCAAGTCTTGATATTAATAAACTTGAAGAAAATGTTTGGCAAGTGTTTCCTTGGGAGGACTGGTGGCAGTAGAACAAAAAGCTTTAGCTGAACTTTGTAATAGGATGATAACTCCCACTAAACGTATCAGCGTTTTGATTCCTACGAGAAAACGACCTAAGATGATGTTTGATGCTCTTAAAAGCTTATGGAAGACTGTGAGCAAGGAAGGAAGTGTTGAGTATCTCATAGCACTAGACGATGACGATCAGGAGAGCATAGACTACTTCAAAAAGACAATCATACCCTACATGGACAAGAAAAAGATAGACTATGGGGTCTATGTCGTTCCAAGATGGGGATATGAGCGACTAAATGAATATCTAAACTATTTGGCTTCAAAGGCCAGTGGTGCTTGGTACCTGTTCTTTAATGATGACGCTAGGATGAAATCCAAAGATTGGGATAAAACTATATGCAAACATACGGGTAAATTCCGCATACTACGAGTCAAAGACAACATGGAACACCCATACGCAATATTTCCAATTATACCGCATGAGTTCTATGTGTTGACCGGAACTATCAGTCCACAGCAAATGACTGATGCTTGGGTAAGTCAAGTTGCGTATCTTTGTGACATTATGGAAAACGAATATGATATTGAAATATTTCACGACAGGCATGATATCACCGGTAATCCAGAAACCAACGATGAAACATTTAAAAATAGGCCACAACTAGAAGGCAATCCTGAAAATCCAATGGACCTAAATAGCCCGCAAATGATTCAAAGACGCTACACTGACTGTGCTAAGATCATGTGGCATCTTAAACTAAAGGGAGATTACAACACTCATTTTGAGAAGTTATTATCAGGTAAAGGCCCAGCCTGGGACAAGCTAGAAGCAAATGATCCACACAAAGTAACTGCAAGAACATGACACGATCAGAAAACAGCTTAACGAGTAAGATCAAAAGCTATTGGGACCATCAGCCCTGTGGCATTAAAAAAGGTAATGGAGAGATTGGTACACTGGAATATTTTGAATCCGGTAGTCGTACACGCTATGAAGTAGAACCCCATGTCATGGACTTTGCTGGATTTCATGAATGGCGAGGCAAGCGTGTATTAGAGATAGGTTGCGGTATGGGGTGGGACGCAGTACAGTTTGCCAAACATGGTGCTGACTATACAGGCATAGACATAAGCAAAAAATCAATAGAATTAGCCAAAAAGCAGTTTAAAGTCTATGGCCTACACGGTGACCTTAGGGTTATAAACATGGCTGATCCAGAGGAAATTAAACAGCTTGAGGGCGATTATGATCTAGTGTACAGCATGGGAGTGATACATCACTTTCCCAACATAGAACAGATCATCAGAAATATACATGGGTTAGTGGCACCGGGCGGTGAGTTCCGCTTCATGGTCTATGCCAAGAATTCATGGAAGTATGCTATGATCAGAAAAGGGTTAGATCAGTTTGAGGCACAGGCAGATTGCCCATTTGCACAGGCATACACATCAACAGAACTGTATGACCTTCTGGAAAACAGTTTTGAAATATTAAGGTTGCGTCAAGCACACTGTTTCATGTATAATATAGATATGTATAAGCAAGGTAAACTTGAATTAGAACCTTGGTTTGAAGCTATGCCAGAACTCATGCGTGATGCAGTTAAAGAGTATCTAGGATGGCACTTACTAATTAAAGCAAGGAAAATATAATGAGTACAGGTCTAATAGTTTTTGGTTTATGGATAATATTTTGTGCAGTATTAGTAGTTGTTATTCTCTGGGTAGTTGACCATATGGTTGAGGTCGTCGATGATGAAGAATGCCCTTTAGGAAAAGACTGTAACTTTGAAAAGAAAGTTGAAGAAAATAAAGACGACTATGAACACACTAAAGAATATTATGATCGAGATAGGAATAGATAATTGAAAAAACTTAAAGTAGCAGAAATATTTTATAGTTTACAAGGTGAAGGTAAATGGGCAGGTGTGCCTAGTGTATTCTTAAGAACTTTTGGTTGTAACTTTCAATGTAGAGGGTTTGGTTTACCTAAAGGTGAATCTACTACAGTTCCTGAGGAAATAGCTGAAAAGGTAGATCAGTTTAAGATATATGAGGAACTGCCTTTAGCGGCAACAGGTTGTGATAGTTATGCGTCATGGCATCCAAAGTTTAAGCACTTATCTCCAGTATTAGAAACAACGGCTGTTAATCAACGAATGGAAGAACTTATTCCAGGAGGTCGTTGGGATAATGATTCACAGCAAGATGTACACTTAGTAATTACAGGTGGTGAACCGTTATTGGGTTGGCAACGTAGCTATCCAGAACTGCTTGAACAAGCTATGGAAAAAGGATTACACAACATAACATTTGAAACTAACGGTACACAAGAGATAGCACCAGAGTTTGAACAATGGGTTTACAATGTATGGCATGGTCTGAGACTATGGGATCAACTAACATTCTCAGTGAGTGCTAAACTGCCATGTTCAGGTGAGAAGTGGGAAGAAGCAATTAAACCTGACATTGTTGTTAACTATGAAAAACTAGGTTATACATATCTTAAGTTTGTAGTGTCAACTGAAGATGACGTTGAAGATGTTGATCGTGCAGTAAAAGAATACAGAGATGCAGGATTTCAAGGACCAGTATACTTAATGCCTATAGGTGGATTACCAGAAGACTATCATCTTAATACTGAACAAGTAGCAGAATTATCAATGAAAAAAGCATATAGGTATTCACCTAGACTACAAGTAGACATTTGGCGTAATGCCTGGGGAACATAATTGGACAAATATATATTTACAAGTGAATCAGTATCAGACGGACATCCAGATAAAGTAGCAGATCAAATATCTGATGCCTTAGTAGATGCTGGGTTAGAACTAGGTGATCGCACAACAAGAGTAGCGATTGAAACATTAGTAGCAACAAATCACGTAACACTAGCTGGTGAAGTTAAAAACTTTAATGTCGTTGATGCCAATCAAATAGTTAGAGATACTGTTAAGAAGATTGGATACGAACAAGAAGGATTCCATTGGAATACACTAGAAATAGACAATCATATACATAGCCAATCAGCTGACATTGCCTTAGGTACAGACGATTTTGGGGCAGGTGATCAAGGTATTATGTTTGGATATGCTAATAGAGACAACGAAGCATACTTGCCTGCACCTATATATTACAGTCACCAGATACTTAAACAACTAAAACAAGCAAGACAAAACAATGATATATTGTTGCCAGATGCTAAAAGTCAAGTCAGTGTTGAATATATAGGTGATCAAATACAGCGTATCGACCAAGTGGTAATAAGCACTCAACACACTGAAGGAGATTGTGATCAAGCTAGAAAAATATCACAAGATGTGGCACTGTCAGTGTTAGGGCATCTAGTAGATGATGATACTGTATGGCATCTCAATCCTACTGGTAACTTTGTAGTAGGTGGTCCAGATGGAGATTCAGGACTAACAGGTAGAAAAATTATCGTAGATACTTATGGTGGATGGGCTCCACATGGTGGTGGTGCATTTAGTGGCAAGGATCCAACTAAAGTAGATCGTTCAGCGGCCTATATGGCCCGTTGGCTAGCAAAAAATGTAGTAGCTAGTGAAATGGCTGACTGGTGTCAAATACAGTTAAGTTATGCTATTGGTGTTAAAGAACCTACATCAATATATGTAGAATCAAATGGGCATAATCGTTCTATAGAAAAGTTTATTAGATCTAATATTGATTTAACACCGTTAGGAATCATTGACAGATTTGATTTATTCAACTATAATAACTATCGTGAGAACTGTGTTTACGGACACTTTGGTAATAAAAACGTACCCTGGGAGAAAATAGGATGGGAATAACAGATAAACTTAAAAGCATGTTAGGCCAGAAAGAACAGCCTAAGAAAGGTAAAAAGAAATTATCAGCTAAAGAATTAGCAGATAAAAATAAAGAACCATACATTAATATAGTAAGTATGGATGTTGATCCAGAAAATTTAAATGACGGAGCATTTGAACTTGATTGGAATGATATTTTTATTGCTAGATTAATAAAGGCAGGGTATCAAGGAAAAACTGATCAAGCTCTAGTAGATCAATGGTTTCAAAATATCTGTCGAAACGTAGTAATGGAAACATATGAGCAGGAACAAGCAATGAATCCTGGGATGAAAACTAACAAGCGTGACTTAGGTGACGGTAAATCGGAGATATCATAATGGACTTATCATTTATTACAGCAGATTTCTTAAACAACATATCATGGTGGGACGGTATCATTTATATCATAATGGCACTGGTTGTATACGCACTTATCAGATGGATTAACAAAAAGATATGAAACTAGAAGACACACCTTGGTTCGAATCAACACCAGTAATGGACCATCCATTATTTTTAGTATTTGAAGACAAGTATCCTGTAACTAAAGGACACTTGCTATTTGTTCCTAAACAAGACGACCCAATGCACAGAAAAGCCTGCTTTGAAGAAGCATATGATTGGGGATTAGATCTATATCAAAAAGACTTAGGCGGTGGCTACACTGAAGTTAAATGAAAAACTTATGGCAACGCTACAAGGCACACGATAAGAAAGTAAAAGAAGCACAAGCAAACTTCAAAGTGTCTGACATTGAAAACAAATACGTTAGAGCATTTATGTGGATATTCATGCTTAAATTTGCGTGGGATATTACTACGCTATTTGAGAAGTATCTACCTATGCCAACAGTATACAAAGTATTAGGTCTAGGTTGGACAAAACTAGGCTATTATGTATTTCGATTATTATGGTTTATATTTGTTGTCCTAGTTTTGTACAACGTACTAGGTCAAGAAGCTTTTGATAAGTTAATTAACGAATTGTGAGAATATTATGAAACTAGAAGATACTCCTTGGTTTGAATCAAAACCGCTAATGGATCATCCATTATTTTTAGTATTTGAAGACAAATATCCTGTAACCAAAGGCCACTTATTGTTTGTTCCTAAACAAGACGACCCGATGCACAGAAAAGCCTGCTTTGAAGAAGCATATGATTGGGGATTAGATCTATATCAAAAAGGTTATTGCACTGGTTTTAATATAGGTCAAAACGTAGGCGAGTCAGCAGGACAAACAGTAATGTATCCTCATGTACATATGATTCCACGCACAGACGGCGATTGTGCAGATCCTAGAGGCGGTGTACGTGGTGTTATTGCAGAAAAACAGAAGTACTAGATGATACTACTAATTAATGGCGACAGCCACACAGCAGGTGCTGAAGCAGTTAATCAACACAGCTTTGCCTATGATGATCCTAAGTATGTAAACATGCACCGTAGTCCTCATCCAGACAATCTAAAAGCGAGTTGGGGTATAAAGTTAAGTAAGATGTTATCAGCTACACCACACGTATTGGCAGAGTCAGCAAGTTCAAATAAACGTATTCTACGCACTACTAGACAGTTCCTCAATGAGAAGTGGGACGGCAATGATGATATATTGGTAGTGATTCAATGGTCAACTTGGGAACGACAAGAGTGGGAGATCGATGGAGAATGGTTCCAAGTTAATGCATCAGGCATTGATCATGTGCCAGACAGTCATAAGAAAAAATATAAAGAATTCGTAGCTAATGTTGACTGGCAAGAATGTACTCGTCATTGGCACAATGAAATATGGAAATTCCATAATGAGTTAACTGATAAAAACATACCTCATGTTTTCTTTAACGGTAATACAGACTTTGCACAAATAAGAGATCAAAAAGATTGGGGAGCAAGTTATATTGGTCCCTATGACAGTAAACTAACATATCATAACCAATTACAAGAACTTGGATTCCAGACAGTAACCAAAGACAGCTATCATTATGACGAAAAAGCTCACAGTGAATGGAGTAAAGTTATGGTACGGTACATTATTGACAATAAACTCGTTTGATCGTATAATACTAGTATGAGATACTTATTAGTAGACACAGCAAACACATTCTTTCGTGCTAGACATTCAGCATTTAGAGCAAGCGATACCTGGGAAAAAGTAGGCTTTGCACTTCATGTTACTCTAGCAAGCATAAACAAAGTACACAGAGACCAAAAAGCAGATCATGTTATATTCTGTTTAGAAGGACGCTCATGGCGTAAAGACTTTTATGAGCCCTACAAAAAGAATAGAACTGTAGCAAGACAAGCACTAACTGACAAAGAAGCAGAAGAAGATAAAGCATTCTGGGAAAGCTTTGATGCTATGAATACTTTTATTAAAGAAGGTACAAACTGTACAACATTACAGCACAAAGAGCTTGAAGCAGATGATTTGATAGCAGGTTGGATCCAGAGTCATCCCAATGATGAACACATTATTGTAAGTTCAGACACAGACTTTTATCAACTGCTAGCAGAAAATGTAAAACAGTATAATGGTATCACAGATGAGCTACACACACTTGAAGGTATCTTTGATAAAAAAGGTAATCGTGTGCTAGATAAGAAAACTAAAGAGCCTAAGGTAGTACCAGATCCTGAATGGATACTGTTTGAGAAATGTATGCGTGGTGATGCTACAGATAATGTATTCTCTGCTTATCCAGGTGTACGTAAAAAAGGTACACGTAACAAAGTTGGATTAGTTGAAGCTTTTGAAGATAAAAAGAAAAAAGGTTACAACTGGAATAATATGATGTTACAGCGTTGGGTTGATCACAATGAAGAAGAACATCGAGTGTTAGATGATTATGAACGTAATTGTATTCTAGTAGACTTGACAAAACAGCCAGATGACATTAAAGTTAAGATGGCACAAACTATTGCTGAAGGGTCTAAAGCAAAACAGGTTCCAATGGTAGGAGCTAAGTTCTTAAAGTTTTGTGGTAAATATGATTTAGTAAAACTAAGCGATAACGCTAACACAATGGTTGACTGGATGAACGCCAGTTACCCAGAGAAAGGGTAATGGACAACTACAACGAAGAACAATTTAAAATTGATTTTCCTAAGACAGAAATTGGAAAAAGACTATTAGCTGAAACACCAAGATGGATGACTACTAGGTATTCACCCGTTGACTATGATGCTCAACCACGTGACACCATACTAACTTTACGTGTTGCTCCATTTTTTTATATACTGAAGTTATTGGAAAAGAATCCTAAACAAATAGCAGACATTGGGTGTGGCTCAAACTTTTTTAAAAATTTTATTCCTGAGATACACGGAAATGATCCAGTAGAGAATCCTAATGTTGATCAGGTTGATTATTTTGACGAGGACTTTAGTATTGGACACACAAACAAATTTGATTGTGCTATGGCTATCAATTCTCTACATTTTATTTCATTGACTGACATTACTAAACAACTTAATAATTTTTCTAATATCATTAAACCTGGTGGTAGAGGCTTTATTACATTTAACGTTAAAAGAATGATAGAAGTAACCAAACCAAGTGAACTGATCCCGAATGAACAGTTATCATCACATATCAAACAACAAGTTGATCTAGCATTATCAAATGTGTTAGCATATGATGATTATATTTTTCAACAACCAGATGTAGTAGATGATTTCTATCTGAACGGGCACATTAGAATAGTATTTGAAAAGGAGAAGTGATATGGCAGTAACAGCAAAAGGTATTGTTAAAAATAAGTTTTGGGTTCTAATTGAAAACAAACAACGTATAGGAGAAATATCAGCTAACCGTGTCGGTAGAGGTTATTCAATTACATTTCACGGTGCCCGAGAAAATGTTGATACTGTTAACGATCTTAAAATTGGCAGAAAGAAGATTAGATTTGTTGATCCTCCTAAACGCGAATTTGTAGAAAGAGATCAAGTACACGGTTATCCTACAGACGCTGAACCATTTAATGGTGTATGGGACCTATCGCATAAGGCGCCTATATACACTAAAGAAGACAATAGCAAGAGTTGGTTCTGTGCTGGATGGTTTTTAATTAAAAAAGGACGTAACTGGAAACAAGAGTTTTGTCCAAAGTTAATTACCATTGAACGGTATGATCATCGAGGTCCTTATCAATCACCGTCAGATCTACTTAAAGTTAAAGCATAATGCAACATATCAAACGCTTTATAGATCGTTTAAATGACCTACAAGTAACTAACAGTAAAGATTTTACTATGAGTATGCACGAAGCAAGATTATTGCATGCAGACATCACAAAGTTGCTAATAGACACTAATCAAGAAACAGCAACCACAGCTAACGACGTAATCAACGTTGAAATAAAAGGCGATTCATTTTAAACTACGTAGTTTTTAACTAAATACTAGCAGTTAATTATTAGGTATTATTATAAACATGAGTCGTCCAAGACCTCAAGTATTGGTTGAGATAACCAACAAAGAAACATATAAAACCGAGCAAGTACTTGCAAGTGATGGAATATGGGCAGTATATTTTGAAGATCGCCCTATTAATTTAAAAACCAGCAACTATCTTGTTCAGTACCCTGGACCTAAATATAAAAAAGTATCATTTAGTAATCCTGGTCACGCTATTAATCTAGCAAAAAAACTCAATGAGCAATTCCAAACAGATGGGTTCTCTGTTGTATTACTAGACAAAGGAAAAGTAATATATCCTGAGAGTGGAAAGAAAAAAACTAAATCTAACTAAGCAAATACTTGCTACCATCAACAAACCACTAGCATTAGAAATTGCATTAGCAACCTGGTGGACTAATATACAAGACACTGGTGGTATGGGATTAACAGAACATGGATTTGCACTATTCACACAACAGTTAGATATCAAATCATACGAGTGGGATATAGAAGCCAACTCAGTATTGGGCAATCGTGTAGTATTAGCTCTTGACAGGAAAATGGAATTTCCGTATTATATAAAAAGGGCACGAAGTAAAAAAACAAAAGGTAAGTTATATTTGTTTGGAGAACGAGATGCTGTTCTCATTAACCTTTGTGGTAGTTTAGAAAAGTTTGTAGAGAATACATTAGTATAGCCCTTATAGCTCAGTTGGTAGAGCAACGCACTTCCCGTGTTCGAGTCATGGTGAGGGCACCAAAATTATGAAACAAGGAGAATATAAATGGCAGGAGCAAAAGTACACCCAGGTCAACGTAAAGCGGATCCAGAGAAAACTTGTAACGGTAAAGCAAGAATTAAAGGATGGACAAAAGCAAGATTAGAAGAAGCAATAGAAAAAGCGTCACGTAACAAAGAGAAAGCAAGATACAGAACTGAGATACAAAGACGCTTTACAGTATAGCAATCAACCCATAAGTATCAATAGCTGTTAGTAGAGCATAGTTTGCTAGCAGACCAAAACTACCACGACTAATGGCGGCCCAAGAGTATAACGAACAACCTATTACCCAAAGTAGATATATTATCAATAGAGGAGGATTAGGGACAGTGGCCGCCATAATCACGCTTGCTGATATACTTAATATCCAAGCAACAACTTCAACTACAAATCTAACTGGATGAGATTTATAATCTTTATTAATAAACTTAACAACTTTACCTATTGGAATCATGCTATTACTTATTTGAAATAAAGGTTGACATTTATTACTATCGACCATATAATAACTCCATGCTTAGAAATTTAAAGTATACGATTACATTTATGCACCCTTCGTCTATCGGTTAGGACACGGCCCTTTCACGGCCGGGAGAGGAGTTCGATTCTCCTAGGGTGTACCAATTTTAAGGAGATATCATGGTTTGGAATGCAAAGAAAAGTTTCACAGTTGAAGTTGAAACAGAACAAAAGTTTCCTGGCGGCAAATATGCAATGGTAATAACAGCTGGTAAAAGAGCTCATGATCTACAAAAAGGAGCCACCCCTTTGATTCCAGGATTAGAATCACACAAACCTACTGTAGTGGCACTAATGGAAATTGACGCAGGGCTAATCACTTCAGATTATCCAGACGATCACGTTGAGCCTAAAACTAAAGAAGAAGAGGTACAATTCAATGGTCAATGATGAGTTAGATCGCAGTAATGAAACAATGTCTGAAGAGGACATGGGACAACTTCATTCTATTCACAATAATATGAATCATATAGCTAAAGTTGCTCGTGAATTAGAAGAACAAGCAAAAAGACCTAGTGCAAAAGAATGTCAAGAGTGTGGCGAAGATATTCCTGAAGCTAGACGTTTAGCAGTTAAAGGTGTACAGTTATGTGCTCCTTGTCAAGAATATCTAGAACTTAAAAGTCAACATTTCCAAAAATAATTGGTAGTTTTGGTTGACCAAAAAATCCAAAATTGCTATAATAGTAGTAATAAATAAGGAAACAGACATTTTTAATTTTTAGGGGTAGAGATTATGAATAACAAACAATTTGATGCATTAGAAGCTGGTACTAAAGTTTTAATCAAAGCATGGGATCATAATGTAAGTGATCAAGTTGAAACTGTTGCTACATATAACGGTTGGTGTGATCATCCAGATTGGGGTACTGCTGTTAATGTTAGCTACGAAAATGTTGACTGTCATCAGGATAGTTTGTTTTCAAATGAAAGAGAAACAGAAACAGATATTCCTGTGTCACAATTCCAAAAAAATGTTCTTGAAGTTATGGAGGTAGCGTAATGGATATAACAAACGCAGTAAGAATAATGTATGATATCAGTCGTCAAGTTATGCCAGCTGATGGCAGTTTAGCACGTGACATACAGATATGTGCTGAACAACTAAGAATGAAAAAAGATTTTTCAGACGAAGTGGAGGGTTAGACAATGATAGACACACTAGTTAAAAGATACATAGCAGGGCTTGAAAGAGATTGGAACAAACACGGTACATCATTAACTAAAACTTGGGTAACTAATGAAGGTAGAAAGTATATTAAAATATCTTCAGGTTACAATGAAGACGGTGAAGTTGTATCACAGAGTGTTAACGCTTTTATTGATAAAAACACTGGTGATGTGTTTATGCCAGCAAGTTGGAACGCACCAGCAAAAGGTGTGAGGTATAACTTATTTGACGATATAGATTACCTTGAAAATAATTGTGGTTCGGGTCATTTATATATGAAATAAATGAATATTTTGGTTGACTTTTGGTTATTTTGGTTGTATACTGTAAGTAAGACAATTAGATAAAGGGGCAGACAATGGGATTAGATATGACAGCTTATGCAATAGATCCAACAGCAGATAAAACTCAAGAGCCTACAAAACTTGCAGAGTGGAGAAAGCATCCTAACTTGCATGGTTGGATGGAACAGTTATATCGTGCTAAGGGTGGTACTGAAGAATCTTTTAATTGTGTTGAAGTTGAATTAACTGAAAAAGATCTTGATGATTTGTTTGAAGCTGTTGTTCTAAACAGACTTCCTGATACCACTGGCTTCTTTTATGGTGGTGATGCAGATGACTTTTACAAACAGAACGACAAGTTCTTTGTTAAAGATGCCTTAGAAGCAATATCCAAAGGTATGAAAGTCTTTTACAGCAGTTGGTGGTAGTCCGAAAAGCGGCACAATTTTTTAAAATAAGGAGACAATATGTTTAATTTTTTATTAGGTATGTTTGCAGGTATGTTATTAATGGATTTATTATGGGCCTGGAAGATTGGTTTAGTTGAAAAAGTTATACAATACGTTAGTATCAAATGGAAACTTTTTCGAGCAAGGTCGCTTTAATGAGTTCCAACTATCACCAAGAAGAGATTAAATTTAGTTTTGCTGAAACAACCGACAGTGCATTTAGATTATGGATTAATGAGAAATGGTTTGAATACCGAGAAGAATGTCTAGAATGGGAAGGTAAAATGCCAAAAGGTAGCCCAAAAGATTACTTCAACAAGTATAAATGGTTTTTGAAAGAAAAGTATAAACAGGAGAATAAGTTATGAATGAAGCAGTGGTAACTTTAATGTTAATAACATCCACAGGATTCTATCCAGGCCCTCAATATGATACCTTTGAAGAATGTGAGGCTCTAAGTGGTGAGATTACACATTTTACAACATTCTGTCACTATAAGGAAACAACCAACATATCAGATTACAGTGATCAACTCAGTCAGTTCCTTAAAGAATTTAGAAAGCAGTTAGATGAAACTAAAGAAGAAAATAACAAAGAAGCAGTACCTTCAATATAAGGCATGGTCTTATGTAGTTGTCATTCTACTTATTATGTTAAGTGGATATTCAACATATCAACAGTGGCTTAATCCTTTAGGTCTAGAAATAGAAAAAAATCCAAAACAACACAACGGCAGTCAAGAATTTCAAAGACCTATAGAGTTTGAAAGCACAGTAGAACCAGCACCAGATAAAGATGGTACTACAAGATACTTAGGCCCTAATGAACTTGAAGCACTTGACGGATTAACTACAGAAAGTGAAGACTTTGTTATGTCACCCGAAGATCAAAAAGTATTTGAAGAACTTAGACAAAAAGAAGATTATCAAGAAGACATAATAGTGGTTGACTAGTAAATCACATTATTATATAATGTTTGTAAGTTAGAAATTTATTAATAACACGGGGGTGTAAAAAATGTCAGATACAAGAACTATAACATCACAAGATGCTAGAACAGGACTTAGAAAATGTTTTGAAAAACAACGTCCTGTATTCCTTTGGGGTCCTCCAGGTATAGGTAAATCAGAATTAGTAGCAGATATTGCTCAAGACATGAAAGGTCATATGATTGATCTACGTTTAGGTCAAATGGATCCAACAGACATCAGAGGTATTCCTTTTTATAATAAAGAAAACGGATTAATGGATTGGGCTCCTCCAATTGATTTACCTAGTGAAGAACTTGCTAAAGAATATCCAGTTGTTGTATTGTTCTTAGATGAAATGAATTCAGCGGCACCTGCTGTACAGGCCGCGGCATATCAATTAATATTAAACAGACGTGTTGGTAAGTATCATTTACCAGACAATGTTGTTATGGTAGCCGCAGGTAACAGAGAGTCAGATAAAGGTGTTACTTACAGAATGCCTACTCCACTTGCTAATAGATTTATTCATTTAGAAATGAGAGTTGATTTTGAAAGCTGGGAAGAATGGGCTGTTAAAAACAAAATACATAAAGACGTTATCGGTTATCTTGCATATAGTAAACAAGATTTATACGATTTCGATCCTAAGAGTTCGAGTAGGGCGTTCGCTACCCCCCGTTCGTGGACCTTTGTCTCAGAGTTACTTGAAGATGAAGATTCAGACAAGAACGTTCTACTCAACCTAATAGCAGGTAGTGTTGGAGAAGGCCTGGCTGTTAAGTTTATGGCACACAGAAAAGTAGCTGGACAAATGCCTAATCCAGAAGACATACTAGAAGGCAAAGTTAAAGAGTTAGAAATTAAAGATATATCAGCTATGTATTCGTTGGTAGTGTCCATGTGTTATGAACTTAAAGAGCGACAAGAAAACAATGTCAAAGAAGATAAATGGCTTAAAAATCTTGACTGCTTCTTTGAATATATGATGAAAAACTTTGAAACAGAAATTGTAGTTATGGGTGCTAGAACAGCTCTTACTACATATGACTTAAAGTTTAGTCCAACTAAACTTAAGAGCTTTGACAAGTTTCATGATAAGTATGGAAAGTATATATTAAAAGCCAGTCGTTAAAATGCGTACATTTAAAGTCAGAAGAACATCAGTGCAATGGAATGCACATCCAGACTTCCTCTACTGTGTTGAATTTGATCGTATAAGTTATCAACAAGCAGTAGAGGATTTTGCTGAAGCTGTTAGTTGGTGTTGGGCATCATTTGGTAACTCAATAGACTTACAAAGTTGGTTAAGACTAAAGAAAAGAGAGAGATCTAATCAATTTTGGTGTTGGGATAATCAAAACACCGTACACCCTAATAGGATATATTTTTTGTCATCTAAGGAAGTTGACGTATTTTTACTAAAATGGAAATGATAATAAATGAAAGTAAAGATACCAAGTAAATTTAAATTTAAAGACACTGTGTTACACGAGGTTGCACAACCTTTTGACTTTACTAAACCCGAAAAGAATTTACATCTAGCACAAAGAATGGTAGAGTTTATGAAAAAGTCTAATGGCATTGGGCTTGCGGCTCCGCAACTTGGTATATCAGCTAGAGTGTTTGTTATGCAAACTGACTTTATTACAGGAGGATTACCTATGCAATGCTTTAATCCTCGTATTGTTAGCCACAGTGAACAGTTGATTCAAATTGAGGAAGGGTGTTTAAGTTTTCCTGGTGAGTCAATGAATATAAAACGTCCAGCACAGATAGAGGTAGAATATCATAATCACAAAGGTGAGTTAATCAAAGCAATACTTTGGGGGATAAAATCTATCTGCTTTCAACATGAACTTGATCACCTAGATGGTATAGTTATGCACAATCGTTTTGAAGAGCAAAATGAAAAAGTATCCAGTTAAAGTGAGATGGAAACAGGGAGACACTCTACGCCAATGGAATGAAGAAATGGCCTGGGTTACTGAACAGTTTGGACTACCTGGAAAGAATTGGCATTCTCATATAAATCATCAAGCTATAACTATATTCTTTAATAACGAACGTGATGCTGTTGCGGCCAGTTTAAAATTAGGTGGTTACTTGTGGAATGAATAACCCATTTGACTACATAACAGAGTTTGAAGAAGCACTAGCACAATACACAGGCGCTAGGTACTCTGTAATGACTGATTGTTGTACACACGCACTTGAACTATCTTTCTTAGCAACGGGCTTTAAAAAGACAGAGTTTACTCCTTACACTTATATTTCAATACCAATGATGTTACATAAGATTGGTGTTGACTTTAAGTATAACAACGACGAACAGTGGTTAGGTGAATACTATTTTTGGCATACTAACATCTGGGATTCAGCAAGAAAGCTAACAGAAGGAATGTATAAACCAGGACAGATACAGTGTCTAAGTTTTGGACATGGTAAGCCCTTGACATTAGGACGTGGTGGTGCTATCTTGTTAGATGATTATGAATTGTATAAGAAGCTTAAACTGATGTGCTATGATGGTAGAGACTTATCTGTGTCACCTTGGGACAAACAGGAACAGTTTGAACTAGGTTATCACTATAAACCCGTACCAGAAGAAGCTCTAAAAGCATTAGAGCTATTAGGTAGTCATGATCAAATGCCTAAATACAAACAGTATCCTAACTTAAAAAATATTAAAATTAATACTCAATGAGTATTAAAGTTCCTTTAGAACCCACAATGTGGGAAAATGTTAAACATCATTTCATGACACATAAAGAAGAATGGGCTATGGAATCTGAAGACTTAGGTAAAGAAATATCTTTTTGGTTAGCACAAACACACAACTGTTCAATTCGAGGTCGAAAACATTTATATTTTGTATTTGAAAATGAATACTATGCAGAAGTATTCTTATTAAAATTTAGTGCAAAAAATAACTATTGACATTTAATTCAAAAACTCATATAATACTTGTATGACTACAACTACTACAACATCAAACACAAAAGACATAGAAGATAAATTTGCAGATATCTTAGGTCCTACAGACAAAGATATTGATAGAGAAGCGAGAGAACGTTTAGTTACTGCTAGAATTGGCTTACTTCTTAAACAACCTTTCTTTGGCAACCTGGCAACAAGACTAACACTTACTAATGCTGATGAATGGTGTCCTACTGCGGCAACAGACGGTCGTAAGTTTTACTACAATTCACGCTTTATCATGATGTTGTCAGGAGAGAAAGAATGTGAGTTTTTGTTTGGCCACGAAGTTCTTCATTGTGTATATGAGCATATTGGTCGTAGAGTTGACAACGATCATCAAGCTCAACTTTCAAACGTTGCCGCTGACTATTGTGTTAATGGTGATCTAGTACAACACAAAGTGGGCGAGATGATTACTACTGTTCCATGCTTACACGATACAAAATATTATGGTTGGAACTACGAACGTGTGTATGATGATTTATATGAGAATGCTGAAAAGGTTGATATACAAGATCTAGTTGACCAGTTATTAGATGAGCATTTAGAAAATGAGGAATCAACTACTTCTGAAGGTAGCGGCGACGACGAAGGTAAAGGTAAAGATAAGAAAAAAGAAGAAGGTCAAGGCAAAGGTCGTCCTAAACTATCTAAACAAGAGCTACAAGACATCAAAGACGAACTCAAAGAAGCAATAGTAAGTGCCGCTAAACAAACAGGTGCTGATAATCTTCCAGGTGGTGTTAAAAGAATAATACAGGAAATTACAGAGCCTAAGATGAACTGGAGAGAACTGTTAAGACAACAACTTGAAAGTACACAGAAAAGTGATTATACATTTGCTCGCCCAAGTAGAAGAGGTTGGCACATGGATGCTATACTTCCAGGTACAGATCATGAAGAAATGATTGATATTGCTATTGGTATTGATGCATCAGGTTCAATGAGTGATAAAATGCTAAGTGATTTTAAAGGTGAAATTAAAGGTATCACTGAAGAATTTAACAATTACAGAATACATATGTTCTCATTTGATACAGAAGTTCATAATCCTCAAGAGTTTACCAGTGAGAACTTAGATGATATCACTGAGTATGAAATAGAAGGTGGGGGCGGAACAGATTTTGATTGTATGTTCAACTATCTTAAGGACAATGATATTTTACCAAAAAGATTGGTAGTGTTTACAGATGGTTATCCTTGGGGGACCTGGGGTGACGCTAACTATTGCGAAACTGTATGGGTTATACATAGCAATGATAATCCTAACCCACCGTTTGGCCAATGGGCATTGTACGAAGAAAACAAATAAAAATTTACCCCCAATGGTATAACACCGTTAAATATAAGTAGAAACACACTATTCGAATAGGAGTATTACATGGTTAAAGATATTAAAGAAAAGAAAGAAGAAGTAAAAGAAGAAGTAAAAGAAGAAGAACAGCAACCTGGACCACAATTAACAGTACAAGATTTAGCTTTGCTACGTAGTTGTATTGAATTAGGTTCACAAAGAGGTGCATGGCGTGCCGGTGAGTTAACACAAGTTGGTGCCATATATGAAAAGTTATCATCCTTTTTACAGTCACTTCTACCACCAAAAGATGCAGAAGAAAAAGAAACAGACACTGCTGATAAAGGAGAAACAAAAAATGATTAAACATGTTGGAAGACATAATGAACGTAAGATTATTATCGTTTATAGAGAAGTTCCTGCAGAACCACACATGGCATTAGTTGTATATTCAGATGTACTGCCAGGCGGTGTTCATGATCCAGTAATGAAAGTGTTAGAAACTGAAGGACAACAAGAACAATCACTAAGTGATGCTTTCCATAAAGCAACTTTACCAGACGGTAGAAATATGCTAGGTGCATTACACCAAGAGGGATGGCTTAAAAAAGTTCAAACTAATCAAATTGCTGTTATTGCTAATGCAACATCAAATGTTAGACTAGATGAACTTAATAAGATCATCAATGAAATGGCTACTGGTGCTGAAGCACAAGCTCGCTTACAAGAGTTAGATAGTAGCAGAGGGCTAGTTGAGCCAAAAGGACGAGATGTTGGTACACCAGCTCCAGCTCCTACTGCCTCAAGTGGTGCACTAAGTGATGCAGATATTGCCGCTAGTTTGTTAGAACAGGCAAAAACTATGGAAACTAATGCTAAGTCTATGATGGCAGAATCTAAAAGACTAAGAGCAGAAGCAAAAGAAATGACACCTAAAAAGAAACCTGCTCCAAAAGCAACGGGTGTTAAAAAGACAACTGCAAAAAAGAATGTGCATTAATTAAGAATAAAGGAAAACCATGCTCCTCAGTGAAGAATTCCTCTCTCGTTGGGAGGACCTGGTTGACGGTGTTGACAAAACTGATGTTCCGATTGACTGCATCAAAAGAGTAGTAATTAAGCTCAAAGATGGCAGACGACGATATCTAAATATGTCAACTCTGCGTAAAAAAGGATTAGACCCTATCGAACTTGAAGGGGTTCTTAATCAAAAGCTTGAAGAATATGACAAACAGATTCAAAATGTTGATTTCTTTGTTGATGTTGATCAAGTAGCAGATCTAATACAACCAGAAACGGATAAAATGCTAGGTGGCCTATGAAGGCCATTTTAGCTTGTGATAGCCAAGGCGGTATTGGCAAAGACAACAAGTTACCTTGGAAAAAACTAGAAGGTGACCTTCCTAGATTCAAAGAACTAACAAAAAATCAAATAGTAGTTATGGGACGAAATACCTGGGATAGTATTCCAGAAAACTATCGCCCACTTCCTGACAGACTTAACATTGTAGTTAGCACACAAGAACTTGAACTACCTGAAGGAGTTGGTCTTATTAACGACATTAACGTTATTACTGCTGAACCAAATGTTTGGTGTATAGGCGGAGCAAGTTTGTTCAAACAACTATTTCCTAAAATTACAGAAATACATCTTACTAAAACGTGGAACGCATTTGATTGTGATACTTTTATAGACCTTGGTGTCATTGAAAAACAGTTTGACTTAGGTGATCAAGTCATACATGAAGGCCACACTTATATGATATTAAAAAGAAAATGAAACAATACCTAGAGAGCTTACAGCACATATTAGATAATGGTGAAACACGCAGTGATCGTACTGGAGTAGGTACACTAGCAGTGTTTGGTTACCAAATGCGTTTTGATTTATCTAAAGGTTTTCCTGCTGTTACTACAAAACGTTTAGCCTTTAAGGCTTGCCTGAGTGAACTGTTATGGTTTATAGAAGGATCAACAGACGAACGTAGACTAGCAGAAATACTACACGGCACTAGAGACACAGAAAAGAAAACTATATGGACAGCTAATGTCCAAGCAGATAGTTGGCGAGAACAAAAGAAAAAAATCTTACCTAAGCCTCCAGCAATGGCTTACTATATTAATGGAAAAGCTGAAGAGAGTTGGGATAACTTTGATATGCCTGATTACAATTTAGGACGTGTCTACGGCGCACAATGGCGTAACTGGAGACGTAGTGGAGAAATGATTACCTACTATGACTATAATAATACAGAATCAGGATTTGAACAGATAGTAAGAGAAGATACTCATATAGATCAATTGAAAGAACTCATTGAAGGTATAAAAGAAAAACCTACAAGTCGTAGACATATTTTAACAGCGTGGAATCCAGGAGAACTAGATCAAATGGCTTTACCACCTTGTCACTGTTTAGTACAATTTTATGTTAGCAGTGATAATAAACTGAGCTGTCAACTGTATCAACGTTCATGTGATATGTTTTTGGGAGTTCCATTTAACATTGCTAGTTACTCAATACTTACACACATGATTGCTCAGGTATGTGGACTAGGTGTAGGAGAGTTCGTATGGACTGGAGGAGACTGTCATATATACCAAAATCATATAGAACAAGTTAAAGAACAACTTACTAGACAACCAAAAGAACTGCCAACATTATGGCTAAATCCAGACATAAAAGACATTGACAAGTTCACCATGAGTGATGTTATACTACAGGATTACAATCCAATGGATTCAATCAAAGCGGAGATGGCTGTATGAAACTAAAAGGCAAACATAGAGTAAGATTTGTGCAACATTCAGAATATGAAATAAGAGATGAAGAAAAGATTTTTTGGAAAGCGGCGGATAAGTTTAAGGAAAAGAAAGAAAAAGCTGAGTGGGTTGAACGTAACGGAATCAAGTTAGAATATGATTTAGACTATCATATGGGCAGACACGCTTTCATATATGCAGACCTCGACGATGACCAGTATACTGACTATGTACTAAATTTCTATGAACACGAAAGTGAAGACTGGAAATAAATTTGAACATACTTGTTAGTGGTGGATTAGGTTTTATAGGACACGAAGTTGTTCGTTTGCTAGGTGATCATAATGTTATGGTCATAGACAGCATGACTAACTATGACTTTATTCCTCTAGATCAAATGATGAAACTGTTTCAACTACGTCAAAGTGATCTACGTAATCAAGTTCCTATTAGGCGTATTGATGTAAGAGATAAAGCACAGGTCGACACGGTGTTTGAAGAGTTTAAACCTGATGTTGTTATACACCTAGCAAGTTATCCAAGACAGAAAGTAGTATTAGAAAACCCTAGTGTGGCTTCAGAAGTTATGTCAACAGGACTAATTAACCTATTAGAAGCTAGTAAGAAGAAAGTTTCAAAGTTTGTCTATGTATCTAGTTCAATGGTATACGGAGACTTTGACGACCTGGTTGACGAAACACAACCATGTAACCCTCGTGGACAATATGCTATAATGAAGTACATGGGAGAAAAGTTAGTAGAAGATTATAGCAAGCATTTTGATTATACCATTGTACGTCCAAGTGCTGTATATGGTCCCAGAGATGTTGAGGATCGTGTATTAAGTAAATTTGTATTAGGTGCTCTTAACAATGAAACATTAAGTGTAAGAGGTGCTGATGAAGTATTAGACTTTACATATGTCACTGACACAGCTCAAGGTATTGCGTTGGCATCAACTAAAGACTGTAAGCATGCGATATACAATATTACAAGATGTGAGTTGTTACCTATTACCCTAGCACAAGCGGCTACCACAGTTATTGATATTGTAGGTAGTGGCAAATGGTTAGAGTACGACAAAGATCCTAACTTCCCTTCAAGGGGCAGACTAAGTATTGCCAGAGCAAGAACAGACTTAGGATATGAACCCAAGGTAGACTTTGAACAAGGTTGTAAGCAATACATTGAGTGGATGAAGGCCAATGATACCATTTATAAATCTTAAACTACAATACGAAAGTATACGTGAGGAAATACTGGCAGTAACTGATGAAGTATTATCATCAGGTGTTCTTATGAATGGCCCTAAAACAGACTTGTTAGAGTTTCAACTGGCTAGACGTATAGATGTTCCTCATGTTGTTTGTGTAGGTTCAGGTACAGAAGCATTAGAAATAATAGCTCGTTTCCACAAAGAAAGTTTCTATGGTGTTACTAAAACACGTCCACGTGTAGTTGTTCCTGCACTAACTTACCCTGCTACTATCAATGCCTTTATTTCAACAGGTTGGGACGTTATTATAGGAGAAGTTAATAGTGAAACAGGAATACTTGACTTAGATAAGATTCCAACAGACAACTTTGATGCTATTTGTATAGTTGGATTATACGGACAACCTGTGTTTGCTGATTGGTACTTGCGTAGAAAAGAAGGACACAATAAACTAGATGGAAAAATAATTATTGAAGATGCCGCTCAACATTGGCTTGCCAGTGACTACAGTGGTGCTCCTATAATGAAAGCTATATCATTTGACCCTACTAAAAACTTACCTAACTACGGCAGTGGTGGTGCTATTGCATGTTGGGACGAGTATGCAATGAATTGGTTTAGGATGTATAGAGACAACGGTAAGCCACATAAAAATAGTTATGGTACTAACTCACGCATATCAGAAGTAGATTCCGCACAGTTGTTAGTTAAATTAAAATATCTAGATGATTGGCAAGAACGCAGATTAGAGATTGCTGAATACTATTGTGAGCGTTTCAAAGACACACCTAACATCAGAGTTATGATGGATAAGATGGCCAACAAAGCAATGCACGGTTTACAAAAATTTGTCATTGAAATAGACAATAGAGACAGTGTAAGAGATTTATTGTTAGCAGATGGTGTTGAATGTAAAATACACTATGAACAACCGTTACATGAATTAGAACCTTACTCAATCTACCCTGGTCCTACTATGATAGGTGCCGCTAGTGCGTTAGCAAGACGTGTGTTAAGTTTACCTTTTTATCCTGAACTAACTGACAAAGAAATAAAACTAATTGCTGATCGTGTTATTCATCATGTAGAGCATGATAACGTTCATTCAGCCATTGCCAATCATAACTAAGTTTTAGTAGATCAAAGTCCCCGTTGACTTCTTCGTAATAATCAACAGCATCCTTAGACCCTGTCATTGACCATTGTCCTTTTGTACCTTCACCCTTAGTTAACCAAGCACGTAATCTATATTCTGTTTCAACATCTGGTTGTTGTTTTAGACTGTGTTTAAGTTTTATAACTTCACGGAATGCTGAACGCCATGCCATAAACTCATCATCAGCATAGTTAGCTTGACCTGATAATATAGGAACTACTTCGTGAGCTTGATCAAGTGTAAAGTCTAATCCTGGAGCATCATTAGACAACACTAACTTCTTATTATATGCTATCATGGCCATGTGTCCATACTCGAGTCCATTGATAGGATTACGTGCATGGAATATATAATGTTTTGGTTGCTGTAAGCAGTCTGGTTGCCATGACCAATCAAAGTCTTTATCAACTTCTAACTTGGCAAACACAGCAAAAAACCACGGGGTAGTACTGACCTTAGCCGCGGCCTGATAAGCGGCTACACGACCCTTAACGTTGCTTACACGGTGTATTGTGTTAGTGTTTACAACCTTATTAAGGTGTTGAAAGTTTTCTTCTCTATTAACTTCACCATTGTCAATAAACACTATGTCTAATGGTTTGTCTCGAACAGTCTGATGTGTTTTATCTATAAATTCATAATCCCATAACTGCTCTTTGACTTCTACAATAGCCTGTCTTGGTACTATAACTGTTGTACCTCTCGTAGTTAAAGGAGTAACTGTTTTAGTTTTTGCTCTCCATAATGGAACTGCTGGTAGTGGTCCTTGGTAGTCATCGTTTTGGAAAACTATCAATGGATCCACTAACTTACATTGTTTAACTTGATCGACATGACTGTCATCTGTATGCTTAATCCAAGGTATAGGTAATCTAGGAACTGATACGTCAAGGAAGTTTAAGTCATACCAATCTAATAGCTCAACGGTATCTATACGTTCTCTAAAACTAGGTACGTGCATAAAGAATGTGTCTCCAAACTTCTCTCCATCTGATTGGAATACGTGTAACATTCCTTGTTGCCATTGTTCAGGATGCCAAGTAAAGTCAAAGTCGGTATAGTCACATAAGCTACTCAATATCCAAACAAACTCTACATCGTCTGGCAATGACTTAGCTACTCTTTTTAAAGTGTCTAAGTAATTGTCAAAGTATCTACTTTTCTTAATAACGTCTATGTCAGGTGTTATACTATTATCATTATTATGATTAACTACTACAGCTTGAGTGGCTATACGACTACCTCGTGCTTTTACCTGTGTTATGTATTTTACTGTGTCGCTGTCTGAGATCTTGTATTGTGGACCACCTGTCTTTTGATGTTGTGTTCCAAACTGATAGTTCATGTCAGGGTCTCTATCATCTGGATGCCAAGTGTAATCAAAGTCCTCAACTGTGTCTGGTATCACCCAATGGTTATCTATAGATGTCTTAACAGCTCTTGGTGTAGCAACATATTTTGTTGTATCACTGTTGCTGATTTTATATCTAGGTCCTCCAGTTAACTGCCATTGTGTTCCAAACTGATAGTTCATAACAGGATCTCTGTCATCTGGGTGCCAAGTATAATCAAAGTCTTTGATATCATGTTTAGGTAACTCCCAACAATTATCAACAGATGTTTTAACAGCTCTCGGTTCTTCAACATACTTTACGTTGACGGCATTATCTGTTTTATATTGAGGTCCTCCAGTTAGTTGCCACTGAGTGCCAAACTGATATACCAATGGTGGGTCTGTTGGATCAGGATGCCAACTGTAGTCAAAGTTTTGGATATCATGTTTAGGTAGCGTCCAATGTTCTTCTGAAGGTAGTCTTGTTATTGTTGTATCATTATGATAGTTAGTTTCTTGATAACCTTGTTTAGGTACGAGATATGTTTCGCTGTCTTTTTGCCATTGACTTGCCCAAGCATGTCGTTGGTTACTTTCCCACGGTCTAGGTTCCCAAAGAAAATCCCATCCGGTGTAATCACTATAAGTATTTACAATCCAGCAGTAACGAGTACGTGACTGTTGTTGTGCATGTTCAATAGAACTTGCCTCTTTTTCAAAAGGAACAAGGTTTGGTTTTTTACCTATATAAAATATGTCAAACATAATTGTCTATGATTAGAATTGATGAAATATATGATAACACATTTTGGCCGTATATTGCAACCAATATACCCAATACTTCAATGTATTTTCATGACCCATTTGGTTGTAGTCATCCAGAAAGCATACACTCTCATCCTAGACTGTGGCCCGAACACTTACAAAATTATATATACCTTTTTGACCAAGAGCCTGTTGTTTTTGAAAGACAAAAGTCAACGTGGGACGAGATGATAGTAAGAAGTTCGGCACCTGATCATCCTAAACAGAAAGCAGTTTTAATAACCAGTGAAAAGAATAGTGAAGAAGTAGAACGAGTTACAGACTATCTTAACGCTAAAAGCTTCTATTATTTCTTTCATGGATGGGCCGCATTAGATTGGTATCGAGGGTATGATCGTACATTTCTTATTACTCCTCCTCGAGAAAGAACTATAACAAAAACATTTATATCACCTAATCGTATAGTAGGTGGTGAACGCTTACACCGTGTTGCCATGCTATATCATTTTGAGAAGCTTGGCTTGTTTGATAATCATATATCTGCTCCACTGATATGTCCTGTTGAGAATGTAAGCATAGCAGAAGTATCTCGAAAACTTAGTGACCAATATCCAGACATTGAACAAACATTTACTAATTCAACTAACTTTCCTAAACTGTTTAAAGGGGAACAAACACAGCAGATGCATAGTTGCTGGCTTAGTCTGTTTGAGGAATGTCGTGAAAGTTTATTGTATCACGTTTCTGAAACTGTGTTCTTTGGTAGAAAAAATCATCTAACTGAAAAAACATTTAAACCAATAGCAATGGGTATGCCTTTTGTTATTACAGGTACGCAAGGTTCGCTGGCATACTTACGTGAATATGGATTTAAAACATTTGGCGACATATGGGACGAAAGCTATGATCTTGAGCAAGATGACTTTGCGAGATTAAATAAAATAGCTAACTTATTAAAAGAACTTGACAGCAAAAGTCAAGAAGAAAAACAAGAGATATTCAACAAGTGTGTTCCTATAATAGAACATAACTGGAATCATTTTTACCGTGGCGCATTTGCTGATGTACTATGGCACGAGCTTATGTCGATGATGGAGGATATTCGTGATCACCTTAGCGATAGATAATTTTACTGGTCGAGGTAGACCTTTACCTAACGGAGTGAGTCCGGAGCTATGTGCTAATGATGACTTTACTATGGTGTCACCTTTCTTAGACTACCCAAGAATATTTTATTATCTCAAAGAATCAAACATCGATGTTACTGTCAAACATACTGACGAAGCACGAGAGGGTGCCTGGTATCCTGTTACAGTAAGTTGGTTTGATTTTACTCTAGACTATCTTGAACTATTAAATCCTTTGGTGTTTAAAAATAATCTTAAGATAGTATTCTTTTATCAAGAAGCAGACAATCCACAACACATAGATAAACGTATTCGAGAACTATGCGATCAACACAACTACTATAATGTAGCATTTGTATCAGGTAATTCAGTAGCAGACCAGTATGAATATACTTGGTATTGGCCTGAAATAGAGTACATGTATCAGCGAACTGTTGACTTTAGTAAGGCATCTTTAACGCATTTTAAGCGTCGTAGTAAGCATTTTATGGCTTTATGTAGGATAGACAAGCTATGGAGAAAGGTTTTTATGGCTAATCTGTGGCAACAAGGGCTACATAACCGCGGTTATTTCAGCTATTGCCAGGAAAACTTGGGAGAGCAAGACGATTGGGACGGTGTTGACTTATATAATGAGTTTTTATCTGAACAAAATCAGATATGTAAAGACTTTATCAAAGCCGGACCGTTTTTTGTAGACGATCTAACCAGTGAACAGCGTAACGATTATTCAGTGCTAATGGATGATATGTATCAGGACAGTTACTTTAGCTATGTAATGGAAACTTTTATTGATGTTGATAACAGCGGTGGGCAGTTTATCACTGAAAAAACACTTAAACCTATCCTACACTGTCAACCTTTTATCTGTTTAGCAGAACACAATCACTTAAAGCATCTACGTGAGTTAGGTTATCATACTTTTGATAATATATTTGATGAAAGCTATGATGATATACAAGACACTACACAACGTTTCAAAGCTGTTCAGTGGTTATCTGAAGACTTAGCGAGAATAGATTTAGATACTGCTCATGATATGTATACTAGGTGTGGTGATAGGTTAATGGAAAATAGAGTACTGTTAGAAAATATCAACGGAGCTAGACTTAGGAAGTTAGCTACAGACCTTAACGCCATATAGTTGTTCAAACTCATCAGCATCAACGCGATCATTTACCATTGGTTTACCTTTAACATTTAAGCTGGTATTCAACAACATTGGGCAACCAGTTAACACAAACCACTTCTCTAATAGCTGTCTTATACCTGAGTTTGAATCCTTAGGCACTGTTTGCACACGACTAGTTCCGTCTGTGTGAACAACTGCTGGATAACTGTCAGGGTCTTTTAATCTAGCAACTACCTGCATGTAAGGACTGTTTGGAAAACCCTGTGGCATTATAAAATAATTATCGACATATTCTTCTAAGATAACAGGAGCAAATGGTCTAAACTTTTGTCTACGTTTAATTTTGTTTACTTGATCTTTTATTTCTCGACCTCTTGGATCAGCTAGTAATGATCTATTACCTAAAGCACGAGGACCAAACTCAGCACGTCCACTTGCTACTCCTACTATCTTTTTAGTTAGTAGTTGATCAAGTATTTCGTTTACAGGATAGTCACCAGGTATATCAGTTCCTAAGAAAGGATGTTGCCAATTAATTTTTTTACCGTAGGCAAGAGCCGCGGCTCCTAAACTTGAACCAGCATCTCCTGGATTAGGCATGATCCATATATTATCGTAGTAAGCACCTAGGTGCTCATTTGCTGAACAATTAAGAGCAACACCTCCCATATAAACTAAATTATTACTTCGCCCTATTTTTCTTGCACGTGTTATTACACTGTGTAACAATACTTCTAATGTATATTGTGCAGAAGCGGCAATGTTAAAGTCTGATAAATCTGTTTTCCAATCTAAACATCCTGCGTGTAAATTGTTTTTAAATCTAACCTGTTCTCTGTTGTCAACAAATTCATCAAATACCTTATAATCCGGAACTCCATATCCAGCCATTCCCATTAATATATATTCATCTTCATTTGGTTTAAGTCCAACACGTTGAGTCATCGCTGAATAAAACAATCCCATTGAATGGGGATATCCTTGACTCCATAGTTTTTTATATTTGGCTTTTCCTTTTGAATTGTACTCAGCGTGCCATATTGTAATAGTATCAAATTCGCCTATAGCATCTATAACTACCACTGTTGCATTTTGATAAGGAGAGGTCTGGAATCCAGCGGCCGCATGTGATTTATGATGAGGATAACTGTGTGTTCTGTAACCAGTGCCAATACGTTTTTTAGCTATTTGTGGTATTGAGTTAGCTAAAATTTGTTGTGTACAAGCCTGTTTGAAGTCAAAGCCACTACCTTGATACAGTCGTCTTAATTGTTTTAAGAAAGGCTTTTCATAATAAGCAATGTCTGTTATAACAGAAGTTCCTAGGCCTGCGGAAAATATATCTTCATTAAGAGTGTGATCATTTTTTTGTTTGGAATAACGCTCACTGTGACCAGCATAAACTATATTGCCGTCATTGTCTATTACTGATATTGATGCGTCGTGGAATCCTGCGGATATGCCCAGGTAACTCATTTGTAGATGAAAGGATCTCGTTTTTTAAGTTCTTTAAGCTTTTTTCTATAACGTAGTTCTAATTTAATACGTTCAACTATTTTTTTAAACCAGTTCATTTGTTAATTCTCCTAATACTACAACATATTTATAGGTTAGTCAATGACCTCAATTTTTTTAATATCTAACTTGTTGCTCATTAACTTCCATACTTCTTTTATGTCACTAGTACCAAAGCTACGCTCAAAGTCTATATTACCTATAGGCAAGTAACCTAAACTTAACTTAGGATCTCGAGGGTCTAAATTGTTATTAAGTAACCAATTTTCAAACTCTAACTGTAGCTTGTCGTGCCATGGACAGTCTTTGTTTCTTACAACATCCTTTGCCCACTCTACATCAAACTCTCCGGAGTAATACTGTAAATGTGTTATTGCTTCACATGTTGTTTCGTTTAAGTCCGGTGCACCTTCATCATTGAATACTTCAAACAGGGTTTTACCTATCTGTGTCCAGTGCATATACACACCGCCAAACTGTCTATCATATCCGTTGGTTAAGAATCCTTGTCTATGTTCATGTGTTAACTCGAATCTTTCACACTGTAAAAATGTAGTTATTTGACTGCTACGTACCCAATCAGGGGCGTTAACTTTTTTACGTAGGCTTAACATCAAACTTTCTAACTCGTGACAGATAAT